>Ga0137409_10007267_pt1 | contig 11401 bp, 27 predicted proteins | sample CZODoug1_16funga_FD_122059 | JGI IMG/M metagenome (GOLD analysis project Ga0137409, IMG submission 122059) | Vadose zone soil fungal communities from Angelo Coast Range Reserve, California, USA - CZODoug1_16fungal (Hybrid Assembly) | ecosystem: Environmental > Terrestrial > Soil > Vadose zone... | reverse complement strand
GAGCGCACCTAGCGCTGGCTCGGTGACGACACCATAGTGCATCTTCCCCTTATGGCACGCTGCCATGCGCTCCATGATGAGGCCCAGCACGACGAGATTCGTCCGCATCGCCTCGGCTGGTGTTGCCGCCGCCACTCTCATACGACCCTCGGCTTCGATGGAAACGAGCGCACGAACAGACTCCATCGTGGGCTTCTTCTTGAACACGCTCACTTCCCCTCCATGATTTCGTCCAGCGTGGAGTACCGCACATCTGACCGACGCACGGCACGAGGCTTGAGGTGGTACGAATCGCAACTGTCGCACCCTGTGGGGCCATCTAGAGGGCATCCGCAGCCCGTGATGGCTGATGGCAACGCATCATGCGCTGTGCCAAATCCCATGATGGGGGCGAAGATGTCTCGGAGCATCCGCTGGCACCGCTCCATTGCTGCTTTGTCGGCGGCGATCATGGCTCGCAGTTCGGAGGGGGTCATGGCTAGAACCCGTGCTCCTCGCCGCCCATGCTTCCGCCGTCGTCATTCACTTCCTCGAATTCTTGGTGTGGGGGAGTTTTGGGGGCCGAGAGTGGGGTGCCGTCGCGGGTCGCCGCAATGAACAGGGTTGCCGCCGCCGCAATCACATCGGCGGGCAGAGCGTTCTTGACGTGCAAGTTGACCACCGCAACGGCGATTCGCATACAGTCGTTGTAGAGCGGGCCGAGTGGACGCGATGCGCCACGGGCAGGCGCAGGAGCCGGGGTGCCTTGGCCTCTCGGTGCCCCGCCACCGCTCTGACCACCCTTCGGGGGCCACTTCACCCAGCCGCATCCGTCCTTGTCCTTGCAGGCCATCAGGGGCAAGGGGCGCTTGCCTTCCGCGACTCGCTGCTGGTTCTTCTGGGCGTTGTTCCAGACTTCGCTTCCGCATTGCGGGCAGTTCATGGATTCAGGACTCGGAGTGAGAGGAGGTCAGGACTTCGACGTGCTGGTGGAGTTCTTGAACAGAATGTGGCTCAGGAGGCCCAGCCCCACGGCTTGCCAGAAACCAATGCGGGCGAGATGGAACAAGGTTGGCATCAGCCAATTCCAGAGCAGCATGAGCGGCAAACCCATCAGCAGTACAACGAACGTGGCGATGCCGAGTCCGGCGAGGAACACTCCAAGAATCTTCATTGCTGCTCCGGTGTCAGGGCGAGGATGCTGCTAGATGGCGTTCTCGGCCTTGCGAATGCCTTTCGTGTGGTGACGGAGCACATGGGCATTGTCCCGCTTCGTCCTGCGGGGGCCGGTCTTCGGATGCGTGGCCCGTGGGGCACCGAGACGGGCGGAGGGAATCGGAATGCTCAGGCGATACGTTCCCGGCGCGAAGTCGTGATGACGGTCGAATGATACGATCTCGTGGCGCACGGACTCAGGGACGCCGTAGCGAACGATGCGTCTGCCGTTCACGATATAGGCGTGGCGAATCTGTACGATGGCAAGGTCCGCGTTTTCCTGACGAGCACAAGCTTGTGCCATCGCACAGGACTGCGCGTTCTTCTTGGTGGCGACCCGATTGTCAGCACGGGTCAACTTGACGACGAGCGGGGCCGTCGCATCACGAACCTTCGCCCCCACGGGGAGCATGGCCTGAATGCGCTTCGGAAGGAACGTCGCGGGGAACCACTTGGTGTGCTTCATTGCGGTGCTCATGGGTTGAGGTGTCCTACGGTGATTTGGTCGATCTTCGCCAGTGCGGCGTCCAGCACAATGCAAGCCTCTGAATTCTCTTTTGTCGGGGCGATTTCCAACGCCTCCCGTGCCAGCCCCTGTATCTGGGAGAGCGACCCCGCAAGCGACGCGATTTTCTCAGAATGGAGGCGAAAGCCGTGTGCCTCGACGGCATCCCACACCGCCTTGGCCGCTTCACCCTCTTTGCCTTCGGGACAAGTGACCGAGCCATCAGCGTGGAGCGTAAGGATGGGCGCTTCAGCCGACTTCTCGCTGAAGAAGTGGAAATTGCTCGGCATGGGACCGGTCAGCATTCCCGCTCGCGTCGGTACGGTCGGCTCAGTCATCGGAGTGCGCGGAGACACGGCAACTATTACAAGTTGGGTTCAGCGCATCGTTGCTGGGCGAGGTGAGCCAGTGATGATGCTCGGGGCAGTGCGGGGCTTCACAGGACACGCACCGCAGCCATCCCCGCGAGGCAACCGTCAGAACTTGAAGGCATTGCGAGCACTTCTCCCCCAACTCAATGCGGGGCGTCACGCAGGGTTCCTGCTGGCCACAGTCGCACGTCGCCCCCAGCCAGTTGCGGGAGTTGCACAGGTCCTCGCACTCAACAGTCGCGTCGAGCCAGTTGGCCACGGCCCCCTCGAACAGTTCTTTGCCGACCGAGGCGAACTCGGGCTTGGCGACGATCTCGGCCATGCGCTGGCGCGTAAGATTTTGAAGGGCTCCCTCAAGAATTGCCCGCTTGACCTCGCTCTGCTTCAAGGCTTTCTCCAAGAGGCGCACTTGAGCCTCAAGCACAGGCAATCGGTCCCACGCATCGGCAAGGGCGAGCGTGGCGTTTTCGCTGATTCTCATATCCAGAGGGCCAGTGAGGGTTCGCCGCAAATCGGGCACCGCACGTCGCTATCGTCAAAAACACACCCGTCCTTGACGTGCTGGTAGGCGATGGCGTCTTTGTCAGCCGCAGGCAGTCCCGCCAAGAGCGAGGCGATTTGCTGCAAGTCACGCACCCTCTCCCCGACGCGATCTCGTGGGGATTCTGCTTGGGCGCGAGCGATGCGAACGGCCTGCCATGTGCTGGTCACTTGGCCTCCTTTTCGGCCCACAGTGCGGAACGCTCCTCGTAAGTCGTGGCGGCGTTGTACCGTGCCCACCATGCTTGAGACGCCTTGGCCTCAGCCCGCCACGTTCGGTCATGGTTCGCCATGAAGAGCACGACGGTGAGGAGGATGAAAAAGATCACCCCGTTCACAATACGGAGGGGACCGTGACCGAGCACCACACCCGCCCCAACGACCGTGAGGATGAGGACAAAGACGGCGACTTCGAGCAACACGAGGAGGACGGGCGGTCCTCCCATTCCCTTGTAGGCAGGCACTAGAGCGTCCTCCCCTGCATGGCATCCAAGGCCCTTCTGGCTACCCTAGCCGCCACGCTCAAGTCCTCTTTGGAGATGCGCGGTTCGATGCGGGGGGAGCGTACCGGACGGCGCAGATAGGCGCACAGTGCCGACAAGGCGAGGCCGAGCAGGATATAGCCGAGGGCGTTAGGCATCGGTGGGCTGTCCTCCGCGCTTCACGAACTTCCGGATGTGCTTGGCGACCTGCTTCGGGGTGGCTCCATCGCCAAGCCTGCTATCCCCGGGGTCAAACAGAAAGCAAGCGTCATCGTACTCGATGTCGAAAATCTGAGCAGCGGCATCGAAATCAATAGAGTCGTCGTCAGACCGGAGACACACGTCGAGGTCCCTTGAGCCTATGTTGAGGGTCACCCACCGGACGAGGCGGGGGAACACGACGGGCGTCCACCCAATCGCGCAGGCCACGGTCCCGCACCGATGCTTCCCCGCCTTCAGGGCATCGCGCATGGACTTGTGGCCCTCGTGGGCAATCCGGGCGAAGTCGAACTTTTGCCTCGGCAACTGGTCGAGGAAGTCCGCGAGTTTGAGCAATCGCGTGGCGTTCATGGGGCTTACCGTGCCTCCGAGAGAGGGGACTTCAGAGCGCGTCCCGCCTTCGGCACGCGCAACGACCCTGCCTTCCACGCGGCCTGCTGTGTCGTCGTGACGGAGGCCACCGAGGTATTTCCCAACACGCCGTAGATGGTGTCGCGGGCCTTCATGCCTTCGACCAGCAACTGGCGGCAGGTTTCCCCGACGCTCTCCCCGTCCTGCTTCGCTTCCTGCTTGAGCAAGCGGAGGAGCTTCGGCGTCACCAACACGACTAAGCGTTTTGTGAGCATGGCCTACGGTATGGCATGGTCATGCACATGTCAAGGGTCAAGTTTGGGTGGGCGGCTGGGGCGATGCTCCGGAGGAGTGGGCATCGCGCTCGTCGGGGGTCATTTATCGGGGCTCCGCACGGGACTGCAAGGCGTCCACGGCATCGCAGAGCTTGTGCAGCATCGCGGCCATGTCCTGCCATTTGCTCCAATCCCCTGTCCTCGCAATCTTCTGCGGGGCGTCTGGGGTGGAAAGCGGGTAGCGGCGTTCGGCGTCCTCGCGAGCGTCGGTAATGGTGAAGCGATAATCGGTCATCACGACCATGCCCTGCGCGTATGCTTCCCGTTGGGCGGTGGTGATCTTCTGCTGCACCAAACGGGCGACCACTTGCCAAGCGTTCTGGGTGGGGCCTGCGCCAACGGTGAAGGCGTCACAGAGTTCTTTAGCTAGTGTGTCGAGTGAGGTCATGGTGGGAGGGGGGAGGGGTTCAGGAAACGGGCGTTAGCCGTATTTCGTGCCTTGCTGGCGATAGCGACGGGGCGTTTTCGGATCGTTTGGGCGCTTGATCTTGCCGGTAGCGATGCCTTCCCAGAACCGCGTCTTTGCCTTCTTCCGTTTTGCCTTGCGCTGCTTCTTCCGGCGACGGCGTTCTGCGGGTGGCACGTTCCAAAGCGAAGGGAGTTGTCCCGCTTTCCGCTTATTGCCTTTCCGCGTCAGGTTGTGCGCGTTCAAGTGGCATCGACGGCAGATGGCCTTCAGGTCGGTCGGTAGTTCATCGCCTCCCGAGCGGGCGTAAGTCAGGTGATGGACTTGCAGATGCTTGGTCGGACGCTGGCACTCCTCGCAATGTCCCGCCGCTCTGGCAATGATGGGAGCGCGGACCTTCTGCCAGAGCGTGGACGCCAAATACTCGGCGTGGTCAGCGGCCCACATGGAGCGCGGGATTCTAGTCACGGTAGGGCAATCGCTCCGTGACCTGTGCGACGATTCGGCGCGTTTCTTCTTGTGGCTCGTCCTCGCCGTCCTCAAGCATCGGCTGGGGCGCGATGGCGTTTTCATACGCTTCGCGGAATCGCTTCTGGATAATCGGCCAGTTCTGATCGGTCGCGGTTGAAATCTTCATCAGCCCGCCCGCCGCGCTGATACCGGCCCATGTTGCGGTGCTGAATCCGGCGGAGATTTGCGGCGAGAGGTAACGGAACCCGCCGTGGTTCTTGAGCGTGTCTACGACCATTTCCAGTTGCGCGGCGGACTGCTCTTTGGGGTCGCCCAAGCCTGCCCGAATCAGAATGGCGCAGGGGGGCCAGAATGTCTCCGAGGCACAAACCTTTCGCACGGCCATCTGCCACTGCTCATCGGTCAAGAGAGGGGAAATGGCCTCGTAGTAGAGCTTGGACACCGGCCCGTCAACCTCACGGCCAAACGTCCCGCCGAGTAATGCCATGCCTTGTGCGAATTGGGTGGGCGAGATCATGGCTTGTCTGGCGGAAGTCCCAATGCAGCAAGGGCGTTATCGTAGCTGCGTTGCCCCACGCCGCCAGTCCGGCGTTTGTAGGTCGGCTTGCCGCTCGTATCTTTGGGGCTCATACGTTCTTGCTGGGCATTGTGGATGAACTGCCGCAGCCCGAAGGGTGATCCTATCGGACGTTCGAGGGCAGAATCATCCCGACAGACTTGGGCCAGATCGGCGGTGTTGTAGGAGGTGCCGCTCGTGAGTTTGAGCATTTCGCCCGCCCAGCCCTCCCACGTACTGGAACTACGGCGATGCAAGAATGCCTCGATTTCAGCCCACTGCTCACCTGCCGCCTTGCGGAGCAAACCGAGCTTCAGCCCCGCTTCGCGCGCTGGCGGTGTTATGGTGTGTTGTATCTCAAGGGGTTTAGGAAGGGGTGTGGGGAAACCTTGAGGGGAGTCTGCGGATTCCGCGGATATCTGCGGATTCTTGGTGTGTCGGCGGACACGTTTTGTTGTGGCATCTCGTTGTCGTCGGTCCAAAGTGGCGCGGGCCAGCGAGAGCAAGTCGAGCGCGATTCCCGCTAGTCGCTGCGGGTCGTTGGCTTGGATTGCTGCGGTGAGGTCGTCGCGCATCTGCTCGTACTCGGTCACGCGATGCGCTCGGAGCGTTCCAGTTCGTCCATCTGGCCACATGAGAGCCACGCATTGATCGTGACGTATTTAGTCGGCGTACCGTGCTTGGCAAAAACACCTAGTATCCATGCAAGTGTTTCGCCCAAGTCGTCAATCGTGAGTGCCTCGCGCCCGATTGCTTGCAATGCCCAGCGGATACGCCGTGTCCCGACACCGCATTCATAGGCCCAGAGGTCAGCGGTGAGGGCGGCGATTTCGCGGGGGCCGTACTGAACGCCGTCCAGCGGCGTGGCACTCTTGCCCGCATTGCATCCCACACACGCCGTAACAAGGTTGGCGGGATGGTCGTCGCCGCCGAGCGCCACGGGCTTCTTGTGGTCTACGTGGAGCTGCACATCCGGTGCTTTCGCTCCGCAGTAGCGACATGTGAAGTTGTCGCGTCGGAGGATCGAAAACCGTTGTCGCTTCGAGAGTGCCATAAGCAAAAAGTGTCCCCGTTCCCGTGGTTGGAACCTTGCCCCGGCGAAGAGGATTGGCACCACGGTACTAGGGGACACAAAAAAGACCAACCATCTTCGCCACCCGCAACGTGTCACTGTTCAGCGTTTTCCGCAAGGCTTTTGTTGTTGCGGCGCAGTGTGCCAGCTCTGCTGGGCCGCTCTGGCAGTGAGGGGTCATGCTTTAGAGGGCGAGGACGCCTTGCGAGAGGCGTTCGGCGGCGATCTCGCAGTACCGTTCCTCCAGTTCGATCCCGACAGCGCGCCTGCCAAGTTCTTTTGCCGCGTGTAGGACGGGTCCGCTGCCCATGAACGGATCGATGATAGTCGCGACCTCGGGCACGAACGAGAGGCACCAGCCCATCAGTTCGCGGGGCTTTTGGGTTGGGTGTACGCGAGGCCCGCGCCATTCGCCCTGTCGAATCATTCCGTTCCACGTGAAACGAAAGATGCGAACGGACATCTTCAGATTCGTCCACGCCAACTCGCAATCTGCGAAGTTGCCGGAGTTCTGTTTATCCCAAACGAGCCACCCCCGCGACGGGGGAACCTTGAAGTAATTGCCTCCCCATAGGATGCAGTTCGTCGCGCTCTTGATAGTCAGTTCGATATCTTCGTCAGCCGCCGGCTTCGCGTCCCAATCGAAATCGCCGTAGTCGGTAGTCGCCGCCAGTTTCGTACGTGACGCAACGCGATGTGCGTTTTCCCGCAAGCCATACGGGGGATCGGTAAGTGCAAGATCGGCTTTCGGAAGCAGGGGCAAAATCTTCCGACAATCCCCGTGGTAGATCGTGATCCCATCCTGCTCGTAGTAGGGTTTCATGGCTGTTCTCGGACGCCAGCAGAGCGCAGCCCACGCTTCGCGCTGCGCAAGGGCAGTCTTTCGCGGTCCTCGGCCTCACGGATCGCCCGACGAATTTTTGCGCGGTCCACCCACTTGCGATGCTCGATGACGGCCATTTTGCGCTGGAGGAGGATGCCTTGCATGGGGCCGTAGGTCTTTTCGCGCTCCGCGCGTTGCTTCGCTTTTTGCGCTCTGGAGTAGGCGCGGTGCGCCACGACAGCGGCCATTCGGGCACAGTACGGGGAGCAGTATTTCGAGCGGCGGCTCAGGCCCACGCGAGGCGGGAGGGTACCGCCGCAGTCATCTCGCGCACAGATCGCAGGACTCGGGGGGCGCGCCTTGTTGGCTTGGGGGCGGGGCGGGTGCAATGTGTGTGCGGTGCAGAACTGTGTATGGGGAAGCGCGGCATTGCGGCACGGTCGGCCCGTTGTCCTCGACGGCGCGGCGCAGGGCACGTTCGTCATGGCTTGCGTTCTCCGGACAGCCGCTTGGCTCCGATCTGTTCTGCAACGCGGCGGTTGAGGTCTTGGAGGAGGGCGCGTCCTATCGCCTCGCGTCGGGCTTGGAGTTTGGCGTTGTTCTGTGCGATGCGCTCGGCGTTGGTTAGGGGTTGCGAGGGTGATTTCCCCTCGCTCTTGGGATCAGCCATTGGTTTCTGAGGCGATCACGGCGCGGACATGAGCGCAGGTGGTGGTGAGGCAGTCCACGCAGTACGGGCCGTCGGCGCCCATCTTGACGAGGGCTTCGTCCTGCCCGTTCGGGTCGAGGACGAGCCATGCTGGGCGCACCTGCAAGGGCTTTGCGGTGGGTTTAGTCATGGAGGAGGGCGCGGGCTTGTTTGGCCGCGTCGAGGTGGAGTGTGGCGAGTTTGCGAAAGCGGGGACGGACGCGCGTGATCTGGCGTCGGGCCTCGCGGAGGTTGAAGTCCACCACGCTTTGCAGGTAGGCGCGGGGATCGGGCTCCAGTGCCATCCATCGGCGCAGGAGGATGGTGAGGTAGGGCGGTTGCGCGCTAGAGCGGTCCACAGCTCGCGGCGCGCTCATAGGGTCAGTCATTGGTGTGGGCATCGAGGAAGGCGACGATCCCCGCTGGTACGGGAACCTTCCCCGACACCCAGCGGCTGACGCTGCGCGAGCTTGGCGCGAGTTGGAGCATAGCCGCGAATTGCCTCAGACTGGCGCGCCCGGACCCGCGACAGTTCCTGCACTTGCCAGTCCTCGGGTGTGGGGTTTTGCTCGTTCCTGAGCCATTGCAGGCGGCACAGCGAGCGTTCTTGAGGGCGCAGGCCAACTTGTCACGTGGTGTCACTTGACGATGGGGGCGGAGGCCAAGAGTTCCAGTAAGTGATTGGCGGAGGCACGGACAAAACCGGCCCAAGCGTCCCGAGCGGCCCGAGCGGCCCAAGCGTCCCAAGCGTCCCAAGCGTCCCGAGCGTCCCGAGCGGCCCAAGCGTCCCAAGCGTCCCAAGCGTCCCAAGCGTCCCAAGCGTCCCGAAGGCGGTTGGTGAGGTCCGTGGCTTCCTCGCTCTCGGTGTCGTTCGCGGCGTAGCGATAGCCGACTTCGGCGGCAAGGTCGGCCAGTTCGTCGTCCTTGGTGGTCCACGCGAGGCCGAACGTCTCGTCCAGCATCAGCCACGACAAGAACTGTGGGATGACCTGCGAGAGGTCCGCGCCCGCGCGAATGGCAGTGATGTGCTGGAGGGGCCACTGCTTGGCCTCAGCCTCGGGGAGCGCCTCAAAGATGCCGTCAAAGAGGTAGGCGAGTGGTGTTGGGATGCCAAACAGTTCAGGGTAGAGGGTGTGGTCAGACTCCCGATTGGGCGCGAATTCGTGGAGGGTGCAGCCCACTGCACACCCCTTGAATACGCCGTTCTGCTGGGCGTAGGTGCCTTTGATAAAGGCGTCGGCCTTGGCGTGGCGGGTGAGGGAGGCGACGAGTTGGGGCTTGGTGACGGTGGCGCGGAAGGCGAACATGGGGGGTTGGGTGGGTTGTGGGAGGGCGTGGGCCAGTTTGTCGCGTGGGGTCAGTCGCCGGAGGCGCGGGACTCGCTCAAGTCATTTGTAGGCATTGGGTTAGGCGAGGTTGGCGGAGACTTCCCGCGCGGTGGGGTGGGCGACGAGTGCCATCTTGAGGGCGGATTCGCACGCCCGGACGGGATTGGTTGCGGTGGCGGTCACGGTGTAGGCGAGCCAGCTTCCGTCGTGGCGTTCAATGGTGATGTGGATGGTCATTGGTTTGGTTCTCCCCGGCCTGATGCCGTTGGGTTGTTGCGGGAAGCGAAGAACTTCCCGCGCTGCTGTCAGTGGTTGTGTGAGTTGGTCCTACTGCGGTGTCGTGGCGTCCACGATTGCGGCCAGCGCGTCGATCAGCGGTTGAATTTCTGATAGAACGAAATGTTCAGTGAGTCCATTTTGAGCCAACTGGCGAATACTACCAACGAGGGACTCGATTAAGCTGGCAGCAGCGAGCCACTGAGAATCAGTTGCGCTTGCTCCATTTGGATAGGTTCCGTCACGCTTCCATGCCTCGCGTAGCCGGGTGGCCCACGCCTGCTGCTGACTTGTCATCGGACGTCTAGTGTGAAGTTCGGGAGTTCATTCGTGAAGGGGACGCGCCGGAACCCGTGAAAGCCGTCCTTGGCAGCAATGCCTTGCACTTTGTCTGCTTCCGCCTCAGTGAGCGCAAAGCTGGTGAGCGGGACTTCGTACAGCCGATCCGACTGGCCAACGGGCAAGGCCCAAAGGTCTACGAGGGGTTGCGAAAGTGGGGTGCTTTCGCTCAAGTCGTTGTGGTTCATGACGTTCTCCGTTGATCTTCGGGAGGCCTGAAGTAGCCTCGCCGCCGTTCTGTACATGATAATCATACCACATACCAAACGCCGCACAAGAGGAGATGTTACGTACGCAAGAAGTAGTGGGGGGCGGAAGAACTTTCCGCTTCTTCGCCTCGCCGTTGCCGTTGCAAGCGTTGGGGTTTCAGCGGGGTGCTGCCAACGCTTGCCCCTGTTGCGCCCAAAAGGGGCTCTCAGGCAGTGAGCGCGCCAGAACCAACCCACCGTCCATCCGGCGCTAGACGATGCTCTGGCGCTCTGCGGTTACTCCTTGCACTTTCCCACACACTCACACACATTCTCTATGTGGATAACAGCGGCGTAAGACCGGAAATTCCTTCCGATACACCTCAGACTGAGCCGGAAAGACTTTCCGCATCGCTCCCCGTGTTGGTGCCGCAGCCGCATGGCGGTGCATTGTTGAGTGGCGGAATGCCGGGGAATGCGGGGGGTACTGGACGGCCCCCGAAGACGTTAGCGACGTTCCTGCAAGGACTTAGGCAGTCCGACGCGGTACACAACGCCATCCAAAGGGCCGCAACGGACGAAAGCTCCCGAGGCTTTGGCGTGGCGCTCAAGCTGGCGCAGGACTACGACCCCGAGCGTCCGAGTGACAAGCGGGAACTGAGCGGCGAAGTCACCATCCGCGTAGCCCGCGATGATTAAGCGCCTACTAATGGTAGTGTTCGGCTCGCGAAAGCGAGCAAGAAAGCGGCCATTAGATGCGTCCCTGCCGAGCGGAGACACCGAATCGCCCCTTTTCTCCTTAGCGTACAATCGGGCTGTGTTGCTGCCATTCGCTGACTTCCTCGCGGGGTCCAAGCACCAGCACCGCCTCCAGCGTTCCGCCCGTTGACCAGCCATCAGCCACGCTCCACGACCACGGGGGAGGGCACCAAGGCCCGTACCCCATCGACGCCGCTGCGAATGCCGTATAGGACGAACTCGTATTTTGAGCTTGTGTCGTCGCGACACTTTTCCACATGACAGAGATTGTGGTGAAGTTGCCGAGGTTGCATCCGGGGCAGGCGTTATTGCGGGCGAAGATTAGGGAGAGTGGGGCGCGGTTTGTGGTGGTGATGTGCGGGCGGCGGTTTGGGAAGACGATTGACGGGGTGGAGTGGATAGCGGACGGGGCGTTGAGTGGGGAGCCGTGTGCGTGGATGGCACCGAGTTACAAGATATTGGGGGATGCGTGGCGGGAGTTTGTGGGTCGGTTGCGAC
>Ga0137409_10007264_pt1 | contig 11403 bp, 8 predicted proteins | sample CZODoug1_16funga_FD_122059 | JGI IMG/M metagenome (GOLD analysis project Ga0137409, IMG submission 122059) | Vadose zone soil fungal communities from Angelo Coast Range Reserve, California, USA - CZODoug1_16fungal (Hybrid Assembly) | ecosystem: Environmental > Terrestrial > Soil > Vadose zone... | reverse complement strand
GCGGACGTCGGTCAGATAGCCATTATCGAGCAGCAGCGCCTCGACCACACCGGTCTTTGCCGAAAGCAGCACCATCATGCCGCCACCGCTCGGCAGGCCGAGTTTTGGATTGTCGAAGAAGCCGGAGCTGATCTTAACGGCGAAGCCGTCGATACCGGAAACGAGCCATCCGACGATCGCCGTGGCCGCTATTGCCATGATCTTGATCACAAATGCCTCCGGTGTTTTCCTTTGACGCTTCGAAAGCTCGCAATTTCTTCATACGTATCGACCTTCATATTTCGGTATCCCGTACTAATTCGGAGAAAAGCCGATCGGCATTGCTCCAGCGAACCGCCCCCATAAAAGCGTCGACGTAGCTGGCCGCCTTGGCGCCGAAGTCGATGTGGTAGGAATGCTCGTACATATCGAGCGCGAGGATGGGAATGCCACCCGCCAGTGTATGGCAGTGGTCCGCCGCCCATTGATTGACGAGCTTTCGATCGCGCGGAGACCACGACAGCAATACCCAGCCGGAGCCGCCGCCGAGTGCCTTGCCTATGGCCACGAACTCGGAACGCCACCGCTCATACGAGCCAAAGTCTCGATCAATCTTGTTTTTGAGAAGCGACCCAGGCTCGCTTTCGTCCCCTAAGCCGTCAAAGAACAGCTCGTGAAGAATCATCGAGTTCATCGCGATGAGTTCTTCACGTTTGAGTCCATTGATCAGGAAGCCCGGTGCATTCGCATAATCGAGTTCAGCGAGCTTCTCTTCGATCAGATTCAGTCGCTTTACGGCGCCGCCGTAATTGTTTTCGTAATGGCTGATGATCAGGCGTTCCGACATGCCCTTGACCCGGGCTGGGTCGCATCCAAGAGGCTTGACGCTGTACGGCATCACCGCCCTCCTACGGTCAAAGGAAATCGCGTGTCCTGACTGCGGTCGTCGTTCATGCTTGGGCCTTGAGAGGCGTTGGCGTGCCCAGCGCTTTGCGACACCAGGTGTAAAGCGCGTCGTAGATCACCAAGCCATGACGCAGCATTTCGTGATCGTCGGGGAAATTCGCCGAAAGTCCGAACGAGATCGCGTAAAGCCCCTCGCATTCAGGGGCGAGATCGCGCCGCGAGGTGTCGGCACCGCGCACCACGGTAGCGACACGATCCAGAGCCGGGTCTTTGATATCAAAAATGCGGACGATTGCATCGAAGGAACAGCGATCGCCGACGTGCCCGAATTCGGCGCCCTTGATGTCATACGGAATGCCGCCGATCTGCTCAGCGACTCCAGTGACCTGGTCCGGCGGCACATAAATAAACTCGGCGTCGGGATTGATGAAGCGCGAGACGAGCCATGGACAAGCAATGCGATCGATCTTGGGATGTTCGCGCGTGACCCATTTGTTATCCGCCCTGCCGCGGAGCTTTCGTCGCGTGGGCAATTTCATTTCTTGCCACGCGGAAATACCTCCTTCGAGATATGCCGCCTTGACGCCAGCGGCGCGCAATGTCGTCGCTACGCCTTGGCTGACATCGCCACCATGGCCGCCATAGGCGACGACTGTACGGCTGGCCGGCAATTCCCTCGACCAGTGGTCGACTTCTCCTGGGGCATGATGGACCGCGCCGATGATCTGCCTATCATCTGCGTCGAAGGCGTCCTGACCGCGAACATCGACCAGTATCGGTGACGAGGCGGTGCCCAGATGCGCGTAGAGCTCAGCTGCGGATACCGAAAGAAGAGTCCCGTCCATGGCTAGTCTCCTCACCCGAGTCGCGATTACTTGCCGACGAATTTTGCGAGGATGTAGTCGGCAACCGCCTCGATTTCGCGCTTCGTCAAGCTGGTGGAATGGGGATCGCGTGCCGCGTCGTTGCCGAGATTCTTGCCCTTGAGCCCGTAGCAGTCCGTGTCCTCATAGGCATATTTGTCGAAATGCGGCATTTCGGTCCCTGGCCGTCCGCACGCGATCACCTCAATTAACTGATCGCGGTTGAGATTGGTTTCGTGCAGATTGGCGGCTCGGCCCGGCGAGCGCGGATCGCCGCGGCCGTCACCGTTGATGCCGTGGCAGAACTGGCAGTCCGCCTTGTCCTGGAACAGACGCTGACCGAAGGATGTGTCCTGTGCAAAAGCGGAATCAGGCGACAGCAAAAGGATCGCAGTCGCCGCGACTGCCAACATCATGTTAACGTGCCCGCGTTGATCGCTCTCCACCCTGACTGCACTGCGGTCGCCTATTGCGCGCCTCATTTCGCTCATTTCGATTCCTCTAATTTTTGTTTTTACGCCCGCTGCACCCACGTTGCCGTCCCGCGTACTACAATCGCCTGTTTTTCCAATCCCGCCGCCGATACAATCAATGTGGCTTCTCCTTTCGTTGATTCGAACCGCAACACCTGGAGTGCCCCAACTCTCGCAGACCGCGTAGCCCCGAGGGGCTGCTCCGGTTCTTCACACCAGCCGCAGATTGTGATGCATCAAGGGGAACGACCGAATGCGCTTGCCGGTCGCGGCGAAGATGGCGTTGAGCACGGCGGGCGCGGCCACGAAAATCGTCGGCTCACCCACACCGCCCCAGAATCCACCAGACGGCATGATGATCGAGTCGACCTTCGGCATCTCGTTGATGCGCATCGAGTTGTAGGTGTCGAAATTGGTTTGTTCGATGCGGCCGTCCTTAACGGTGCACTCCTGGTAGAACAGAGCGGACAGGCCGTACACGAACGACCCTGCGATCTGCCGTTCGATCTGGGCCGGGTTGACGGCATGGCCGGGATCGGTGGCCGCTACAATCCGGTGGATTTTGACGCCACCGTTGGCGCTGACCGACACCTCGGCACATGCTGCCACATAGCTGCCGTACCCCATGTGCTGCGAAAGCCCACGGAACACGCCTTGCGGCGCCGGCTTGCCCCAGCCCGCCCTTTCCGCGACGGCATTGAGGACCGCGAGATGTTTCGGATGGTTCGCCATCAGCTTGCGCCGGAACTCAAGCGGATCCTGGCCGGCCGCATGGGCAAGCTCGTCCATGAAGCATTCGAGATAGAGAGCGTTTTGATTGTTGTTCACGCCGCGCCAGAAGTGCGGCGGGATGTGCGGGTTCCGCATGGCGTGGTCAATAAGCAGATTTGGAATCGTGTAACCGAAAGCGCCTTCCGGCCCGCCCGGGTTGAGGCCCTGAAACACGAAGGGATCCTTACCGTTCTGCAGGCTCTGCGGCGCCACAAAGGCGATAATGGACTGGCCCGAAATGCGCATGTGCAAGGCAGTGACGTTATTGTTCGCGTCGAATGCGCCGACCAACTTCGCCTGCGTGATGGGATGATATCGGCCGTGCGTCATGTCCTCTTCGCGCGACCAAATCAGCTTCACCGGTATGCCGGGAATCTGCTTGGCGATCGCCACAGCCTGCTGCACGAAATCGTTGGTCGTGCGCCGGCCGAAGCCGCCGCCGAGCGGCATCTTGTGAACGTCGCATTTGGCAACCGGCAGGCCGGCAGCTTCCGCGGTCGCGGCCAGTGTGGCCTCGCCGTTCTGCGTCGGCGCCCACACCTCGCAGCGATCCGCCGTGTACACGGCGGTCGCATTCATCGGCTCCATGGTCGCGTGATTCTGATACGGAAAGGCGTAGACGGCCTCTACCTTCTTCACCGCGCTGGCGATCGCCTGCCTGGCATTGCCGTTCTCGTTGCCGACAAACGCCTGCTCGGCATCAAGGCCGCTCTTGAGCAACTCAGCGATGGAGGCGCTCGAGACTTTCGCATTGTCGCCCTCGTCCCAACTCACGGGCAACGCATCGAGGGCCGTCTTCGCCTGCCACCAGCGATCGGCCACAACGGCGACAGCAGAGTCGCCGACCTTAAGGATGTGCTTGACGCCCTTTTGGCCCTGGATTTTGGCGGCATCGAAGCTCACCAGATTGCCGCCGAACACCGGACAGTCCCTGATCGCTGCGCAAAGCATTCCGGGCAGCTTCACGTCCAAACCGTAGACATGCTCGCCGGTGACCTTGGGCGCGGTATCGAGCCGCTTGAGCGGCTTGCCGGCGATCTTCCAATCCTTCGGATCCTTCAGTGCCACGTCCTTCGGCGGCTCGATCTTGGCGGCTGCTTCGGCGACGTTGCCGAATGTCCTCGTGCGGCCCGTCGGCTTGTGTGTGATCACGCTGTTCGACGCACCGCACTCCGACGCCGGAACCTGCCATTCGCTCGCTGCGGCTTGGATCAGCATTGTTCGTGCGACGGCACCGGCCTTGCGGACATATTCGTTTGATTCTCGGATCCCTCGGCTGCCGGCGGTAAAATAGTTACCCCACACGCGTCCGCGCGCGAGGTTCTGGCCCGGCGTTGGAAATTCAGTCGTGACCTTCGACCAGTCGCATTCCAGCTCCTCTGCGACGAGCTGGGCGAGGCCCGTCATCGTGCCTTGCCCCATCTCGGATCGCGCAATACGGATGACGACGGTGTCGTCCGGGCGTATCACGACCCAAGCCGTGACTTCCGGCGACCCATCGGCGGCGCGCACGACATTGGGGCCGAGCGGAATATCCATGCCGAGCGCCAAGCCGCCGCCAAGGGCTGCCGCACTCACGACGAAAGAGCGCCGATTGATTTGTGGGACGTAGTTCATGGCTGCCTCCCTCACGCGTTCGCGGCCGCATGGATCGCTGCGCGGTCGGGCGAGAACCGCAACCCGGCGAATGCGCACACCGGTTGCGTCGAATATCGCGTTCGCGATCGCCGCGGCGACGGGTCGGATCGAGGGTTCGCCGGAGCCGCTCGGAGCAACATCCGGACGGTTGATGAGAAGTGTGGGCTGTTCAGGCCGACATCGTTGCGGAGCGCGTAAAGCAGCGGCATGTCCGGGTCGACATCGACGTTGTGGCTCTTGCCGTCGACATTCAGCGAAAATCGTTGGCTCATGGGGCGCTTCCTTGATCGCACGTGGCTGCATTGATTACCGCAGAATTTTTAAGGCAGTATTTGCTGTCCTCGCTCCGAGCGCGCGGAGATCGGGAGAAAAGTCGGCGCCAGGATGAGAATCTCGGCCGCGCCATCGCTGCCCGTGAAACGAAACCGGGTTGCATCAGCTCTTCAGCGGAAGGGGCAAGAATTGGCGACATGGTGCGTCCTTGCGTGGCGCCGGACGCGATTCTTCGGCATGTCGCCTCGTGGGGAGATCGCATTCCCCATGCTGCTCAATAAAGGCAACGTGCCTTGCACTGTCAAGTGTCAAAGCGGGCGCGGTCGTGCCGGAGAATGTTCGTCGTAGCTGCGCAACGTGTCAGCCTACGAGAGCTTGTTTAACGCAGTTTTATGGACCTGTGGCAGTTTTGTGGTTTCAGTGAAATTTGCTTGTTGCCTGAATAGGCGGTCTGGCACACCGTCGTACGGGCTCACGGACCTCGCCGACGGACCATCATGGCGAACGCATTGACCGTCACCGAGTGAGACCTGACTTGTCGTGGGTCCGCACCGAGCTTACGACTGCCGTGAGGTTGAACGTATCGAGGTCAGAGTCAGTCCTGATCCGGCGTTCGACAGCCTTCGTCCGGAAGTAGCGATTTGCAAGAACGGAAAAAAGTTCCTGGTTGCGAAGTCGGGCCGGGGCGGCGTGAACGCAAGACCGATCGTACGCCCGCTTCCCGCGGATGTTTGATAGGAGCTCGTTCACCGCAGAAATCGGCCCGCCCTTGCGCCGGCTTGGATCATCAGGCGGCGAAACCTTCGGCAATAAATCTGCGTCGCCGCTTATGTTGACCAATTTGTGTGAGCGAAAGTCACGGTGCCGAGCGCTCCCTGACAAGCGACCGCAGGGATGACGGAATCGCGCCTAGGGCGCCTGCGGCTACGATCTCGGCACGTAGAAATCCCGCTCGCTCCAATTTATTGAGCGACGACTCTGAAAGCAGGAACCGCACGAACGCCTCGGCGCCAGCCGCATTCTCTGCAGCGGCAGGAATAGTGACGCCGTAAGATGCCGGGGAGCCTCGAAACGTCTGGCCTCGCGGGTTCGTGTAACTGACTGTCGCGTACCATTCGGCCAGCGCAGGGTCGCTCTGATCGACCTCCTCCGGGAGATCGATGTATGGCACACCTCCAACCAATGCATTGGTGACGAATTGCACCGTCGCATCGATGCTTCCATTGCGGAGCAAGGGATAGTCCTTCGTGCGGTCGAAATATTGACTCTCGTTGTTGTCGATGCCGATGATTCGCTGCTTCAGACCAGGAATCCGATAGTGTTTTTCTGCCAATTCGAAAACGAAGATGGCGCGGTAGCCGCCGGAGTCCACGGTGGGATCGGGTCGTTTGAGCACTAGGCCGGGACGCAGCAACACATCATACCAGGGTAGCTTACCGGCCCTGGCTGCTTCGAAGTCATCGGCGAAACGGCTGCGTGGGCTGTAGAGGAGTGCGGTTCGCGAACGCAGAATGGTCATGGACCAGCGTGCGCGTTCGGTCTCGGCCGGTCCGAACAACAACTTCATCTGGTTCGCGTCGGAACTGATGTAGACATCTGGCCTAAGTTCGCCGCCCACGATCCGGTTTACCAGGGCGATCGATGGCGCGCGTGTAAGCTCGAGCGAATAGCCCGTGGCCACCGTAAACGCTGGGCCAATGTGGTTGAGAATTACAGGCTCGATTGTGCCTGGGAGGGCGACGCGCACCACGGACTGCTGCTGCGCGCGAGCGTCGTCCAATGGCAGCGAGCCAAGAATTAGGCAGGACACCAATGGGAACCAAAGTTGCTTCATCTATGCGTCTCCTCCACGAGCAGTGTGTCGGCATTTCCAAACTAAACCCGGCTTTAGATTGGGTGTTGCATGCAAAGGTGCAGGCATCGTCTGGCGGCGGTCTCCGCGAACCAATCCGACGAAGAGAGCTCGCCGATCCCGTGAATTCGATCAACATCTCGCACCGGCCTTGAAGCATCATTCCGCGGCGATCGACCGAATCTCCTCGGGTTTGTCGTCGTCTCGCTTCCTGCGGGTCAGCCAGGTCTGCAACCGGTCAAGGTAGAGATAAACCACCGGCGTCGTGTAGAGCGTCAACAGTTGGCTGAGGGCAAGCCCGCCTACCATCGCATAACCGAGAGGTTGCCGCAGTTCCGACCCTGGGCCGGTGCCGAGCGCGAGCGGCACACCGGCGAGCATCGCTGCAGCAGTGGTCATAAGGATTGGGCGGAATCGCAACAGACACGCTTCGCGTATCGCCTCGAGCGGCGTCATACGCCCATCCCGCTCGGCAGTAATGGCGAAGTCGACCAGCATGATGCCGTTCTTCTTGACGATGCCGATCAGCAGAATGATTCCGATGATCCCGATCACGGACAAATCCATTCCGCCGGCACGCAAGGCCAACAGGGCGCCAACGCCTGCTGACGGGAGCGTCGAGAGAATCGTCAGCGGGTGAATGAAGCTCTCGTACAGCATGCCGAGTATGATGTAGACCACGATAAGCGCCGCACAGATCAGAATCGGCGTGGTTGATAGCGAATTTTGGAATGCTTGTGCATTGCCCTGGAAGGTTCCGATGATCGAGCCCGGCATCCCTATGTCGTTCGCGGCCTGGGAGATGGCATCCACGGCTTGGCCAAGCGCAATACCGGGTCGGAGATTGAACGCAAGAGTAACAGCTGGAAATTGGCCTTGGTGTGTGACAGTGAGAGGCCCAGTCCTGGTCGAATCGATGTCCACCAGCGCGGTTAGCGGCACGACGCCTCCGGTGACAGGCGATTTCACATAAAGCCGATCGAGCGAGGACAAGTCGCGCTGCAGCTCCGGCGTGATTTCGAGAATGACCGGGCTCGTATTGAGTTGGGTATAGTATTGGGTCACCTGCCGTTGGCCATAGGCGTCGTAGAGCGTGTCGTCGATCAGTTGGGCTGAAATTCCGAATCGCGAGGCTTGGTCGCGATTGATCGTGACCTTAAGCTGCGGGGAATTTGCAAGAAGGTCGCTCGATACGTTGGTCAACTCCGGCAGCGTGCGCATCCTTTGGAGCAATTTTTGCGACCACTCAATCAGCTCGGCGATATCGACGCCTTGCAGCGTGTACTCGAACCCCCCGCGCGAGAAACGAACGCCCACGTTGATGTCTTGCGCCACCTGCATGAAGAGGTTCACGCCTGTTATCTCGGCGACCTTAGACCTGAGGCGCTCCACGACCTGAGCCGCGGGTGCTTTGCGCTGCCCGAGAGGCTTGAGAACAATGGAAAAGCGCCCGGTGTTTGCAGTTGTGGGATTGTCGTTATTGCCGGTTTGGGAAGCGAACCCTTGCACGTCGGGGTCACTCAGTATCACCTCACCAAGCGCTTGCTGCAGACGCATCATCCGCTCGGGGGACACGTCCTGGGCGGCCTCCGACACGCCTGTGATCAAGCCGGTGTCCTGAAGGGGAAAGAAACCCTTCGGGATCTGAACCGCCATGACGACCGTCAATGCCAAAGTGGCGAAGAATACCCCGAGTGTGATTGCCCGATGACGCAGCACACGGTCGAGCGTGTAACGATAGCCCGACAGCAATGAATCGAACCCTGCCTCAATCGCTCGGAAAAAACGGCCGTGCTCGTCAGCCCGCCTCATGCAGCGAGAGCACAGCATGGGAGCAAGCGTAAGTGAAACGAGCACCGAAACAGCGATCGATGCAGTAACCGTCAGCGCGAACTCACGAAATATACGGCCGATGATTCCGCCCATGAGCAAGACAGGGATGAAGGCAGCCACCAGTGAAAGACTGATCGACAACACGGTAAAAGCGATTTCCCGCGATCCTTTGAGTGCGGCCTCCATCGGCGATAAGCCGTCCTCGACGTGTCGATAAATGTTCTCCACGACCACAATGGCATCATCGACGACAAAGCCGATCGCGATTGTAAGAGCCATAAGAGACAGATTGTTGAGACTGAAATTGAGCATGTACATCACGCCCAACGAACCGAGCAGTGCCAGCGGAATCGTGATGCCGGGAATTATAGTCGCCCAAAGATTGCGCAAGAATAGAAGAACAACCAAAACCACGACACCAATCGTGAGCACGAGTGTGAATTCGACATCGTGCACTGAGGCGCGAATGACATCGGTCCGATCAAAGATGGTCTGGACCGTCATCGCCGGGGGAAGGTTTGCTGTGAGTCGCGGCAGCCGAGCCTTGATCTGGTCGACCGTATCGATGACGTTTGCGCCGGGTTGCTTCGAGATATTCAGTATAATACCGAGCTCGTTATTTTGGTAACCGGCGAGGTTCCGGTTCGATGCCTCGGCGACTGCCTGACCCACATCGCGCACCCGTATCGGACCGCCATTCCGGTACGCAAGGATGACGTCGTTGAAAAGCTCCGCCTCGAGGATCTGGTCGTTGGCAGCGATCGTGAATCCGACCTCAGCAGTATTGAGCATGCCTTTGGGTGCTGCGGTGGTGGCGCTGACGATGGTCGGCCGGATCTCTTCGAGTGTCAGTCCGAGGGCGGCAAGCCGCGCCGGGTCAACCTGAATCCGGATGGACGGCCGTCGGTCGCCACCTATCTGGGCTTGAGCGACTCCGGGCATTTGCCCGATCTGTTGGGCCAGAAAGCTGTCGAGATATTCGTTGATCCCGGTCAGCGGTAATGTGGCGGAGCGGGCGCCCAGGATGAGGATGGGCGGATCGGCTGGGTTGACCTTGCGGTAGGTCGGCGGCAAGGTCATCGCCTGCGGCAAAGTCTTTCCAGCAATTGAGATGGCCGACTGCACGTCCTGCGCCGCAGAATCGATATTGCGACTGAGATCAAACTGAATGACCACCTGAGTCGCGCCGACGGTACTCAGCGACGTCAGTTGAGTGATACCTGGAATTTGAGACAACTGCCGCTCCAGCGGTGTCGCTACGGATACCGCCATTGTTTCCGCACTCGCCCCCGCGAGACTGGCCGTTACCTGGATAGTGGGGAAGTCGATCTGCGGCAGCGAAGCAACGGGCAGGAAGGGAAATGCCGCAATGCCGACAAATGCTACAGCTGCCATCAGCAGCGAAGTCGCGACCGGCCGGCGAATGAACGGTTCAGACAGATTCATCTGATGGTGGCTTTCGATGATTGCCGCGCGCAACCGTTGCCGACAATGCCCGTTTATTGCCTGGACCTTCGATCACGACCAATCATCCTCCCCCAGGCCGAGAACGGTCTGGCGACATAATCGTGCGTTAAGGATGCACCCAACCGATCGCGATGCCAAGCCAGGAACGACCATCCGACCGATTGTTGAGACAAGGCAAATGATGCGGTGCTGGTGACTGCTTGATGAACTTGCAAAAAGGTCAGCTTACAGGGGCTTGTTTAACGCAGTTTTATGGGCGTGCGGCCGCCTCGCGGCGCACACGAAAACTTGCCTCTTGCCTCAATAAGCAGTTTAGCGCACCGTCATAGTCCGTTCGTCTTGCTCAGAGGTCCTGCGTCGACACGGGGTACAAGAACGCTGCTCGCGGCGCCACCCGTATTGAGGCCACTAGATCACCTGAGAGGTCGCGAAATGAAACTCAACATCTGCCTGATTTCGGTGCTGGCCCTGGCGGCTGCCGCAACCACGATGACACGCGAAGCGCCGGCTGCAGACGCGCCGCAGATCGATCTAGCCGAATGGACACCACCAGGCATTGGCTCAGTTGGGGACGACCCTTTCGGCAAACTCGTCAAATACGGCTACGCCCTGGTCACCGATACCCCCAACCAGATCGGTCCGTCTGCGCCCGATCCGGACAAGCGCTTCTCTCGCAGCAGTCTCACATGCCAGAACTGCCACCTGAAGGCCGGCACCCAGCCCTACGCGGTGCCGCCGATGGGCGTGTGGGGCCAGTTCCCGCAATATCGCGGCCGGGAAGGCGAGATCGGCACGCTGGAAGAGCGCATCAACGGTTGCTTGGAGCGCAGCATGAACGGTCACGTTATGCCGCTCGATGGGCGCGAAATGAAGGCGTATCTTGCCTATATGAAATGGCTGTCGACCGGAGTTCCGGATGGCGCCAAGCTCATTGGCGCCGGTCTGAAGAGCATCAAGGAGCCCGGCCGCGCGCAAACTGCAGAAACCCGTTGATACACCTTACGGGCCTACACGGACGATTTCCCCGAACAGCACAGATACGGTCCGTTCAATCCGATCCGCGCGAAGGTACAGGAGCTCGCGCAGGTACGGCGCGCTTGAAGTCCGAAGCGACAGAACCTCGGGTCTTTATAGCAGGCGACGAGCGACGCATAACATTCGTCTCGACTGATAAAGCTGCCATGCTGCGTCGCCGCTTTTGTCGCAGTTCCGTAGGTCTGCCCTTAAACCTGCCTTAAAGGCGGCATGCTTCACTCCGCCTCCTCGACGAAGGCTCAATGCCGACGTGCAAGGAGTAAGAGCCATGAAACGAGCGATCATATGGTCTATTGCGGGTGGAACATTGCTT
>Ga0137409_10007261_pt1 | contig 11404 bp, 10 predicted proteins | sample CZODoug1_16funga_FD_122059 | JGI IMG/M metagenome (GOLD analysis project Ga0137409, IMG submission 122059) | Vadose zone soil fungal communities from Angelo Coast Range Reserve, California, USA - CZODoug1_16fungal (Hybrid Assembly) | ecosystem: Environmental > Terrestrial > Soil > Vadose zone... | reverse complement strand
CGCGCGAGGGATTTCCGCCGCGAAGAAGCCGACCGGCTGCTCGAGCGCGTGGGCATGGTCGATCAGGCCGAGCGCGCCTGCTCGGTGCTCGCCTACGGCGACCTGAAGCGCGTCGAGCTCGCCGCGGCGCTCGCGCACTCGCCGCAGCTCCTGCTGATGGACGAGCCCACGGCCGGAATGGCGCCCGGGGAGCGCGGCGAGCTGATGGGGCTCGCGGCGGGGATCGCGCGCGAGCGACGCATCGCGGTGCTCTTCACCGAGCACGATATGGACGTCGTGTTCGCGCACGCAGACAGGATCGTGGTGCTGCACCGCGGCCAGGTGATCGCGAACGGCAAGCCGGCCGAGGTACGCGCCAGCCCCGAAGTGCGCGAGGTCTATCTCGGCTCCTGGGGGAATATCTGATGCTCGCCGTCCGGGGCCTCCACGCCTACCACGGCCGTGCGCACATCCTCGCCGATGTCGCGCTCGAAGCAGGGCGGGGCGAAGTGGTGGCGCTGCTCGGGCGAAACGGGGCGGGCAAGTCGACGACGCTGAAGAGCATCATGGGGCTGGTGCGCCCCGCGCAGGGCGAGATCGTGCTCGACGGACACCGCCTCGACGGACTGCCGAGCTGGCGCATCGCGCGAGCCGGCCTGGGTTATGTTCCCGAGGACCGGCGCATCTTCACCGACCTCTCCGTGATGGAAAACCTCGACGTCGGCAGGCGCGAGCGGGCGGACGGCCGCGGCTGGACGCCCGGGAGGCTCTTCGCGCTCTTTCCCAATCTGGGGGAGGTCAAGGAACGGCCGGCCGGAAAGATCTCCGGAGGCGAGCAGCAGATGCTCAGCATCGCGCGGACCCTGATGGGCAATCCCTCGTGCATCCTGCTCGATGAGCCCTCCGAGGGGCTCGCCCCCGTGATCGTCGATCTGCTGGCGGCCGCGATACGCGAGCTCAAGTCCGCCGGTGTTTCGGTCGTTCTCTCGGAGCAGAACCTGCGCTTCGCCGCCGCGGTCTGCGACCGCGCCTATGTCATCGAAAAGGGGACCATCCGCTTCTCGGGGACGATGGCGGAGCTCGCCGCCAACGAGGCCGCGCGGGCAGGATAAGCTGCGGTTGCTGGACAAGGGCAAAGTCCCGCTTTTCGCGATCTTCGCCGTTACGCCATGGCACGCGATGTGCTGATAGATGCAGCGATAACGGCCAACGAAAGACCGGGGAGAGGAAGCGTGGGCTCGTAGCCTACTCACCTTGTCGGACATTCCACGCCCGTGTCGGGGCGTCGCCATGCCGTCTGATTCTTCCATGTACGGGACCGCGTGACGTGATCAAGGTTCAATCGCTCAGAAGCACCATCATCGTTCACCTGGCGGCGATACTGCTGCCCGTGGTGGCGCTTCTCGTCTATCAGTCACTGGAGGATGCGCGGCGCACGGCGAGCGTGGAGAGGCACTTCCGCCTGCACGGTCTCGCGCTCGAGGCGAAGGAACGCTACGCGGCATTCGGCAACGGCGCGGCGGATGCAGTCGACAGCTCCGAGCTGAGCCTGCACGCCTTGGCCGCCCTGCGCGACGCGCGGGACCGGACCGCGGAGCTGGGGCGCGCGACCGGCTCGCCCGCGCTCGACGAGGTCGCCGGCGAGCTCGACGCGATGGCGCAGATCCTCGCCGCCGACCGCGGGCTGCGCGCCCTTCTGACCCTGCGCGACCAGATCATCGCCCAGCGCGCGGCGATCACGCGCACCCAGGCGGATCAGGAGTCGAAGCTGAACGACGCCGTCCGGCAATCGATCCTGGATTCCCAGGGCGAGAGACGCTGGACGGCAGGAGTTCTGTTGCTCGCGCTCGCGGTAACGGTGTGGTTCGTGTTCCGGATGATCCGCTATCTGTCCCGTCCGCTCGGGCTGGCCGTCTCGGTCGCGGACCGGATCGCCGAGGGACGTCCGGTCGCGGAAAGCGAATTCGACGTGGCTTTCGACGTCGGCAACCTGGTGCGCTCGCTGGGCCAGATGCACCACAGCATCAACCGCTATCGCGGGGAGGTATCCGAGGTCCACGGCGGGCTGGAGCAGAAGATCAGCGAGCTCGCCGAAAGCCAGGCGAGCCTCGCCGAGGCGCAGCGCCTGGCGAAGATCGGAAACTGGCACTGGGACACGGCTGAGCTCCTCGCTCACTGGTCCGACGAAATGTACCGGATCCTTGGAATGAGTCCCGGGGCGTGCGCGCCCGTCGTCGAGAACTTCCTCGCGCTGCTCGATCGGGAGGAGCGCGAGGCGGCGCAGGCGATGATCTGCGCCCTCAGGGCGAATCCCGGCTCGGTGTCCTTCGAATGCCGCATCAAGACGCCCGAAGGCGAAGAGCACATCTTGCGCGGCGAGGGTTCTTCGCAAGCGGTCGACGGGAAAGTAACGCGTCTGCACGGGACGATCCAGGACGTTACCGAGCGCAAGCGGGCAGAGCAAGAGATCCAGCGTCTCGCGCATTTCGACAGCCTGACCGGGTTGCCCAACCGGAAATTCTTCGGGGACCACCTCGAGCGGACCGTTGCGCGGGCGCGGCGCAACGGCGAGCGCATCGCCGCCATGTTCATCGATCTCGACCGCTTCAAGCGGATCAACGACACCCTGGGCCACGCCGCGGGCGACATCCTGCTGAACGAGGTCGCCCGTCGCTTGGGTCTGTGCGTGCGCGCGAGCGACTACTTCACCAGAGAGAGCCCCCCGTCCGGGGCGGCGGGCGACAGGGCCAAGGGCCAGATCGCGCGTCTGGGTGGAGACGAATTCACCGTCATGCTGGATGCGATCGGCAACCCCCAGGACGCGGCAAAAGTCGCCCGCCGAATTCTCACGGAGATGTCGAATCCGTTCAACCTCGAAGGCCGGGAGCTCGTGGTCACGGCGAGCATCGGGATCTCGGTGTTTCCCGACGACGCGGGCGACGCGAACGCGCTGCTGAAGAACGCCGACGCGGCGATGTACCGGTCCAAGGACCTGGGCAGAAACACCTACCAGTTCTTTGCCAAGGAGATGAACACCGAGACCTTCGAAAAGCTGACGCTCGAGAGCGAGCTCAGGCACGCGCTCGAGCAGGACCAGTTCCTTCTCCATTATCAGCCGAAATTCGACGTGCATAACGGACGCATCGTAGGCGTCGAGGCGCTCCTGCGCTGGCAGCACCCCAAGTGGGGAATGCTGTTACCGGCCGAGTTCGTCCCGCTCGCCGAGGAGATCGGCCTGATCGTCCCGATCGGCGACTGGGTTCTCGATGCGGCGTGCCGCCAGCTGAGCGAATGGCGGAGGCTGGGCCTGGGAGATGTGAACGTGGCGATCAACCTCGCGAGCCCGAGCTTTCAGCAACCCGACCTCGCCACCCGGCTCGCGGCGACGCTGCAGCGCTCGGGAGTACGGCCGCAACAGCTCACGGTCGAGGCGACCGAGAGCATATTGCTTCGCGACGTGGGCAGCACGGTGAGCACGCTGACGCGCCTGCGTGAGCTCGGCGTGCGGATTGCGATCGACGATTTCGGTACGGGCTACTCCTCGCTGAGCTACCTGCGCAGATTCCCCATCGACCAGCTCAAGATCGATCGTTCCTTCGTCAAGGAGATCACGGAGGAAGCCCACGACTGCGCAATCTGCGCGGCAATCATTTCTCTGGGACGAGGCCTGGACCTCGAAGTCGTCGCCGAAGGAGTGGAGACCGCGCAGCAGGCCCGCGCGCTGGTCCTCCAGGGTTGCCACCTGATGCAGGGATATCACTTCAGCCGTCCCTTGCCCGTCGAGGAGGTCACCCCATTGCTGCAGCGCCCTCCCAGCGTCTCCAGGGAGATGCTGGAATCCCTCCGGCAGCGACCTGCGCTCGTGCGCTGAGCGCGGCCGTCCCCGTGGCTCCTGCCGGGGCGGAAATGGGTAGAATTCGTGCCGTGCGTCCCACACGGCAGATATCGCGAAGCCATCCCCCGATTTTCCGCCCGGCTCGACGGTTTCTTTCCGCTCTCCTGCTAGGAACCGCGCTGTGGAACGCTGTCTGCGCAGCCGGGGTGCTGGACGTCGGCGGCGAGTGGTTGGACGACGGGGGCAGGGCCGTGTCCCTGTCCGATTGGCAGGGCCGTTACACCGTCCTCACCATGTCCACGGGCGCGTGCAGAAAAATCTGCAGCACCACGCTCAGGCGCATGGAGGAGCTGCAGGCGATCGCCGACCGGCGCGGCCTGGGCGTCGATTTCCTGGTGATCGGCCTGGACCCCCGCTCCGACACTCCGAAGGCCTGGCGCGAGTACCGGGCGCAGCGCAAGCTCGGGCGCGAAAACTGGCATTTCGTGAGCGGAGGAGAGGAGCGCACCCGCCGGGTCGCGGGAATGCTGGGTATCTCCTACTGGTTCTACGACGAGCACCTGCTGCACGATTTCAGGATCGTGCTGATCGCGCCCGACGGCACGATTCGGCGCACCCTCGCATGGGCCGATGACCGGCCCGAAGTGCTCTTCTCGGGATTGAAATGAGCGAAAAGCCGGGCGCCTCTGTGCCGGGCAGGCTCGCGCGCCTCATCGTTGCCTCGGCGGCGACTGCGTGGGCTGCAGCTGCGTCCGCGGCGACCGACGCGGAGCGCATCGACGCACTGGAGAAACAGGTGTCGCAGCTGGAGGCGAGATCCCCGGCGCGTCAGGACGAAGGCCTGCCGCTGCACGGGTTCATGGACGTGAACGCGGGCTATCGAAACAACGGCGGGCCGAGGGGCTTTGCTCTCGGCAACCTGGATTTCTACCTCACTCCGAGAATCGGCGACCGGATCAAGGGGCTGATCGAGCTCAACTTCGAGATCAACGAATCCGGCGGGCTCGACACCGACCTGGAGCGCATGCAGATCGGCTATGTTTTCGGCGACGCCGCCACCGTGTGGGCCGGGCGGTTCCACTCGCCCTGGGGCTACTGGAATACGGCTTACCACCACGGGCAGCAGATCCAGACGACGGTAACGCGGCCGAAGTTCTTGGAGTTCGAAGACCGCGGCGGCATCATTCCCGCGCATACCGTCGGCTTGTGGGGCACCGGGGCGATTCCCGCGGGAGCGGGCAAGCTCACCTACGATCTGTTTACAGGCAACAGCCAGCGCATCGACCTGGACGGCGGGACCCCGGGGTCGGGCACGCTGAATCCCAATACGGCGAGCGCGACGAACCATCGCGCCCTCCTGGGCTTCAACTTGGGGTACCTGTTCCCCGGCGCGCTGGATGGGCTGAAGGTGGGCGTGCACGGGTACACCGCGACGATCGACGACGATGCCGCGCCGAGCAACAGCACTCGCGTGCGCTTCGCCGGAGGCTACCTCGTGTATCTCGAGAGCGACTGGGAAGTCCTGGCCGAGTACTACGACTTCGACAACCTCGATCTTTCCGGGGACAGCGGCACGCACCGGAGCAAGGCGGGCTACCTCCAGGTCGGCAAGACCTTCGGGCGCTGGACCCCGTACGCCCGCGGCGAGAAGGCGTCGCTCGACCAGACCGACGCCTATTTTGCGCAGCAGGAGAACGGGGGCTCGTACGATCGCGCGGTCGCCGGCCTGCGCTTCGACCTCGATCCCAGGGCGGCGCTCAAGCTCGAAGCCAACCATACGCGTTTCACCGATCGTGTCGTGTCCGCCTACAGCGAAGTGCGGCTGCAGTGGGCGATCCGTTTTTAGCGTGACGCCCGTCGGTTCGATCGTGAAAAGATTGAGCCTGGTCCTTGGAATCGCGATGCTGCCGATAGCGTTCTCGTGCCTTGCCGAGGAGCTCGTCATCGCCCACCCGTCGGTGAACATCTCCAAGGAAGATGTCAGGGACGTCTATCTGGGGGAGAAGCAGTTCGCCGAAGGCATCAAGCTCGTCCCCGTCGACAACGCCTCGGTCCAGGAGCTGTTTCTCTCCAGGGTCCTCAAGATGAGCGCGGCCAAGTACGAAACCGCATGGATCAAGAAATCGTTTCGTGACGGGCTCGTGGCGCCTTCGACGCGGTCCGGGGACGCCGAGACCATCGAATTCGTGAGGCGCACCCCGGGCGCGGTCGGCTACGTCGCGGCGGCGAAGCCGCCTGCGGGCGTCGTCGTCATCACCAAGTTCTAGACGCGTTTACCGTCCTCCGGGAAACGGCGCGCCTTATTGCCAGGGCAGCAGCGACGCGTGGATAACGTCGGGCACGCCCTGTCCGCCGACCGAGCGGATGGCGAGGTCGACGTCCTTGAGCCCGAAGCGGTGCGTCGTGACTTTCTCCAGGGGGAAGCGCCTTGAGGCGAGCTGCGCGAGCGCGAGCTCGCAGGCCTTGTAGCTGTGGCCGCGCGCGCTCTTGATGGTGATCGCCTTGACGGTGACGCGCTCCAGGGGAAAGTTCGGGAATTCCTTCATTTCGCCCTGCACGACGATCGTCCCGCACTTGCGCTTGAGCGACTCGACACCCAGCAGGATGGGAATCGTGCCCGCGCCGGCGGTGCAGTCGAGCGCCACGTCGACGCCCTTTCCGCCCGTGATCGCCATGATGCGCGCGAGCGGGTCCTCCTTCTGCACGTCGATGACGTGGTCGGCGCCCAGCTCCTTCGCGACTTTGAGGCGTGCCGCGTCCTTGGAGGTGCCGGTGACGATGATGAGCGAGGCGCCCGCCTGCTTGCAGATCACCGTCTGCGACAGGCCCTGCTGTCCCGGGCCCTGTATCAAGACCGTCGAGTCGTAGCCGACGCCGCCGTCGAAGAGCGACCACTCGACGCCGTTCGCCATCGGCGTCACCAGGCCCGCCAGCTCCGGCGTCACGCCCGTGGGAACTCGGTGCACCACCGCGTTCCAGGGCAGGTAGACGTATTGCGCGAAGCCGCCCCACAGGTGCGGGGCACGCTCGGCCGAGGTATAGCCGTAGCGGATCGCCTCCGGGTTCTTGCGCCAGTCGGTGTTCTCGCAGTGGCGGTACTGCCCGGCGTGGCACCACTCGCACTTGCCGCACATCACGTAGTGCTCGACGAAGACGAGGTCGCCCTCCTTGAAGCCCTTGCGCCGGGTGAACTCGCGCCCCGCCTTGGCGATGGTTCCGATGTTCTCGTGGCCCATGATCACCGGCGTTGCGGAGGGCGGCGTCTTGTAGAGCTTGACGTCGGTGCCGCAGATGCCGGCGACCTCCATTTTCAGGAGCGCGGCATCCTCGGGAATTTCCGGCATGGGAAACTCCCGGATCTCGGTCCGGCTCGGACCCGTTCTGACCGCCGCCAACACTTTTTCCATCGAATTATTCCCTCCGGGCGAATTGTAGTGTAAGACCGGGGAACGACGCTTTCGACCCGCGGCATTTTGGCGTATCGTGACGCCGGGGATTACAACCACACAAGAGGAGAAACCATGTCACGGATTTCCGTATTACTGGCAGGTGTTGCGCTGGCCTCCGTTTCCGGCTTCGCGATGGCGCAGGGCTTGATCCAAACGCAAAAGCTTTCAGCGGCGCTCGCGAACGAGCTGGTAGGCGAGTCGGTCGCGACCTGCGCCAAGAACGGCTACAAGGTGGTCGCGGTGGTGGTCGATACGGACGGCGTGCGTCAGGCGGTGCTGCGCGGCGACGGCGCGCCGGTCCACTCGATCGACAACGCCTTCTATAAGGCCTACAGCATCGCGTCGCTGGGTATTGCCCGCAAGGAAGAAACCACCAAGCAGATGCAAGACCGTATGGCGAAAGCGGCGCCGACCACGGTGCCGCAAACGCCGCTGCCGAACGTCACGTATGCACAGGGCGGGATCGCGATCATGGCCGGCGGCAACACCATCGGCGGGCTCGGCGTGAGCGGTGCCCCAGGCGGCAATTTCGACGAGGACTGCGCGAAGGCGGCGATGGCCAAGATCAAGGACCGCATGAAATAGGCAGGCGGTTCCGGAATGAAAAACGGCGCCCGAGGGCGCCGTTTTTTTGAGCGGTGTTTTCCTTACAGACCGGCGGCCTTGATGCCCGCAGCGGCCGCAGCCGCGTCCTGGTCCGAGTTCATTCCACTCACGCCGATCGCGCCGATAACCTTGCCGCCCGACATGATCGGCAGCCCGCCTTCGATCGGGCCGGGAGCGATGGACATGAGAACCACGCGGCCCTTGGCAATGCCGTCCTCGATGGCCTTGGTCGGACGGCGCAGCATCGCCGCCGTCTTGGCCTTGTCGAGCGCGATCTGCACGCTCCCGGTCTGGGTGTCGTCCATGCGCTCGTAGTAGACGAGGAAGCCGTGGTTGTCGACGATCGCGATCGCCATGCGCCAGCCGTTCTTCTTCGACTCCGCCTCCGCGCCGGCCGCGATCTTCTTGGCGAGATCGAGCCCGATCTCAGGGCCGTACGGCGGACGCTCCTGCGCGACGGCGCCCAGGGCGAACAGCGTGAGCGCCAAGCCTGTTGCAAATTTGCTGACGGACATTTCTCCTCCTTGTGGTGGGTGGTGTTGTCTACGAAGTAACGACTTATTTAACCATATTCGTGTCCGCCGCGATCGATCGAGCCTCAGTCCAGTTTCACCTGCGCCTGCTTGACGATCGAGCCGTAGCGCTCGTTCTGCTTCCTCAAGAAATCGCCGAATTCGGCCGGCGTGTTGCCCGCCGGCTCCATGCCGCCCGCCACGAAGCGTTTCCTGAGCTCCGGGTCCTGCATGATCCTGCGCGTCTCCGCCGAGAGCCGCTCGACGACGTCCTTCGGCGTACCCGCGGGTGCCAGAAGCCCGATCCAGCCGAACATCTCGTAGCCCGGGAGATCGTCGGCGATGGTGGGCAGCTCGGGCACCGCTTCGGCGCGCTTCGCGCTCGTCACCGCGAGCGCTCGCACCCTGCCCGCCTTCGCGAGGCCACCGACCCCCGTCACCGACTCGATGGTGTAGGCGATCTGCCCGCTGGCGACGTCGGTGACCGACTGCGAGCTGCCCTTGTAGGGCACGTGCACCGCGCTCACGCCGGCCATCGAGTTGAACAGCGACGACATCAGGTGGCTGGTCGCCCCCGAGCCCGACGAGGAAAACGAGTACTTGCCCGGGTTCGCGCGCAGCAGAGCGAGCAGCTCCTTGACGTTGTTCGCCGGGATCGAAGGGCTCACCACGAGCACGAACGGATTGACTGCGATCAGGCTGACGGGATTGAAGTCCTTCAGTGGATCGTAGGCCACCTTCTGCACGTTGGGGCTGATCGAGATCGGGCCGCTCGAGCCCGCGAGAAGGGTGTAGCCGTCGGCGGGCGACTTCGCCGCGACCTCCGACCCGAGCACGCCGCCCGCGCCGGGGCGGTTGTCGATCACGAGCGGCTGCCCGAGCGCCGGCACGAGCTTCTCCGCGACCATGCGCGCGGCGATGTCGGTCGCCTGTCCCGGCGGCCAGGGCACGAGCAGCCTGATCGGGTGGTCCGGATAGCTCTGAGCGTGGGCGGTGCCCGCGCAGAAGACGAGCGCGACGAGCAGGCGGATCGGTGATTTCACGGGGCGGCTCCTCGACGACCGGTAACGACCGAATGTTAGCGCATGCGCGATCACTCGCGGGCTTTGTGAACGGTCGAGTAGTGAGGCTTGGTGAGAACTTCGGGCTTCAGCACCGCTTCGAGCTCCTCGCGGCGCATGAGGCCTTTCGCGAGGACGAGATCGTAGACCTTGGCGCCGGTGCGCAGCGCCTCCTGGGCGATCTCGGTCGCGCGCGCATACCCGATGAAGGGCGTGAGCGCCGTGACCAGGGCGGTCGAGTTGTCGAGAAGGGAGCGGGCGCGCTCGGGGTTGGCCTCGATGCCCCTGACGCAGCGCTCGGCGAGCGTGCTGCAGCCCGCAGTCAAGTGCCGGATGCCCTCGAACAGGCTGTGGGCGATGATCGGCTCGAAGGCGTTCAACTGCAGCTGGCCGGCCTCGGCCGCCATGGTGACGGTCATGTCGTTGCCGATCACCTCGAAGGCGATCTGGTTTACCACTTCCGGAATCACCGGGTTCACCTTGCCCGGCATGATCGAGGACCCCGCCTGTACCGCGGGCAAGGTGATTTCGCCCAGTCCCGCGCGCGGGCCCGAAGAAAGCAGGCGCAGGTCGTTGCAGGTCTTGGAGAGCTTCACCGCGATGCGCTTGAGGACCCCGGAGAGCTGGACGAAAGAGCCTGCGTCCTGGGTCGCCTCGACGAGGTTGGGCGCGCTGATGAAATCCGCGCCGGAGACTTCCGACAGCCTGCGGGTCACGAGCGGCGCGTAGTCGGGGTGTGCGTTGATGCCGGTGCCGATGGCGGTGGCGCCGAGGTTGATCTCGCGCACCAGCGCGGCGGCCTCGGCGAGGCGCTGCTCGTCCTCGCCGAGCATCACGGCGTAGGTGGAGAATTCCTGGCCCAGGGTCATCGGCACCGCGTCCTGGAGCTGGGTGCGGCCGACCTTGAGCACGCTCTCGAACTCGGAGGCCTTCGCTTCGAAGGCCTTGCGCAGCGAGCCCATCTCGACGAGCAGGCGCCGGATGCCGAAATTCAAGGCCAGCTTGATCGCGGTGGGATAAACGTCGTTGGTGCTCTGCGACAGGTTGACGTGGTCGAGCGGGTGCAGTTGCCGGTACTCGCCCTTCGGGCGGCCGAGGATCTCGAGCGCGCGGTTGCAGATCACCTCGTTGGCGTTCATGTTGGTCGAGGTGCCGGCACCACCCTGGATCACGTCGACCACGAATTCGTCGTGCAGCTTACCCTCGCGGATCTCCTCGCAAGCGAGCCGGATCGCGACCGCGCGCTTCTCGTCGAGCAACCCGAGCTCGCTGTTCGCGATCGCCGCAGCCTGCTTGACACAGGCGAGCGCCGTCACCAGATCGGGGTAGATCGAGATCGGGGTCCCGGTGATCGGAAAGTTCTCGAGCGCACGCAGCGTGTGAATGCCGTAGTAGGCGTCCGCTGGGACCGCCCGGTCGCCCAGGAGGTCGTGCTCGATTCGCACTGGTTGAGCCATAGGCAGGGCTGGGCGCAAAGCCCATCTGACAATAACATCGGCGGGGCTCGGAAGGAAGACGTCGAGTCACTTCCGTCAGGCGTACTTCCGCTCAGGAACCTTCGGCTCCTCGTGAGCGGTACCGACGAGGTCGTTGACGTCGTCGATACCGTTCTCTCCGAGCCAGTTCGTGAGGTCGGCGAGCGCGCGCGGCAGCGCCATAGGATCGACGTAGTTGATCGTTCCAAATGCGACAGATCGGGCCCCGGCCGCCATGAATTCGATGACGTCCCGATAGTCGGTCACGCCTCCCATGCCGAAAATCGGGACCTTTACGGCCTGATAGACCGCCCAGACCATGTAGACGGCCATGGGCTTGATCGCCGCGCCTGACAGCGCCCCGATCTTGTTGCCGATGATCGGTTTGCGCGTCCGGTAGTCGATGCACATCGCGCGCGGCGCGTTCACGAGGTCGGTGTGCGGCGGCGCGAGACGCAGGCCGAGGTAGGCGAGCGTGAAGAAAAAG
>Ga0137409_10007260_pt1 | contig 11405 bp, 10 predicted proteins | sample CZODoug1_16funga_FD_122059 | JGI IMG/M metagenome (GOLD analysis project Ga0137409, IMG submission 122059) | Vadose zone soil fungal communities from Angelo Coast Range Reserve, California, USA - CZODoug1_16fungal (Hybrid Assembly) | ecosystem: Environmental > Terrestrial > Soil > Vadose zone... | reverse complement strand
CTGGCAGCAATACTCGGGTGCGGCTCGGAACGATCTGTTGTCCGGTTATTAGGCGTGGCCAACCTCAAGGAACTGCCCTTTTCGGCGCTGCAGTTTTACGCGACGGCGCCGTATCCCTGCAGCTATCTTGAAGGTCGACTCGCCCGTTCGCAGGTCGCCACACCCGCTCACCTCATCAACGCCGACGTCTACAGCGAACTCGTACGCATCGGGTTCCGGCGCAGCGGCATCTTCACGTATCGACCGCATTGCGATGGCTGCCGCGCCTGCGTTCCAGTGCGCGTGCCGGTGGCGGGGTTTGTCGCCAGTCGGAGTCAGCGGCGTGCGCGACGCCAGCATTCGATGTTGGTCGCGCGCGTGGTCGCGCTTGCGTTCGAGCACGAGCACTACGACCTTTATTTGCGCTACCAATCGACGCGCCACGCCGGTGGCGGCATGGACAACGACAGCCGCGAGCAGTATTCACAGTTCCTTTTGCAGAGCAAAGTGAACACGCGCCTGGTGGAGTTTCGCGAACCCGGCACCGCGGACTCGCCCGGCACGCTGCGCATGGTTTCGATCATCGATGTTCTGAACGACGGTCTGTCGTCGGTCTACACATTCTTCGATCCGGACGTGGTCGGCGCCAGTTATGGCACCTACAACGTGCTGTGGCAGATCGAGCAATGCCGCAAACTCGGCCTGCCTTACCTTTATCTCGGATATTGGATCGCTGACAGCCCGAAGATGGCGTACAAGGCCAACTTCCGCCCGGTCGAATTCTTGCGTGGCGGCCGCTGGGAGCGGCAAGGCTAAGGACGGTTTTCCGGCTGCTCTGCTCTCGACTCAAGGGCCGACGCTCGCGCACCGAATGTGATCTACGAGATCGCCCGCCCGCTGCTTTTCGCGCTCGATCCTGAGAACGCACACCATCTGACGCTGGATAAGCTCGCCCGGGCCCATCGCCTCGGCGTGCTGCGGTGGTTGCGGCCTTCCGTGCCCGATCAGCCGGTCGACATCTTTGGCGTGCGGTTCCGCAACCCGGTTGGGCTCGCCGCAGGTCTCGACAAAAACGGGGCCTACGTGGAAGCATTGGGCGAACTGGGCTTCGGTTTCGTCGAGGTCGGCACCGTAACCCCGCGACCGCAACCCGGCAATGCGAAGCCGCGCATGTTCCGGCTGCCGACCGCGCAGGCTCTGATCAACCGCCTTGGCTTCAACAATGACGGCGTTGCTGCCTTCGTTGCGCATGTGCGCGCGCATGACGCGTTCAGCAGCAGCGGCGGCGTGCTTGGGTTGAACATCGGCAAGAATGCCGATACGCCGATCGAACGTGCTCTGGACGATTACCTCACATGCTTGCGCGAGATCTACCCACTGCTTGCACAGCGTGCTGGCTACGTGACGATCAACATCTCGTCGCCCAACACGCGCGACCTGCGCAGCCTGCAACGCGAAGATCAGCTCAAGGATCTTCTATCTGCAATGCGCGAGGAGCGCAGCCGGCTTGCCGACCGCCACGGAAAGCGGGTGCCCATGGCCGTCAAGATCGCACCTGACCTCGATGACCTGGACCTTCCCCGCGTTGCCGACACGGCCGTCGACTGCGAGGTCGACGCAATCATCGCGACCAACACGACCATTGCCCGCGAGCGTGTCGCCGGATTGCACAACGCCAACCAACCCGGCGGTCTCTCAGGCGCACCGCTCTTTGCACGCTCAACGGCAGTAATCGGTGCACTCGCGCGTCATCTGCAGGGCCGACTGCCAATCATCGGTGTGGGCGGCATCATGACCGGCGCCGACGCGGTGGCAAAAATCGAGGCCGGTGCTTCGCTGGTCCAACTCTGCACTGGGCTCGTTTACCGTGGCCCGGCCCTGGTCGGGGAGTGTCGCCGCGCGTTATTGGCAAACCTGCGGCGAAATCCAAGAGCCGAGTCACAGACCAACGGGCGCCTGAAGACCATCCCGCCCGATGAGTGATCGCGGACGCGACCGCGCCGATGCGGTCGAATCGCAACGGGTGTTTGTCGCACTGTGGCCCTCGCCGGGCGCTCGCGCGCGCCTTGCCGAGGTAACCGACGATGTCGCACGCCAAGGCTCGGGAGCGCGTCGCATCGTGCCTCTGAATCTGCATCTGACGCTCGCCTTCATCGGGTCGCTTCGTGAGGATCGTGTCGCCGACCTGGCGCTGCATCTGGAGCGCTGCGAGGCCTCTGAGTTCGACTGGGTGCTGGATCACGTTGGTTACTTCCACGCTGCGCGCGTGCTCTGGGCCGGAGGCCCGGAGAACTCGGCCGTGCTGGGATTGGCGGCAAGGGTGCGCGTGTTACTCGATCGCCGCGAAATCGAATACGACCACAAGCCCTTTGTGCCCCACGTGACCCTGCTGCGCAATGTCGCTCGATGGGCGGTGGGAAATTGGCCGATCGACCCGCCCATCGTATGGCCCGGCAAAGGCCCGACGCTCGTGCGCTCCAAGCAAGGCGCAACGGGAGTCAGCTACGTTCCGTACGAGACGCGGTGAAGCTGATTTTTGCGCCACAATTGGCGCATCGCACCAGCCAAAATCCAGCAGGACGACCGCGTGGAGAGCCGCACCAATCATGGGTTCTGGCTAACGTTTCGTATCTTGGTATAAGCTGCGGGTACCTAGCTTCTGCGGCGCACCATGCTCTCCAGAGCCGAAACTCCCGCCCGCGAAAAGACCGCGATCCAGGTCATCGAGCGCATGATGAGCCTGTTGGATGCGCTCGCCGCGCACTCCGACCCGGTCAGCCTGAAGGAGCTTTCCCAGAAGACCGGGCTGCACCCCTCCACGGCTCACCGCATCCTCAACGACATGGTGTTCGGCCGTTTCGTCGATCGCGGCGACCAGGCAGGAACGTACCGGCTTGGGATGCGGCTGCTCGAGCTTGGCAACCTCGTCAAAGCGCGACTCTCGGTGCGCGAGGCGGCGCTGGAACCGATGCGCGAGTTGCATCGGCGTACCGGTCAGACGGTGAACCTCTCGCTGCGGCAAGGCGATGAGATCGTGTACGTCGAGCGCTCATACAGTGAGCGCTCGGGTATGCAGGTCGTGCGCGCGATCGGTGGGCGCGCTCCTTTGCATCTCACATCCAGCGGCAAACTCTTCCTTGCCTATGACGACGCGCGCGTGGTGCGCGCCTACGCCATGCGAACCGGCCTCGCAGGCCACACCAAGAACAGCATTACGGAGCTGCAAAAGCTCGAACGTGAGTTGTCGCTGGTGCGCGCGCGCGGTTTTGCGCGCGACAACGAGGAACTGGAGCTTGGAGTCAAGTGCATCGCCGCAAGCATTCGCGACGATTCGGGACGGATCGTGGCCGGGCTTTCGGTCTCAGCACCGGCCGAGCGGCTGCAGGACGAGTGGATCAGCGATCTGCTATCCACCGCCGGGCGGATTTCCGCGGGGCTCGGCTACGCAGCCTGATTCGGGCGCCGCGCGGCGGCCGCGTCAGATCGCTGGACGCAGAACGCCAGGCCGTGGCGCTGAAACCGAGACGCCGGCTTCAAGCCAATTGCGAATGCGCTGCGCGTCGCCGATCCGCGAGTACTTTCCAGCCGAATCGAGCAGCACCATTACCACACGGCGACCCTGAATCACGGCCTGCATGACCAGGCACCGTCCCGCGGCCGAGATATAGCCGGTCTTTTGCAGGCCAATTTCCCAAGTCGGATTCGACACGAGGCGGTTGGTGTTGGCGTAACGCACGGTCCGTTTGCCGAACGGCATCGCCATCGAGCTGCTGGTCGAGAAGTCGCGGATCGCAGGGTGCTCGTAGGCTGCTTTGACCAGGCGAACCAGGTCCTGTGGCGTCGAGCGATTCTCCGCCGACAAGCCGGTCGGATCGACAAACCGCGACTCGTGCATCCCGAGCATCTGTGCCTTGGCGTTCATGGCTTCGACGAACTGCTCAGTGCCGCCGGGATACGATCTCCCGAGCAACTGAGCCGCGTGATTCTCAGACGACATCAAAGCCAGATGCAGCGCCTGGCCCCGTGTAACTTTCACGCCAGGGCGTAACAGCGAGCGCACACGGTCTATGGTGCGGTCATCCCGTGTCACCACAATTTCTTCATCCATCGGGAGATCAGCCTCAATGGTGACCAGCGCGGTCATCACTTTGGTGATCGAAGCGATCGGCAGAATTGTGTTGGTGTTCTTTTCCAACAGAACTTCGTCGGTGTCCTGATCGACAACGAGCGCAACTGCCGATTTCAACGCGAACGGGAGGTTGAGGTCGTCGCCCCGCTTGGCGGGCGCCTTGCGCGCAGCACGCGCAATCACCTCACCCGAACCGGCGCTGATCGCCGGCGAGCCTTGCGCGCTCACCGCCTGGCTCGCTACGACCATCGCAAACACACCTGCCAGCGCCAGCAGACTGCTTCCTACCTGCATTGCCATCCTTCGTTCGAATCCCTGACCAACTCTGCCACTCGACGCAGTTACGAAATCGAGGGCACTGCCACATCAAAGCACGTCAATCCCTGCATCAACTCAATCGCTGCTCCGCCGGCAGTCATCCGGACGGTCTACCCGACATCACCCATGCGTCTGCCGCGTAAACCAGCGCATGAGCGGACCGGGACAGGCGTCTGATTCTATGAGTAAAACGCGCCGAAAAGTGTGGCGGTGCACCTACGCGACGCAGATCTGCTCCAGAACCGCGCGCAGCGCGTCGCCGATCGGTATGGCGCGGCGCGAAGTTCGATCGACGTAGACGTGAACGAAGTGCCCTTGTGCGCTGGCCACATCAGCGTCATCGGCAAAGAGGCCGATTTCGTAGCGGACGCTCGACGTGCCGATGTGCGCGACGCGTAGCGCCGCAATGACGGTTTGGGGAAACGCCAGTGGGCCGAAATAGTTGCAGTGCGTCTCGACCACCAGGCCGATCACGGGGCTCGCTTCGATGTCGAGCACGCCCGTTTGGACCAGGTACGCGTTAACCACTGTGTCGAACCAGCTGTAGTAGACGACATTGTTGACGTGTCCATAAGCGTCGTTGTCCATCCAGCGCGTGGTAATTGGGTGAAAGTGCCGATATTGGTCGCGCCGGTGCGGCGCCTGCTTGCCGTTCACGAGATCTGCTCCTTCGAATAAGAAGGACAACGGCAAGACCAGCTCTTGCGAGCTGCACGCACCGTGTTGAAATGGACCGCCACGGTCTGTTCGATGTCATGGCCATACCCGCCGGCCATCGCTACTGCGATCGGGACACCGAGCTCGCGCGCCAGCCCGAATACGCGCTCGTCGCGGCGGAGCAATCCGTCCGTGGAGACTTTGAGGCGACCGAGGCGATCGCCCGCGTGGGCGTCAGCCCCTGCGAGGTAGATGATGAACTCAGGCGCGAAGCGCGCGAGCATGAGCTCCAGAGCGCGCTCGAGCGCTTCCAGGTACTCGGCGTCGCTGGTGCCGTCCTGCAGGCCGATGTCGAGATCGCCGTTTTCCTTGCGGAACGGAAAGTTCGACTCGCAGTGAATCGACAACGTAAAGATCGCGTCGTCTCCTGCCAGGATGTTCGCAGTGCCGTTGCCCTGGTGGACGTCGAGATCGATGATCGCTACCCGCGCGGACCGCGCGCGTGCGTTGTTGGTTTGTAGAAAGCGCGTTGCGATCGCCGCGTCGTTGAACACGCAGTAACCTTGCCCACCGGTGCGCGTTGCGTGATGCGTTCCGCCGGCGAGGTTGACTGCAACACCTTCCGACAACGCCGCCAGACACGCACCGATCGTCGCGCCCACCGAGCGCCGCGAGCGCTCGACCATTTGAGTCGACCACGGAAAGCCAATTGTTCTTTGCTCGTACGCCGAGAGTTGGCCGTTGACGACGCGATCGATGTAATCCGGGGCATGTGCCAGGGCGAGCACCGCGTCGCCAGCTGCCTCGGGTTCTAGGAGCTCGATGTCGTCGAGCTCGAGTCGTACCCGTTCACGCAGGCGGGCGTACTTGCTCATCGGAAACCGGTGGCCGGCCGGCAGCGGAAGCACAAATCGTTCGCTCGAGAAGACCTTCACGTCGACCCTTCGCTCGCCATGCCCGGCGATTCTAGGACGTCGGACAAGAGACGTTGCGGTGCAGGAGAATTGCTCGGGTCGAGCTCAAGTCAAATCGAGGTTTCGGCCTTAAGACCTTGAACCTTTTGCGGTTGCGAGCATGAGCGCAAGTGTGACGTCAGTAGACGCAGCGCAAAAAAGCGCTTGACAGAGCGGACCTCGTGCATACAATTCCATTTGTGCATCGCACAAGCCGCACTGCAGCAGACAACAAGGCATCAATAAAAAGGCATCACAGAACGGCAACGCCAGCACCTGTACCGAACGCAACCATCTACCTGATTCAGTTTGAGGAGCCACCATGTATGCCACACCCGCCCAAGTAGCTGAACTGCAAAAGGGGCAAGTCGACACGCTGTACGCACTTTCGCACGCTCTATTCGAGGCAACCGAAAAACTGGTTGACCTGAACCTCGCTGCTGCCAAGGCGCTGATGGACGAGTCAGCGGAGAAGACCCAGGCCCTGCTTGGGGTGAAAGACGTGCAAGAACTTCTGGCATTGACCGGCGGGTTCACGCAACCCGCAATGGAGAAGCTGGTCAGCTACAGCCGCAATGTCTACGGCATCGCCAGCGGCACCGGCGCCGAATTCTCCAAGATCGTCGAAGCGCAGGTATCGGAAGGCAACAAGAAGGTCGCCGAACTCGTCGACTTCGCCACCAAGAATGCGCCGGCCGGTTCGGAACCGGCAGTTTCGATGTTCAAGAGCGCAGTGGCCGCCGCCAACACGGCGTATGACACGTTTGCGAAAGCCGCCAAGCAGGCGGTTGATGTCGCCGAATCGAACTTTGCGGCTGCCACCCAGGCTTCGCTCAAGGCAGCTGCGGCCGCGAACGACGCGGTCAAGGCGAAGGGTCGCAAGGCCGCTTGATCGGAATCGGATCGCCCAAAGCTAGAACAACAAGGAAACGGATTGTTATTTGTCGGATAAGTCGCTTCGCGAATGAGGGAAAATTCCAGCGATTCGGGAGCGCGATTGAGTTAAGGTGAGGTTGATCCCGTGACGGTTGTCTCCTTGGCACCACTCGTTTGGACTTAGGTCCAAACCCCTTCTGTCTCCTCCTTTGGTGGTGCTTTTAAAGCCCGGTCTTTCGACCGGGCTTTTTTTATGTGTGCTCCTCGAACGGTGCGCCGAGCTGCGTAACGCCGCGCTTCAAGTGCGCAAATGCTTCTTCGATTTGCGCCGGCGCTCCCTTCACGCCGAGTTCAATGTGCCGGCGCGCGATACGCCCGTCACTGCCGTCGCCGACCGAGGGCAAGCTGAAAGCCTTGACTGACGAGAAAGTGATTTCGACCTCCTCCATCAGGGGCGCGACGGCCGACTCGGGCGTATCGAACACGATCAGCGATCGCTCGGCCTGCGGCGTGCGGTGGAACCAGGCGCGGTAGTGAGTATCGAGCACCCATTCGATCATCGGCCACGCCATCACTGGGAAACCCGGCACAAACCAGTGGCGCTCGAGAGAAAAACCGGCGATCCGGTTGTACGGGTTCGGAATGATGTTCGACCCGGCTGGAAATTCGCCCATCTTCAATCGCTGGCGATTTTCTGCAGTCGACATATCCGCGCTGCCGCGTCCCTCGGCGGCAAGGTCACGACATCGCGCCGCGATGAGCTCCGCCGCTTCCGGATGCAGAACGATCTCACGTGCGAGAGCCTCAGCGGCTGCCTGCCGCGTGTGGTCATCCGGCGTCGAACCGATCCCGCCGCAGCTGAACACATGATCCGAGCCGGCAAAGGTGCCGCTCAGCGCCTCCACAAGCCGAACGCGATCGTCAGGCAGGTATTGCGCCCACTCGAGCCGCAAGCCACGCGCATCGAGGAGCTCGACCACCTTTGCGAAATGCTTGTCCGCACGTTTGCCTGAGAGGATTTCGTCTCCGACAACGATCAAGCCGAACCGCGGTTCCTGCTTCATTTCGCTCCACCGTTCCGCGCATGCAAACCAGCGCTCATCGCCCAATGATGCGTAAGCTGCAGCCTGAAGGCAGCGTCGCCAGCGCGGAAATGGGGAACTCGTTTTCCAGCTCCCTTCGCAGGTCGAAGCAGCGCCGACTGCAACCAAGTGTTTCAAAGGTACACGCGAAACCCGCGCAGGCGTTCAATGGTGGCGGGCAATGGCGCCTGCGAGACCGCGACATCACGCCACGAGGTCAATCGATGCTGAACCAAACCGCGTATTCCGCAACCGGACAGACCTGGCGCAGGCGACTGCGCCTTGCGGCGACACTTCTGGTCGCGCTCGCGATCGGTACTGCCGTACACGCGCAGACCGATCCGGCGACCACAACGCCGGCGGCGGATCCTCCGGCACGAGTCGGCCGCATCAGCTTGATCTCCGGACCCGTCACGCTGACTGACTACCGCGCCAACGAAGAGTCGGATGCCACTCTGAACTGGCCGCTGACGTCGCAACAGCGCCTGAGCACTGGCCGGCTCGGGCGCGCAGAGGTTCGCATCGGTTCGACCTCGCTGCGGCTCGACGGCGACAGCGTGCTCGATTTCAATCGCATCGACGACGAGGTGATCCAACTCACGCTGCAGCGAGGATCGGCTTCGATGCGCGTGCGCAACCGCGAACAATTGCGCGAAATCGATTTCCTGACCCCACGCGAGCGCGTCGTGTTGGAAGACGTCGGGCGATACCGTATCGACGTCGATCGCAGCGAGGGAATCTCCGCAATCACGGTGCGCGTCGGCGCAGCGCGTGTCGTTGGTGGGCGCACCAACTTTGTCGTGCAGAGCGGGCAGCGCGGCGAAACGTCGGCTGAGCCGGTGCCCAACTTCCAGCTCGTCACGCCTGCATCCGATGTTTTCGACGACTGGGTCGCTGCGCGCGACCGCCGCGACGATTCGCTGCAGTCGACGCGGTACGTGTCGGCCGAAACCACCGGGGTGGAGAGCCTGGACGATCACGGCGAGTGGCGCAGCGACGAAAGCTACGGCGCGGTCTGGTTTCCCACCGGAGTCGTTGCTGGATGGGCGCCATATCGCTACGGCCGTTGGGCCCATGTTGCACCGTGGGGCTGGACCTGGATCGACGACGCAAGCTGGGGCTTCACACCATTTCACTACGGCCGTTGGGTATTCGTGCACAACACGTGGGGCTGGGTGCCGGGTGCCTACATCGCGCGCCCGTGTTACGCGCCCGCTCTGGTCGCGTGGTACGGCACACCCGGGGTCAGCGTAAGCGTCAGCTTCGGCGGGCCGGTGGGTTGGTTCCCGCTCGGCCCCGGTGAAGTCTTTATTCCCGGCTACTACTACTCGCGTCGCTACGTGAACTCGGTCAACTACGGACACGTGACGAATATCAACTACATCACCGTGATCAACCCGCCGCCGAACTACCGCTATCGGCAACCGAGCTATTCGACGTGGGTGCCCGGCGAGGCGCTGGTGCGACGGACACCGATCAATCGTGTCGTTCAACCAGCACCGAGCGAGTGGGCAAAGCTTCCGACGATGCAGCACCCGCCGGTGAAGGTGACCGAGGACCTGCGTCGAAGCAAACAGAGCATGGTCAACACGATCGCGCCCGTCGAGGCGCCGCGTCCGGGAATGCCGTCACGCGACGTGGGACGCCGGCCGAACGATCCATCGCGCATCGAAGCTCCCGTGCGCACGCCGCCAACACGCGTGAATCCGGGCGAGCGCGACGCAAAGGGTGACGCCCCTGGCCGTCCACCGCTCACGAAGGTGACGCCAAACGACGAGCGCGTGCCGACGCCAGTGCAGCGCGTGCCACGCTCGGAAGCGCCGCGTTCAGCAACACCGCGCCCGGAGCTGCCGCGTGGTGAGGTGCCCGCAGCGCCGCGCCCGCCGAAAGCGCAGCCCATGGAGCGCGCCCCTGCCCCGCCGGGACAGGTTGCTGCCCCGGTGCAACAGATCGCGCCACGCCCGGCGCCACGGCAGGAAGCACCCGTGCAACCCGCCGTTCCGCGCGCGGCACCGCCCGTGCATCAGGAAGCTCCGGTGCACAGGGTCGCACCGCCACAACGCGAACAGAACGCGGAAAACGCGCAGCGCTCCAAGACGCAGCGGCAGATCGAATCGCAGCGCAATTAGCGCTCCGCCAGGGCGTTCTCAACCTGCCCTGGCGCATCGATCGCGCGTTAGAAGGCTCAACGTAGGCAGGATGCATCGACGGCAGGCCTCGTTGCAGCGAGCTGGCACGTCTTTGGCTCGCTTTTTTCTGCAACCAGTGTCGCCTGCACTGCCTATAGAATGCTTTGCAGGTAAGCGGCATTGAACGATCAGGGAGGTCGTAGTCATGCCCATGCGTTCGCTCGTTCTTTTTGCCGCAGTAATGACCGGATTGTTGGGGTGCGCTTCGCCACCTGATAACAGCACGGCCGGCGTGTCGCCGAAAGTCGCTGCAGCGAGATCCCTTAAAGGTGGGCCGCTCGAGGTCACGTCAGCACAGTTCGGTATTTTTGGCGCGGACTCAGACGGACACCGGATCCTTTACGAAACCGACCGTTTCCCAGCGGTGATCGCGGCGCCTTACGGTTGGTACATCATCTTCAAGACCAACAAGCCAACCGTGGTCTGGCGCGAGGAATTCGAATTGCCTGAGCCGCCACCAAGCTGGGGACCAGGCGAAGCACTCGGCATCTACACCATCTCGCCGGATCGGAAGACCGCGGTGACCGAGCGTGTGATTCCGACCCGGCTCGGATTCATCGCCAACGAGTGGCGCTACGCACCCGGCGACCCAATCGGCGCACATGCGATGCGCGTGTACATCGACGGCCAGCTGGTGCGCGAGTTCAAGTTCAACATCGAGGACGGCCCCGGACACGGGCGGCCGTCCGGCGGTCGCACCCCGACCACCTGACACACCGTGCTGGCGCCAACCTGCGCCGTGCCGGTCAGGGCGCTCGCGGAGTCGCTAGCCTTCGTCGCGCTGGTTTGCCTGGGGGAGATCGCCATTGCCGCCGACATCGAAGCGCTCTGGGAGTATGGCGATCCTGCCCTGAGCGAGTCGCGGTTTCGCTCGGCGCTGGTCGGCACAAGCGGTGACGAGCGGCTGGAGCTACTCACGCAGATTGCGCGCACGTTCAGCTTGCGCAAGCGCTTCGACGATGCGCATCAGTTGCTGGATCAAGTTGCCGCCGAACTCAAGGGAGTCGGGCCCAGGCCTCGCGTGCGCTACCTGCTCGAGCGCGGCAGGACGTTCAACTCCGCCGGCGCAGCTGAACGGGCACGACCTTTTTTCGTCGAAGCCTGGGAACTCGCGCGCTCTTCGCGCGTTGACGGATTCGCCGTCGATGCTGCGCACATGATCGCCATCACGTTCGGCGGAACCGACGCAGCGATCGAATGGAATCAGAAGGGTTTGACCCTG
>Ga0137409_10007259_pt1 | contig 11405 bp, 6 predicted proteins | sample CZODoug1_16funga_FD_122059 | JGI IMG/M metagenome (GOLD analysis project Ga0137409, IMG submission 122059) | Vadose zone soil fungal communities from Angelo Coast Range Reserve, California, USA - CZODoug1_16fungal (Hybrid Assembly) | ecosystem: Environmental > Terrestrial > Soil > Vadose zone... | reverse complement strand
ACTCCGTGCGGGCGCCCAAGCTCGGCGAGGACGAGTTGGGCACGCTGACCGACGCCTTCAACCTGATGCTCGGACGCATCTCGGACCAGGACCGCGAGCTACGGCAGCACGCCACGAACCTCGAGCGACGCGTCGCCGAACGTACCCACGAGCTCGAGGAGCGCCATGACGCCTTGCGTCGCCAGGCGGCGGAGCTCCTCGCCGCGAATCAAGAGCTCGACGCGTTCGCCTACTCGGTGTCGCACGACCTGCGCGCACCGCTGCGCAGCATCGACGGGTTCAGCCAGGTTCTGCTGGAGGACTTCTCAGAGCAGTTGGGCGACGCGGGACGCGATTCGTTGCGGCGGGTGCGGGCCGCCAGCCAGCGGATGGCGACGCTGATCGACGATCTGCTCAAACTCGCCCGCGTCACTCGCGTCGAGATGCGCACGACGACGGTGGACGTGAGCGGCATGGCACGGGACATCGTGGCTGAGCTGCAACGCGCCGATCCGGCCCGGCAGGTAGAATTCGTGATCACCGCTGGGCTCGAGGCGCGGGCCGACGCACCGTTGCTCCGCGTCGCGCTCGAGAATCTCCTGCGCAACAGCTGGAAGTACACCGCCAAGAAGCCGCAGGCGCGCATCGAATTTGGAACCACGGAAGCCAACGGCGGTCGAGCGTTTCTGATCCGAGACAACGGCGCCGGCTTCGACATGAAGTACATGGACAAGCTGTTCGGCGTATTCCAGCGACTGCACGCCGCGACCGAGTTCGAGGGCACGGGCGTCGGATTAGCGACGGTCCGGCGCATCATCACCCGGCACGGCGGCCGCATCTGGGCCGAAGCTGCCGTCGGACAGGGCGCGACGTTCTACTTCACCTTGTGACCGCCCGCTCGGCGGGCGCGGAGGCACCGTGAACCCCGGAAAGATTCTGCTGGTGGAAGACAATCCCGACGATGTCGCCCTGACGATCCGGGCGCTCAAGAGCCACAACATCACCAACGACGTCACCGTGGCCGCCGACGGCGTGGAAGCACTGGACTACCTGTTCGGCACCGCGGACAAGCCCGGGGTCGCGGAGCTGCCCGCGGTGGTGCTGCTCGATCTCAAGCTGCCCAAGGTGAGCGGCCTGGAGGTGCTCGAGCGCATCCGGGGCGACGACCGCACCCGCTTGCTGCCGGTCGTGATCCTCACCTCCTCCGATGAGGAGCAGGATCTCATCCGCGGCTACAAGCTTGGGGCCAACAGTTACGTGCGCAAACCGGTGGATTTCCTCGAGTTCACCCAGGCGGCGAAGCAGCTGGGACTGTACTGGTTGCTGATGAACCGGGCACCGCCGACTCCCCGGCGGTGACTGGGGTCGCTATATTTCGCGCTCTTTCCCGAGTAGCTCAGTTGGTAGAGCAGCCGGCTGTTAACCGGCGGGTCGCAGGTTCGAGTCCTGCCTCGGGAGTTTCCCTCCTTATTTGTGATGTTCCTCACGCTGTAGGACAAGACTGACATTGCCCGCGACGTGACGGATTGCTAGCGTGGTCTCCTCTGTCGCGCCGAGACACGATGTCCGTACCCATTCGCGTGCTGCTGGTCGAGGACTCCGAGGAGGACGCCCTCCTGCTCGTGCGCGAGCTGAAGCGCGGGGGGTACGAGCCCGCCCACGAACGGGTCGCGACCGAGGTGGCCCTTGCCGCCGCGCTCGATCGCCAGAGCTGGGACCTCGTGATCGGCGACCACAGTATGCCGGGATTCAGCGGCATTGCGGCGCTGGTCCTGGTACGGGGGCGCGGGCTCGACATTCCCTTCATCTGTGTCTCCGGCACAATCACCGAAGACATGGCCGTCGCCGCCATGAAGGCGGGCGCGAACGACTGGGTCACGAAGGGTCAGCTCAAGCGCCTCGTCCCCGCCGTGGACCGCGAGCTGCGCGAGGCCAAGGGGCGCGCGACACTGCGCGCGACCGAGGCCAGCTACACAACCCTGGTCGACCACGCTCCCGTCGGCATCTACCGCTCCACCCCTGACGGAACGTTCCTGGCGGTGAACACCGCCCTGGTCCACCTCCTCGGCTACGGTTCTGCCGAGGACGTGCTCCACCTCAACTTGTCGCGCGACGTCTACGCCGATCCCGCCGAGCGGCAGCGGCTCCTCGACCGGGATACCTACACCGATCGCGAGTACGACGAGGTGGAGGCGACGTGGAAGCGCAAGGACGGCCGCCTCCTCACGGTGCAGCTGAGCGTCCGCGCGGTCCGGAATGCCGCCCGACAGGTCGAGTACTACGAGACCTTCGTCCGGGACGTCACCGAGCAGCGCCGCCTGCAGACCCAGCTCGTGCAGTCGCAGAAAATGGAGGCGGTGGGCCGGTTAGCCGGCGGGATCGCGCACGACTTCAACAACCTCCTCACCGTGATCACGACCTCGTGTGAGCTGCTGCTCGAGGACCTGGCGCCCGCCGACCCCAAACGGGAAGACGTCGAGCAGGTCCGGAAGGCCGCAGACGGCGCCGCCGCCCTGACGCGCCAGCTCCTGGCGTTCAGCCGACAACAGGTGCTGACACCGCAGATCGTCGATCTCGGCGACGTGGTAGCTGGAGTCGAGAAGATGCTGCGCCGCGTCATCGGCGAGGACGTCGATCTCGTCACGGTACTCGGGTCGGACGCAGGCGCCGTCAAAGCCGACGTCGGGCAGCTCGAGCAGGTGCTCATGAACCTGGCCGTCAACGCGCGCGACGCCATGCCCACCGGCGGCAAACTCACGATCGAGACCGCCAACGTCGAGCACGACCCGGACTACGCCCGCGAGCAGGAAGCCGCGGCGGTCAGCCGGTTCGTGATGCTGGCCGTGAGCGACACCGGCATCGGGATGGACGAGGCGACCAAGGCGAAGATCTTCGAGCCGTTCTTCACGACCAAGGAGCTCGGCAAGGGGACGGGGCTGGGTCTCGCCACCGTCTACGGGATCGTGAGGCAGAGCGGCGGCTTCATCTGGGTATACTCGGAGCCAGGAATGGGCACGACCTTCAAGATCTACCTGCCCCAGGTGGGCGAGGGCGCGGTCGCGGCGGCCGGCGCGGCCAAGGCCGCCCCGGGCACCTCACGCCGAGGCACCGAGACGGTGCTGCTCGTCGAGGACGCAGCCGCGGTTCGCGCGGTGACCCACCAGGCGCTGGCGCGGCAGGGCTACACGGTGCTGGACGCGCCCAACGGCGCCGAGGCACTGCGCATCGCCGCCAGTCACCCGGGGCCGATCCACCTGTTACTGACCGACGTCGTGATGCCGGGGCTGAGCGGCCGGCAGCTGTCGGACCAGCTCGCGCGGCTGCGCCCGGATACGAAAGTGCTGTACACGTCGGGGTACACTGACGATGCGGTGGTGCGTCACGGCGTGCTCGAGTCCGGGATCGCCTACCTCCAGAAACCGTTTACGGTGGACGGCCTGGCGCGCAAGGTGCGCGAGGTGTTGGGCCCGGCGATCCCCGACTGAGCGCGGCAGCGCCTCCGGCCCTAGATTCGTCATCCATGGCCGAACGGCGCCGCAAGCCCTCTCCGAAGAAGAAGCCCCGCCCGCGGGGCGACGCGCTCGCCGTCTCGCTGCTCCAGTCCACGCTCGAATCCACCGCCGACGGCATCCTCGTCGTGGACCGTCAGGGGAAGGTCGTGTCCCAGAACCGGCGCTTCGCCGAGCTGTGGCGCATCCCACCGGCGCTCCTCGCCACGCGTGACGATGAGCGGCTCATCGCGCATGTCCTCGATCAGCTGGTCCGTCCCGAGCAGTTCGTCGACAAGGTCCGCGACCTGTACGCCCATCCCGACGCCGAGAGCTTCGACATCCTCGCGTTCAAGGACGGCCGCATCTTCGAGCGGTACTCGATCCCGCAGCGGTTGGACGGGGTGGCGGTGGGCCGGGTGTGGAGTTTCCGCGACGTCACGGCGCGCGCCAAGGCCGAGGCGACGATCGCGGAGCGGGAGACCCTGCTCCGCACGATCTTCGAGTCCTCCCCCGAATGCGTCAAACTGCTCACGCCCGAGGGCATTCTCCTCCAGATGAATCAGGCCGGCCTGGCCATGCTCGACGCCGAGCGAGCGGACCAGGTCGTCGGCCAGGCGGCCGTGGATCTCGTGGTCCCGAAGCACCAGGCTGCGTTCCGCGCGCTCGTGGCCTCCGTCGCGGCGGGGACGGCAGGGCGGCTCGAGTTCGAGGTGACGACGCTCAAGGGCGCGCGGCGCTGGCTCGACACCCAGATGGTGCCGCTGCGGCGCGACGGCAATGGATCGGTCGACGCGCTCCTCGCCTTGACCCACGACGTCACCCAGCGCCGCCGCGCCGAGAAGGTGCAACAGGCGACCTACCGGATCTCCGAAGCCGCGCTCAGCGCCGGCAATCTTCACGCGCTCCTCGGCGACGTGCATCGCATCGTCGGCGAGCTGATGCCGGCGCACAACTTCTACGTCGCCCTCTACGACGACGCGACCGCCAGCCTCAGCTTCCCCTACTACGTCGATGAGGCCGATCCGGAGCACGACGTCCGGCCGCGCCCGCTGCGCCGCGGCATGACGGAGTACGTGTTGCGCACCGGCGCGCCGCTGCTCGCGACGCCGGACGTGTACGACGGCCTGGTGGCGCGCGGTGAGGTCGAGCTGATCGGCGCGCCGTCCATCGACTGGGTCGGCGCGCCCCTGATCGTGAAGGACCGGACGATCGGCGTCGTGGCGGCCCAGAGCTACTCCGAAGTCGTGCGTTACGGCGCGGGAGACAAGGAAATCCTCATCTTCGTCTCCTCCCAGATCGCGATGGCCGTCGAGCGCAAGCGCGCCGAGGATGCCCTGCGCGGGCAGACGGAGCTGCTACAACAGATCGTGGAGCACATCCCCGTGATGCTCGTGTTCCTCGATCCCAAGGGGTCGATCGAGTGGGGCAACCGCGAGTGGACGCGGGTGCTCGGCTTTACGATGGAAGACGCGCGTTCCAGCGACATATTCGCGACGCTGTATCCCGACCCCGCTGAGCGCCAGCGCCTGAACGACTCCATCGGGTCCCCGACGGGCCAGTGGACCGACTTTCGGACGCGGACGCGCGATGATCGGGTGCTCGAGACGACCTGGGCCAACGTGCCGCTGGCGCAGGGCGGCTGGCTGGCGATCGGGGTGGACATCACCGAGCGCAAGGGGGCCGAGGGTGCGCTGCGCCAGAGCGAGGAGCGCTACCGCACCTTCATCGCGCAGAGCTCGGAAGGCGTATCGCGGCTCGAGTTCAAACCGCCGGTCGCCGTGACGCTAGCCGAAGACGCCCAGGTGGACGCCATGTACGCGAGCGCCACCGTGGCCGAGTGCAACGACGCGATGGCGCGGATGTACGGCTTCACCGAAGCGCGCGAGCTGGTGGGCGCGCGGCTCGCCGATCTGCACGACCAGGGCGACCCCGCGAACCGGGAGCAGATGCGCGGCTTCATCCGCGCCGGCTACCGCCTCAACGACTCAGAGACGCGGGAGCGCGATCGCGAGGGCCGGCCGCGCGTGTTTCTGAACAACGTCGTGGGCTTCATCGAGGACGGCCAGCTGGTGCGCGTCTGGGGGACGCAGCGGGACGTGTCCGAGCAGCGCCGCCTGGAGGAGCAGTTCCGCCAGGCGCAGAAGATGGAAGCCGTGGGACAGTTGGCGGGCGGCATCGCGCACGACTTCAACAATCTGCTCACGGCCATTCTCGGCAACACGCAGCTGCTGTTGCGGGAGCTGCCCCCGGGCGACGCCATGCGCGGCGACGTGGAGGAGATCCGCAAGGCGTCGGAGCGCGCCGCCGGGCTCACGCGCCAGCTCCTGGCCTACAGCCGCCGCCAGATGCTCCAGCCCGAGATCCTCGACCTCAACGTCGTGGTCGCGGACATGGACCGGATGCTGCGGCGCCTCATCGGCGAACACATTGCCTTCGTGAGCGTTCCCGCCCCCGACCTGGGGCGGGTGCGGGCCGATCCCAGCCAGATCGAGCAGGTGCTCGTAAACCTCGTCGTGAACGCCAGGGACGCGATGGCCGAGGGCGGCCGGCTCACGATCGAAACGGCCAACGTCGATCTGGACGCCGCCTACGCCGAGGATCACTTGGGGACGGCCCCCGGGCCCTACGCCATGCTCGCGGTGACAGACACGGGGACGGGGATGGACGCCACCGTCCGGGCCCACTTGTTCGAGCCGTTCTTCACGACGAAGGAAGTCGGCAAGGGCACGGGATTGGGTCTCGCCACAGTGTACGGCATCGTCAAGCAGAGCGGCGGTCACATCTCGGTCTACACCGAGGTGGACCGGGGCAGCAGCTTCAAGGTGTATTTGCCGCGCGTCGAGCGGCCGAGCGCACCGGCAGCGGCGCCGTCGTCCCGGCCCGGCATTGCCCGCGGCTCTGAAACGGTGCTCGTCGTCGAGGACGACCGCGCCGTGCTGGCGCTCAGCTGCCGCGCGCTCGAAGCCGAAGGCTACACCATCCTGTGTGCGTCGGACGGCGCCGACGCCCTGCGCATCGTCGAGCGACACGGCGGTGAGATCCACCTACTGTTGACCGACGTCGTGATGCCCGGGATGAGCGGGCGCGAGCTGGCCGAGCAGATGACCGCGCGACGAGCCGGGATCCGGATCCTGTACATGTCGGGCTACCCGGGCGACGCCGCGGTGCACCACGGCGCGTTCGTGCGCGGCAGCGCCTTCCTGCAGAAGCCCTTCGCCCCCGACGCACTGGCGCGTAAGGTGCGCGAGACGCTGGACGCGTGAGCGCCGATCCCGCGCAGGCCTCCCTAGAGCTGCGCGCGGCGCTGGAGCGTGCCGAGGGGGCGCTGCGGGAATCGCAGCGCCAGTATCGCGAGATCTTCGAGCTGGCGTCGGTCGGCATCGTCCGGTCCACGCCCGAGGGCCGCATCCTGCTGGCCAATCCGGCGCTCGCGACCATGCTCGGCTACGACAGTCCCGACCAGCTGCGCGAGCTGGAGCTCGGCCGCGACATCTACCTGCGCCCCGAGGATCGCGCCGCGCTGATCGCCCGCTATGAGCGCTCGACGCAGCCCTGGACCGTCGAGGTCGAGTGGCGGAAACGGGACGGCACGCCCCTGTGGGTGCAGATCAGCGCGCACGCCGTGCCCAACGACGCCGGCGGGGCCCTTTATTTCGAGGCGTTCGTGCAGGACGTGACGGAGCGCCGCCGGTCCGTGGATGCGCTGCGTCTCAGCGAAGTGCGGTATCGGGCGTTGGCCACCAACCTGCCCGACACATCGGTGTTCCTGTACGACCACGACCTGCGTTACGTGCTGGTCGACGGATCGAGCCTCGCCGGCGTCGGCACCTCCAAGGAGGCCCTGGAAGGACGTACGATCTTCGAGCTCCTTCCCGCCGACATGTGCGCGCGGTTGGCCCCGCTGCGGCGTGCCGCTCTCGCGGGGCAAGTCGTCGAGTTCGAGGAGACCTATGGTGGCCGCACCCACGCCGTGCACCTCCTCCCGATACGGGACGGAAGCGGAGCGGTCATTTACGGCATGGGGGTCGCGGTGGACGTCACCGAGCGTCACCGCGCGGCGGCGCGTTTGGAGGAGAACGAAACCAGGCTGCGGGCGATCATCGATACAGAGCCCGAGTGCGTGAAGGTCCTCGACGGATCGGGACACGTCCTGACCATGAACCCGGCGGGGCTGGCGATGATTGAAGCCGACACGCCGGAGCAGATCGTCGGGCAGAACGTCTTGCGCGTGGTGGCGCCGGAGTATCACAAGGAGTTCACCGACCTCTCGCGGCGGGTGCTCGCCGGAGCAACCGGCACGCTCGAGTTCGAGATTATCGGATTCAAAGGAACGCGGCGCTGGCTCGAGACGCACGCCGTGCCGCTGCGCGGCCCGCAGGGCAAAATCCACTCCGTGCTGGGAATCACGCGCGACGTCACGGAGCGCAAGCGCGCCGAGCAGGCGCTGCGTGACTCGCGAGAGCGCTTACAGTTGGTCGCGCGGGCGACGAACGACGCGGTCTGGGATTGGGATCTCGCGACCGATGAGATCTGGTGGGGAGAAGGCTTCCAGAAGATGTTCGGCTACGCCCCCGATGAGATCGAGCCCAGCGCCGAGTCGTGGTATAGCCGCCTGCACCCCGACGACCGCGAGCGGGTCATCACCGCGATCCGCGCCGCGATCGACGGCAGCGAGACGTTCTGGTCCGACGAGTACCGTTTTCGGCGCAAGGACGGCGGGTACGCCGAGATCTACGACCGCGGCTACGTCATGCACGATGCCAACCGCCGTCCCGTCCGCATGGTCGGCTCCATGATGGAGGTCTCGGAGCGCAATCGGACGGAGGCGCAGCTGCGCAATCTCGCCGCCCGACTCGAAGCGATCCGCGAGGAGGAGCGCACCCGCATCGCGCGCGAAATCCACGACGAGGTGGGCCAGGCGCTGACGGCCCTCAAAATGGACCTCGCGTGGCTCGGCAAGAAGGTCCCGCCGCGTGGCAAGCCGGTGCGCGAAAAACTGCTCGGCATGGAGGGCGTGATCGACGCCACCATGGACGCGCTGCACCGGATCCTCGCCGAGCTGCGCCCGGGCGTGCTCGACGACTTGGGGCTGCCGGCGGCGATCCGCTGGCTCGCCGAGGAGTTCAAGCGGCGTGCGGGGATCGACTGCACGGTCGACATGACCGGCGGCGACCCCGCCCTCGAGAGCGGTCAGGCGACCGCCGTGTTCCGCATCCTGCAGGAAGCCCTCACCAACGTGGCGCGCCACGCGCAGGCCCGTCGCGTCGAGATCCGCCTGCACGTCCTGCCGACCGCCTTCGAGCTCGTGGTCACCGACGACGGACGGGGAATCACGCGGGCGGAGCTGACCGCGGGCGGCACGCTCGGCATTCTGGGCATGCGGGAGCGCGCCCTGACCTGGCATGGACGGGTCACCGTGCGTGGAGAGCCCGGGCGCGGCACGACGGTGCGCGTCTTCATGCCGATGGATCGCGTGGCGGCCCCCGCGGGGAGCGCCGGATGATCCGGCTGCTCATCGCCGACGACCATCCGCTGGTCCGCGCCGGCGTCCACCAGCTCGTGGGCGAGGAGCCGGACATTCAGGTCGTGGGCGAAGCCGTCGACGGCAACGACCTGCTCACGCGTCTCCCCCACACCCCCGCCGACGTGGTGATTCTGGACGTGACCATGCCCGGACCGGGCTTCTTGCCGCTGCTCGGCCGCCTGAAACAGGAACATCCTGCCGTGCGGGTCCTGGTCGTCAGCGTCCACCCCGAAGGGAACATGGCGCTGGGAGCGCTGCAAGCGGGGGCGGCGGGCTACGTCAACAAGACCCGGACCGGGGCGGAGCTGGTCGCGGCCATTCGCAAAGTCCACGCCGGCGGGACGTACGTGACGCCGTCGCTCGCCGAGCGGATCGCCGCCGAGCTCACCGCGGGCCACGTCCCCCATCCCCGCGACGGGCTGTCGGTGCGCGAGCACGAGGTCCTACGCTTGCTCGGCGCCGGCAAGAGCAATAAGGAGGTCGCGGCCATGGCCGGGGTCAGTCCGAAGACGATTAGCACCTACCGGGCACGGATTCTTCGCAAACTCCGGCTCCGCACCAACGCCGACCTCGTGCGTTACGCGCTGGAGCACGCCCTGATCGGCTGATTGGCGCAGCGGCGGCGTGTCAGACACGACTGACAGCCGCGTCACCGCCTTCGCACAGCACGACTCGCGCAGCAACGCGACACCTTGGTGGGGTGAGACGCGCCCGCCGCAGGCTTCGGGTCTTCGTCGTCGAGGACTCGGACATCGTACGCACCCGCCTCGTGGCCATGCTCGCCGAAACGCGGGGCGTGGAGGTCAGCGGCGAGGCGGCGAGTGTGGCCGACGCCCTGACGCGCCTCCCCGCCGGACGGCCCGACGCCGTGCTCGTCGACCTGCGGCTCCCGGACGGCGACGGGTTCGACGTCATCCGCGCCGCGAAGGCGCTGACGCCCGCGCCGGTCGTCGTCGTCCTCACGAGCTATGCGTACCCCCAGCTCCAAGCCCGGGGGCTGGCCGCCGGTGCCGACTGGTTCCTCGATAAGAGCACCGAGTTTCTTCGCGTCCCCGAGATCCTGACGTCATTGCCGCAGCTGACGTCGGAGCGTGCGCGATGACGATCCGGATCCTGCTCGCCGAGGACAATCCCGACGACGCCGTTCTGATCAAGCGCGAGCTGCGGAAGTCCGGGGTCGACGTGACGATGCGCCGCGTGGACTCCGCGGCGGCGTTCCGCATCGCGCTGGACGAGGTCGACCCCGACGTCGTGCTCACCGACCACTCCATGCCGCAGTTCACAGCGCACGACGCCCTCAAGATCGCGCGCGACGCCCGGCCGCAAACGCCGGTGATCGTCGTCACCGGCAGCCTCGACGAAGAAACGGCAGCCGACTACATCAAGGAGGGCGCGGCCGACTACATCCTCAAGACGCATCTCACGCGTCTCCCCGCCGCCCTCGTCGGGGCGCTCGAGCGGCGCCGGGCCCTGATCGCGACGGACGCCGCCCACAAGGCGCTGCTCGGCTCCGAGGCAAAGTTCGCCAAGGCATTCAACTCCAATCCGTCGGGCATGGCGATCACGACGATGGATGGAGGCGTGGTCGACGCAAACGAGGCGTTCGTAAGGACTCTGGGATACTCGCGCGAGGAGGCGATCGGCCGCAGCACGGTCGAGCTGGGCCTGTGGCCCAGCGCCGCCGAGCGCACGAGCGTCATCCGGGAAGCCCAGGCGCTCGGCCGTGTTCAGACCGTCGAGATCGAGGTGCGCACCAAGGAAGGCGTGAGTCGGACGCTCCTCTATTCCGGGGAGCTGATCGAGTTGGACGGCGCCCCCCACTTCCTGGTGCTGACCACCGACATCACCGAACGCCGCCAACTCGAAGAGCAGCTGCGCCAGGCCGGCAAGATGGAAGCGGTGGGGCAGCTGGCGGGGGGCGTGGCCCACGATTTCAACAACATCTTGACGGCGATCCTGGGGTACGCCGACCTGCTCGCCGCCGACCTCCCCGCGGCCGACCGCCGCCTGGAGGATGTGGACGAGATCCGCAAGGCGGCTCGCCGCGCCACCGCCCTGACGCGGCAGCTGCTCGCGTTCAGCCGCAAGCAGGTGCTCGAGCTCCGGGTGCTCGGTCTGAACGACTTGGTCGACAACATGGACAAGATGTTGCGGCCCATCCTCGGCGAGAACGTGGAATTGCGCGCGGCGCCCGCCGCCGACCTGCACGCCGTGCGCGCCGATCCGAACCAAATCGAGCAGGTCATCCTGAACCTGGCGATCAACGCGCGCGACGCGATGCCCAAGGGCGGCAAGCTGACGATCGAGACGGCGAACGTCGAGCTGGACGCGGATTACGCTGCGCGTCACGCCACCGTCGTCCCCGGGCACTACGTGATGCTAGCCGTGGGTGACACGGGAACCGGCATGGA
>Ga0137409_10007258_pt1 | contig 11406 bp, 6 predicted proteins | sample CZODoug1_16funga_FD_122059 | JGI IMG/M metagenome (GOLD analysis project Ga0137409, IMG submission 122059) | Vadose zone soil fungal communities from Angelo Coast Range Reserve, California, USA - CZODoug1_16fungal (Hybrid Assembly) | ecosystem: Environmental > Terrestrial > Soil > Vadose zone... | reverse complement strand
CCCGAACGCGCCGCGTAACGCTCGACGATCTCGGCGCGCTTCATCCAGCCGGGCGCCATCGTCACGCTGCGCAGGCTGCCCGCGAAGACCTCAGGGTCGTCCGCCTGCGGCCAGTAACAAAGCAGCAGCCCGAGATCGATCAGCGGGTCGCCCACCGTACACATCTCCCAATCCAGAACCGCCACGACCCTGGCCGGATCTCGCGGGTCAAGCATCACGTTGTCCAATTTGTAATCATTGTGAACCAGCGCCGGCGCGCCGGAGTCCGGCGGCAAGCGCTCGATCAGCCAGGCGGCGGTCTCATTCATTTCTTTCAACTCAGTCGTCTTCGAGCGCTCCCACCGCCCGGCCCAACCTTCAACCTGGCGCCGGACGAAGCCTGCCGGTTTGCCGAGCTTGACCAGGCCGGTCGATTGAATGTCTACGGCGTGCAGATCGGCGAGCGTGTCAACCAGGCTCTCGCTGATTCTGCGGCGAAGCTCCAGGTCTTCGCCGATCTCCGGCGGAATAGTCTGGCGCACGACGACGCCGCGGCGGCGCTCCATGAGATAGAACGGCGCGCCGATCACGCTTGTATCTTCGCACAGCAGGTATGGCTTCGGCGCGAGATGGAAATGAGGATTGATCGCGGCCAGCAACCGGTACTCGCGAGGCATGTCGTGGGCCGTCGGCGCGACCGGGCCGAACGGCGGGCGGCGCATCACGAATTCACGGCCGCCCAGCCGGACGCAGTAGGTCAGGTTTGAATGTCCGCCGGGGAATTGCGTGACCTCGATCCGCACGTCGCGGTCCAGTTCGCCGTCGAGTTTTGACGGCAGACGCTCGCGCAGATAAGCCTCCAGCGAGTTCCAATCGAGTTCTTCGCCCGCGCGAACCGGCGCGGTGTCTGGTGATTGTGGCGTCATATCGCTACCTCGTCGTGCCGAGTTCCCAAGCGGCGCGTATTTTGAAACAATCCCCCACGGACGGCAACCCCCCATAGGGGTTGTTCGTGTCGTGTTGCGACGCCCTGAAGGAATGAAAATCACAGTTCGTAGTCCCGCCTAAAGGCCAATGAGGTTAAGTTAGCCAGGTGTGCGCATAAATCGGAACGGCGGAGCCTTTGGAGTGCGGCGGCTTGGCGCCGCTTTGGTAGTCGTCTCCAAATTCCACGGATTTCCGAGACAGGAGACGCAGTGGGCTCACTATCGGATGATTGCCGCAGTATTGAAGTGGACTACCAAAGCGGCGCCAAGCCGCCGCACTCCAAAGGCTGTCGCCATTTCAATTCTGCGAAACAATTGGCGATTGGCGCCTAACTTAACCTCATTGGCCTTCAGGCGGAGGGGCCGGCTATCAATCTCTACCGCCTGAAGGCGGTACTACGAACTCTTCAACAATGGCTTCAATGAAAATCAGATCGTTCATCCTTATTGTTATTGCCGCGTTTGCATTTAACACCGCGACTGCACAGACCAAACCCAACATCATCTTCATTCAGGCCGATGATCTTGGCTACGGCGATTTGAGCTGTTACGGGCAGCGGAAATTCAAAACGCCGAACATTGACCGCCTGGCCGCCGAAGGCCTACGCTTCACGCAGTATTACGCCGGCGGCACGGTCTGCGCTCCGTCGCGCAGCGCGTTGATGACGGGCCAGCACACGGGACACACACGCATCCGCGGCAACGCGCGTTATCCGCTGCTGCCGGAAGACGTGACCGTAGCCGAAGTCCTGAAATCGGCCCCTGGCGCCCCTGGTGGCGGATACAAAACCGCTCTGATCGGCAAATGGGGATTGGGCGAGGCGGGGACGACCGGCGTTCCGAACCGGCAGGGCTTCGATTATTTCTTCGGCTACCTGAACCAGCGCCACGCGCACAACTATTACCCGACCTTCCTCTGGCGTGACGAAGAGCGGGTCAACCTGCGCAACGTCGTACCCGATGAGGATGAGGAAGGCTCGGGCAATTCGACTAACCGCGTTGATTACACCCACGACCTGATGGCGGAAGAGGCGCTGAGGTTCATCGAAGGGAACAGCGGCGGCCCCTTCTTTCTCTATCTCGCCTTCACGATTCCGCACGCGAACAACGAGGCTAAAAACAAAGGAATGGAAGTCCCGGACCTGGGCGAGTTCGCGAACAAAGACTGGCCTGATCAGGAAAAGGCCAAGGCCGCGATGATCACGCGAATGGACCGCGACGTGGGGCGTTTAATGGCGCTGCTCAAAAAACTCGGCATTGACGACAACACGCTCGTCTTCTTCACCAGCGACAACGGCCCGCACCGCGAGGGCGGCGCCGACCCGGATTTCTTCGACAGCAACGGGCCTTTGCGCGGAATCAAACGCGATCTGTACGAAGGCGGCATTCGCGCGCCGATGATCGCCCGATGGCCGAAGCGAATTAAAGCCGGCGCGAAGAGCGATCAGGTCTGGGCGCATTGGGATTTCCTGCCGACGGCGGCCGAGGTCGCGGGCGTCAAGCCGCCGGCCAATATTGATGGGATTTCGATGCTCAACGCGTTGCTTGGGCTGCGGCAGCGCAACCACGAATTTCTGTATTGGGAATTTCACGAACGCGGTTTTGCGCAAGCCGTGAGGATGGGCGATTGGAAGGCCGTTCGCAAAAGCGCGGATTCGCCGCTTGAGCTTTATGATCTCAAAAACGACCTCGGCGAACAGAGCGACGTCGCGGTCAAACATCCTGAGGTCGTGAAGAAGATCGAGGAATATCTGAAGACCGCTCGCACCGAATCCGAACTCTGGCCAATCGGGAAAGGGAATTAGGCTCGCGAGTCAATGCTTCTCAAAGTCGATTCAATCACTAAATCGTTCGGCGCCGTGCGGGCGCTCAAAGGCGTTTCGTTCGATCTGCGCGCAGGCGAGGTCCACGCGCTGATCGGAGAAAACGGCGCCGGCAAATCGACGCTGATCAAGATCATCACCGGCGCGCTGCAACCGGACTGGTCCGATTCCGGCTCGCTTTTCATCAATGGCCAACAGATTGTCGAAAACTCTCCATCGCTGGCCAAGCGACTCGGGGTCGCGGCGATCTATCAACAGCCCGCGCTCTTTCCCGATCTCTCGGTGGCCGAAAACCTGGCGCTCGGGCTGGAGCGCGGCGGGTTGTGGCGGCGGGTCAATTGGCGAGAGCGGAACGCGCGGGCAAGGGAACTGCTCGGCCGCATCGGCGCGCGCATTGACCCGAATACGCCGGCCGGCTCCCTGACGATGCCCGAACAGCAGTTGGTCGAGATCGCCCGCGCGCTCGGGTCTTCTCCGGAGTCGGGGGCAGGGGCAGGGGCAGGGGCGAAGATCCTGATCATGGACGAACCAACCGCTTCGCTGACCGACCGCGAGACCGAACACTTGTTCAAAGTCATCGCCGAGTTGCGCGAACAAGGCGTCGGCGTCATCTACATTTCACACCGCCTCGAAGAACTCTTTAAGATCGTCGACCGCGTGACCGTGCTCCGCGACGGCGAGGCCGTGGCCACGCGTGCGATGAATGAAATCGATCAAGCCGAAATGATCCGCCTGATGGTGGGGCGCGAACTCTCCGCGGTCTTCCCCAAACGCGAAGTGAAGATCGGCGAGACCGTCCTGGAGGTCAGAAACCTCAGTTCACGCGCCGCCGGCATACGCAATGTGAGCCTCAGCGTGCGGGCCGGAGAGATTCTGGGTCTCACCGGATTGGTCGGCGCGGGCCGCACCGAACTCGCGCGCGTTCTCTTCGGCTTACTCCCGTCTGAGGGCGGGTCCGTGTTTTTGCGGTCCCATAAGTCCCATGAATTGCATGAGGTAAAAATCAATTCCCCCGCGAAGGCGGTGGGGCTTGGCGTCGCTTATGTGCCCGAAGACCGGCGCAGGCACGGCGCGATTCTGGAGATGCCGATCGCCGCGAATATGACGCTGGCGATCCTGGATCGAATCTCGAAGCTCAAATTCCTCGATTTCAAATCGGAGAGGAAGATCGCGGTCGATTTCGCCGCGCGGCTGTCGGTTAAAACTCCCGCGACCTTCACTCCGGCGGGCGCGCTTTCCGGCGGCAATCAACAGAAAGTAGCGTTGGCGCGATGGCTCGCGACTGATCCGCAGGTCCTGATCCTGGACGAACCGACACAGGGAATTGATGTCGGAGCGAAGTCGGAGATTCACCGCCTGATGTGCGACCTGGCCGAAGCGGGAATGGCGATCATTATGATCTCGTCCGAACTGCCCGAAATTCTGGGGATGAGCGACCGCATAGCCGTCATGTGCGGCGGAACGGTCGCCGGCTTGATGGCGCGAAGCGAAGCCACGCAGCAAAAAATCATCGAATTGGGCTTGGGCTGATTCGACCCCGGATGAATAATTCCAGCTCGGTACGGTCTCGGTGCGCCCTTCCGTTCATTCCACATCTTAAGTGTGCCGCTCATATCGTTGACGCTCACATTAGCTTTTGATTCATTTGGATTAGTGAGAAAAAAGTCTTGCGGTCATCCGGAAGACTTGTTAATCTATAAACCTCGACCTGACCCTGAATAGAGAAACGGACTACTAATTCCACAACTAGCTTCGCTTCCACAATTGGCTTTGCTACGGATGATCTACCCCGTCGGAGATCGCAACTAAGTAAATTAATTGTTGATCTGCTGAGCATTCAAATCCTAAAGGAGACGTCGAAATGAAATCCGCAGCAAAATCGGTGTGGATCTGTCTTTTGGTTTTCGGCCTGATCTTTACGCCGATGACTTCAGCGTCCGCACAAACTTACACGGCGACCGTGACCGGAACGGTATCCGACCCGCAAGGCGCGTCGGTTCCCGGGGTCAAAGTGGTCGCGACCAATCAAGGGACAAAACTCGAATATACGTCGCAGACCAGCGATTCGGGCGTTTACACGATCCCGTTTCTGCCTGTCGGCGCTTACGTGCTGACCGTCGAATCCACGGGCTTCAAGAAACTGGTCTCGAACGAGATCAAGCTCGAAGTCAACCAGACGGCGCGCATTGATTTGCAATTGCAGGTCGGCGGCGTGAACGAAGTTGTCAACGTCGAAGGCGTCGCGCCAGTGTTGCAGACAGAGAACGTCACGGTTGGCCAGGTGATCTCCGGCAATACAATAACAAACCTGCCGCTCAATGGTCGCAGTTTCCAGCAACTGACGCTGCTCACTCCGGGCGCTATTTCAGTGAATCCCAACAGTTTCACTTCACCCCAGCCGAATAATGCCGGAGGACGTCCATATGTGAATGGAAACCGCGAACAGGGCAATGCTTTTCTGCTCGACGGCATTTCAGTGGACGAGACTCTCGACAACCTGATCGGCTACAAACCGAACATTGACGCCATCGCCGAGTTCCGTGTCGAGACCAGCAATTCGTCATCGGAGTTTGGTAACGTGACGGGCGCGACAGTCAACGCCACGCTCAAGTCAGGCACGAATAATTACCACGGCAATGTCTTCGAGCTCTTGCGCAATGACAAGCTCGACGCGCAATCCTGGGCGAACAACCGGTCGGGCGTGATCGCCAAACCGAAACTGCGCCAGAATATTTTCGGCGGCACGCTCGGCGGCCCGATCATCAAGGAGAAAACCTTCTTTTTCGTCGACTACCAAGGTGTGGTGCAGCGCACGGGCGGCGCGGACACGATCCGTGTCGCGCCGTTAGCCTGGCGGCAGGGCGATCTCTCCTCAATTTCAAAATTTATCCGCGATCCGCAGCAAACGGGCAATTGCAATGCCAGTGATCAAACCGCCTGTTTCCGGGATGGCGGTATTCTCGGGAAGATTCCGGCCAACCGCATCGTTAACCCGGTGGCTAAAGCGCTTTTCGCCGATCCATCGCTTTACCCATCGCCCAACCGCATTGACGCTTCGAACGGCACGGGCATTCTCGACGTCCAAACGGCCTCCAAATACGACGGCCACCAATTCGACGTCCGCATTGACCAGCGTTTCAGCGAAAGGGACAACGTCTCCGGGCGTTATTCGTTTGGCAACTTCGAGGCGGTGGGCGTGAAGGGGTCGTTGCCGATCATCCCAACCTCCAAATCGTTCAGTCGTCCGCAGAACATCGTGGCCAACTGGACGCATACCTTCAGTCCGACCGTCATCAACGAAGCGCGTGTCGGATTGAACCGCGCAGTCTTCTTCGGCGCGGCGAATGACTGGGCTAACATCGGCAATGGCAACCAAAAGCTTGGGATTCCCGGAACGCAACTCAGAAGCGGAGTGAGTTCCATCGTGCTCGGCAATGGGTTGACGAGCATCGGCTCCGTGGCCACGGATTCAAACAACTCAACCAATACGTTCCATTATAGTGATAACCTGACGATCCTTCGCGGACGCCACAGTCTGAAAATGGGCGGCCAGTTGCAGCGATACCAGCAAAATCGGTTTTACGCCGGGAATAATGGACTGCTCGGCTATTTCACCTACGACGCAACCTTCACAGGCCAGGCCTTTGCGAGCTTCCTGCTGGATCAAGTTAAGCAGAAAGGGATCGGCGGAGGCGTCAGCGGGACCAACCGCGGAACCTGGGGACATCGTCAGAATCGCATCGGCTTTTTCTTCCAGGATGACTTCAAGGCCCGCAACAACCTGACGCTCAATCTGGGCGTGAGGTGGGAATATACCTCACCGGTCGTCGAGGTCGAGGATCGTCAGGCCAATTTTGACATCGCCACCGGCAAAGAAATTTTCGCCGGACAAAACGGCAATAGCCGCGCGCTCTACAATTCTTACTACAAAGGCTTCGAGCCGCGCATCGGTTTGGCATGGACACCGAAGGCCTTCGACGGAAAACTTGTCGTGCGCGCCGGATATGGCATCACGCAATACATGGAAGGCACCGGCTCGAACCTCCGGCTGCCGCTGAATCCGCCCTTCTTCTCGGAAGTGGACGTGCCTTATGACTCCAGCACCGGGCCAGGCACGATTACGAAAGGCTTCACTGATATCGTTACAGGCAACACGATTGCAGGCCAGCTTCGCATCTGGAATCCGGACCTGCGCCCGCAATTCACCCAGCAATATAATCTGACACTCGAATATCAAGTGCTGAAGGACATGTCGGTGTCAGCGGCCTATGTCGGCAACTGGGCCACGCACCTGGTTGCGCCAACCGACATCAATCAACCGTTGCCAGGCACAGGTCCTGCCTCAACCTGGCTCCCGGCTCAGAATCGTAGGCCGCTCTACAGTGTTTACCCATTAGTCACGCAAACCAGCGTGACTGATTCCTGGGCGATAAGCAGATATAATTCGCTGCAAATGAGCGCGCGCCAGCGGTTGTCGAGGGGGCTGGAATTCCTCGCCTCGTATACGCTGAGCAAGACCATGACCGACAACCTCGGTTATTACGGCGGCGGCGGCGGCAGCGGCGTCAACACGGCGCAGAGCGCTTATTCAGGCAACGCCTATAACCGTCATGATTATAACTACGGCCCGGCCTTCTTCGACGCGCGGCACAACTTCATGGTGTCAGGCACGTATGAACTTCCATTTGGCAAAGGCCGCAGCTTCGGAAACAACTGGAGCCCGGTTGTCAACGCCATCGCCGGCGGCTGGAACGCCGGCAGCATCATCCAATTCCGCACCGGCTTCCCGGTCACGGTCAATCTGGGTCAGGCCCAATCGCTGCAGGCGCCGCGCGGCAGCGAGCGCCCGAATCTGATCGCCGAACCGACGATCAATCCGGACACACCCGACTGCTTCATCTACAACCCGAATAACAAATTCTGCGCGGCGGGCGGCACGCAAGCTTTCTCGTTGCCCGCCCAGGGGACATTCGGCAGCGCAGGGGTCGGTATTTTCTACGGCCCCAGCTTTTTCAATTGGGACTCATCGTTGGGCAAGAAGTTCTATCTGACGGAAAAGAAGTATTTTGATTTCCGCGCAGAGTTCTTCAATTTTACCAACCATCCCAACTTTAACGGGCCGGACCGCAGTTGGACGCCGACCTCGACAACCTTCGGGCAGATCACCAGCACCATCAATTCAGCGAGGAATATGGAATTCGCCTTGAAGTTCTACTTCTAAGCGAACTCATAAGCAGGGAACTGGGGGATCAGAATTGATCCCCCTTTTTCTTTGTCATCATCAGTTTTGTTCCCACCCTCTGTTCGATTCAAGCTGTAATGTGCGATAAACTGTTTGTGAGGCGCCTTATGGATTACCAAATTTTTGTCGAGAAGCAGCCGAACAATGGTTACGTCGCGATCGCGCTTGGTTGGCCAGATTGTATAGCTGAGGGCGAAACAAGAGATGACGCAATTGTTCGAGTTCGCGCCGCCATAGCCGATCGGTTGGCGCGAGGCGAGATTCTCAGCGTACATATCGAAGAAGCGGATACAACGATGGCGCCTGACCCCTGGGAGAGAATGATTGGCCGCGACGCTGACGATCCACGGTGGGACGAGTTCCAAGCAGAGTTGCGGCGTATCCGGGAAGAGGCTAACCGTGCCTGATCCATTGTTGGTACTCGATACTGATCACTTGAGCCTCCTGCGGCGCGGTCATGCTGTGGCCGCCGCTCGGTTGCGCAACACTCCGCTCAACTGGCGCGCCACAACGATCGTTAACGTCGAAGAGCAATTGCGCGGACGTTTCGCGATGATCGCTCGCGCCAGGAACGCCAGTGAATGGGTGGCCGCATATGGCGCGTTTCAGCGGACGCTCGACGACCTCATGCAACTTCGCCTGCTTCCCTTTGATGACCAGGCCGCCGCCGAATTTATGCATCTCAAAGCCACTGTAAAACGGGTCGAAACGCAGGATTTGAAAATTGCCGCGATTGTTTTAACCGTTGGTGGTGTTCTCGTGACTCGCAATCAGCGGGATTTTGCTCGCATATCCGGGCTGGCCATAGAAGACTGGACTCAGTCCTAGACATTAAGATCAGCGAGTCTACCTCGACAGATTTGCCCTCTCCGGTTAGTATCGCCTGCATTCGCGCCCGTTTAATTCCACGAACTGAAAGGATTATTTGATGCGACTTACCGCGCTCGATTGGATTATTGCAGCGCTGGCCGTGGCCATCTGTTTCATCCCGGCGCTCTTTTTCGGCAAGAGATCGTCGAAGAACACCTCTGAATTTTTCGCTTCGGGCCGTTCGGTTCCGTGGTGGCTGGCCGGTCTTTCGATGGTAGCGACGACGTTCAGCAGCGACACGCCGAACCTGGTGACGGACATCGTCCGCCGCAACGGAGTGGCGGGGAACTGGGTCTGGTGGGCGTTCACGCTGACGGGTGTGGCGACGGTCTTTTTCTACGCCAGGCTGTGGCGGCGTTCGGGAGTGCTGACCGATCTGGAATTTTACGAGATTCGTTATTCTGGCAAAGCGGCCGGCGCCGTTCGCGGCTTTCGCGCGGTCTATCTGGGGCTGCTCTTCAACTGTCTGATCATGGCCACGGTCAATCTGGCGGCCTGCAAGATCGCCGGAATTTTATTCGGGTTGGAGCGGTGGCAGACGCTGTTGTTCGTCGGTCTGCTCAACGTGGTCTTCGCCGCGCATTCGGGGTTGTGGGGAGTGCTGGTGATCGATATGATCCAGTTCTTCATCAAGATGACGGCGGTAATCGCGGCGGCCTATTTCACGGTCAGGCTTCCGCAAGTCGGCGGCCTCAACGGGTTGATAGACAAACTCTCCACGATGAAAGGCCCGGGCGGGATCAACTATCTGAACGTCCTTCCCGACTTCGCGAACAACTGGGACATCGCGGTGGCGGTTTTCATAATGCCCATAGCCGTGCAATGGTGGGCGGTCTGGTATCCGGGCGCCGAGCCGGGCGGCGGCAGTTACATTGCGCAGCGCATGCTGGCCTCGAAATCCGAGAAGGATTCTCTTGGCGCAGTATTGTTCTTCAACGTCGCTCACTACGTGTTGCGCCCGTGGCCGTGGATATTGGTCGCGCTCTGCTCGATCATCGTCTATCCGCAACTGTCGGATATCCAGGCGGCGTTTCCGAACCTCGATCCGAAACTGCTCGGACACGACATCGCCTATCCGGCGATGCTCAAATTCCTGCCGATTGGATTTGTCGGTTTGATGGTAGGCGGCCTGGTGGCCGCAAATTCATCCACTATTCTGACCCACCTCAACTTGGGGGCGTCATATCTCGTTCACGATTTTTACCGGCGGTTTATCAACAAAGACGCCGAAGAGCGGCATTACGTCTTTGCGGGGCGCCTGGCAACCGTTGGGTTGTTCTGTCTGTCGTCCAGTCTGGTCTTCTTATTGGACAGCGCCAAGGGCGCTTTCGACATCATTCTGCAGGTCGGCGCGGGGACGGGGCTGCTCTATCTGGTCCGCTGGTTCTGGTGGCGCGTCAACGCCTGGTGCGAAGTGGTTGCAATGATCAGCTCGTTCCTGATTTCGGTGGTCTTCCTGATTCTTGAAAAAGAGGACGTCTACAAGACCACTTCGGCGATGAGATTGATCATCACCATCGCCGTAACCACGACCTGTTGGCTGTTGGCCGCCTATTTCGCGCCGCAGACCAATCGTAAAACGCTGATCGATTTTTATCGCAAAGTTCGTCCCGCGGGCCCGGGTTGGGAAGCGATCCGGCGAGAGGCGGGGATTTCAAAAGACGAGGCCGCGCAGACCGGCGACAGCATTCCATTGGCGTTGATTGGGTGGGTGGCGGGCTGCGCCATGATCTGGTCGGCGCTCTTCACCGTCGGCAATTTTCTTTACGGCAGATACGATTATGCGCTGGCGCTTGGCGCGGTATTCGTGATCAGCGGGATTCTTCTGCTCAAGGTGGTCAGCAAGCTCTGGACCGCCAAGAGCGAGCAAGTAACGGCCTAAATCAGGCTGCGTAACATTAGTACAGATAGTCCAACCGCGGAGGACGCAGAGGTACGCCGCAGAACAATCCAAGACTGGTCTTTCTCTGCGCTCCTCTGCGCCCTTGCGGTTCGATATTATAGCAAGCGGATTATGCGCCTACTCAGCCGGAGCAATGCAGGCCGGACTATCGTGCGCCGGACTATTGACCGCGCGCGACACGGGAAATGCCTCCAAATCATCCGGTTCGTAAGGCCGCAGCAATCGCAGCAGGTCATCGATTTTACTCTTCGGATCGATCCATGCCGCTTCGTCATCGGGTTTGAGGATCGCGGCCATCCGGTGATGAATCTTTGAGATCAATTCATTCGGCTCGACCGTGATGATCGTACAGGTTTCGAGCGTCTCGCCTTCGGGCGTCTTCCACGCCTCCCACAGCCCGGCGAAAGCGAACAGCCCGCCGTCGCGCCTGCGAACATAGATCGGCTGGCTCGGCTCCTTGCCTCGCTTCCGCCATTCGTAAAAACCATCGGTTGGAATCAGGCAGCGCCGCTTGGTGAAGGCATGTTTGAAGGATGGTTTTTCAGAGATCGTCTCGGCTTTGGCGTTGATCAGGTTGGCGCCGAGCTTCGGATCTTTGGCCCA
>Ga0137409_10007256_pt1 | contig 11408 bp, 10 predicted proteins | sample CZODoug1_16funga_FD_122059 | JGI IMG/M metagenome (GOLD analysis project Ga0137409, IMG submission 122059) | Vadose zone soil fungal communities from Angelo Coast Range Reserve, California, USA - CZODoug1_16fungal (Hybrid Assembly) | ecosystem: Environmental > Terrestrial > Soil > Vadose zone... | reverse complement strand
GCGTAGCGGCCCGCGAGCTCGCGGCGCAGGTGACCGCCCACATCTCCCGCCGCGCCGGTGACGAGAATCTTCTTCATCCCGCGCGCATGATAACCTGACCCCGATCGTGCACGACATCCTTTTCCGCAACGCGCAGATCTTCGACGGGACGGGCGGCCCGCCGGTCGCGGGCGACGTCGCGGTCGAGAACGGCCGCATCGCGCGGCCCGACGGGCACGCGCGCGAGACGATCGACGCCGGCGGCCTCGCGGTGATGCCGGGCATCATCGACAGCCACACCCACTTCGACGCGCAGATCACCTGGGACCCCGGCGTGCGGCCCTCGCCCGGGCTGGGCGTGACCACCGCGGTGATCGGCAACTGCGGTTTCGCCATTGCGCCGTGCAGGCCGGAGCACCGCGAAATCACCATGCGCAACCTGACGCAGGTCGAGGGCATGTCGCTCGAGGTGCTGAAAGCGGGCATCGCCTGGGAGTTCGAGACCTTCCCCGAATACCTCGCCCAACTCAGGCGCCGCGGTTGCGCCGTCAACGTGGCCGCCTATATAGGACACAGCAGCGTGCGCACCTTCGTGATGGGCGAGGATGCGTCGCGGCGCGCCGCGAGCGACGCCGAGATCGGGCAGATGCAGGCGATCGTGCGCGAAGCGATGCGCTCGGGCGCAGTGGGCTTCGCGAGCAGCACCTCGCCCTCGCACAACGGCGAGGGCGGCATGCCGATGCCCTCGCGCCTCGCCGACGAGCGCGAGACGCGGGCGCTGGTCACGGCGATGGGCGAGTCCGGGCGCGGCGTGTACATGCTCACCAAGGGCGCGCACACGCCGCTCGATTTCCTCGAATCCCTCGCCGCCGAGAGCGGCCGCCCGGTGATGGTCGCGGCGCTGCTGCACAACGGCACCAACCCGCAGTCGGTGTTCCGCGACCTCGACGCGATCGCCGCCGCGAACGCGCGCGGCCGCGCCCTGATCGGCCAGGTGTCGTGCTGCCCGCTCACGATGGACTTCACCATGCAGTCGCCGTACCCGGTGGAAGGTCTCGCGAGCTGGAAGCCCGCGCTCGGCTTGCACGGAGAGGCGCTGAAGGCGGTGCTCGCGAGGCGCGATTTCCGCGACGGCGTGCGCACCGAGCTCGCGCAAGCGAGCCACTTCCGCCTGTTCAACGGCGAATGGGACAAGGTGCAAGTGGTGGAGGCGGCGAAACACGAAAGCTACGAGCAGCGCGCGCTCGCTGACATCGCGCGCGCCGAAGGGCGCGACCCGCTCGACGCGATGCTCGACCTCGCGCTCTCCGAGGATCTGCGCACCGTCTATACCGCGCAGCTGCTCAACTCCGACGAGGAGGCCGTGGGCCGTATGCTCAACCACCCGCACAGCATCGTGAGCCTTTCCGACGCCGGCGCGCACCTCACCTTCTTCAACGACGCCGGCTTCGGACTGCATCTGCTCGGCCACTGGGCGCGCGGCCTGGGCGCGATGCCGATGGGCGAGGCCGTGCGCAGGCTCACCTCGCACCCCGCCCACGTATTCGGCATGCGCGGGCGCGGAATGATCCGCGAGGGCTACGCGGCCGACCTGCTGCTCTTCGACCCGCAGACCGTGGGACGCGGCCCCAAGCGCCGCGTCTTCGACCTGCCCGGCGGCGCGCCGCGGCTCACCACGGATGCAGTGGGGGTGCACGGCGTGTGGGTCAACGGCAAGCGGGTAGTGGGCAATGCGGGCCTACTGGATTCGGCGCCGCGCGCGGGCGAGGTGCTGACCGAGTTTCAGGCTTGACCGGTACATTAGGCACGGCTAATCTGCCTTCGCCCCCCTGATTCCTCCCATGGCTTCCGTCACCCTTTCCGGCGTGCGCAAGAACTTCGGCTCGACCGAGGTGCTGCACGGCGTCGACGTCACCGTCGACGACGGCGAGTTCTGCGTGCTGGTCGGCCCGTCGGGCTGCGGAAAATCGACGCTGCTGCGCATGATCGCGGGGCTCGAGGAGATCTCGGCCGGGACGATCTCGATCGGCGCGAAGGTGGTGAACACGGTAGCGCCCAAGGAACGCGACATCGCGATGGTGTTCCAGAACTACGCGCTCTACCCCCACATGAGCGTGTACGACAACATGGCGTTCAGCCTCAAGCTCGCCGGCGAGACGAAAGACGCCACGCGGCAGCGCGTCGAGGAAGCCGCGCTGATCCTGGGGCTGCAGGAGTACCTCAAGCGCTACCCGCGCCAACTCTCCGGCGGCCAGCGCCAGCGCGTCGCGATGGGCCGCGCGATCGTGCGCAAGCCGCAGGTGTTCCTGTTCGACGAGCCTCTGTCCAACCTCGACGCGAAGCTGCGCGTCGCGATGCGCACCGAGATCAAGGCGCTGCACCAGCGCTTGAGGACCACTTCGGTCTACGTCACCCACGACCAGATCGAGGCGATGACCATGGCCGACAAGATCGTGGTGATGAACAACGGGCGGGTCGAGCAGATCGGCTCGCCGCTCGATCTCTACGACAACCCGGCGAACCTCTTCGTCGCCGGCTTCATCGGCTCGCCGGCGATGAACTTCCTGCCCGAGAAGCGCAACGGCCGCGACGTGCTCCTCGGCGTGCGCCCCGAGCACCTCGACATCGCCGCCGACGGCCTCGCCGCCGAGGTGGTGGTGGTCGAGCCCACCGGCGCCGACACGCAGATCTTCTGCAAGGTGGGCGGCGTGGACGTCACCGCGGTGGTGCGCGAGCGCCATGCGTTCCACCCGGGCGAGGCGGTGCGCCTCAAGCCCAAGCTGACCTACGTTTTCGACGCGGCGAGCGGCAACCGGCTCGCCTGAAAGAAACATCACAACCAAGGAGGGGATGATGAGCAACAAACGCAGGAAGCTACTCAAGGCGGGAGCGGGCCTCGCGGCGGGAAGCGCGATGCCTTTCTTCTGGGTCAAGGAAGCGCAGGCGCAGTGGAGTAGCGTCCCGGAAAAGGGCGCGAAGCTGCGGGTGCTGCGCTGGAGCCGCTTCGTCCAGGGCGACATCGACCAGTACATGAAGAACGTCGAGGCGTTCACCAAGAAGTACGGCATCGAGGTACGCGTCGACAGCGAGAGCTGGGAGGATGTGCGCCCCAAGGCGGCCGTCGCGGCGAACACCGGCGCCGGCCCGGACATCGTGCTCGGGACCTACGACGACGCGAACCTGTACCCGGACAAGCTGCTCGACGTGTCCGACGTGTGCGGCTACCTGGGCAAGAAATACGGCGGCTGGTACCCGGTGTGCGAGACCTACCTCAAGCCCGACGGCAAGCGCTGGATCGGCGTGCCGCTCGGTGCGACCGGCAGCATGATCGTCTATCGCGAGAGCATGCTCAAGGCGGCGGGCTATACGAGCTTCCCGAAGGACACCGACGACTTCCTGAAGATGGCAAAGGCTCTGAAGGACAAGGGTACGCCGACCGGCTTCGCGCTCGGCCATGCGACCGGCGACGCCAACACCTGGTGCCACTGGCTGGTGTGGGCCTTCGGAGGTCAGCTGGTCGACAAGTCGGGCAAGGTCGTGATCGACAGCCCCGAGACCCTGAAGGCGCTCGAGTACTCGAGGGAGCTCTACTCGACCTTCATCCCCGGGACGCTCTCCTGGCTCGACCCGAGCAACAACAAGGTGTTCCTCGACGGCCAGATCTCGGCGACGAACAACGGCATCTCGATCTACTACGCCGCCAAGAACTCGAAGGACCCGAAGATCAGCGCGCTGGTGTCGGATATCAACCACGCGGTGTATCCGGTCGGCCCGAGCGGCCAGGGGGCGGCTTGCCACCTGTTCATGAACCAGATGATCTTCAAGTACAGCAAGTACCCGAAGGCGGCAAAGGAGTTCCTGCGCTTCATGATGGAGGAGGAGCAGTACGGCGCCTGGTTGCAGGCGAGCATCGGGTATACGGCGCACCCGCTGGTCGCGTACGAGAAGAACTCGGTGTGGACCTCCGACCCCAAGGCCCTGCCCTACCGCGACGCGTGCAAGTTCACGCGGCCGCCCGGCTACGCCGGCAAGCTCGGCTACGCCTCGGCGGGGGCGCTCGCCGACTTCATCATCGTCGACATGGTGGCGGAGGCGGCCTCGGGCGACAAGAAGCCGAAGGAAGCGGCCGAGCGCGCTGCGAAGCGCGCCGAGCGGTACTACAAGGTCTAACGCGGTCGGCGCGGTAGGTCGCCGTGAGGACGCGCGGACGCGCGAGCGTCAGCCGCCGTGAGGCGCTCGCTGCCCTGGGCGCGCTCGCGCTCGGGGCCTGCGCGTCGCACGGCGCCGACGTACTGGAGTCGGATCCGGAGACGGCCCGGCTGCTCGACGACATCGTGGGCGTCGATATCCACTCGCACGCGGCGGGCGCGAACGGCCGGCGTACGCCGACCTACGATCTCGCCGCGCGCATGCGCGAGGGGCGGATCACCGCGGTGTGCCTCCAGCACGCTGCTGACCTGCCGGTGGTGCGCCGCGAACCCGACAACCGCGTTATGGTGACGCGCGACCCTGTTCCCGGCGAGCTGTGGCGGCTCGCGCAGAGCCGGCTCGCCTGGTTCGACGCCATGATCAAGGACCAGGGGCTCCGCCGCGCGCTTGCTCCCGGCGACCTCGAGGCGGCGCACCGCGAAGGGTCGCCTGCTATCGTCCAGGCCATCGAGGGCTGCCAGTTCATGGAGGGCCGGCTGGAGCGCATCGGCGAGGTCCACCGGCGCGGCGTGCGCCACCTCCAACTGGTGCACTTCATGCGAAGCAACCTTGGCGACAACCAGACCGAGGTGCCGGCCCAGGGCGGGCTGACGCCGCTGGGTCGCGACGCCATCGCGGAGTGCAACCGGTTCGGTGTCGTGGTCGACGTCGCCCACGGGACGATGGCGCTCGTCGAAGGGGCGGCCCGGGCGAGCCGCACGCCGCTGGTGTTGTCCCACACCAACGTGGCGGCGCGCATCCTCGACCCGTATACGCGGCAGATCTCGGTCGATCACGGCAAGCTCGTGGCGAGCACCGGCGGGGTGGTCGGGATCTGGGCGAGCCCCAGCTTCATGACGCTCTCGCGTTACGCCGACGGGGTGGCGCGGGCTGCGGAGTCGCTCGGTGTCGACCACGTGGCGCTCGGCACCGACAATTCGGGCTTCGGGAAATCCGAGGCGGTGTGGGCCGACTACGCCGACTTCCCCGTCGTAGTGCGGCTGCTGCGGCGGACAGGTTTCTCCGCCGCAGACGTCGGCAAGCTCGCCGGAGGGAATTACGTGCGCGTCTTCAACCAGTCGGTCGCGGCCGGGCAGGCCTGAACCGCGATGCGGGGCTTTCTCGACAACCGCAACGCCCTCGGGCTGGTGTTCATGCTGCCCGCGGGCGCCTTGCTGCTCGTGTTTCTCACCTATCCGCTCGGCCTGGGCACCTGGCTGGGGTTCACCGACGCCAAGATCGGGCGCCCCGGCGCGTGGATCGGCCTGGAGAATTTCGAGTTCCTGTTCGGCGACAGCGTCGCGCGGCTGTCGCTGTTCAACACCTTCTTCTATACGGTGGTCGCGAGTGCGCTGAAATTCGTTCTCGGCCTGTGGCTCGCCATGCTGCTCAACAAGCACATTCCGTTCAAGGCGTTCATCCGCGCGATCGTGCTGCTGCCGTTCATCGTGCCGACCGCGCTCTCGGCGATCGCCTTCTGGTGGATCTACGACTCGCAGTTCTCGGTCGTCTCCTGGGCGCTGGTAAGGCTCGGCCTCATCCACCAGTACATCGATTTCCTCGGCGAGCCCTGGCTCGCCCGCCTGTCTACGATCGCCGCGAACGTGTGGCGCGGCGTGCCCTTCGTCGCCATCACCCTGCTCGCCGGGCTGCAGACGATCGCACCGTCGCTCTACGAGGCGGCGGCGCTCGACGGCGCGACCGAGTGGCAGAAGTTCCGCCACGTCACGCTTCCGCTGTTAACGCCCATCATCGCGGTGGTGATGACCTTCTCGGTGCTGTTCACCTTCACCGACTTCCAGCTGATCTACGTGCTGACGCGCGGCGGGCCCTTGAACGCCACGCACCTCATGGCGACGCTGTCGTTCCAGCGCGCGATCCCCGGCGGTGCGCTCGGCGAAGGCGCGGCGTTGGCGACCGCGATGGTGCCGTTCCTCCTGGCGGCGATCCTGTTCTCCTACTTCGGCCTGCAGCGGCGCGCCTGGCAGCAGGGAGGGACCGACAAATGAGCGAGACGGCGCACGACTCCACGGGGATGGCCTACCTCGACACGCCGGCGAGGCGCTGGGTCACCGTGTACCTGCCGCTGGCGGTCTTTCTCTTCGTGCTGCTCTTTCCCTTCTACTGGATGGGGATGACCGCGTTCAAGCCCGACGCGGAGCTGATCAGCCGGGAAGCGAATCCCTTCTGGATCCACAATCCGACCTTCGCGCATTTCGACAAGCTGCTGTTCCACACCTCGTACCCCGACTGGATGTGGAACACCATCATCGTGTCGGTCGTCTCGACCTTCGCGTCGCTCGCCGCGAGCGTGCTCGCCGGCTACGCGATCGAGCGGCTGCGCTACAAGGGGTCGAAGCAGGTCGGGCTCGCGATCTTCCTCGCCTACCTGGTGCCGCCCTCGATCCTGTTCATTCCCCTGGCCACGGTGGTGTTCCAGCTGGGCATTTTCGACACCCGCTGGGCGCTGATCCTCACCTACCCCACCTTCCTGGTCCCCTTCTGCACCTGGCTCCTCATGGGGTACTTCCGCTCGATCCCCTACGAGCTCGAGGAGTGCGCGCTCATCGACGGGGCGACGCGTTGGCAGATCCTCACCCAGATCATCCTGCCGCTCTCGGTGCCCGGGCTGATCTCCGCGGGGATCTTCGCCTTCACGCTGTCGTGGAACGAGTTCATCTATGCCCTCACCTTCGTGTCTTCCTCGGAGGTCAAGACGGTGCCCGTCGGGGTGGTCACCGAGCTGGTCGAGGGTGACGTCTACCACTGGGGCTCGCTCATGGCCGGCGCGCTGCTCGGCTCGCTGCCGGTCGCGATCCTGTACTCTTTCTTCGTCGAGTACTACGTCTCGGGCATGACAGGCGCGGTGAAGGAATGAACAGGCTCGATCTCAGGGGACGCGCGGCGATCGTTACCGGCGGCATGCAGGGCATCGGCGCCGCGATCGTCGAACGCATGGAAGCCTCGGGCGCCAACGTGCGCGTGTGGGACGTCGCCGCGAAAAAGGACCCGGTCGACGTCTCCGACCCGGCGGCGGTTGAGAAGGCGACCGCGCGGGCGGTCGCCGAGCTGGGGCAGATCGACGTGCTGGTGAACAACGCCGGCATCGCCGGCCTGAACTCGCCCACGGTCGAGTATCCCTTCGACGAATGGGAGCGCGTGCTGCGCATCAACCTCACCAGCCAGTTCCTGTGCTGCCGCGCGGTCGCCCCGCACATGGTGGCGCGCAAGTACGGACGCATCGTCAACATCGCTTCGGTCGCCGGCAAGGAAGGCAATCCCAACGCGGTCGCGTACAGCGCGTCCAAGGCCGGCGTCATCGCACTCACCAAGTCGCTGGGGAAGGAGCTCGCCCAGTCCGGCGTGCTGGTCAACTGCGTCACGCCCGCGGCGGCGAAGACCGCGATCTTCGACCAGATGACCAAGCAGCACATCGACTACATGCTCTCGAAAATTCCGATGAACCGCTTCGTGGCCGTCGACGAGATCGCATCGCTCGTGTGCTGGCTCGCCTCCGAGGACTGCTCGTTCTCGACCGGCGGCGTGTTCGACATCTCCGGCGGCCGGGCGACGTACTGACATGGCGAAGAAAAAGACGGAGCTGCGCAGCGTCAAGTGGTTCGGCCGCCAGGACATCTACGGCATGATCTACCGCGGCTGGATGAAGAACCGCGGCGTGCCGCAGGACCAGTTCGACGGCCGGCCGGTGATCGGCATCTGCAACACCTTCTCCGAGCTCACGCCCTGCAACAGCCACTTCCGCACCCTGGCCGAGCACGTCAAGAACGGCGTTCTCGAGGCGGGCGGCTTCCCGCTCGAGTTCCCGGTGATGTCGCTCGGCGAGACGCTGCTGCGCCCCACCTCGATGCTCTACCGCAACCTCGCCAGCATGGACGTCGAGGAGTCGATCCGCGCGAACCCGCTCGACGGCGTGGTGCTGCTCATGGGCTGCGACAAGACCACGCCGGCGCTGCTCATGGGCGCCTCGAGCGTCGACCTGCCCACGATCGGCGTTTCGGGCGGCCCGATGCTCTCGGGCAAGTACCGCGGTACCGATATCGGCTCGGGCACCAACACCTGGTCGATGTCGGAGGACCTGCGCGCCGGGAAGATTACGCTCGAGGAATTCCACGAGGCCGAGTCGTGCATGAACCGCTCGCACGGCCACTGCATGACCATGGGCACCGCCTCGACCATGGCCTCGATGGTCGAGTCACTGGGCGTCGGCCTTCCCGGAAACGCCGCCTATCCGGCGGTCGACGCGCGCCGCAACGTGCTCGCGCGCATGGCCGGCCGGCGCGCGGTCGAGATGGTGCGCGAGCAGCTCACGCTCTCGAAGCTCCTCACGCGCGAGGCATTCGAAAACGCGATCCGCGTGAACGCCGCGATCGGCGGCTCGACCAACGCCGTGATCCACCTGATCGCGATCGCGCGGCGCATCGGCGTGAAGCTGTCGCTCGAGGATTTCGACAAGCTGGGCCGCGGAGTGCACTGCCTCGCGAACCTCATGCCTAACGGCAGGTACCTGATGGAGGACTTCTGCTACGCCGGCGGCCTGCCAGCGGTGATCCGCGAGCTGGGCGAGAACGGGCTCTTGAACCGCGGCACACCGACCGCGAACGGCAGGTCGCTCTGGGAGAACAACAAGGAAGCGCCCTGCTGGAACCGCGACGTGATCTTCCCGTTCGACAAACCCTTCAAGCGCGAGACCGGCATCGCCGTGCTGCGCGGCAATCTCTGCCCCGACGGCGCGATCATCAAGCCCTCGGCCGCGACGCCGGCGCTGATGAAGCACCGGGGCCGCGCGGTCGTGTTCGAGAACATCGAGGACTTCCACGCGCGCATCGACGACCCGAAGCTCGACATCGACGAGACCTGCGTCATGGTGCTCAAGAACTGCGGACCGAAGGGCTACCCGGGGATGGCCGAGGTCGGCAACATGCCGCTGCCGCCGAAGCTGCTGAAGCGCGGCGTCACCGACATGGTGCGCATCTCGGACGCGCGCATGAGCGGCACCGCCTACGGCACGGTGGTGCTTCACACTGCGCCCGAAGCCGCAGCGGGCGGCACACTGGCGCTGGTCGAGAACGGCGACGAGATCGAGCTGGACGTCGTGAAGCGGAGACTGGAGCTGCTCGTCCCCGAGAAGGAGCTCGCCGCGCGCCGGAAGAAGTGGAAGGCGCCCAAGGCGCCGCTGGAACGCGGCTACTGGAAGCTGTACTTCGATCACGTGCTTCAGGCGGACGAGGGCGCCGATCTCGATTTCCTCGCAGGAAAGAGCGGCGCATTCGTGCCGCGCGACAATCACTAGCACCCGAAGGGAGATGATCGTGAAACTCATCAAAGTCGTCCTGGCGGCGCTCCTCGCCGCACTGCCTCTCGCGACGAGCGCCCAGCAAAAGCTCAAGTTCGCGCATGTCTACGAGACCTCCGAGCCCTACCACGTCTGGGCGCTGTGGGCTGCGGGCGAGATCGCCAAGCGCACCGGCGGCCGCTACACCATGGACGTGTTCCCGGCCTCGTCGCTGGGCAACGAGACGCAGATCAACCAGTCGCTGTCGCTGGGCACGGTCGACATCATCTACACCGGCCAGGCTTTCGCTGCGCGCACTTACCCGCCGCTGTCGATCGGCGGGGCGCCGTACATGTTCCGGGACTTCAAGCATTGGCAGAAGTACGCCGAAAGCCAGATCTTCTGGGACCTCGCCGAGGGATACCATGAGAAGAGCGGCAACAAGCCGGTCGCGGCGGTCTACTACGGCGTGCGCCACACCACCGCGAACAAGGCGATCGTGAAGCCCGCGGACATGAAGGGTCTCAAGCTGCGCGTGCCCGACGCGCCGCTCTACATCATGTACCCGAAGGTCGTGGGCGCGAACGCCACCCCGATCGCCTTCGCCGAGGTCTACCTCGCGCTGCAGAACGGCACGGTCGACGCCCAGGAGAACCCGCTACCGACGATCCTCGCCAAGAAGTTCTACGAGGTGCAGTCGCACATCAACCTCACCGGCCACATCACCGAGATGCTGCTCGTGATCGTGGGCGGCCCGCTGTGGAGCAAGCTCTCCATGGGCGAGCGCGAGATATTCCAGGACGTGTTCCGCGAGGCCTGCGCCAAGGCGACCGCCGAGATCGCCGCGTCGGAGATCCGGCTGGTCGACGAATTCGCGAAGAAATACGGCAAGAAGGTGATCAAGTCGGATCGCGCCGCCTTCAAGGCGCAGTTCGCGAAATTCCTGGTGAGCCCCGACGTGCCCTGGGACAAGGCGCTCTACGACAAGGTGCAGGCGCTGAAGTGACGGGCGACAAGCCCGCCGCCGGGGACGGCGTCCTCGGCGAGGACGGCTTCCACGCGGTCGACGAGGAGGTCCGCCTCTCGGTCTACGCTTTCGAGGACTGGATCGTGCTCGCGGTCTTCTGGGTGCTGGCGTTCGTCGTCTTCTACCAGGTGTTCACCCGCTACGCGCTCAACGACGCGGCCGGCTGGACCGAGGAAATCGCGCGCTACCTGCTGATCGCCGTCACCTTTCTCGGCGGCGCGATGGCGGTGCGGCGCGGCACGCACATCCAGGTCGATTTCCTCTACCGCTTCATCCCGCCCGCGGCGCGTCTCGCCCTCGCGTTCTTCGTCGACGCGGTACGCATCGCCTTTTTCGCCTACGCGGTGTGGCTGACGTGGCTGCTCATGCAGCGCATCGGGTCGCAACGCATGGCGATCGTCGAGCTGCCGATCGGCCTCGTGTTCGGCGCAATGCTCGCCGGCTTCGCGCTCATGCTCGCGCGCTCGCTGCAGGTCGCGTGGCGCCACTGGCGGCACGGCTACGCCGAGGCGACTCCACCATGACCTGGGTGCTGCTCGTCGGCTTCCTGGTGCTGATGTTCGCGGGCGTGCCGGTGGCGCTCGCCATGGTGGCGGCGTCGCTCGCCTACGTGATGCTCTCGGGAACGATCCCGGAATTCGTGGTGATCCACCGCATGTACGGCGGCATCGACTCCTTCCCGCTGCTCGCGGTGCCGTTCTTCATCCTCGCCGGGAACCTGATGAACTCGGCGGGCATCACCAACCGCATCTACAACTTCGCCCTCGCTCTGGTCGGCTGGCTGAAAGGCGGCCTGGGGCACGTGAACATCGTCGGCTCGATGATCTTCGCCGGCATGTCGGGCACCGCGATCGCCGACGCCGCGGGCCTGGGCACGATCGAGATCAAGGCGATGAAGGACCACGGCTACCCGATCGACTT
>Ga0137409_10007255_pt1 | contig 11409 bp, 8 predicted proteins | sample CZODoug1_16funga_FD_122059 | JGI IMG/M metagenome (GOLD analysis project Ga0137409, IMG submission 122059) | Vadose zone soil fungal communities from Angelo Coast Range Reserve, California, USA - CZODoug1_16fungal (Hybrid Assembly) | ecosystem: Environmental > Terrestrial > Soil > Vadose zone... | reverse complement strand
TTACTTTCTTGCTAGCATTCGAATGGGATTGTAAGGCGTTGAGGGTGCGGGGACTTAGGGCAGTTGGGCCAAATGCCCGTCAAGCCGTGGCGAACAAAGGAGGCTGGATAGAACTCTCTCTCGAGAAGTCATCTGGACGTTTAGCGATGCGGTCACCCGGGGAGGGTTGGTAGATTGGACGCCCTAGAGGCCGCCGCCGCAAGTCTCCTTCACCGGGGGATTTTCGTTCGGGCGCGCCAGCTTTCTCGAACGCTCCGCATTGCCCGATGAGCGACGGTTGCAATTCGTGGACAACCTGTCATACGTCTCCGGCAGGCATTCGTTGAAGTTCGGCGGCGAGGTCAACCGCGCGCGCGATATCATTGACAACCCGGCGAACTTCGGCGCGACCTACAATTACTCTAACGCGCTGACTTACGGGCGCGACCTGCGCAACCCGGCGCTCAAGTCCTACACCTCTTACACGCAAAGCTTCGGCATACCGGGGCTGACCTTCAATACGATTGATTACGCGGTCTTCGCGCAGGATCAATGGAAACCCTTCAACCGGCTGACAATCAACTACGGCCTGCGATACGACTATCAACAGAACCCTGAGCCGGTCGCGCCGAACCCGGCGATCCCCGAAACGCAGAGCATCAATAAAGACTGGACGAATTTCGGCCCGCGCATAGGCGCGGCGTGGGATTTGCGCGGCAACGGCAAGACGGTCGTGCGCGGCGGCTATGGCATCTATTACGGGCGCACGCCGAACGGGACGATCTTCAACGCGCTGACGCAGACCGGGCTGACAGACCTGTCGCGCAACATCGTTTCGATCACGCTGCGGCTCGCGGATCCCGGCTCGCCGACTTATCCGAATATCTTGACCGCGCCGCTGGCTTCGACCGCCAGCCCGACTTCGGTCTTCCGACTCGACTCCAATTTCAAGCGGCCTCGCCTGCAGGAGTTCAATCTCGGCGTCGAGCGAGAACTGTCTTCGCAATTGACGGTTTCGGCGAGTTTCATATACACGCTGGGCCAGCGCCTTCCTGTCAACTTCGACACCAACCTGTCCGCGCCTGCTTTCATCCGCGTCTATCAATTCCCCGACGGTTCGACCTTAGAGGTCCCGTTCGCCGCCGGGCAGACGCGCACGGCCGCGGGCGTCGCGCAGAACGTCAACCTGTCGCGTCCCAATCCGAACTTCGGTTCGATCAATGTGCAACGCTCGATCAGCGAGACCTATTACAAGGCGCTCTTCCTTGAAGTGGAGCGGCGCTTCGCCGGCGGCCTGCAATTCCACATCGCCTACACGCTGGCGAAGGCCGAGAACCTGTCAGGCACGGGTGACGGGGCTGGTACCGGTCCGGAGTCTCCCTTCAATGGATCGAGTCTCTTCAATCAATTCGACCTGAAAGCGAATCGCGCGGCCGCGCCGACCGACCAGCGTCATCGATTCGTCGTCGACAGCGTCTGGAATCTGCCGGAGCTCAAGCAGGGCAGCGCGTTGGCGCGCGGCCTTCTCAACGGTTACCGGCTCGGCGGAATTTTCACGGCGGAAAGCGGGCGGCCCTTCGCGGCGACGATCTCGTCGCAGAATATTCCGTTCACGCGCGACGGCGCGCAGTACACGGGCTTCGGCGGCATTCTGGGCCTCGGCGGCTTGAACCTGGCGCCCGACGTCCCGCGCAACAGCAACTATGGCGACGCGAACTATCGCATTGACCTGCGCGTCACGCGCGACATCAAGCTCGGCGATAAGTTCGTGGTCGAACTGTTGGGCGAGGCCTTCAATCTTTTCAATCGCTCGAACTTTAATGGCTTCAACTCGACGCTCTATGACGGCGATTTTCCATTATTGCCCGGCTCGACAACGAACCGGTATTCGGCGACCAATCCGCCGCCGCTCGGGACGCCGATTCCACTGACCGGACGCGCGAACTTCGGCGCGCCAACCAACGACGGCTCGCAGCCGGATGGAACCAACGCGCGCCGTTTTCAATTGGCGCTGCGCTTCCGATTCTGATACGGATCACCGTCGATGGCGAATTTATTCGTTACGCCACGTAACGAATAAATCCATCACTACGTAGTTATTTTCTGAGGAGCTTTCATGTCGCGTTGCGATGCGCGGAAACGATGAAAAGTTCGTAGTCCCGCCTTTAGGCGGAATAGTTTGGTATCACGGAATGAATTTGTAGCTGAAGTTTCCGCCTAAAGGCGGGGCTACGAACTGATTTTCCGAGGAGGTCATATGAAACGACGATTGTTTGCGGCTAGTTCCGTGTTGATTCTGCTTGCTTCAACGATAGCGCTGGCTGGCAATTGGCGAAAGCTTGCGCTTTGGGTCGGGGTGGTGAAACCGGGGCCGACGGCGGATGGCAAGGGAGCGCTGCTCCCGACCGGCTGGAAGATTACTCCCGCCGGTCAACAGGTCCCGTTGCCCGGCGACATGGTGATGAAGATCATCGTCAGCCCGGACGGGAAAACCATTTTCGCCAACACCGCCGGTTGGCACGACCACAGCGTCAACCTGGTTGACGCGCGGACCGGTAAGGTCGCGGAGAGCGTCAACGTCGCAAAGGTTTGGACGGGAATGGCGATGAATCCGGCGACGGGCGCGATCTTCGTGTCGGGCGGCGGCGCGCCGAGCCAGCAATTCATCGCCCTGGCGAAGAACCGCGGGATCGCGCCTGAAATGATCGAGGCGCTGCGGCTGCCGGTGATGCGGTTGCAGCGCGACAACGGCAAACTCGCGCTGCAACCGTCGCTCGCGATCAACGGCCTGGAAGACAAAGATCGCTTCGTCGCCGGAGTGACTTACTCGGCGGACGGCTCGCTTTATGTCGTCAACACGCAGAACGACACGGTCTACCGCCTGAGCGGCGCCGATTTCAAAACGCAGGTCGCCGCCAAAGTCGGTTACCGCCCATACGCCGCCGCGCTCGCGCCGAACGGAAAACAGCTTGCGGTCTCCAACTGGGGCGACGAATCCGTCAGCCTGCTCGACGCGAATACGTTGAAAGAGGCCGCGCGCGTCAAAGTAGGCAGTCATCCGAACGATCTGGCCTTCGCGAAAGACGGGCGGCTCTTCGTCGCCAACGCGGGGTCGAACAGCGTCAGCGTGATCCGCGGCGGCCGTGTGGTGGAAACAATCAAGACCTCTTTCGATCCGAAAGCGCCCGTCGGATCGACGCCCGCCTCGCTGGCGATCACGAACGACGGCAAACGGCTTTACGTCGCCAACGCCGACAACAACGACGTCGCGGTCATTGACATCGCGAACCCGCGTGAATCGGCCGTCCTCGGCTTCATCCCGACGACGTGGTATCCGAGCGCAGTCGCCGTCTCGCCCGACGGCAAGAAGATTTACGTCGGCTCGGGCAAAGGCGGATTGTTGAACCTGAACGGCAACTTTCCGGCGGAGACCGAGTACAAGACCGCATCGCCCGATCCGAAGAAGCCTTACGATTATGTCGGCTCGACGCTCACCGGCGGCCTTTCCATCATTGACACGCCCGACAAGGCGCAGCTTACGGCCTACTCCGCGCGGGTCAAATCGAACTTCCCCAACCCCGAATCCAACGTCGACAAATCCCACGCCGACAGGATCGCCAAAGAAGTCTTTCCGAAGATCAAACACGTGCTTTACGTCATCCGCGAAAACCGCACCTATGATCAGGTGTTCGGCGACCTGGGCAAGGGCAACGGCGACCCCAATCTGGTCCTGTTCGGCGAAGACGTGACGCCCAACGCGCATAAGCTCGCGCGCGAGACGGTCATTCTCGACAACCTTTACTGCAACGGCGAAGTCTCGCAGGACGGCCACCAGTGGTCGAACGCCGCTTACGCGACCGACTTCACGCAGAAGGCATGGGTCAACAGCTACAGCCGCCGCGGGGAGCCCGAAGCCGACGAGCGGCTGACCTCATCGCCCGCCGGCTACCTTTGGGACAACTGCAAGAAGCACGGCAAGACTTACCGCAGTTACGGCGAATTCGCATCGTTTCGCTCGACGCCTGAAAGTGAACCGAGGTTCGTGGGCAATCCTGATTTGAAAGATCACGTGAGCGTCGAGTGGCTGAAGCTCAAAATGGGGCCCGGCAGACAGCGCGATCCGAAATTGGCCGAGGTCTTCATCAAGGAGTTGCAGGAGGCCGAAGCCAAAGGCGAATGGTGGGACTTCATGGTCATGTCGCTTGGCGAAGATCATACCGACGGCTTGACGGCGGGACGGTTCACGCCGTCCGCCTGTGTGGCGTCGAACGACCTCGCTCTCGGAATGATGATCGAAGCCGTCACCAAATCGAAGTTCTGGCCGGAGACCGCGATCTTCATCATCGAAGACGACGCCCAGAACGGCCCCGATCACGTGGACGCGCGCCGCACGGCCGGCCTCGTCTATTCGCCCTACATCAAACGAGGCGTGGTGGACAGCACGATGTACTCGACGGTGTCGTACGTGCGCACGATGGAGTTGATTCTGGGCCTGCCGCCGATGACGCAATACGACGCGCTGGCCACGCCGATGTACAACGCATTCACGACCGAAGCGACCTTGACCGCTTACACGTCTCTTCCGGCTAGAGTGGATTTGATGGCGCGTAATCCGGCTACCGGGGAGGGCGCGCAGCGTTCGGCGCGGCTCGACTGGTCTGAATACGACCTCGCCGATTTCGACGAACTCAACGATATTCTCTGGAAGGCGATCAAAGGCGATCAGCCGATGCCCGCGCCGGTGCGCAGCGCGTTGCTGGGGCCGTGAGCGGTTTTCAGGTCAGTACCGCGAGCGGTAGCTAGCGCGCTTCAGGATGATCCCCGCTCGCTATCGCGCGCGGTACTGATCAGCTCTATTCTGGTTTGGCTCTCTCGCGAATCTCTTTAGCGCGGGTTTCGAGTTGGAATGCTTCCTGCTCACGTTTCATTTTGCGCAGTAGCGAGGCGTATTCCCGCAACAAGACTCCAAGTTTGGGGTCTTGTAGTTCGTCGAAAATCATCATGGCGCGCTTGAACAGCGGCTCTGCTTCAGAGTCACGCCCCTGGACCGCATAAACGTTGGCGAGCCCCCATAGATCATTTCCGAGCGCCCTTTTTCCCGGTCCACCGCCTTCGCAGATCGTTATCGCCTGTTTGTAGAGCGACTCGGCCTCAGTGTACCGCCCTTGTTCACGATAGAGGAGAGCAAGGTTGCTGATGCCGGCGGCGGTGGCGAGATGATCCTGGCCATATCGTTTCAACTTCAGGTCGAGGGCGCGTTTTAAGAGCGGCTCGGTCTCCGCGTACTTCTTCTGATCCTGATAGAGGAATGCCAGGCTGGTGAGGGCGCTAGCGACCATGTGAGTCTCCGGATTCTGAACCTTCTCGTATATATCGAGGTATCGTCGATAAAGCGTTTCAGCTTCTCTATATTTCCCCTGTAATTGATAGACTTCCGCTAGATTATTACGACTACCAACGGTCGATGGGTCGTCCGGGCCTTTCTTCTTTTCATCGAGGTCAAAAAACTGTTGATACAGTGTTTCGGCTTCCGAATACCTTTTCTGTTTTTTGTAAAAGTCCGCCAGTTCGACGCTCGCTCTGGTCGTCCAGTAATTCTCCTTGCCATCATTTCGCTCGCTGATAGCGATCAGGCGTTTCAACGTCCGCTCAGCCTCCGCATACTTTTTTTGTTCTTGATATATTTTCGCCAGGTCGCTGATGTTTTCGTTGAAACCGGAGGTAATAAACATGCCCTGCGCGTTCTCGATGCCTTCAAGAATGCGCAGGTAGAACGTTTCAACCTCCGCATACTTCTTTTGTTCTCGATATAGTTTCGCCAGGTCGCGGATGCTACTGATAGTAAAGTAATCCTGTTTGCCACGGCTCCTCTCGGAGATGTCGAAGACTCGTAGATAGAGCGTTTCGGCCTCCGCATACTTCTTTTGCGCTTGATAGAATTTCGCCAGATCTGTCAGGCTGCCGAGAGTCAAGGAAGCCTCCTTGCCTGCGATCCTCTCTTTGACCTCTAAGATACGCTTGAATAGATTTTCAGCCTCTGCATACTTCTTTTGTCTTTGGTAGAGTCCTGCCAGATCGCTGAGGCGCATGGTTAAGACGATCGATAACTTACTCTTGTCCTGAACCGGTTCAATGAGCGCTAAAAGACGCGTCAAGATCTGTTCAGCCTCCGCATGCCGGTTTTGTTCCAGATAGAATTCCGCCAGTTCCGAAAGGACATCCGTGGTCCGGTCATCCGCCTTGCCCCACTTTTTCTCGTTGATACCGATAAGGCGTTTGTAGTTCAGTTCTGTTTCTGGGTATCTGTGCTGGATAACCCTGTATATGATGGCCAGCCTTTTGAGATTGGCTTCGAGATCGGGATGCTCCGGGCCGAGGATCTTCTCTCTGATCTCGAGCGCGCGCTTGAAGAGCGGTTCAGCCTCGCTATATTTCACTTCCCGGCCGTAGAGCGTTTGCGTGTAATCGAGGTAGAAGTTTCCCAGAGCCTCGAGACTGGCGGCTGTGTCGGCGCTCTCTTTACCCACGGTCGTCTCTCTGATCTCCAGCGCCCGCTTTAAGAGCAATTCGGCCGCCGCGTATCTCGCCTGCGCCTGATAGATTCTCCCCAGATTGTCGAGGGCGACGGCTGCGGATGCTGGCGACCGGCTCTGGGGCTTTTCGATGGCTTCGCGCGCGCGCTGGTAGAATCGCTCGGCCTCCGCGGTTCTCATTTGCGATTTATACGATTCCGCCAGATCGATGAGATTGCTGATGGTGTGGGGATGATCCGGTCCCAGGGATTTCTCTCTGATCTCCAGCGCGCCTTTCAAGAACCGCTCGGCCTCGGCGCTATTCCCTTGTTTTTGGTGAAGGACTGCGAGATTGTCGAGGATCCCGGCGACGTCCGGATGATCCTTGCCCAACGCCACCTCGGCGACGTCGAGCGCGCGTTTCAGGAACCGCTCGGCGTCTGGATACTTCTTTAGCGCCGCATAGCGGTTGGCCAAATTGCTAAGGCTGGCCGCTGTGAATGGATGATCCTTGCCCAGCGCCTTTTCCGCGATGTCGAGAGCTCGATTGAAGAGCGGCTCGGCCTTCTCTGTTTTGTATCGCTGCCGTGAGTAGAGCAGCGCCAGACTGTTGAGGCTTTCGGCGACATCTGGATCATCTTTACCCAGGACCTTCTCTCTGATCGCGAGGGCGCGCTCGTAGTAGATTTCGGCTTGGGTGTATTCCCCTTGTTCCAGGCAGAGTCCCGCCAGGCTATTGAGGCTTTCGGCGGTATCTGGATGTTCTTTACCCTGAACCTTCTCTCTGATCGCGAGGGCCTGCCTGTAGAGCGGTTCGGCCTCAGCGTACTTTCCTTGCGACACATAGAGTCCGCTCAGGGTGTTGAGGCTTCGCGCCGTGTCGGGATGTTCCGGGCCCAGGGACTTCTCCCTGATCTCTAAAGCGCGTTTCAAACACGGCTCGGCTTCGGCGTATTTCCCTGCCTTGTGCAGACTCAGGCCGAGCCAGTTCAGAACGTCGGCGTCATTTCCCCTTAGTGAGTCAACTTCTCGAAACTTTTCTATAGCTTCGCGGTACTTGCCCTGCCCGTATAGAGACTGGCCGTAAAAGAAGGCATTGTCCGCATGCTTCGCGTCGGCGTTTTTCTTCTCCTCTTTGCTTTGCTCATATGACTTATTGAACAGTTCGGCAGCCATCCCAAATCTCTTCTCATACAAAGCCGCCTTCGCTTGCAGGTTTAAGTCGTTAGTTTTGCTCCCCGCCTCGCGGATGGCTCGGTCGACTTCTTCGGGCGTCAAGCCCACGGCTTCCGCCTGCTGTTTGAGCGCCATCCGGCGTTCTTCGTCGGAGATTTGCTGATCGAGCTTTGGAGTGACGCCGGAGAGCACTCTGTTGGCGATAGCTTCAAGAGCCTTGCCACTGCTCAGTATCTGTTTGTCGCCCCGGCGCGCCACTACAACAGGGACGGCATTGTCAGCTTTGTTCTCAAAGGAGGGAACCATCACGCGGTTATCCCATGGGCTGATCAGCGCCCAATCTGCGCCCCTCGCGCGCCCCCTCTCGTGTTTGATGATCTGAAGGTTCACCCAATCGCCGGGACGCGTCTGGGGCGGAAGCTTGATCCGTACCTTGCCCTGAACAGCGCTCGACTGCGAACAATCGCCCGCGCAGGTGATAGTAATGTCGTTGACCTGCTCATCAGAGGTATTGGTCACGAAGAGCGCGAGAATGTGGTCTTCGACAGGAAAGTTGATTGGATGCGTCGCCGCAGTAACCAGCATGCATCCGATTAGAATCAACCGTAACATACATCTACCTCTCCAGAATCAATTCGGCAAGATCGATCAACGTCACGATAACGATAGTTGCATTGGCTATGTCGCGGGCGATTCCGCGCGAGGCGGTCGCACCATCGTATCGAGCAGGCGTTCAAGGACGGCGACCGGGTTCTTACAACGACCGGTATGCACGGGCGATGTCTGGATGCTGGCGCTTCGTGGCGCCACGAGCCAGTGGAATCGCTCACTCGGCGACAAACGCCCAATCGGCCCTGCCTGATCTCCGCCATTACAAATGGCGGAGATCGATGCCAGGTGAGCTCGGATTGATTCGATGTCCAGTGTCGGATCAATGGCCGTCAGCCGCCGCTCATCCAGTTCAATGCGGGCCTCGATGAATTTTTTGGCCGCGCACAAAACGATCACTCCGACGTTGACGAACTCTTCACGCTCGACCCGGGGGACGACGCGTATTATGGCGTATTCATACGTACAGTGATCGCGCATGGATCGCTTCCTCCAGGAAAACATGGGACGCCGCCATCCGGCTCAGCAGGTACTCAATGTAAGCATCCCTGCGCTGGCTGCTGCCGCCGAACGAAGAGTCGCCAACCAGCCAGGCGTCGGGAATCAGTTTAACGATGCGGTCAATTATGTCCGGCGTGATCCGCCCGGTCATCTTCGAATCTACCTCTCGGAGAGAGGCGGCGAACTGCAGCAGGACGTGGTTTTTTATAAAGGGAAAGGGATCCCGGCTGCGTTCGAGGTAATTGTCCCATCTGTGATGGAAGTAGAGGGCGGCGCCGTGATCAATGAGCCAGAGTCGCCGATGCCACATCAGCATGTTCGTGTTGCGCGGTGTTCGGTCAACATTTGTCACATAAGCGTCGAACCAAACGATCGAAGAGGCGAGATCCGCGTCGGGGCTCTCCGCCACCGGATCAAAAGTCACGGAACCGGGCAGATAGTCGAGCGCGAGATTGAGGCCGGCGCTTGCCCTGATCAGGTCTTGTATCTCCGGGTCGGGCTCGGCGCGGGCGAGTTCGGGGTCGAGTTCGACGAAGACGATTTCAGGAACCGGCAGCCCCACCGCGCGGGCGATCTCCCCGGCCAGTAACTCGGCGATGAGGGCCTTTGGCCCCTGTCCCGCGCCGCGAAACTTTAGCACATACATCCCGTCATCATCGGCTTCGATTATTGCCGGTAGCGATCCACCCTCGCGGAGTGGCGTTACGTACCTTGTGGCAATTACTGTTCTCAAACTCATCGTCTCAAGCCCTCTACGGCAATCAACCGCCTGCTATTGGAAGCGCGCCGCCCGTTTGCCCGTCTTTATGATGCGATTTGAGGCGCTGAAAATCCAGCCGCGCGGCAATTGAATCCGCCTGACGCCACTGACATTGCGCTGAATGAAGTCTCCGGAAAGAATTTTGCGGTTTGTCATTGATTTCACCTCAGCCTTTCAGTCGCTACGACAGCATTAGCTTTCCGGCTTACGGCGACGGCTGCAAAATGCTCGACAACGGCAAATTGAGATTGCAGGGCGTAGGCGCCGTCAAGGTTAAACTGCATCGCCCAATCGAAGGCAAGATCAAAACCATCACCGTCAAGCGCGACGCCGGAAAATGGTATGCCGTGTTCAGCGTCGAATGCGAAGCGCAAGCTTTGCCCGCTTCGACCGAAAAAGCCGGCCTTGACGTTGGCCTGAGCGCCTTTGCCACGCTGTCGGATGGAACCGAGATTGAAAACCCCAGATACTACAAAGAAGCCCAAGCCGAACTCCGACGGGCGCAACGTAAGGTTGCCCGTCGCAAGCGAGGCGGTAATAACCGGAAGAAAGCCGTTCGAGATTTGCAGCGCGTCCACGCGCATGTGCGTAATCAGCGGGAGGATTTCGCGCACAAGGTATCTCGAAGACTCGTGCTTTTGTTCGGGCTGATAGTCGTTGAAAAGTTGAACGTTAAGGGTTTGGCCGCTGGAATGCTGGCCAGGTCTGTAAATGACGCCGGATGGTCGTCTTTCATCACAAAGCTCACGTACAAAGCGGCAGAGGCTGGTCGTGTGCTGGTGAAAGTGCCCGCCCGTGGTACGTCGCAGCGATGCGTGTGTGGAGCGCCGAATCCGAAGACACTGAGCCAACGATGGCATCACTGTGAGAGTTGCGGATTGTCGGTTCCTCGTGATCATGCGTCTGCTTTAGAAATCTTGAGGCTCGGACTGAGCCTGTTAGGCGGAACGTGGCCGGTTGCGGCGAGCGTGCCTATGCGGCTGTTGGCGAAGGCTCCGCTCGCTACCGCTCGCGGTACTGATCCAGTCGATACATTGCGAAATCCAGATCTTGGCGCCGCCGGGCATAATAGTTCAGATTCGGTCGGCGCGCACGAAGAATGAAAGCGTCGAGCCGGTCACCACGCTTCGCCCCGTAATCAGGAAGACCGCCAGCCACAACGCCTGGCAAAATAGCAACACCGCCGGGTTCCATAGCAAGCCGAGGCCCGCCGCGATTTCCAGGGTTTCGGTCTGTCCGATCGGAAAAAGGAGAACGACGACGGCGGCGTAAGGCGCCATCAACAACGCCATTACCTGGTAAGCCGATATCATTTGCGCCTTGCCCCGCATGTCGGCACGCAGTTTCTCGGACAGAAAACGCCACACCTGTGTGCCCGCCGCCGCGAAGAGCAGTGAGGCTGTGAAATGCGATTTGAGAAACAGATAGGCCCCGGCGAGAGCAATAATGATGAAGACCACGGCGGTAATCGCCTGGATCGGCGCGACTCGTACCCCCTCCAAACTTCCTTCGTAAGCCACCTTCTTCGTCGCGCCCTTGAATGTGAAGCTGAACGATTCGAACAAGCGGCGCATCCGCGGCGAGAGTTGATCCAGGCTCTTGCCGTAACAACAACCGAAACTGATGCAGGCCAGCCGCCCCAGAGCTTCGCCGTAGGCGTAAGCCACAGCCATCGCCGCCATCGCCGGAACAACCGGGATTTCGCCGCCGAGCGCCCTTGCCTGCGTCGCGTTGAGCGCGACGACGATCCAGGGGAACGCTTTGGGCATCATGACGACAGCCGCTTCCGCATGAATTCCATCAGGTGGAGCTGGAACTGGCCGAGCAGGCCGATCGCGACGATCATGCAGCCGACATACGGCGCCATCCAGC
>Ga0137409_10007254_pt1 | contig 11409 bp, 11 predicted proteins | sample CZODoug1_16funga_FD_122059 | JGI IMG/M metagenome (GOLD analysis project Ga0137409, IMG submission 122059) | Vadose zone soil fungal communities from Angelo Coast Range Reserve, California, USA - CZODoug1_16fungal (Hybrid Assembly) | ecosystem: Environmental > Terrestrial > Soil > Vadose zone... | reverse complement strand
ATCGGTCCAATCGCCGGAGCCGGAGACCCGGTCCCCTTCACGTCGTTTGGCGGATCGTTCTTCGACAACGGCGTGTACAACATCGGCGTTCGTCCCTGCGTGGCTAACCAGGCGCGCGTAACAAACACGGGGCTTGGCGACGCGGCGAATGGGGCGTGTGAAGACCTCGGACGTGGCGGCAACGACGCGTTCGGGTGGCCGCTCTCCCTGTCCGCGCTGCTGATAAAAAACCTGGGCGGGCCGGGGCAGCAGCCCGGCACACCAATACCCAGTGTACTGCCCGACGGGAGCACGGGTTTCGATCCGAACAACGCCAATGCGGACGGTCGGGCCGACGCACAGCCGTGTGCTCCTTACTGCGCCACGGGCGGCCTGTACCCACTGACCGGCCACGATCAGCAGATCAACTCCGGGTATGCTGAGGACCCGGAAAATCCGCAAATACCTGGGTTCCTGGCCGTCGCGGCTCCCTCGATCTCGGTGGGCGATGCACATCCGCAGCTGGATGAGGCCTGCGGTCCCACGGGCGGATGCATCAACACGCTGAGCGATACGGCCAACGCGGAAGGGTTCCCCGAGATCCCGTTCGATCCTCGCTCGCACCTGAGTGAGGTCATCAACAACGCGGTGGCTACCGGCGATGCCACCGTCGGCGGACCGGGCGTCGCCGAACAGGGCACGTGGCCCATGGTGAACCGCGTCAACCGGTTCGGAGCCTTCAAGGCACCGCAACTGCGCGAAGTGGAGCTCACCGGTCCGTACTTCCACAACGGCGGCAAGTTGACGCTGAGACAGGTTGTCGACTTCTACGTGCGCGGCGGCGACTTCCCGGTCACCAACTCCAATCACCGGGATTTCAACATCTTCAATCTCAATGCCGAACTGCAAGCTGACCTCGATGAGAACGAAAAGGTTGCTTTGGTCGACTTCCTGCTCGAACTCACCGATGACCGCGTCGCGCTGGAGGCAGCCCCGTTTGACCATCCGCAGCTGATTCTGCCTCTGGATGGCACGGCACCTGAAAGTGACGGAACCGTGAATCGTGACGTCATGTTGAGTGGGACTTGCACGCCAAGCCCGCTTGGTCCCGGACAACAGGCGTGCGACGGCGGCCTGTTCCTGAACGTTCCGGCGGTGGGCGCCGGCGGGATTGGCGGGAGTGTGGTAGCTGGCGTTCCTGTTCTATCTACCAACCCGGCAAATCGCATACCGAACTTCCTCGGTATCGCGGGCGCGAAAGCGGACGCTCTTAACGCCGGCCGTCAAAGGCTCGTGGGTACCGCCGCTAACTGCGGGGACAATATAACCTCACAGTACTGCCACTGAGTTCGGCATGTCACACTCCCCCTTCTTCCCGAACCGGGAAGAGGGGGGATTGAGTCTAAGAGACCACAGACGAGACGCGCTAAGAGAGGTTCAAATGAGTCGGGAAGTACACGGATCTATCTGGTTTCCGCGGGTTGTCGCCCTTTTGATCGCCCTGGGACTTGGCGCCGAATGTACGGCGCAAGAGGCAGCGCGCCCAGCCGCCGTCAAAGAAATTCAGCTTTCCTTCAAGCGGGATCCACGGATGATCGATCCTTACCGCGGAATAGGACCCTGGGTGACAGGCTCCAACTACACCGGGGCAACCGCCCAGGACACAGTGGAGGCTCGCGCCGAAGGTGTAGATGCGGCAGGGAAGCCGGCGAAGATCAGTCCGGAGTGGAAGGCGTCGAACGCGGAGATGGTCACCGTGTCTCCGAGCCATGGCGACAACGTGAAAATCGTCGTGCACAAGGCCGGCGAGAGCAGGCTGAAGATTGCGTATCAAGGTTTATCGAAGGAGTTGGTGGTCAGGGCGCAGTATGTGGGCAAATTCATCCTCTTGGAAATCAGCCCGCCACCGGCTCCAGCGAAGCCCGGTGGAACCTCGGCCACGGAGGTCAATCCGGCCCTCAAGGACCAGAAGGCGCAGATCAGTTACGCCGCGGGCATGCGGCTGGCCAAGATTCTGCGCAAGCAATCGGTGGAGATGGACCCGGATCTCGTGCAGCAGGGGATCAAAGATGTGATGGCCGGCGGCTCCACCCTCATGAATGACGACCAGGTCCAGACGGCCCTGATGGGCGTGGAAACCGAGTTGAACATCACGGAAGCCGTTTTGGAGAGGAAAAGAATCGCCGAGAAGAACAAGACGGATGCCGAGGCATTCCTGGCCCAGAACAAGGGTAAGCAAGGGATCGTGACGCTGCCGAGCGGACTGCAGTACAAGGTGATCGAGGCGGGACACGGGAAAAAGCCCACGGCGGCAGATGTGACGGTGTGCCAGTACCGCGGTACCTTGGTTGACGGAACGGAGTTCGACAACTCTTATACGAAGAGCAAGGGCGAGCCGGTGCGATTCCCTCTGAGGGCGGTCATCAAGGGCTGGCAGGAAGCTTTGCAGCTGATGCCGGCGGGCTCCAAATGGCAGCTCTTCGTTCCGCCGGACCTCGCGTACGGTGATCGAGGCGTACCGCGCGCCAAGATCCCGCCGAACGCTGCTCTCGTTTTCGAGGTTGAGTTGCTGGCGGTCAACGAGCCCAACTCCCCCGCAGCGGTTTCAAAGGCGACCGCCAAGAATAACGATCTCACGCCTGAGGCCATGGCTGCGCTAAGGCAGGCGATTCAGACCGTCAAATCAAAGGGGAAAGATCAGTGACCATTAAACGAAGTTGCGCTGGAACCGCTTCCAGGGTGGGTGTATCAATGACGACCAGAACAATCATACAGACCGCCGTCGGCATCGCGGTGGCACTGATCGCCGGCGCCGCGGGAGCGCAGCAGGCCGCTCGAGCGAACGCTGCCGCACAGGCGGCGGTCGCGCCCAAAACCCAAGCAACCGCGGCTGTCGCGCCTGTATTGAGCGGCAAGCTCGAGTCTGCCGAGCCGACCATCCAGAGCCATCGGGACAAAGTCAGCTACGCCTTTGGCGCCGACTTAGCCCGGGACCTGAAGCGAAGAAGCGCGGAGATTAACCCCGACCTCGTGGCCCGAGCTCTCGACGATTCGCTGGCAGGCAAGAAGCTCATCATGACGGATGAGGAGGTGACCGCCACTTTGAATCAGTTCGCGGCAGAGCAGAAGCAGGACTACCAGCACGCCAGAGCGATGATCGGGGAAAAGAACAGGAAGGCGGCAGAAACATTCGTCGCCGATAACGTCAAGAAGGACGGCGTCGTGACTCTGCCGAGTGGACTGCAGTACAAGGTCCTGAAGAAGGGTAGCGGGAAGACACCGGCCCGCGACGACACCGTGGTCTGTAATTACCGCGGAACCCTGCTCGATGGCACGGAAATCGACAGCTCCTACAAGCGCAAGGAGCCTTCCACCCTACCGGTCAAAGGAGTCATCACTGGTCTCACCGAGGCCCTGGAGATCATGCCCGTAGGTTCGAAGTGGCAGGTCTTCGTTCCGCCCACGCTCGCCTATGGGGACAAGATCGTGGCCGGCGTCGGGCCGAACGCCATGCTGATTTTTGAGCTCGAATTGCTTTCGATCAAGGACAGGGCCCCGATGGTGGGCCAAAGATAGGTAAAAATAGGGGTGTTGAACATGAAATCACTGCGCTCCGAATTTGCCTTCGCCCTCGTGGCGGCGTGTGTAGTTTGCCTTCCAGCACGTGGCTGGGCACAGGATTCGCATGTCCCAAGTCACGCGCAGGCATCTCGCGCCCAGGCAGCTCACGCGCAGGCAGCGACGTCTGCTCAGGAGCTTGCCGAATTTGCGCGTATGAAGCCCGGCACCGTTGCGTCGACGTTTGAGGATGGCAAGCTGACGGTCTTGGCACGGAATGCGCGGCTGATTGACGTTTTGCACAGCGTCTGCGATCTCATCGGCGCCGACCTCAACGCTCCCGAAGATGCCAATCAGTCGGTCCTTCGCAATGTGGGCCCGGCAACGCCGCGAGTGGTTCTCGATTCCTTGCTCCGCAGCACAGGCTTTGGCTATGCAATGTCGGCATCGGCAAGTGATCCGAACGTGATAGCGAGTCTGTCAGTATTCACCAAGGACAACGATGCAGATGCGCAGGGGATCGCGAGGCAGATGGCCGATCTCGTCGCCCAGGCCCGGACCGAGCTGACTACTTCTTACGCGACAGACGCCGTTGCCGACAGCGGTCGGGCAAACGAGACTGGCGAGAGCGGCGCCGGCGGCGACAACGGGGCCGAACTCGGTGCCGGTATTGAGGCCTTGGCGAAAGCAATATCCGACCCAAATCTCCTGTCGCAGCTGGAGACGCAGCTCAAGAGTTCTGGCGAGGGGGGCACGGAGGGCAACTCGGATATACCTGCGCCCGCGCCGCCAGATTCGGGTGTACAACATAGGCACCGCCACCGATAGCCGTGCCAGACATCGGGCCCCCCCCGACAGAGCATGTGGTTGCGGGACTTCTGCGTGACTCGGTTGTGCTTCGTTGTGCTCGGTTGTGCTCTAGGGTCGATATGCAACGGACATTCCACGAGCGATGTTGACCAAGGAGTAACGTAATCCAGGTCAAATCTCTCTCATAATGCCGAGGTCGAGGGTTCGAGTCCCTCTCTCACCACCAAAATCAATGAGTTGCAGCTGCTCAACTGCAAAGAATCCCAATCTGACACTGCGGTGATCTTCGAACCAGATGGTCGAAATAAGGCCTAAAACGCGATGGAGCCCTGCCATAGGTCATTGACGTACACTAAGTCATTGGTGTATGGTCCTATGTGGTTTTTATCGAGACCCCGATATTCACGGCCGACGTGCGAGCGCTGCTTAGCGATGACGAATACGCGGCCCTCCAACAGCATCTCGTCACCATGCCCAATGCCGGAGACGTGATTGCGGGTACCGGAGGCTTGCGGAAGATTCGGTGGACGGTTGCGGGAAGGGGCAAGCGTGGAGGCACTCGGGTGATCTACTATCACGTCGTCGCACAGGCTCAGATTCGGATGATCCTAATTTACCGGAAAGGAATCAAAGACGATCTGACGCCCAAAGAAAAGACGGTATTACGGAAAATCAATGCGGAGTGGTGACCTTGGATAAGAAGCTCTTCAAGCGGCTGGTGGACAGCATGGGACAGATGGACGAGATCGTGCGCGGAGTACGGGCACCCTCGCGTGAGTTCTATGTGGATGCTGCGAAGGTAAAGGAGATTCGCGCCATCACGGGCTTGAGCCAACCGAAGTTCGCGAAGCTTCTTCACGTGGATGTTGGAACGCTGCGCAACTGGGAGCAGGGGCGACGAGAGCCAACAGGGCCGGCGCAGGCTCTCTTGAGGGTAATCAAGAACAACCCGCAAGCTGTGTTGAAGGCGCTGGCGGTGTAATCTCTGGCGGGATTTAGTGTGCCGGTTTTTGTGCGGCAACCAGGGGAAACTGGGGCAAGCGCAGGACGGCGGGGTCCAAAGAAAACAATGTGTTAGGATAGCGCGCCAGCGCGCCATCGCGAAAAGCCCTGAAATAGCACTCATAAATGCAGCCGAAGTCGATCGGCAGATGCTCCTCGAGGCTGCCAATGACCACCTGGAAGATGCTTTGAAGATCCTGTCGTTCACTGATCGCGCGCGTGACGTGGTCGAGCAAGTGCATGCGCTCGAGCTGCGCCCGCTGCCGTTCTTCGGAGCGCTTGCGCTCGGTGATGTCGCGCACGAACGCGCTGAAGGCGATCTCCTCGCCCAAACGGATCGGCGTAATGGCCAGTTCCCACGGGGAACTCGCTCCGGTCACGCCGCAGTGCAGACAGCTCCATCCTCTCCGTCTCTGGACGGTCTCGAGAAGGACCGTGCCCTACACATCGGAAATCAGTGTTCGACTCCGGCTGCGGAGGCCGATGCTGGAGTGAGTGCGGGCACGGAGCAAGGTATGCTGTGCGCTCCACTCCCGACGGCGACCGCCACTTAATCTAGGAAGTTTCGTTGGGTTCGGCGGTTCATAGTGGATTGCACTACGCCGCTTGTAGGGTCTCTGATAAACATACCACCGGCCAATGTGCGATAACGCACAGACGATGGTACCGGACATGTGCGGGCCCATCAGAAACCACGTAGAACGCACCGCGCCTACTTGGACTTCAATGGCGCCGCGGGGTTACAATTTCGTAAGTCGACAAGTATCAATGTCTTGCGAAACCCTTCGGAATTCACGATTACCTAAATGGCCGTTGGGAGGGCGCAGCTAGCTTGAGTCACGCCTCGACCTGAAAATAGACCGTTCGCCGCTAGCGGAGAAGGATCTCGAAATAGTGCTACCACGCAGTGGGTCCGAACAGATGCTAGTCTTCGACAGACGCAGTGCAAGGGCTCCGCGGGAACGTCGTCGATCGGACGTTCCTCGACGAGTTCCATGATCGACAGCCTCCGAAGTTTTCTGTCGGAAGACGGTTTCATGCCGCACGGGATGTGCTATCTCTGGCGACCCAGTGTGCTCTCCCTCCATCTCGTCTCGGATGCTCTAATCACGCTGGCCTACTTTTCGATCCCATTTACGCTTGTTTATTTCGTACGCAAGCGCCGAGATCTGAAGTTTCAGTGGATGTTTGTTTGCTTCGCCGTCTTCATCGTGGCGTGCGGCGCAACGCACGCAATGGAAATCTGGGTCATCTGGCATCCGGCCTACTGGCTCTCGGGCAGCATCAAGGCGATCACCGCGCTGGCCTCTGTACCCACCGCCATTCTCCTACTCAAACTCGTACCGCAAGCGTTGCGATTACCTAGTCCAGCGCACCTAGAGGCCACCAATGCGGATCTTCAAAGGGAGATCATCGAACGCTCACAAGTTGAAAAGGAGGTCGAACGCCAGAGACTCGAACTCGCGCAGTCGAACGCCGAACTTATGGCCGCCAATGCTGAACTCGAGTCGTTCAGCTATTCGGTATCGCACGATCTGCGAGCCCCGCTGAGGGCTATCGATGGCTTCAGCCATGCCTTGTTGGAGGATTGCACTGACCGACTGGATGAGGAGGGTAAGGTTTACTTGAATCGCATTCGTGCCGCAACGCAGCGGATGGGTTCGCTGATCGACGACTTATTAGAACTTTCTAGCTTGTCGCGTACCGCGATGCAGACACAAGCCCTCAATATCAGTGCCCTCGCCCGCTCAATAGCAGTTGACCTTCAGCAGGAACAGCCAGAGCGGCAGATAGACCTGCGTATCCAGGATGGCCTCATAGCTTCGGCGGACCTGGGTTTGATTCGCGTCGCTCTGGAGAATCTGCTGAGCAACGCGTGGAAATTTACTTCGAAGCGGGCTTCTGCGCTCATCGAGTTCGGCCAAGCAGAGGTCAATGGCGTCTTGGCCTTTTTTGTGCGCGACGACGGCGCTGGATTCAATCCGGTTTATGCCGACCGACTGTTCGGACCTTTTCAGCGACTTCACGGGATAACCGAGTTTGCCGGGACGGGCATAGGCTTGGCTACCGTGCAACGCATTGTCCACCGTCACGGTGGACGTATTTGGGCGGAAAGTGCAGTCGACCGCGGGGCGACCTTTTATTTCACGCTAAGTCAATCGGCTTCCGAAGGTCCGGGAGGATGAGTAGCGGCGTGATTCTGCTTGTCGAAGACAATCCGGACGACGAAGCGCTCGCGGTGCGAGCGCTGAAGAAGAACAAAATTGTCAAGGAAGTCGTGGTTGCCGGCGACGGCATCGAGGCGTTGGATTACTTGTTTGGCGCAGGCGCTCATACTGGCCGCGACACTACGGCAATGCCCCAGCTCATACTGCTTGATTTAAAGCTACCCAAGCTGGATGGGCTGGGAGTGCTTCGCCGCCTTCGCGCCGATGATCGAACTAAATTGCTGCCGGTGGTCATTCTCACGTCGTCAAACGAGGCAACTGATCGCGTCAACGGTTACAGCTTGGGCGCTAATAGTTATGTGCGCAAGCCGATCGACTTCGAAGTATTCGTCGCCGCGGCCACGCAACTCGGTCTGTATTGGCTGGTCCTCAATCAACCGCCGCCAAGGAGCGTCTAAATGAAAGCCGCCATTCGACTGTTGGTCATTGAGGATTCAGAAGACGATGCTGCACTCGTGCACCGTCTCCTGCGGCAGAGCGGGTACGACGTCGACTCTAAGCGCGTGGACTCGGCAAGTGGCTTGGCGCAAGCTCTCAACAAGAAATGGGACGTCATCATTTCGGACTATTCCATGCCGCACTTCTCGGGGAACGAAGCGCTGAAGATGGTAAGACAACTACAGCCAGAGGTTCCATTCATCTTTGTTTCCGGCACCATCGGCGAGGATGCCGCCACTGAGGCGATGAGAGTGGGGGCCCAGGATTACGTGCTGAAGACAAATCTCAAGCGGCTGATTCCGGCGGTGCAGCGAGAACTGCGGGAGATCGAGAGTCGCGGCCATTTGAGAAGACAGGTGCAGAGCGACAAGGTTATCCTTAACTCGATCGGGGATGCGGTCTTAAGCGCTGATATTGTCGGCAACGTCACCTATCTCAATCTGGCCGCGGAAGTAATGACCGGCTGGTCTTGCAAGGAAGCGGCAGGCCGACCCATGGCGGAAGTATTCCGAGCCCTGGAAACCACGAGTCGCGGAACCACCCCAATTTCAATGCAGGTACTAGATAGGCAATTGCGAACTGGACACCAGCCGCAAAACTGCATTCTTATCCGGCGTGATGGCCTGGAAATGCCGATCGAACACTCCGTCTCCTCCATCCACGACAATCGAGGACACATTATCGGGGCTGTCACTGTCGTGCGAGACGTGACAGCTGCCCGCGCGATGGCCCTACAGATGGCCTATTCGGCCCAGCATGACGGCCTCACCGGTTTGCCCAATCGAATGCTTTTGAACGACAGAATTAGTCAGGCGATCACCTTGGCGTCGCGTCACATGAAGAAAATCGGGGTTCTGTTCTTGGATTTGGACGGCTTCAAACACATCAACGATTCTCTGGGGCATCAGATCGGCGACAAACTACTTCAATCCATCGCCAAGCGTCTGGTGGACTGCCTGCGCGCTTCCGACACCATAAGCCGGCAGGGAGGTGATGAATTCGTCGTGCTCCTTTCCGAAATAGATCAATCTGACGAGGCGGCCGCCACGGCAAGAAGAATACTGGAGACGGTAGCGGTGGCTCATTCAATCGGTCAGCACACTCTTCACGTCACCACGAGCATTGGCGTGAGCGTGTATCCCGACGACGGCCTTGATGCGGAGACGCTTATCAAGAGCGCGGATATGGCGATGTACCAGGCAAAGGAAAATGGGCGTCAAACTTATGAGTACTTCACGCCGGCCATGAACGACAGAGCGGTGGAAAGGCAATTCATCGAGGAGAGTCTGCGCGACGCGCTGGAGCGTCAGGAATTCACGCTGCACTACCAGCCGAAGGTGGATTTGAATTCAGGCGAGATTACCGGCGCGGAGGCATTGATACGCTGGACGCATCCGATTCGCGGACTGATCCCCCCCGATCAATTCATCCCAGTTGCGGAAGACTGCGGCCTCATTCTGCCCATCGGCAGCTGGGTGCTTCGTGAAGCATGCAAACAAGCCCGGACCTGGGCGGATGCGGGCCTGCCGCTGAAAACTATGGCGGTGAATATTTCCGCTCGAGAGTTCCGAAACGAGAACTTTCTGGAACAGGTACTCGCAATCCTCAAGGAGACAGGCTTGGATCCGAAATGTCTTGAGCTGGAGCTGACCGAAAGCGTTCTTATGAAGCGTCCCGAGCACGCCGAGTCTATTCTGAACACGCTGAGAGCGATAGGGGTGCAGATCGCAGTCGATGACTTCGGCACGGGCTACTCCAGTCTGAGCTATCTTTCAAAGTTCTCGATCGATACCATCAAGATAGACCAGTCTTTCGTCCGCAAGATTACTATTAGTCCCAATGAGGCGACCATCGTGACGGCGGTAATCAGCATGGGCCAGAGCCTGAGGATGCGAGTCGTCGCTGAGGGCGTGGAAACGCAAGGAGAGCTGTCATTTCTTCAGGCAAATCGTTGTAAGGAGGCGCAAGGGTACTATTTCAGCCGGCCCGTGCTTCCCCATGAATTCGCAAAGTTACTCGCGATCGGCAAAGAAGCGCGCTACCGCCAGCTTGCCGACACCAGTCCCGATGCGATCCTAATTCACTCGGACGGCTGCATCGTATACGCTAATCGCGCGGCTGCCGAACTTCTGCAGCTGCAAGACCCGCAGACGATGATCGCCCGGCGCCTGGATCGATTCGTCAATCCGGAATGCCAACGAGATCTTTTAACGCATCGGACAGGATCGTTAGCGGCGAGTCTGCGTCGCTCGGATGGTGCGAGCGTCTATGTCGAAATTGAGGCGTCACCGATATTCACGGACGGCCACCTGAGAACCTTGTTGGTTTGTCGGGACGTGACTGAGAGGGTCGCGCTAGAGCATGAGCTTCTGGATGTGGCGACCCGCGAACAGGCCCATTTGGCGCAGGAGTTGCACGACGGATTGGGTCAGCAACTGGCCGGTCTCGCGTTGTTCCTTCGGGGTCTTGCCGATCAAGTTGTGCGCGAATCGCCGGCGCATGCCGGGGACTTTGAACGGGCTAACGGCCTGGTGTCGAAATCGATCGAGGACACACGCCGGCTAGCCAGCGGGTTGTCGCCCATCGCTATTGAGCGCGCGGGTCTTGCGTGCGCGTTGACCGCCCTGTCGGTGCAGGCAAAGGAACTCTATGGGTTGCAAGTGATAATGGAAATCGACCCGCTGTTTCATACGCCGCTCGAGACCCGCGTTGCATCGCAGCTCTACCGCATTGTTCAGGAGGCAACTAGCAACGTTGCACGCCACGCTCATGCAACACTGCTCAAGATTGATGTGCATCTTGCGGAAACGGCGCTGATTCTGACCATCGCAGATGACGGAATCGGAATGACGGAGTTGCCTCAAGCGAGTGACCGGACCGCGGGCCTCGGACTTCGCATCATGCGCTACCGCGCTGAGCGAATCGGAGGGTCGTTTCAAATAGAACGCCGCTCGCCTCAAGGAACCGTCATACGGGTGTCCTGTCCTCTTGGAGTAGAGATCGACGACGCCCGCCAGGATTCTTAATGGGGGTCGGCTAGGTGGTGGTAAAGCGCCGGTGCACACCAGTGCTCAGAGTAACCCTTGCGTGAGTTCTGCGTGACTAAGTGGGCCCGGGCCGCTGCCTGTGCCCGCAACCGGGCCCAACTGCATCACCGCATTACTATTGTCATCACTCGGCGCTATCGGCCGCAACCTCAACCAGATCGTGCTTATCGCCAGTGCATCGGCACGCTCGCGCTGTAGATATCGAGTTGGTGGAGCGTACCGTCAGGATTATTCCCGGTGCTGTTTGAATTGTCGGACCATGCCGGGTGTGCGATTCCGCCATAGAACGACAGCCCGGAGTAGTCACCGTAGTCAATGCCGTTATGCGCGTCACGGGAGTTCGAAGT
>Ga0137409_10007253_pt1 | contig 11409 bp, 13 predicted proteins | sample CZODoug1_16funga_FD_122059 | JGI IMG/M metagenome (GOLD analysis project Ga0137409, IMG submission 122059) | Vadose zone soil fungal communities from Angelo Coast Range Reserve, California, USA - CZODoug1_16fungal (Hybrid Assembly) | ecosystem: Environmental > Terrestrial > Soil > Vadose zone... | reverse complement strand
GAGTCTGGGCCGTGTCTCAGTCCCAATGTGGCTGGCCATCCTCTCAGACCAGCTACCCGTCGTCGCCTTGGTGGGCCATTACCCCGCCAACAAGCTGATAGGCCGCGAGACTCTCCGCCGGCGCAACCTTGCGGCTGCTTTCCTCGCTCAGGGATGCCCCCGAGCGAGCGGATGCGGTATTACCCGGCCGTTGGGCCGGCTATCCCCCGCCGACGGACAAGTTCCTCACGTGTTACGCACCCATCTGCCACTGAACCGGAGTTGCCCCCGGTCCCGTTCGACTTGCATGTGTTAGGCACGCCGCCAGCGTTCGTCCTGAGCCAGGATCAAACTCTCCAATGATTGGAAGAATCCGAACAGCTCATGCGAACGACTGCGTTTCGTATGTCGTCCGTATATCACGTCAGAGTCAAACCCTCGCGACGCACGTCTGACCGCGCGCCGTTCAAACGGGTCCGCACTCCACACGCTCGACCATCAGTTCTCAAAGAGCCACGCGCAAAAAGTTCGTGCGCATCCGCCAATGCTAACCGGGTGTCCCGACCCCAGTCAAGGGGGCCTGCTGACTGAAGATACGGCCCCTGCCCCACCCCCGTCCCCCACCCACCCAAATGGATTGCTAGCTGAAGCCCACGGCCCGTGCCACATTGCCACCCCATGGAGCTCTCGCACGCCGATCGCCGGCTCAGCACGGATCGCCGCGCGTCCACGGAGCGTCGCCGCGTCGTCACGATCGTCGTGGAAGAGCGGCGGTCCGGCGTCGAGCGCCGCGCCCCACCGGAGCGGCGCGCGCCCGAGAGCGCCGGCGAGCACATCCGAAACGCCCTGCAGCTGCTCACCAACGTCGCCGAGTCGGGCACGCTCGACGAAGAAAGCCTGCGGGATTTGGATGCGGCGATGTTCCGACTGCGGTTTGCACTGGACCGTCTAGAAGCGCGCGGCTAAAAGAAGCTTCAAGAGGAAGCGCTCAGGCTGCCTACGGCCTGACTCCCAGCACTCCGTACAACTCAGCCGGTCGGTACAGGATCCCGTTCTTCACCACCAGCGACGTCCGGCGGATGTCGCTGATCCGCTGAGTCGGATCGCCGTCGACGAGCACCAAGTCCGCGAGTTTCCCCACCGCGATGGACCCTCGCTCAGCGTCATGGTGCATGATCCGCGCGGCGCCGATCGTGGCGAGCTGGATCACCCGGCCGGGCGGAATTCCCGCCTGCGCGTACAACTCCAACTCGCGGAACAGCGCGAACCCGATCGGTGCCGCGTCGGTTCCGGCGACGACCGGGACGCCGGCATCGTACAGCGCCTTCACCATGCGAAGCATGGCGCCGTACGAGTCGCGGTAGCGCTGGTCCTTGCCCGACGGCACCGGCAACCCACCCGCGTAGAAAGTCCTCCGAACCTGGGGAGGCATCCGATCGGCGATCGCCGTCTCGCTCGGGCCGAGCTGGCCGGGTCGCGCGGTGAACCAGTCCTCGAACGCGACCAAGGTCGGGTCGATGTCGGTGCCCCGCGCCTTGAGGAGCGACACGAAGTCACGAACCCGCTGGGAGGCGAAGTCGAGCTCCGCGCCATGTTCGGCCACCGCGGTGAAGCGCGCCATCGACCGGGTGTCCTTCACGCTGTCCATGAAGTTGAGCAGCAGAAAGTTGGCGTGCTGCAGCTCATCGAACCCCAGCCGCACCACCTGCTCCGCCTGCATGAACGCGGGAACGTGGCCGCTCACCCTGAGCCCGCGGGCGTGCGCCGCCGCGATGATGCCGGGGACCAGCTCGGGCTTCATCGAGCTGTAGACCTTGATCTGCTCGTACCCGTGCGCGGCGTACCACTCGACGGCCCGATGCGCCGCCAGCGAGTCGTCCGCCAGAACGCCGAGCGGCACCTGAAAGGGTCCGGAGCCGTCGATGAGACCCGACAGCATTAGACGGGGCCCGATCAGCGAGTCGGAGGCGAAGCGGCGCTGCAACACGAGCGTCATCACCGTATCGTTGCCCATGTCGCGGGCGCTGGTGACTCCGGCCGCGACGTCGAGCAGCCCATCTTCACCCGGGGCGATGTGGACGTGCATATCCCAGAGTCCGGGCAAGAGCGTCTTTCCCGCCGCGTCGATCACCTGGGCGTGATCGGGAATGCGGACCTGAGCGTCTGAGCCGACGGCGGTGATGCGGTTGCCGACCACCACCACGGTGGCGCCCGGCCGAACCGAGGCCGATTCGGCCACGAACAGGCGGGCGTGCCGGATGACGAGGGGCCCCGTGGGACGGTGCGCCAACTCTCCGGCCAGGCGCATGAAGCGCGCGTCGCGGGCTTTCTCCTGCGCCTCGACCATGGCGGGGATGGCCGATGCCCATCCCTCGGGAGCAATGCTCCCATAGCTCGACACGAGAGCGAAATGTCGGCCGGTGTCGTCCAGCCACACGGGGTTCGGGGCAAAGCTCAGGCCGCCCACCGTGTATTGAATCAGATGTAGTGGCCGACCGCTCGACTCGATCGTCAAATCCCCCACCCGCTCCACCCGAGCCTCGCCGCTCGGCAGCAACGCGATCCGTCCGCCCTGCTTGAGGGCTGCCTGTATCAGGAGCTGCGATCCTATCGGCGTCTCCGCCGCCGCGACGTAGAAGGCTTGCGAGTCCACGGACTGGCTGCCCTGCTCGACGCGGCTCTGCCACGTGACCGTTCCTGCGACGGTGGTGAGCCGCTCATCCACCGTGTCCTTCACATAGTTGTGCCCCACGATGGTGAGCGCGGTGGGCAGGCCTGCGGGACTGGGGTGGAGGGTGGCTTCCTGATGCGGTCCCCGGCCCCGATCGTTGAACTCGAAAACCGCATGGAGGTCGCCGCCCGACCGCCATTCCTTGTAGTAGCCGGCGGGGCGGTCGGAGAAGAGGACGACGTAGCGCGCCGTGTCACCCGATTGTTGCGCGGCGATCGTCCCCATCGGCAGCAGGGCGAGCAGGCAGGCGAAACGGCGCGCCCTTTCCGCCCGCGCGCTCAAGCCGCGGGTCGCCCGCGCTTGTGCTTCACACGATTCTTGACGTACACGGTCGTGCCCGGAGGCCCGCTGCCCACCGCCGTCATGCCGAGCTTGGTGGCGATGGCGCGCGCGCCGTCGTTGCCATCCCCGATGGAGGCGATGACGCGATCCAGTTTGGCGGTGTCGAATGCCCATGCCATGGCCAGCTTGCAGGCTTCTTTCGCGAGGCCCCGCCCCTGTGCCTCCGATCGCAAGGCACAGAGCAGCTCGAAATCGCTGGCGCCGAGCGCCTGCGAGCGGACCAGCCCCGCCACGCCCACGGTCGCCTGACCCTCGACGATCGCGAACAAGTGGTGGGGATTCTCTTCGTCGGGCAACGGCAGCGTGCCGACAAACTCCCACACGTCGTCTTGCTGCTCGAGGGAGCTCAGCAGCTCATCATCAGATTGGGTGAGCGGTCGCAGGTCCACGGGCCTAAGCTGCGCGCGACGCGCAGGCCGGCGCAAGGGCGCAGCTAGTGCGTCGCGCGGGACTGACCCGGGGGAATGCTCAGGTAGCGCCAGTCGGCCCCCCGCAGCGCCTTGGCGACAAAGACGATCTGGCCTAAGCGAATGGGTCTGGCTGCCGGTCGCCGCATCACTTCGGATCTTGACGCTGCGGACCCATGCGGCGCGCTTCGGCTCCCTGCGCCAGCATGCGTTCGGCGAAATCGAGTCGCTCCTGCGTCTCGGTCAGCTCCTGCCGCAGCTGGAGCACGTCGGCCTCGAGCGCTTGGACCGCCTCGAGCGCGTCAACCGCGTCGGGCCCAGGCTGGACCTCGCGCCCACCGGGACGCTGACGCAGCCAGCCGGCCCACCACGCGAACCCGAGCGCGAGCACTACGTGGACCGCGGCATGCGGCAGCTGGGCCTGCCCGATGGCGAACCCGGCACCGACCAAGTTGACGACGGCCAGTACCGCGGCGATCCGGAACCACGTAGTGGGCTTGAAGGTCATGATGCGATCCTGGTGAACGATAGTTTGTAGGCGCTGGCGCACAACACTCTGCTTACCTAAGGCGATCACCGCCTGCCGGTTTCAAACGCCGGTCAGGCGCCCGCGTTCGGTCCCGAGGTGCGCCTGGCCTCGAGGCCGGGTGGAGGGTCGAGCGGCGCTCGAGACTGGCGTGGCCATTCACCGCCAGTTGGAGGTCGCGGAACGCAGCCTCTCCGGCAGCCGGGCGCGATCGATGAGACGGATGGCCATGCTGGAAGGTATATCGACTCACGGGCGAGCCGGCGAACCGAGGCCGAGGCTCATCGCCGGTCGGAGGGTCAAGATCTCGACCGTCGTCCTCGTGAGCAAGCTGCCGACCGCGTCCGGGAGCGCCTGCTCGCTCCTGCCGGCGAGCACGGCCGACAGGCTGAGCCGGGGCCGCAGTCGCACATAGCGCGGCGTCGCTCCACCCGCCACCATCCGATACCACAGGGTCTCACCCTGCAGCGCCGATTGGGCCGCGCCGAGCGCCGCTTCGAACGCCTTGGCGGCGCCGGGCACGAGGTCCACGGTCGTCAGCTCGAGCCGCGCGGTTGGCTGCGGATCGCCGGTGCCACGCGACAGCCCCGGCAGGTACTCGTAGACCGCGTTTGCCACGTACTCGACATGTGGGGCGACGTTGAGAACGTTGTCCCGCTCGTCGTCCGCCGGAGCCAGGGCGCTGTCCAGGCTGGCGGCCGAATGCCCGAACGTCGCGTACATGAACCAGCGATATCGCTCCCCGGCCCAGACGCCCCAGCCATACCAGACCCACGGGTCTCCGGCCTGCCGGTGCCACGCGAGGTGTCGGATGTATCCGGCTTCGAACTCGACCGCCTGCCCGTCATGCGGACGCAAGACCGCGATGCGGGCGTATGGGCCCCGCCCCGTTTGCGCGCCGAGCAGCGCGGGCAGCACCAGGCCGACGATCCCAAGCCACCGCTGTGTCATGATGCGTCCTCACGAGGGGGTGGAACGCAATGTTAGACCCTGGCGCGATTAGTTGTCAATGGCAACTATCGTCCGGATGCTACAGCCGCTGGTCGGTCAGACTGAGCACCGCCGCGCTGAGCAGCCCGATGACGAGGATGCCCGACCAGAGCGCCGTCCCGCCGAATTGCTCGAGCGCGATGGTTCCGGCCCAGGGGCCGACGAGGATCGCCAGGCTGAACATGGACGCATACGCGCCGGCGTACTGGCCTGTGCGCCCTGGCGGCGCGATGTCGGCTGCATAGGCGCTGCTGGCCGGAATCGCGATCATCTCCCCGAACGTCCACACGACGGCAGAGAGCAGCAGGCCTGGCACGCTGTGGAGCACGGCCATGCTACCGAAGCCCAGGGCGTACAGCACCGCACCCAGCACCATCGTCCGGCGATGCGACCACCCCGCCATCGCCAGGTTGAGCGGCACCTCGGCCACGACGATGAGCACGGTGTTCACCACGAACAGCAGCCCGTAGAACGACTCGCGGTAGTGCAGATCGCGCACCAAAAAGACGGGCATTGCGCCCTCGTGTTGGTAGAACACCACCCCCATCAAGAAGACGCCGGTCAGAAATACGACGGCGCGCGGATCGCGCAGCACGCTCGTCCCGGGCCGGTTCTCAAGAGCGAGCGGGTCGTCGCCGACGCGGCCTGCCGCGAGCGGCGCGAGGGGCCGCGCTGCCAGGAGGGCGGTCAGCACGAGACCCGCGGCGAGCGCGCTCGCACCGTCCACCACGAAGAGCAAGGGAAACGAGACAGTCGCGAGAAAGCCGCCGACCGCCGGCCCCACGCTCATCCCGAGGTTGATGCCGAGCCGGTTGACGGCGACCGCCACCTTGCGCTGCTCGGGCCGAACCACCGACGTCAACGCCGCCATGGTCGCCGGCCGCACCGATTCGGCGACGAGCGACCAGACGAACGTAATGGCGAGGAAGGTCCCAAAGCGGCTCGCGAGGGGAAACGCGAGCAGAATGAGGCCCGACAACACCAGCGCGCCGCGCAGCACGGCGAACGCGCCGAGGCGATCGCACAGCCGGCCGGCCATGGGTCCGCTGACCAGCCCGCCGAGGCCGTACACGGTGAGCGCCATCCCGGCGAGGGCCGGCCGCACGCCCAGGTGCCGGGTCACGTACAGCACCATGAAAGGCACGACCATGGTGCCGGCGCGATTGACGAATGTCGTAGCGAACACGATCCAGACCGAGGCGGGGAGCCCACCCACGCCACGCCACGGGTTTCGCGTGAGCATGCGAGCGATTACTTCCGGCGCGGCGCGCCTAGGGCGCGATCCACGAGCTGCCGCAGGATCTTGATCGCGGCCCGCCGGGCGGCGGGCGGGTACGACGCGAGCAGTCGCGCGTTCTCGCGCACGATGGCCCGACGCAGCCGCTCGTAGCGCCGCTTCCCTGCCGCTGAGGCGACGATCCACATGGCGCGCCGGTCGTGCTCCGGTCGCGACCACTCGACCAGCCCGCGGCGTTTCATGCCCGCCACGATCCGGCTGGTGGTGCTCTTATCGAGCTGCAGTGCGTCCGCCAGCTCCGTGAGACGTTGACCGCCGGCCGCCAGCAGGGTGTCGAGGGCGTAGGCTTGGGCGACGGTGAGTCCGAGCCGAAGCGCCTGATCGCGGTCGCGGAACTGGTAGAAGCGAATGAACGCCGTGGCGGCGTCATACAGCGCAGCCGCATCTCGGTGCACGGAGGAGGATCGGCGTGGTGCGGCCATGGACCCGACGCTTGTGGGGTGCCCCACAAGGTAGTTGCTACTAACAACTAATCAAGCAGGCGGAACAGTTTGGCGGCCGCCACCAGCAGGCCGAGCAGCAGGAGGGTCCACGCGAGAGCCGATACGGTGACAATGGTGAGCGCGTAGCCCACCCCACCCAAAGCGCGGTGCGCTTCGAAGAGCCACGCCTGCACTAAGTAGCCAGGCACGATCAGGAGCAGGGCGATGGGTTGGTCCATGTGGTTCAGCGCTCGTGAGCATGCGAACGCAGCGACGGCGAAGAACACCGAAGCAGCGACACGAATTCGGAAGTGCACGTGTGGTCTACTTCGAAAATCTGAAGGTTGCGAGGATGTTCGTTAAATACCCTTCGTTGGAAGGGTCTCCTATTTCGAGGAGCAGATTGCCGTGTGATATCATGACCGTGGGTATGTCACGAAAGTTTCCGTAGAGATTCTGCGTTGTGTTGTCCACCGTTACCTGTGTCGCAGTAGCATTGGCGGCGATCAGCCGCTCCTCTATCGAATACGCGTCGCGATCAGGGAAGATCTTGACATACAAGACATTTCTGGTAGCACCACGAGACGAAGCGGAGAAGTTGATCCAGGTAACCTTGGCCCTATCGATAATGGTATTGGCCTCGCTCCAGTCACGGGGAAACCGAAACGCAAAACCAAGAGTTGTGTTCGTGTAACTGCGCCAGCTCGATGGGGCCTCCTTCTTGCAGGCCTCGACCACGAGTACCACGGCTAATGGAATAACTAGGAGGGAATTCAGGTCAGGCCGCATGTGCCTCATCGCCCTACCTGAATTAGGCGCTCGTAGTAGGCCAGTGGGTCGCCCTTGTAAACGACCCGCCCGCGCTCCGTGAACCCGCAGCGGGCGTAGAACGCCCCCGCCCCGGCCTTGGCGTCATAAGCGTCCAGGCGAATGGCATCGGCTGGCCACTGGTGCGCGACCGTCCACGCATCTTGGAGCGCGAGCCTTCCCAACCCTTGGCCCTGGTGCTCGACCGATACGGCCATCCCGGTCAAGTAGAGGGGTCGCTTCACCGGCGTGAAGTAGGAGACATCGATCGCCCACGGCTTCTTCGGGGCCAGCCGCAACACCGTGAAGATGTGTTTGCCATTTCTCCCGATGCGCATGCGCCCGTGGCGCTGTGCGAGTGCCACTCCGCGCTCGTTGACCAGCAAAGACCAGCGACCGGGGCCAAAACGCGCCGTGAGTGCGCCGGCCGCGGCATTCTGCAGGCCGGCAATGACCGCAACGTCGTCCAGCGTGGCGTCACGAAACTTCAGCGACACGCGGATCGCCCCCGTTCACCCGAGGTCGGCAAGATCATCCGCGCCGAGTAGGGGGTCTGGGACCGCGTCGGGGTGCTGGGGGTCGTGGGCCTCGGTGTTGAACCCGACGAGAAACATCGGCTCCGGCCCTACAGCACCGAAGGCGTGTGCGACGTTGGGCGGGAAGGTGAAGCGGTACACGGTCCCCTTCGTGACTTGGACATCTTGTAAGCCGTTGGCATCCCTATAGCGGACCAGGGCGGGACCGAGACACAAGGTGACTTCCGTCCCTCGCACATGGTGGTGATTGCCTCGCACCGCGCCCGCCACTGTCCACACGACGTGAACGTTGTGTTGAGCCGCCAAGCCTGAGAGCGAGAGTGGCTCGACCACAAACCCACGTGCATCGCGGGATGGAGTCAGAGGCTCAATGATCGCTTGAGGGAGCATGGGGTATCGCACGGTCTAGGATCGGCCCAAGTGCGCCCGGGAGGATTCGAACCTCCGACCAACAGCTTAGAAGGCTGCTGCTCTATCCACCTGAGCTACGGGCGCCCGCTATTCGAGAACAACTTAACACGCTTAGGCTGCCGTTCTATCCCGAAGGACCCGGCCGCCCGCCGATCACGTGCTTGCTCGCCGTTTGGATATAGTGTCAATTCTCATGCCCGCCCGCGCAACGCTCGCTCAGTCGTGTGATGGCGGACATTCCTCGTGCATCCGTCGATAAACCTGCTGCGGGTGGCTCATGGCGAAACGCACACTGCCTCTGCCGCTGGTCCTTCTGCTGCTCGCCACCTGCAAGGAAACGCTGACCAACACTAGCCCGACCAATCCCCAGTCTGTGGCTGTGCTGACGCAGCACAACGACAACACCCGGTCCGGCTGGAACGACCACGAAACCGCGTTAACGACCAGCAATGTCAACGTGCGGCAGTTCGGCGCGGCGTTCACGCTGCCGGTGGACGACCAGGTGTATGCCCAGCCGTTGGTCCTTAGCCATGTCTCCGTCGGTGGCGGCGACCATAACGTCGTCTACATCGCCACCGTCAACAACACGCTTTACGCCTATGACGGAGACGACGGCAAACTATACTGGCAAAGAAGCTTTACCGCGCCGGGCATGCGGCCGCCGAGAAACACCGACATGACGGGGGCATGCGGCGGGACGTACACGAATTTCAGCGGCAATATCGGGATCGTCGGCACCCCGGTGATCGATGCAGCGCGAGGGACGATGTATTTCGTGGCGCGCAGCACCACGGGCAGCACGTTCGTGCAGTACCTGCATGCCGTGAACATCGTCGACGGGAGTGAAGTCGCCGGCAGCCCGACAGCGATCACCGCCAGCGACAGCGGGAATGGAGACGGCAGCGTCAACGGCGTGATTGCATTTGATGCCCAGCGGCAGAACCAGCGTCAGGGATTGACGCTGCTCAACGGCTTCGTGTACGTGACGTTTTCATCCCACTGCGATTGGGGGCCGTATCATGGGTGGATATTGGGATACGACGCCGCGACGTTGCAGCAGCGGGTTGTCTACAATGCCACGCCCAACGGATACGGCGGAGGCATGTGGGAAAGCGGAACCGGCATGGCCGCTGATGCGGCGGGCAACCTGTATGTGGTGGTGGGCAACGGAACGGTGGGGGATACCGGTGATCCGACCAGCCCGACGAATCGCGGCGAAAGCGCCCTGAAGCTCTCACCGGCCGCGTCGACCCTGCGCGTGGCGAGCTACTTCACTCCCTACGATTACCAGTTTCTCAATGACAATGACCTGGACTACGGAGGGATGGGTGGGTTCCTGATTCCCAATTCGGGCTATTACCTGACCGGGGCCAAGAACGGGACGCTGTATCTGCTGAATAAAGATGCCATGGGTGGGTACCAACCGTCCTCCAACCAGGTGCAGCAAGTCGTCCCGTTGGGCGGCAATGCCAACATGCATTGCCAGGCTGCGTACTACAAAGGAAGCTCGAAGGAATTCATCTTCGTGTGGTCCGAGAACGATCCCTTGCGCGCCATCCCGTTCGACCGCGCCAGCAACCTGTTGGACCCACAGGGCCAGGTTGTTTCCAGCGTCGGACCGACCGGGCAAAGCGGGGCGGTCTTGTCGGTTTCGTCCAACGGCTCCAAAGACGGCACGGGCATTGTGTGGGCGTCATATGCATTCAGCGGGGACGCGGAGCATACCGTGAGCCCTGGCATTCTGAGGGCCTTTGACGCGAATGACGTCACCCAAGAGCTGTGGAACAATCGTCAGAATGTTTCGCGCGACGGAGCGGGCAATTACGCGAAATTCTCATCGCCGACGATAGCCAACGGACACGTGTACCTGCCGACGTTCTCCAACCGTGTCGTCGTCTACGGATTGCGGTAACATGGTGCGCGGATAGTCGATTCAGGGACTATTCAGGGACCCTGGCTCGACACGACGCCGAGGTTCCTCCCTGTGATCTTTCGCCGAACGCGAGGGCCCCAGTGGCCGTGATGTCTAAACGAGAACGCGCGCTGCAGGTCGTTCTGGTGGTGGTGGGTGTGTTGACGGCCGGCGCCAATATCTATCCGCTGCTGACCTCTTTCCTGGCCGGGCTGCGCCCGATTGGCGGGACGACAGCGCCGATGTTCTATACCATTTTGGCGACGCTCGGCGTTTTCTTGGTGCTCGCGGCACGCAACCCCTCCGCGCATCGCAGCTTGATTGCGTACGCCGTATGGTCCAGTGTCGCGCATACGGCGGTCATGGTGCTGATGGCGATTCAACTGCCCACTCGACGCGGCGAGCTGCTGGCCGGCGTGGCTGTGACCGGCCTGGGGGCCGTGCTGCTGTTCGTGCTGGCGCGGTCCTCGGCCCGTTCTGAAGGAGCAGTCCCCGTTTAGTGAGGGGTCCTTAGTGTCAAGCACCTCACGGGACGGCGGGACCTGACGCGCCCGGCGGCGAAGCCGTCCCTACGGGCCCCGTCGCCAAGGACTTTAGGCTTTTCTCGTGAGTACGACGTGCGTTGCGGCCGGCGTCGCCACATGCGCGGTGCACGCATAGCCCAGCGCCGGCAGGTCCATCCCCGCAAAGAGCGCCTCACCACTGCCGAGCAGGATCGGCGCGATCGCGACATGCAGCTCGTCGATGAGGCGCGCCTGGAGATACTGGCGCACCGTGGACGCCCCGCCGCCGACCTGGATATCAAGCCCGCCCGCGGCCTCCCTGGCGCGACGGAGCGCTTCCTCAATTCCGCCGGTGACGAAATGAAAGACGGTCCCGCCTTTCATCGTGATCGGTTGGCGCGCGTGGTTCGTCAGCACGAACACCGGCACGTGATACGGCGGGTTCTCGCCCCACCAGCCGCGCCACTGGTCGTCGGGCCAAGGCCCGCGCACGGGGCCGAACATGTTTCGGCCCATGATATACGCACCGATGCCTTCCCCGAAGCG
>Ga0137409_10007252_pt1 | contig 11412 bp, 9 predicted proteins | sample CZODoug1_16funga_FD_122059 | JGI IMG/M metagenome (GOLD analysis project Ga0137409, IMG submission 122059) | Vadose zone soil fungal communities from Angelo Coast Range Reserve, California, USA - CZODoug1_16fungal (Hybrid Assembly) | ecosystem: Environmental > Terrestrial > Soil > Vadose zone... | reverse complement strand
TACCGTGGTCAGCGGTGGCGTGACAAAACGCGCGATCGGAATATCGTCGAACCCTGCGAGCGCGATGTCCTGCGGCACGCGCACGCCCGCCTCGGTCAGGGCGAACAGGCAGCCGATGGCCATCATGTCGTTGCCGGCGAATACCGCGTCCGGACGCGCCTTAGCGGCGGCGATCTGGCGACCGGCGAGGTAGCCGGACTCCTCGGTGAAATTGCCGTGCAGGACGAGGCTCCGCGCCGCCAGCGTGCGTCCGAGTGCGGCGCGGAATCCCCGCATAGACAGGCTCGAGGTCGCCGGGCTCCTTCATGAAGGCCCACTGCATAAACGTGTTGGACCACGGAGTCGCCCACACGGATATCTGACCACCCTCAGGCAGCGGTATCGTCGTCCCTTCCTCTACCAAGATCTGCAGGTTGGTCGAACGCGCGTGTCCCGGAGAATCGGACCGAAAGCTGCACGCTTGTCCGCACCAATCGTGATTGCCCCAGGTCAAGAGCTTGTGTGTCGCTGGCGCGCTCGCCAGCCACGGACGGGCAGTGTGGTCAAACCAAGCCTTCTGCTGCAACGGATCGCGCCGTGCCATGAACGGTCCGAAGCGGTCCGGGCAGACATCGCCAGCTACGATCAAGAGATCGCAGGGCGGGATGTCTGGCAAGAAGCCGTGCTGATCGCTGAGCGCGACGATCCGCATGGTGAGCTCACCACAACAATCTCATCGTCGGCGCGGCCGTGAAACTCGCAAGCTTCATTGAACGGGACTCGGGACCGTAGGACCGGTCCCGAGGCTTCCACAGCGTTGCCAAAATGTCTCCAAAACTCCGGTGGAATCCGGAGAATGGAGGTGGACTCGCGAGAACTCGTCGATGGCAACAAGAGGTTAGGATTCAAAGCCTTAGAGCCAGAAGTCGCGCGCCATCAATTAGTTAGAGATGGTCGCTCGTAGGATTCGAATCCCTGCCTCACCGCCAATCCCTCGCGTCTTCGGCTCGAGCTTAGGGTTGGCAAGCCACCCGAAAGCCACTTCCAACAACAGCCACTTAAGAACTGCCGCGGCGCGGCGCTACGCAACGAACCCCGTCAACCAGTGCGCGACGGAAGACCAGGTATCGGTGTCCGCGAGAATCCCGGGGCTGAGCGCCCGTACGAAGAAGGCTGCGAGGCCGATCAGGTATACGGGATGGACCACGCGCTGCGCCCTGAAGTCGTAGGCCATTGCCAGCAGGATCGGTGAGACCCACACAGCCTGCCTCATCGAGAGAAGCGGGAGAAACGCCATGCGCGACGCGGCAGCGACGAGCAGCATCGTCGCGGCCACCATCATCAGACGCTTGTGGACCTGAGGCCTTCGACGGAGTGCGATCGCCGCTCCAAAGAAGATCGAAAAGACCGTCATGTCCGCGATGGCGACAAAGAGCAGGTGCTCGCCCCCCAGCCCTAGCTGAAAACGGTGGGCCGAGCGGCTGATGCCGGTGAGCAGCCCCACGATCACGACCAGGACGCCGTAGCCAATCCCGACTCGCCCCAATCGCACGTGCCACGCGACCCGGCCGCGTGCCGCGAGCACGACCTGCGTCAGAAACAGTACGAGCCACCCTGTGAAGTGGAGTTCCCAGGATTCAGTGGACAGTCGTTTTAGTATCCGCGTAGCAGCGGAGGGTAACGTCGATGTCCACGAAGCCAAGTACCGGGCGAGTCCGCTCGGCGTACGCATTCATCAAGGCCCATCGAGACGGGTACAGCGTGCAGACGATGTGTCGCGTGCTCGGCGTCGCCCCGAGCGGCTACTACGAGTGGCTTCAGCAGCCGATCTCGAAACGCGGGCAAGAGGACGCCCGGCTCCTTCGCCTCATTCGGGCGTCGTTCGTCGCGAGCCACGGCATCTATGGCGCCCCGCGCGTCTTCCTCGATCTACGTGAAGCGGGAGAGACCTGCAGCAAACATCGGGTCGCGCGGCTGATGCGTGGAGCCAATCTGCGCGCGCTCCATGGGTATCGCACGCGGCGCTGGGCGGTCGGTAAGCCGTCGGTCCTGATCCCGAATCTCCTCCAGCGACAATTCACCGCCACGCGGCCAAACACCGCCTGGGTCACCGACATCACCTATATTCGGACGTGGCAGGGCTGGCTCTACCTCGCTGTCGTCATGGATTTGTTCTCGCGCATGATCGTGGGGTGGGCCACCGGCCCAACGATTCACCGCGAGCTCGTGCTCAACGCCATGCTGGTGGCGGTGCGACGACGACGGCCACGCGGCACGTTGATTCACTCCGATCAGGGAACCCAGTACGGCTGCGACGCGTGGCGGCGGTTCTGCCGCTCGAATCATCTCGAGCCGAGTATGAGCCGGAAAGGCAACTGCTGGGACAATGCCGTCGCCGAGTCGTTCTTCGGTAGCCTGAAGAAAGAGCGGATCAAGAAACAGATCTACAAGAATCGAGAGCTCGCGACAGCCGACGTGGCGGCGTACATCGATACCTTCTACAATCCAACGCGCCGCCACAGCTATCTCGGCGGGCTCAGTCCTGAGCAATTCGAAGCGGCTCACAAGCCGCGCCGACAGCGTCTCCACTAAATCCTGGGAACTCCACAGACCGTCGCATGGAGATGGATCAGGATCGGCTGGCTGATGGTCCCGAGCACGAGCGGCCCGAAATAGGTCGGCCAGAATCCCACGATCGCGATGAGCCCCATCAGCAGGCTCACGCCGATGTAGAACGGCCGCCGACGCACGCCGGGACGCGTGCCGACGTTGCGGCGATGTGTCCGGGGTTCAATGGCGTCCGCGACCGCGATCGCATTGGTTGCCATGCGCCGGACAGTCTACGCGATCGGTTTCCGATGGAGTCGAAATGCGCGCCGGCGTGGAGGGCTCCCGACCGTCTGCCTGGCAAGCTCCGCAGCCGCGCAAACCGCTGTCACCGCCCGCGGTGATCGCGGCACGCCGCGCAGCGCGTCCTTGCCCCAGATCGGCTGACTCGAGCGGCACGCATTCCGGAAAACGCGCCTGCGTGCGTGGACTTCCGGTTGCACGATGACATCCGAGAGGTCTGCCATGGCCACGCCGCACATTGTCCCCATGCCGAACGCGGACGCGGCGAAGCCGTTCTCGCCAGTCGACAACGAGCCGCCGCTGCGCTGGCAGCGCGCGCTGCACCTCGCGCCGCTCGCCGGCCTCGGCGTCGTTCGACGCGCGGTCTTCTTCGCGCTCCTCGGGTGGGTGCCGATCGTCCTCTGGGAGATCCTTCGGGGCGGCTTCGTCGATGCGGCGATCGGCGAACCGCTGCTGCAGCATTACGACGTCCACGTCCGCTGCCTGATCGCCATTCCGCTGCTGATCCTCGGCGAGGCGACGCTGCACGCGTCGGCGCTGCGATGCTTCCCGCAGTTCACTGGAAGCGGCCTCGTCGACGACGCCACGCGACCCCGCTTCGAGGCCGCGTGGCGCACCGTGCGGCGCTGGCGCGACTCCTCGCTCCCGTGGCTGTTCGTGATAGGGGCCGCGCTCGCGTGGACGTTCGCCGATCGCGCGGCGGGCGCCCACGGCGACGCGATGTCCTGGGCGGTCGACGAGCAGGGGACGCTCGCGTTCGGCGGTCTCTGGTTCGCCTACGTCGTCCGGCCTGTTTTTGTCGGCCTGCTCCTGGGCTGGTTGTGGCGCATCGGGCTGCTCGCGATGCTGTTCGTGCGACTCGCCCGGCTCGACCTCTCGCTCGTGCCGTCGCATCCCGACCGCGCAGGCGGGCTCGGCTTTCTCGAAACGCTGCCTGGCGCGTTTGCCCCCGTGAGCCTGGCGCTGTCGGGGGTGCTCGCGTCACACTGGGCGCACGAGATTGTCTATCACGGTCAGACGCTCGCGGCGCTCAAGCTTCCGGCGGCGGCATTCGTCGTCGTGTGGTCGCTGCTGCTGCTGGTACCCTTCGCCGCGCTGATGCCGCCGCTGCGGCGCGCAAAGCGTGCGGCGCTGCCGTCCTATGCGGCGCTGGTCGCCAGGCAGGGGCGCCTGGTCCGCCGCCGGTGGATCGACGGCGCATCTGACGCCGACGCGCCGCTGCTCGAGCCGGCGGGCGTTGGACCGATCGCCGACGCCGCGACGATGTTCGACGCCGTCCGGTCGATGCGCTCCTTTCCCATCGGCCAGGCATCGCTCGCCGCGATCGTGCTGCCGATCGTCGCGCCGATGCTCGTCGTCGCGACGCTGCAGATTCCGATTCACGAGCTGTTGCTCGGCCTCGTCAAGGCGCTGATCTAGGAGTTTACATACCCGGGCCGCCGGACGGCGTTTTCTGTGCAACGCCGGACCGGCGCCGCGTGCGACCCCGCGACTCGCGGGTTTTCGCTTGACGAATTTCTTCGACCAGATACTATCTCGCGGCAGTCGACCGAAAATCCCAGCATCTGGAAGGCAAGTCGTTTCAGGAGGTTCCGGCCGGAGCAGCTCTCGTCGCGTTGCGTCATCAATGGGCCGTCGCCGTTTTCACAGGAGGCGCGAGTCATGGAGACCAGTTCTCGCGGGCGGTATGTTCTTCGAGTCTCTGTCTTCGTTTTCACGCTCTGCCTGGCTTCTGCCGCCTGGGCGCAGGAGGCCAGCATCATCGGTCAGGTCACCGACGAATCGGGCGCCGTGCTGCCCGGTGTCACCGTCGTGGCCACGAGCCCCTCATTACAGGTCCCGCAAGTCGGCGTCGTGACCAACGAGCGCGGTGAGTACCGCATCACGCCGCTGCCGCTCGGCACCTATGCCGTCGAGTACACGCTCGAAGGATTTCAATCGATCCGAAGAACAGAGCTGCGTATCACCGCCGGCTTCACCGCGAAGGTGGACGTCGTCCTCAAGGTGAGCACGCTCGCCGAGACGATTACGGTCTCCGGCGAGGCGCCGCTCGTGGATGTGACCTCGACGACGGCAACGACGCAGCTGACACGCGAGACGCTGAACGTCATCCCGACCGGGCGCAACAGCATCGTCGCGCTCATGATTCAGGCGCCCGGCGCGCGGCCGCAGCTGGATTGGAGCTTTACGACGGGTAACCCCCAGTTCAAGGTCTTCGGCGAGCTCGGCGAACAGTGGGTCGCCATGGAAGGCGTCGTGACCAGCGGCCCGAAGACCGGCACGCAGGGTGGCAATCACTACGATTACTCGGCCATCGAGGAATCAACCGTCTCCACGGTCGGCAATACGGCGGATGCGCCGACCAAGGGACTGCAGATCAACGTCATCCTGAAATCCGGCGGCGATCAGTTCCACGGCAATGGCGCGTTCTTCGGGACCAACCACAACCTGGAATTCGACAACGTCAACGACAAGCTGCGCGCGCGCGGCATCACGGGCGGCAACCCGGTGAATTCCCGCTGGGACGCCAGCGGCGAGCTTGGCGGACGGATCGTCCCCAGCAAGCTCTGGTTCTATTACTCGACGCGCCGGCGCGAAGAGCGCGTGCGGACGTTCAACGCCTTCCACGACGACGGCGTCACGCCGTCGGTGTCGGACATGTTCCAGTACTTCCACACGGGGAAGGTCTCGTATCAGATGAACCCGTCGAACAAGTTCATCGGCTTCGTCCAGTACGTCCGGCAGGGCGGCGAGAGCACGAACAACCAGTTCTCGTCGTACGACTCGCGCATGTACAGCCCGACGCAGGCGACGACGAGCAAGATCGAGTGGCAGGGCATCCGGGGCAACAAGTTCATGTCGCTGCAGTCGGGCGCCTGGATCTGGAACGTGTCGCGGCAGTGCTACTCGAACAACCCGGCCACCACGGATCTGCTGACCAGCCGCCTCACGGGCTGCAACACGAACTACGGGATCAATTCGTTCGAGGGGCGCAACCACACCCTCGGACGGTTGACGTGGTACAAGCCGAATTTCTTCGGCGGCAACCACGATGTCAAATCGGGCTTCGACTACGCGGCCGCGCACGCGGATCGGAAGATCAGCTCGCGCGACGGCCGCGGCAGCGCGCAGACCGGGCTCCCCAAGGGGTTCGTCGGCAACTATCAGCTCGTCTACCGCACGCCGCCGGGATCGCCCTCGGTGGTCCCGTTCGCGATGGACGCCTATAACAACTGTTACGAAGACGACAAGCCGGATTGCACGCCGAAGGATCTCACGCACACGCTGTGGGGCTATGCGGAGGACAGCTGGACGATCCGTCGTCAGTTGACGCTGAACCTGGGCGCACGCTACGCGCACGCGGTCGGGTTCATCCCGGAGCAGTGCCGCACGGCATCCGCACCGCCCCTCGAGACCGTCTATCCCGCGAAGTGCTGGGATCGGATCAATTTCCGGACGTGGAACTCGATCGTCCCGCGCCTCCACGCGGCGTACGACCTCACCGGCAGCGGCCGCACCGTGATCAAAGGCGGCTACGGCCGCTTCGCGCACAACTGGCACTCCGACGAACTGCAGATGGCGAACGAGAACGTCCATCTGGTGTCGCGGTTCCTCTGGCACGATCTCAACGGCAACAAGCTGTTCGATCCCGGCGAGATCAACTTCGACCTGGCAGGCCCGGACTTCGTCTCGACGAGCCTCTTCACCGGCGGCGAGGACGGGCTGGCTGGCGCGGTGTCGAACCCGAACATCAAAGAGCCGATGAGCCACGAGTTCTCAATCGGCGTCGAGCGGCAGATGACGCGTTCCGTTGCCATTCGCGCAACCGGGATCTATTCGCGGCAGCAGGTCTTCCGCGTCCAGAACAACCTGCGGCCCTACAGCGCGTACAACACGCCGATTACGCGGCCCGACCCGGGTCCCGACGGCGTGCTGAACACGGCTGATGATCCAGGACAATCCATCACGTTCTACGAATATCCGGCGGCGCTCGCCGCCCGGCAGTTCCAGCAGCCGATGCTCGTCAACGGCACCTCCGCCGACGATCAGAAGTACACGACGGTCGAAATCGCGGCGAGCAAACGGCTCGACAGGCGATGGATGCTGATGGCGTCCTACTCCGCGACGAAGATCGACGTTCCGCACTGGCAGAACACCGCGAGCACCGGCAACGACTTCACGATGCCTGGGCTGCAGGTGTTCCTGGCGACGCTCGATCCGAACGCCGAGATCAATTCGGCGTACAAGGTCTGGGAATCGACGGGCCGCGTGGACGCGGCGTACATCCTGGGGTGGGGGCTTCAGGTGTCGGCGAACTTCGAACACCGCAGCGGCCAGCCGTGGGCCCGGACGGTGAATTTCGCGGCGCCCGCGGGTCAGCCCATTCCGACGATCGTGCTGCGGACCGAGCGCATCGGCGAACGGCACCTGCCGGACATCAACCTGCTCCACATGCGCGTCGAGAAGGCGATCCGCATGTCACAGGGACGAAAGCTGGCGCTGCGGCTGAACCTCTTCAACGTCACGAATATCAACAGCGAGCAGTCGATCACTCAACTCTCCGGCGTGAACTTCGGGCGACCCGGGGGCGTGCTGCCGCCGAGAATCGCCGAGCTCGGCGCGGAGTTCTCCTTCTGACCATTCCCCGATGACAAGTGCCCCGTTCAGCACCGGCGATCCGGCGCTGAACGGGTGCGAGGAGCCGCTATGAGAGCTGGAGGAGTACTGCTGTGCGTGATGCTGTCGGGGGCCGTGCCGCTCTTTGCAGCCGATACGCCGAGATTCGAAGTCGTCGGCGCGTACGCATTCCTGCACGACTCGGATCGATCGGAAACCTTTCCCGCCGGGTGGGCGTTCGCGGCGACAGGAAATGTCAACAGCTGGATTGGCATCGTCGCCGAGGTCGGCGGTGACCACAGCACCTGCACGAACTGTCAGCGCGGTCCGTTCGCGAGCCAGGTTCTTCGCGGACAGGATCTCCACATCCGGCTCCTCAGCTACCTGGGAGGACCCAGGATCGCCTCTCACGCAGTGTCCGTCGTGACACCCTTTGCCCAGGTCCTCTTTGGTGGAACTCACATGAGCGGGGGCACCGAGTTCGACGGTGCGTTGAATACGGGGTTCACCTATCAACCAGGCGTGGGCATCGACGTTCGTGTTGCCCCGAACGTCGGCGTCCGGCTCCAGGGTGACTACCGCATCATTCGGACCACGGGACACAACAACAAGCAGTCGCGGTTCCTCGCCGGCGTCGTGCTGTCGCGCGGGTCGTTTTAGGAGGAAAACCACGAAGGCGCGCTTCGCGCGAAGCGACCTTCGTGGTGATCACGCCATCGAGAACAGCAGTACGTCGGTCCGCCCATCCGTCGATTCCAGGATGTAGGCGAGCGCCGCGGCCATCTCCGCGGCCGGCCGCACGCGCGGGCCCGCCAGCTGCCGATTCAGATCGATGAAGTGCGTGAAGTGACGCGCGAGCGTCTCGTACAGCTCGCCGGTCGTCACCTGGCGTTCCCCAAGCAGCGGCGGGTCGATTTCCATCTGCCACGCGACGTGTTTCTGCTGGAGCAGGCCCGTCGCGCCTCGGAGCACCGCCCCCTCGGATCCCTGCACGTCGACCTTCACGAATGAGATGTCTTCGACCGCGATGCCGAGCCGCTCGATCCAGCGATCCAGCGTCGAGCACGGCACCTCGACAATCTCGCCCGTCGCCGCCGCCACCGCGTCGATCACCTTGTGTCCGCCGGCGTGCCTGGCGCAACGAAGACGGATGACGCCGTTCTCGGAGCCGATCGCCGTCCAGTCGGGCATGACGATGCCGGAGAGGTGGTTGTCGCGGACGTTGCGCACCAGGCACGTGTAGTTCAACGGATCGGGCTCGGCGCCGTAGACGGCGCTCACGTCGCCGAGAATGGCGCGCGGCACCGCCATGCGCCCGTTGTTGCAGCCGATGTCGAGCATCACGCCGCCGAGCGCCACCTCGCGCGTCTGCGTGATGACGCGGTACGGAAAATCCTGGTGACGCATGTAGCGCTGCGCGTCGGCCTCGTCGTCCGGCCGGAGGATCGGCACCCACCACCGAAGTCCGTCCAGTTCCATCGTTCGCGCGTTGGCGGCGAACGCGCGATCGTCGGAGAGCGTCCGTGCGTACGACTCCGACGCGGCGCGAAAGCGGTCCTCGCGCGCCCGCGCCTCCGGCGCCCGCATCCGGCGCGGCAACAGCGTCGACTTGATCGGCAGCAGGCCGCGCAGCACGCCGGGCTCGAGCACCGCGCGGTGGAGACGATCGATCCGCCGGCCGAGCTCCTCGATCTTCTCCTTCGGGTTGGGAATGGATGTGGGCTTCATCCGATAGACTGGCGAGGAGATCGCTGAGTATACACGTGGCGCATGCGTTCGATTCCGTTCTCATCGTGTCGTTCGGCGGCCCGCAGGGGCGCGCCGACATTCGTCCGTTTCTCGCGAACGTGCTTCGCGGCCGCCGCGTCAGCCCCGAGCGCGTCGAAGAGGTCGCCCATCACTACGAGCTGTTCGACGGCGTCTCGCCGATCACCGAGCTGACGCGCCGCCAGGCCGAGGGCCTGCGCTCGCGGCTGGTGGCCGCGGGGCGCGAGCTGCCGGTGTACGTCGGCATGCGCAACTGGCATCCGCTGCTGCCCGATACGCTGAAGCAGATGCACGCCGACGGCAGGCGCCGCGCCGTCGGCTTCATTGCCGCCGCGCACCATTCCTACTCGAGCTGCCAGCAGTATCGCGAGAACGTCGCCGCGGCGCAGGAAGTGCTTCGCGCCGGCGGCGGCCACCTCGACGTGACGTTCGTCGAGAGCTGGTTCGACCATCCGCTGTTCGTCGCGGCCAACGCCTTCCACGTGCGCGAGGCGCTGAGCCGGCTGCCCGCGAACGTGCACGCCGGGACGCGCCTGGTGTTCACCGCGCACAGCATCCCGAAGGAGATGGCCGACGCCTCGCAGTATCAGCACCAGCTCTGGGTCTCGTGCGCCGCGATCGCGGAGCAGGTGGGGCTGAAGTGGGCGCTCGTCTACCAGAGCCGCAGCGGCCGCCCGCAGGATCCGTGGCTCGAGCCGGACGTCTGCGACTACCTGCGCCGCGAGCACGAGCACGGGCTCGCCGCGGCCGTGATCTGTCCCGTCGGCTTCGTCTGCGATCACATCGAGGTGCTGTACGACCTCGATCGCGAGGCGGCCGACGTCTGCGCGTCGCTCGACCTGCCGATGGTGCGTTCAGAGGCGGTCAACGACGACCCGCTCTTCATCGACATGATGGCGGATGTCGTGTTGAAGACGATGCGGCGGTACGAGACCGGCCGGCCGCTGACGATCACTGCCCCCGCAAAAAGCACAAAGGCGACGTGAGGCTGTTCGAATTCGCGCCGTCGCGCGTTATCTCCGTGATAGGAGGCAACAGCTGATGGCAAAAACGCGATCTTCGAGACCAGCCCCTGTACGTCAGGAGCCGTGCTGCGCAGCCGGCGTGTGCGACCCGGAGCGTACGCAGGGCCTGCGTGCGCCGGCGCTCCAGGGAAATCACTCGCTCGTGGCGCTCACCGGGCCTGGCGTATTTCTTGGCGCGGCTGTGGCGAAGCAGGGAGGCGCGAACGATCTGACGTTCGTGATTCTCGACATCGACGGCCGTAACGTCGTGAACCTGTCGTTCGCCGCCGCCGCCAACGAAGGGTTGACCCAGCAGAACCCGTTCGGACTGGTGCTCGTCCACTCGCCGGCGCTGAAGACGATGACGATCGGGTTCCCGACGCCGCTGCTCTACAAACGGAGGCTCGAGCTTCGCGTGACGGTCAACGAGACCAACGTCGTCCAGATCGTGGGCAACGTCATCCACGGCGCCGCGTAAGCAGGTTCAGGTTTCGTGCGGCGCAATCGGCCGCCAGCGACGGTTTTCCAGGACAAAGCGCGTGTCCACCGCGTCGAATCCCTCGACCGCCGGGTACATTGGGTCGCCGGGATAGAACAGCAGCGTCCGCTCGCCCTGCTTCTCGAATCGTGGCTGCACGCGCGGAATCGGCTTCCGCCTCGCCCACGCGAACACCGCGTCGATCGAATCGAACCTCGCCAGCATGCTCAATGTCGTCCACGTCGGCGGCGGGAGCGAGATCTGGCCGGCGCGGCACCGGTCGATCGCCGCGAGCGGCGCGAGCCACTCGCTGTGGCTCGTCTCGCCGTCATCATGGACGGGCGTCTGCCCTTCAGGCGCGCGCGCGAGGAAGAAGCGCGTGTCGAAGCGGCGCGTTTCAATTTCCGGCGTGACCCAGTGCGCGAAGTAGGCGAGCTCGTCGAACGCGAGGCGGAGGTGCTCGCGGCGGATGATCTCTGCGAATTCCGTCGTGCCGGCCAGCAGATCCCGCCGGTAGTCGTCGAGTCGTCCTTCTGACGTTGCCGTCAGCGGCCGCGCCAGCAGCACCCCCGCTTCCTCGAACAGCTCGCGAAGCGCGGCGACATGATAGGCGACGGCCATCTCCGGTGGCACGTCGGCCATGCGAGCCGCCGCGGCGGTCATCCCGTCGCTCGCCGCGGCGATATCGTCGATCTGATCCGCTGCGTCCACGCGGCC
>Ga0137409_10007251_pt1 | contig 11412 bp, 7 predicted proteins | sample CZODoug1_16funga_FD_122059 | JGI IMG/M metagenome (GOLD analysis project Ga0137409, IMG submission 122059) | Vadose zone soil fungal communities from Angelo Coast Range Reserve, California, USA - CZODoug1_16fungal (Hybrid Assembly) | ecosystem: Environmental > Terrestrial > Soil > Vadose zone... | reverse complement strand
GAAGCACGTGTGCCCAAGCCCTCGATTTGCGACTGTAATTTGGCGCGCCCGGCAGGATTCGAACCCATGACCCCTTGGTTCGTAGATACGAAGCCTTCCAGGCGATTGATTTTTAACAGCTGCGCAGCGGCCGCCCGACCACTTATTCTGCTCTGTACTGCACTGTCTTGCACAGTGCGAGTCCCTTCAAAGTCCCCTCAACGTTGCCCTGGGAAAGTGACTTTGCATCTTCAATTCGGCCGCAGGCCGCTTCGTGCCTAGTCGGTCGCACACCTCGCAGCTAAGGCGTCGACCCTGCGCCGGCCGACTCAGCAAGTCCGCCGATCGAGCTTCGCCACCAAACGATCAGGCGCCGAAGACTCGACGCTGAACGGTGCGCGAGAGAAGGCCCCACCCGATGGACTGGAGGCGAGGCGGCACAACTGAGTGACTCAGAAACCCCGGCGTCCGACGCGCCCGCTACCTGATTTCTGACGCCAAGCTTTCCGCGAGTGTGAATTTGCGGTCGACAAGTGGTTGCGGAGGATCGTAGCGTGCGCGCTAGGTCATCAGGCTCGAGTAAGGTCGCCACGCTCGATGAGCGACACCGTTCTTGACCGCCATCTTTCCCGCCGCCGCGCCACCCTGCGCGACAGCTCGTTCGAAGCGCCCGCTTGCCTTCGATGACAGCGCGGCGCTGATTCGCTGAGGTCGTCACACCTAGTGCGAAAGGGAACGACATGCCGACACGCGACATCTATCTAAAGATTGTCCGCATGCAGGACTACTGCCCGGTCGCGCCTGATACCCACGTCGCGCCGCCGATCGAGTACGGGCGCGACTGTATGCGCAACCCAGGCCACGACGACGCCAAGATCCCGCCCGACGAGATCGCGGCACGCCGCCTCACCGCGGTCGTCTACCGCGAGTACCTCGACGCGGCGTACACGGTGCCAAAGCCGGACAAGATCGTCGTCGCCGACATCAACGAGCCCGCGTTCAACCATCGAGTGCCCGGTACCGTGATCTATGCCTCGCCGGGCGACCGGCTGCGCATCCACGTCAAGAACACCGACATCATCCCGCACAGCTTTCACGTCCACGGGCTGCGCTATGGCATCGACTCTGACGGTTCGTGGCCCTTCGGCACGCAGAGCAGCGACGGCCGCCGTAGCGACGAGATCTGCCCCGGCCAGGCGTGGACCTATACGTTCGACGTCACCGACGAAACGGTGGGCGCCTGGCCGTTCCATGATCACCACCGCGACATCGGCATGAGCGTCAATCGCGGGCTCTTCGGCGGCATCGTCGTGCTGCCGCGCGAGGAGTGCGAGCACCTGCCGCGCTTTCCGCTTCCCGCTGGGCTCGAAAAGGAGTTGGAGAAACATCACGGCGGAGGCAACCACGGGGGGCCGCACCACGCGGCGGTTGCCGCGCCGGCAGCCGCGATGATGCCCATGCCCGGAAAGATCGGCCCAGGACGTGCGCACGACATGGACCTCGAAGGCGTGCCCGAGAACCTGCTGCCTTACGTGATCCTTCTCGACGAGCTGGCGCATGCGCCGCAGCAGCACCACATCCCGAAGCCGCCGCACGTCCTACACGTGCCGATGTTCCTGCACCAGATGAGCGGTGCGCGCGGTGCGCCGGTGTTTCAGAGCGCGCCAATATTGCCGCCGCAAGGGGGCATGGGCGGCGGCACGTTCGTCTCGCCGCCCTTCACCTTCGCGGCCACGTACCACTACATCTGCGGAATTCACGGCGCCTCGATGGCGGGCCAGGTCACGGTGCAGCCGGGCGGGCCGGCGACAGCCAACGTGACGATCGTCGATTTTCTGTTCAACCCGCCCAACGTTGTCGTGGGGGTTGGCGGTCAGGTGATCTGGACCAACAGCGGCCCGAGCCTGCACAGCGTGGTCGAGCAAGGCGGCGATAGCCTGCCTTCCTACTGCTTGAACGGCCGCTCGTTCGTCGGCAACACGCCCACCATCATCGCCGAGACGGGCCAGAAGATTCGCTGGTACGTGTTCAACCTCGACCTCGGGATGGGGTGGCACAACTTCCACACGCACGCGCAGCGGTTTCGCTTTGCGAACGAAACGTATGACGCACGCAGCCTGGGGCCCGCCGAATCGTTCGTCGTGGAAACCGTGACACCGCCCGTGCTGCTGCTTCCGCACGACATCGAGAAAGGGCAGAACCCGAAGCACCGGCATCCGCACGCCAAGAGGTATCACGTGCGGGGCGACTTCATTTTTCACTGTCATGTCGAGATGCACATGATGCAGGGGCTGGTGGGCGTGGTGCGTGCGCGACAGACAGTGTGGCTCACGCCGGCCGAAAAGGCGCAGCTCGAAGCCGCGACCGGCTTGCCGATCGACCTGGGCGACAACGATTGCCCGCCGGTCGACATCGACCGCTGCGCCAACTCGATGGGCGGCACTTGGGAGGAACTGCCCGGGTTGCCACAGATCACGATGATGCACGCTGTGGTGCTCGCCAATTCATCGCGCGTGCTCTACTGGGGCTACGGCCCAAGCGCCGACCAGGCGCGGCTCTGGGATCAGGCGACCGGGCTGTACACCTCGCCGGTGAACCAGCCGGCCGCACTCTCGCCAGACCAGAACATCTGGTCTGGTGCACACGCGCGCCTGGACGATGCGGCGGGAACGATCCTGCTCTTCGGTGGCTTCCACAACAGCTCCAATCCGCCGCTCACCGTCGATACGGAGCGCCGCGCCTTCCTGTTTGACCCGACAACCAACAGCTTCTCGCACGCAAGCGAGCTACACACCGGACGCTTCTATCCGACGGCAATCACCGTCCCTGACGGACGAGCGATGACGCTCTACGGGCAGGACAACGCCAATGGCGGCCCCATCGTTTCCACGCTGGAGATCTTCGCGCCGGGCGGCGCCGGCACGTGGACTGCGCCGAAGGCGCTGCCATTCAACTTCTTCTACTACCCGTGGACGTTTGTGCTTCCGACCGGCGAGCTCTTCATCGCCGGTCCGCAGAAGCCCGCGCGGCGCTTCGACTGGACCGCGACGCCGGTCGTCGACGATCCCGCCAAACGCTACAACCAGATCGCATCACAACGCGGCGTCAACATGGACGGCACGGCCGTGCTCCTTCCGCTGAAGCCGCCGCACTACGAGCCGCGCGTGCTGATCGCGGGGGGTCAGCCCGCGGACGCGATGCAGTCAGCCGAGTGGATCGATCTTTCCAAGGCCGCGCCGGCGTGGGAAGCACTGCCCGACATGAACGTCCCGCGCGACAAGGTGAACTCGGTGCTGCTCCCCGACGGCCGCGTGCTGATCGTTGGCGGCATCGAAACGCTCGCCGACGGCGGCCCGGCGGAACTGTTCGATCCCGACGACCCCGCCTCCGGTTTCATGATCGGGCCGTCGATGAAATACAGGCGCGGCTACCACTCCACCGCAATCCTGCTACCCGACGGTAGCGTGCTGGTGGGCGGCGACCCGAACGGCGGCACCACGCCGTGCGAGCGGTACCGACCGTCGTACTTCTTCAACACGCGTCCCACGCTTACCAACGCGCCAGCGACTGTTGCCCACGGTGCCGCGTTCGACATCGACACGCCCGCGCCCGGCTCGATCGCCGAAGTCGTGCTCATGCGTCCCGGCGCGGTCACACACGGGTTCAACCAGGCACAGCGCTACATCGGGTGCACAATCAACGGCACCAGTGCCGGCAAGGTTCACGCCACGATGCCGCCAAACGGCAACATCGCGCCCCCAGGGCACTACCTACTCTTCATCGTCGACCACGACCGTACGCCTTCGCTGGGCCGCTGGATCCGCCTGACGCCGTGAAGAAGATCGCACGCGTCAAGATCCATCCGGCAATCGGCATCGCGCGCGTGGGCAACAGCCCGACGGAATTCTTCATCGGGCCCGAGCTGCCGGGCGCGGCGGCGGCTCCGCGCAGCGGTTTCAAGGATGCCGCCGGACGCGTGAGGCGGCAGGCCGCGCGCTTCCGCTTATTTGGCTACGACGCGCAAGGCAAGCCGGTGCGCGAGATCACGGCCGACGAGGCATACATCACGTGGCGTGTGCACGTGGCGAACAAGAAGGCAGCGTGGCGTCACTTCGAGGGCCTGAAGGCCGACGCCCCGTGGCGCAACGCCGAGGTCGCGGACCGCGCGAGCCTTCAGATCGACGCGGCGCCCCTTACCGGCGGCCGGTTCCTCGGGTCTGCGGTGGAGTTGGGCGAGATGCGCACCGACGACGAAGGCCGCCTGCTCGTGCTGGGCGGCTTCGGTACGTCGCGGTCGCCTGCGAACCGCCCGCTCGCCCACTTTGCCAACAACGACGGCTGGCACGACGACGTGTCGGATGGCCCGGTCGATGCCGTCGTGACCTTCCGCCGCACCAGCGCGGTGATGCACGCGGCCGGCGCGTGGGTGATCTGCGCGCCGCCGGATTTCGCCCCTGGAATCGGCAACGTGATCACGCTCTACGACACGCTGCTGCAGACGGCCGTGAACCGCCTCGGGCTGAAGCTGCCTGGCAAGCCCTCGTTCCGCCGCGATATCTATCCGATCCTGCATCGCGCGATCGCGATGCGATGGGTAAGCCGGATGATCACCGAGGAGCATGCGCACAAGACACTCGCGGCCGTGATCCCGCCGCCCGGCGCTGCCGTGGCACGCACCGCCATCTTCGCGCGCCTGCGCAATCCGCATGCGGCGCCCGGCACCACGACCGAAAACGACATGCCGATGCTGTGGTCCGACTACTACCCGCAGGAAGGCAACCAGCCGCTGACGGAAGTGCAGTACCTGGCGATGCATCGCTGGGCGCAGGGCAAGTTCATAGACGATTGGGACGGCCCGCCTAAGCCCGAGACGACGATCACACCGGCTGGGCTCGACCGTGCAGCGCTCGAAGCGTGCGCTGGGGGACCGTGCTACCCGGGTTTGGAAGCAAGCTGGTTGCTGCGCGACCACTACACATTCGTCGAACCGTTTCGACTCGACCGCGCGGGCTTGGCGGCAGGCGACATCACCAAGCAGATGGCGGTCCCGTGGCAGGCTGATTTCACCGATTGCACGCAGGAGGGCGAGCTCGCCTGGTGGCCGGCCCAGCGTCCCGACGACGTGTACACCGAGCCCGGGGGCAAGCAACTGCCCTGGACACGCGGGCTGGTGCACGACAAGGCCGACATGGTGCGCAAGTGGCACCGCCTCGGATTCGTCGTGAAAAAAGGCGCAAGGTTCGTCGAGCGCGAACGTGCCTGAGCACGCGCCGGGTGTGAACGCGTTCGACGTTGCGATTCTCGGCGCCGGCCCGGCAGGAAGCGCCACCGCGCTCGCCCTGAGTTCAACCGGCCTTTCGGTAGTGCTCGTCGATCGTCGGCCGACGCATGTCCCCTGCGGCGAAACGCTGCCGCCTGCAATCCGCCGCCCGCTTGGCGAACTCGGCGTTTGGGATCGATTCCTTGCAGACGGACACTTTGCGAGCTGCGGCACGCGCGCTGTATGGGGCGGACCGTACGCGAGTAGCAACGATTTCCTTTTCAACCCGTATGGCCCGGGCTGGCACGTGGCGCGGGATCGCTTCGATGACATGCTGCGCGCGGCCGCGTCCGAGCGCGGAGCGAACGTCGTGCGCACGACCACATCGGTCGTCGCAGGCGTAGCGGGGAACTGGCACCTTGTGCTCGATAGTGCGCATACTCGTCATGCGATGCGCGCGCGTCTGGTCGTTGACGCGACGGGTCGATCGTCGGTGTTCGCGCGCCGATTCGCAGGCCAGAAAATTCCCACGGACCGTTTGATCGGCCTCGTCACATCGTTCGCGCCGCCGCGAGACGCAGCGCGCCAGCGGACTCACTGCATGACTTTGATCGAAGCGGCGCGCTCGGGTTGGTGGTACGCGGCCGAGGTGCCGGGCGGCCGTCTCGTCCTCGCGCACATGACCGATGCGGACCTCTTGGCCTCGTCGCGCCGGGGCAATCCGCGCCATTGGTTCGACGAGCTCGGAGCGACCCGCGACGTCCGGCGCTGGACGGCGGCGCTCCCGACTGCCGAGCCGCAAACCATCGCCGCGGCTAACACGGCGCGCTTGCCGCAAGCATCCGGCGACGGATGGATCGCCGTTGGCGACGCCGCGATGACGCTGGATCCCCTGTCGTCGCAGGGAATCTTTATGGCACTGGAGTCTGGATTGAAAGCGGCCCGGGCAATTTGCAGCAGTTTCGCGGGAGACGCAGGAGCGCTTGGCGACTATGCGGCGTGGAGCGCACAGCGTTTCGTGACTCACCTGAAGGGGCAGGCTTACTACTACGCGAAGGAGCGGCGGTGGGCAGCGTCGGAATTCTGGCGGCGGCGGCTTGGCGGCGCAGCGGGCTCGGCCGGCTCTGCGCAGCTTGCGGACGCTCGCCATTGATCTTGATATGCCATGACAGCCCGTTCACTGGATGACGCGCGTAATCAGGCCCGAAGCCAACGGGCGTTCAAACCAATCCAGATCTAACATTCAAGGCACTTTGACTGATCAGGGGAGTTCCGGTGCATCTGCGGACGGGTGAGAAGTCAAAGCGAAGACCGCGGTTTTCGCTTTCGTCTATTCACGCCGTTGCCATCGCCCACATCGCTTTGATTGACCGACGAGGAGGCCTTCCTCGACCGAACGTGAACTGACGCTTGCGAATGCGATGCGCCAGTTCCACTCCGGCAAGCGCGATCGAAGCATTCTCGACCGCAGGGCCGGGAGCATGAGGTATCCGCGGGCGTTCAGGGTATGAATGCGGCCGCGTCTGTTCGCATCAGGCGACTACTACGAACTGCGTCGGTCGAAGAGCTACCTGGGCGAGCGTTTCCCCCCTTTCGTCCGTGAACTCGATTTCGTATGCCTCTTCAGGCTCCGAGAATGCTGCAACGACCACTCCAATCGTTCCTACCGATAGGTGCTCCAGCGGCAGCGCCTGCGTCAACTGCACCGTATCGTTGATCTTTGGCTTCATTTGCGACCTCACTTGACGTAGACCGTCGTCATTTCCGGAACGTGGGAGCCCGTTTTGTAGATCCACCCACTTCGAACTACTGCCGTATTACCGTTTGGGCCAGTCACTGGAATGTCTACCGTGAATCGCGCCCCGTACTGATCCACCCTACCTGGAACTGCCGGGTTGTTGAGTACTCCTTCGCGTAACTGTCTCATGAGTTCATCTGCGTCGGCTTGCGTAAAGCCAAGTGCCGATTGGAATACCCTGGCTTTGTTTCCACCTACGGGATGCGCTGGATTCAACGCGTATTCGGTTAGCTTTCGCGGATCAATGACGGCTCTGTCGGCGCCAACAAGCGTAGGCGCACTTGCGGCCGTCGCTCCATTCGCCGGTGCAAGCTCTGGCGTAGCACCGGGGGTGCCTCTCGCCCCGGTGTTCCTGGCGGCAGCGGCGTCTCCTTGCGAGAGGTTGCGCGACGCACTCGTGCCGGCTCGAACTTCGGCCGTTGCTGCGCGCGCCGCAAGCCTCGCTTCTCCTTCAAGCAGTCTTCCGGCGATTTTCCCGGCGACCTTGACGGCCGGCACGACGGTTGCAGCTGCCCCGATGATCGACTCAACTGCTGCCGCCGCTCTCTCGTCGGTGGTGAGCGGCGTGCCTGGACGGCCTTCAGGGTTGCTGACGAGCAAGTCGGCAAAGTGAAAGCTACGCTCACCCGTGATCGCTTCTTTCGCGCTCATCACAATTTCGCTGACCATCACAACCTGGCCTACCACGGGGATGAACATACTGGCCGTCACTGCCAATTCAGCACCATTGCGCTTGCCCTGCTGAATCTGGCCTTGCGTGACCCATACCGCTGTCCGGTCATTTGCCGTTCGCGCCGGGGTAGGAACGCAGATTCCAGCATCCATCGAACCTGGCAGCTCGCAGCCATCGGGCGCCGAACGGGAACTCGCCGCCGATGCCGCGCCCGTTTTTCCCGCCTGCGCTCTCAGATAGAACTCGTCACGGAATTCGTCCTGGGTGAGGTATTCGGGATCGATGTGCCCTTCGCCAACATCGGCTGCCGTTGGATTCTCATGACCGGGCTTCGCTGCCATCGCGTCATAGCGTTCGGATCGCGTCATCCGCCTTCCTTCCTTGATCTCAATCCAAGCAAAGGGCCATTTCGTCTGGGGTATGCGTCCCGTCTCCTTGTAGATGCGATGGGCATCGGCCAACTCTCGCTTGGGATTCGCAACCGAGGCCTGACCTTCCCGGAAAGCGGCGAGTGCTGCTGGACCCGCGCCGTCCAGTACGGCTTGTTCGTCTGCTTGCAAGCGCACAGGTGCCGAAACGTTCTCGCGCGGCTGTGGCGCGGCCGGGTGGTCGGGGGCAGGCAAGAGCGACAAGAAGCTACCACCTGCGGGGGGTGAGGGTGAGGTGGTGCATCGCTTGCCATCGTCGTGAACGTCGGCGGGTGAATCGTCGGCCCTTGCATCGGCAGGCGCATTTGCCCGTAGGTTCGTAATGAATGTGGTGAAAGTCACTTCGCCCTCCGCTCCAAATCCGGTTGCTTGTATCTCTGAAGTCGGACAGCGCGCAGAGAATGGGACGAGCACAGGAATATTCACAGTCGCGTGATCGGTATGTAGGTTTGGACGCCATCCGATGCGCGACCGCCGTAGCGCGTCCGTGCGTCCTGACGGAGCGCGGCTTGAACAGCAGGTTCGCGTTGACGCCGTCTCCAGGGCGATCCGCGCCGCCGACACGCCTGGCGCCAGCGTCTGCTCGATCAAACGACGCTTGAACGCCGCGCTGTGACGCCGACGCTCCTGCTTGACGCTTCGACTTGGCTTGCTCTTAGTGTCCACCTGCGCTCCTTGGTGGACACCTACCGCTCCACGCGCGCGTCAGCTTGCAGACACCAAAGCGCCGAGAGAAGATGCCTTCACCGCGCGCTTACTTCGAAAGGCCCCAAAACACCGCCTTTCGTTGTCGACGCGGCGCCTTGTCCGCCCTACCGTTGCGTTCAATACGACAACCAACGCATCCTTGCCGCAAAGCCCGGCTAGCGCCTTCACCGCAATTCGCGCCAGGCGGCTCATCGAGCGGCTCGGCACGATGGAGTCAGTGGGCAGGAAGCAGCACCGCTGCGGCGGCGCTCACGAGGCTGTGGACAAAGGGTCCCACAGGGGTCCCACGGTGGTGAGGAGGACTTGGTTTTGCGGGGCAAGTCTTTTGAGCGGCCCGAGACATAGGTAACAAGTCGTACCGGACACATGGGTAACACTTTCCGCAATCGAGCGGGAGGTGTCTATGCCGTGGAAGGAGTGTTCGGTGATGGACGAGCGCCTGCGGTTTGTAGCCAAGTTGCTCGACGGCGAAGCGATGTCCGATGTGTGTCGCGAATTCGGCATCTCGCGCAAGACCGGCTACAAGATTTTCGATCGTTACAAGGATCACGGTCTTGAGGCCTTCACCGATCGCTCCAGGCGCCCGGTGCGTTACGCCAACCAATTGCCGCAACAGATCGAGACCCTGATTGTTAGGCTCAAGGGCGACAAGCCCCATTGGGGAGCGCGCAAGATCCGTGAGCTCCTGATCAGGCGTCTTGCTGGCGATGTTAAGGTGCCGGCCAAGAGCACCATCCATGCCATCCTGGACCGTCACGGCCTGGTTAAGCGCATGGGAAGGAAGCGGGGTCGCGCTACCGGAACCCCGTTGTCGCAGGGGCTTTCGCCCAACGATCTATGGTGCACCGATTACAAAGGCGAGTTTCAGCTCGGCAATAAAGCCTATTGCTACCCGCTCACCGTCACGGATCATGCCTCGCGTTATCTGCTCCTGTGCGAAGCTTTGGACTCAACGCGCGAAGAACTCGCTTTCATCGCATTTGAGCGTCTCTTTAAGGATCGTGGCCTGCCTCTCGCCATCCGCTCCGACAATGGCGTTCCCTTTGCCTCCGCCAATGCCCTCTTCAACTTGAGCAAGCTCGCCGTCTGGTGGCTCAGGCTCGGTATCGCCATCGAGCGCATCAAGCCGGGAAATCCCCAACAGAACGGCCGTCACGAGCGCATGCACCTCACCCTCAAGAAAGAAGCCACCCGGCCTCCAGGCACGAACAGCCTTCAGCAGCAGGCCAAATTCGATGCCTTCGTTCAGGAATTCAACTCCGAGCGCCCTCACGAAGCCCTCGACATGAAGCGGCCCGCCGACCTCTATCTCCCTTCTCCCAAGCCCTACTTGGGCCTGAACGAGATCACCTATCCCTTCCATGACCGCGACATCCTGGTCACCGCATGCGGACGCATCTGCATGCATCGAAAGAAGATCAACATCTCTGGCGTGCTCGCCGGCCAGAGACTCGGCATCAAAGAAGTCGACGACGGCATTTGGCTCGTCAGCTTCATGCACTACGATCTCGGATATATCGATTTGGAACAGAGGACCTTGCAGCCACTCGACAACCCCTTCGGCCCCAGGTTGTCACCCATGTCTTAGGTACGTTCCGTTACCCATGTCTCCGGGCTGGACAAGCGAAGGCTGGTGGGCGGTGACGGATTCGAACCGCCGACTCCTTCGGTGTAAACGAAGTGCTCTACCAGCTGAGCTAACCGCCCGGTCCCGCGCGCCAGCATAGCGCAACCCGCAGCCATTCCGGCCACGGGGCCAGTCTGTCATTTTGGAGGACTACGTGTTCAAAGCATCCTTCAGCGGTTTGCCGGCGCGGAAGCGCGCCGCCTTGGACGCTTTGATGATGATTTCTTCGCCGGTCTGAGGATTGCGTCCCTTGCCTCCCGCCCGCGACGAAACCACGAAGACGCCGAAGCCGGTAACGCGAACCTCTTCCCCGCTCTTGAGTGACTCAGTAATCAATTCGAACACGCCGTCGACAGCCTTTTGCGCGTCCATCTTGGAAAGTCCGGTCCGCTCGGCCAGTTTTTGGACAAGATCGTTTTTGTTCACGGGCGTTCTCCTCTGGCGGGACTCTCCCGCAGGATCCAAGATTAAGGCGGGTTTTCAGGCGTCGTCAAAGCTTGTACGGCGAAAAAACACCCTCGCAGGAAGAAATCCCGCGAGGGTGTGAACGATTTTGGGTGAAGAAGGCCCTAATGGGTGACCACGGCGTCTTCGGCGCCGTCTTCCGCCCGCCGGGACGCCGGGGGCTCCTCCGGCTCTTCCCAGACGACCGGAATCGGCGCCCGGATGAGGGCGATCTTCAGCACTTCCTCCATATTGGCCACCGGGACGATCTCAAGTCCCTTCTTCACATTGTCCGGTATGTCCGCGAGATCCTTCTCATTTTCGGACGGGATGATGACCGTTTTCAGGCCTGTCCGAAGGGCGGCCAGCAACTTCTCCTTGAGGCCGCCGATCGGCAAAACCCGACCCCGCAAGGTGATCTCCCCGGTCATCGCCACGTCCCGTCTCACCGGAATCCCGGTTAGGACCGAAATGATCGACGTTGCCATGCCGACA
>Ga0137409_10007250_pt1 | contig 11412 bp, 9 predicted proteins | sample CZODoug1_16funga_FD_122059 | JGI IMG/M metagenome (GOLD analysis project Ga0137409, IMG submission 122059) | Vadose zone soil fungal communities from Angelo Coast Range Reserve, California, USA - CZODoug1_16fungal (Hybrid Assembly) | ecosystem: Environmental > Terrestrial > Soil > Vadose zone... | reverse complement strand
ACCTGCAGCCCGCCGGGGAACGGATCGTTGACGTCGGCGCGGTTCTGACCGACGACCAGATCCTGGTGGCCGTCCGCCTCCACCAGGCGCAACCCAGGCTGATCTCCCGAATTGATGCCGTTCAGGTGCAGGCGCCGGCCGATCACGTTCTCGTCCACGTGGTACACGATCAGCCCTTCCTGCATCAGGCTCTGGTCGAAGCCGATCCGTCGCCGGTTCTCGACCAGGAAGTGCTCCGGGCTGGCCTCGCCCTCGAACCAGAAGTCCACGATCTCGTGCGTGTCGGGGAGCGGCGTCAGCGACAGCGTGGTGTCGCGCGTGGGACGCCGAGTCTGGTCCCAGCCCAGGAACTGCAGCGGCCACGCCCCGAGGTGCGTCGGCGACTCGGGCGTGTAGCCGTTGCCCCCGTAGGAGCCGCTCGACATCAGCGACCAGTTGCCGGGACCGGTGTTGGCGCGGTGGACGACGTCGTAGAGGTCCGGCAATCCGAGCGTGTGGCCGAACTCGTGGCAGAAGGTTCCGATCGACATGATGAGATTGGGAGATGTGTGCGGCGCGAGCCCAGCCCACTTCTCGGGCTCGGTGGTGTAGACGCTATCTCGGATCGCGCCGCGCACGCCGATATCGCCGCTTAAGTAAGGCGTGTTGAACGTCCATTCGTGCGAGTGGATGTCGTTCGCTGAGGCGGTCTCTTCCCCACCCGGGCCTGCGTGAACGACGAAGAAGCCGTCCACCAAGCCGTCGTCGTCCCCCGAATTGGGAATGTTGTCGGGGCCGTCGTTGTCGAAGAGCCTGAAATCATAGTCCGGGTCCGCGAGGACAATCGCGTCGTACGCCATCCCCTGGGCGTTGCGCGGCGGGTCGCCGAAGCCGGACTGGGCGTCTACGTAATAGCTGTAGGGATGAGGCGCCGTGTACCAGCGCGTCACGACGCCGTCGAGGTCGAACTGGCCTCTCGACACCTCACGGTAGTAATCCCGCACGCTCCCCCGAGGCTGGCCCACGCTGAAGAACAGGGAATCGTAGGCGGAGGGCGGATGCGCCAGGGTGTCGGCGAGGACTCCGGGGTCGCCCGGGATGGCCGGATCCGGCGGGAACTGGAGAAGGACGACGATCGCCTTGTAGTGGCCGATCGGAGGGTGCTGTGCTCGAACGGCCCGGTCCACGCCGGCGGGCTTCCGGGCCAGGCGCTCCAGGGCGGCGGCGGCCCTGTGGGTGCCCCGCAGGGAGGGTATCTCGGTGAAGATGGGAGCTACGGCATGCGCTTCAGGCGCCAGGCAGAAAAGAAGCCACACTCCGACGATGCACCTGCATAGCCGCACGAAACAGCCCCCCTTCGGATGGCGAGTCGCGCGGCAGGTTGGTCAGGCTTTGGCGGGGGAGGAACCGATGCTGTCGAAGCCGGCGCGCTCCTGCTTCCCCCATCCGCCGCGCCCCATGATGATATCGAGCATGGCTCCAAGGCGGAAGAAGAGAGTCAGGAGCCTGTAGGAGAAGTTTTCCAGCACTCCAACCCCGATCATGAGGGCAAAATCGCCCCAGCTTCGATACAGACCGAACGAGAGCTCCTCCAGGAAGACCGCCGAGATGGAGAGAAACGCCCCCGATGTGACCGCGAGGAAGAGGAAGGCCCAGAAATAGAGGGGTGACAGGAAACCCAGGAAGTAGGCGATCGGGATCAGGATGTAACCGAGCAGCTCCACCAGGGGCCCCATCACCTCGAAGAAGAAGTAATAGGGAAGGCCGATCCAGCGGAGCGATCCGGAGTTCCTCTCCCATCCCAGCGAGCGGTGGATCCAGAGGCAGTGGATCAGCCCGCGGTGCCAGCGGCCACGCTGTCGCGCGAGCGCGCCGACCTTCTGCGGCACTTCCGTCCAGCAGATGGGATCCGGGAGGAACTGGACCAGGTACGGCCGTTTCTGCTCGCGCATGTGACGGTGGAGGCGAAGCACCAGCTCCATGTCCTCCGTGATGACGTCCGAGCGGTATCCACCCACCTCGATCACGACGTCCTTTCGGAACAGGCTGAATACGCCGGAGAGAATCAGCAGATTGTTCATTGCCGAGAGGCCCAGCCGGCTCGCGACGAAGGCGCGCAGGTACTCGATCACCTGGAAGGCGGCGAGGATGTTCTGCGGCAGCCTCGGCTCGACCACGCGTCCGCGCTCCACCTTGCACCCATTCGCCACACGCACCTGGCCGCCGACCGCGATGACCCGGTCCGGATCCTCGAGGAACGGGCGGACGACGCGGAGCAGCGCGTTCTCCTGGAAGATGGCGTCCGCGTCGATCGTACAGACGAGCGGATATCGCGAGAGGTTGATCCCCGCGTTCAGGGCCGCGCTCTTTCCCGCGTGCACCTTGTCGATCACGATGAGGTTTGGATGTGTGGGGGAGCGGTAGATGCCCCGGATCGCGCCGTCGATCGGAAGGCTCTTCCGGTAGACCGTGTCGCGGAGCGCGAGCTTGAACTCGCGGCGGAGCCGCCCCAGCGTGTCGTCGGTGGAGCCGTCGTTGATGACGATGATCTCGTGCTGCGGATAGTCCAGGGCGAGCACCGAGCGGACCGCCTCGACGACGTTCTGCTCCTCGTTGTACGAAGGGACGAGCACGCTGATGGGAAACGTGAAGTGCGATTTGGCCACGGCCTCGTAGTCGGCGTAGAAATTCTGCGCGAGCCGGCGGCGCATGTCGAAGAAGGAAAGGATCAGGAGCCCGAACAGCACGAGTTGGAGCGCGCTGAAATAGATCAGGATCACGAAGCTGATCACGTTGACCGTGGGCATCAGCCAGTCGGGAGCGGTGAACGAAGGCATTCTAGGATTTTCCTCCCTCGCTCACCACGGACTCCGGGAGCGGCATTCCGAGCGTCATGAGCGCCTCGACCGCGCAGTCGCGCGCGAAGCGGTCCTCTCCATTCAGGATATTCAAGAGCGCAGGCTTCGCGGGCTCCCCGATCCGCACCAGCGCGTCCATCGCGTTCTTCCGGACCCACCACGAGCGGTCTTGAAGCGCCTTGGCGACCGCCGGAATGGCATGGGGATCCCCGATGCGGCCGAGCGCCTCGGCGGCGTGCGCGCGCACGTACCAGATGGGATCGCGAAGGAGAGGTTCGACCACGCCCGCGCTCGCGCGGTCCGCGATCATCCCGAGCGCCCAGACCGAGGCCGAGCGGACGTCATCCTCCTTGTCCGTCAGGGCGTCCCCAAGCGAGCGGGTTCCGCGCTGATCCCGGATCTCGCCCAGGATGCGGGCGGCCCAGAAGCGCGCCTTCGGAGTGCCCTCGCGGAGCGCCCGGATCAGAAGGGGCGCCGTGCGCGGGCCCATCTCGATGCAGATCGCTGCGATGCGCGCGGATACCGCCTGGTCGTGCTTGCCCAGAAGCTCCACCAACGCCTCCTCGGCGGCCTGGAGCTTCATACGCCCCAGCGAGCGGGCCGCGACGTTCCGGACGTCGGGGTCTTTGTCCTCGAGCGCGGTCAGCAGCGTCGGCACCGAGCTCGGCACCTTGAGCTCGCCCAGGATGCGGAGGGCGTGCGCGCGGTTCCACTTCATGGGGCTCCGCGCGCTGCGCAGGTAGTGCGCGATCACGCCCTGTTCCTCCAGCGCGTGGATCACGTCGAGGCGCAGCGCCAGCTCGAGCTGGCTCACTTCCTGCGCGGCCAGCTCCGACCAGCGCCCGGAGAGCGAGCGCACGATCCGGCGCATGCCTTCGTCGTGATCCTCCGGAATCCCGGTCTTCAGCTGCAGGAAGCTCTGCCGCAGCCGGTCCAGGAAGGTCTTCTTCGAGGACGCCTCCCGACCCGAGTAGACCTTGTTCCCGATCGCAGCGAGCGTCGTGAGCGCCACGATGAGGAGGAGTATGCCCAGGGTGACCAGAAGAACCTGAAAGTCGATCACGCGTGCCTCCTCACCAGCGCACCGAGCCGGAAAGCGTGAGACCCCAGGTGCGATAGGAATGATTGTCCACGGAGTAGTAGCCCTCGATTCCCAGCGGGAGCGATCCGAGGACGGTGCCGTTCAGGTAGACCGAGCCCATGTTCGCGGTGATGTTGTCGAAGTTGCCGGACTGCATGAACGAGAGCTCGTACCGGACCCCGTAGTCGACGGCTCCGCGCTCCGAATAGCCGGAGGCCGTGACGCCGGCCGCGTGTCTCACGCTCTCGAGCGGCGTGAAATAGCTGGCGGAGGTCTTCGTGAAATCCGACCAGGTAAGGCCGTAATCGGCCGCGATCCGCGGCTGCGCGCGGTGGAGGCGGTAGGCCACGAGGCCCCCCACGCCGGTCCGCTCGTTGTCGTCGGTATAGAACCCCTTCGAGAAGGAGCCGCTCAAGCTGCCGCGGCCGTTCCAGTCCCACTTGAGCCCCAGGTCGGCGTTCGTCACGCCGCCCGGAACGAGGACGCGGGTGCCCGTGACCGGGTCGGTGGTCTTGATGGCGATGAAATCGCGCCGTGCCGTGGCACTTGGCGAGAACCGGCCGGTATATCCCCACACGCGCGCGTTGAAGCCGAAGAAGTCGTGATCCCCGCCGAGCGGGAAGAGCACGGTGGGATTCCTGGCGTCGAATCGCTGGTAGGCGAACCCGGCCGCGATCTGCAACGGATAGGGTCTCAGGTAGCTCATGTCGGCGCGGAATTCGGTGCTCTTCAGGTCGTAGTTCAAGGTGGTGTCGGTCGGCAGGCCTGGGTTCTTCTCCCAGTGGTGGAGTCGCGAGGCCCGCGCCGCGAACCCGAACGCGCGGCTCAGCGTCGTGCGCCCGCCGATGAACTCTCCCTCGGTCTCGAGCTTGAACGCGGTCGAGTCCGAGGTGATCTGCCGCTCGCGCGTGTTCGTCCACCCGGTCCCCGCGGTGGGCCGGAGCGCCAGGCGGACCGCTCCCCGCTCCTCCTCGAGGCCTTCATGGTCGGCGCCGCGCGTCGCGGCCTGCTCCGCGAACGCATCCGACGCGGTCGGGGCGTCGCGCCAGCGCGCCACGGTCGCGAGTCCGAGCCAAGCGTCGCCCAGCTTCGGGTCCTTCGCGAGGAGGCGGAGGAACTCATCCGATGCCCCCGCGAGATCGCCGTCCCAGGAAAGCGCGCGCGCGTAGCCGATTCGAACTTCGGGATCGCTGGGATCCTGCTCGATCGCGCGGCGGAATTCGGGAATGGCCTTGTCGCTTCGCCCCGCCCACGCGAGCGCCCGGGCATAGCCCGCGCGATCGAACGCGTCGTCCGGGTGACGCGCGAGGAGCTTGCGATAGACCACAAAGGATTCGTCGAAATGGCGCGACCAGGCGAGGACGCGCGCGAGGAGCGAGTTGAGATCCTTGTTGTCGGGGTCGCCCTTCAGAGCGCTGCGGAGCGTCGCGGCGGCATGAGTGAAGTCCTTCCGGTCGCTCGATTCCCGGGCGAGGCGGAGAGCCTCGTCCGAATCGCTCGCCGGGCTGAGCTGCGGTTCGGGGCGCGCGGATGCACGGGGAGCCGGCGCGAGTAGAAACACGCTCGCGACGATGAGCCCGAAGAGGATGGCGGACGGCTGCCTAATTCCGGTTTGCGTCGAGGTCCGTTTGTTTTCGCTGATCACGGGCATCCATTCCCTCGAAGGTTTCCCGCACGTATCGCGCGGACTTCTTGATGCGCTCTGAAATCATCGGCAGGTTCCAACCGTTCCACACATATGAGCTTGTCTCTGGAGATGTGACCCTTAGCTCTTTGCCGACAACAGCTTGGGTCGTGCCCGGGGCACCCAGGATCTGGAGGTCGGCGCCCGCGATCGAAACACCCGATCCACTGCGCGCGGGGCCCAGGGAATCGGCGCGGAACGCGGATCGCTTCGTGGCCCATCCCAGGAGCCCGATTCCGGCCGTCTCCGTGACCTCGACATCCTGCGTTCCGGGCTTGTCATCGAGGACCGAGCGACTGGAGGGATCCCCGACGTTCAGGAGGCCCCACGGGATCGCGATCTCGATCGTTCGTCCCGTGTCCGACACCATCCACTCGGCGTGCGGGTCGTAGGCGTAGCTCGGTGGCGCGCCCGGCCAGGCGGCGGCGCGCGGCGGCTCCTTTCCGAATTCGAGTCGACCCCAGTCGAGGTGCCGCGCCGGATAGAGAGCGCCGCTTCTCGAGACGCGCTCGCGGTTCGTCTCGATGAGGAGCGGAATGTATCGTCCGTCCTGGTTCGCAACCGGCCGGTAGGGCGCCGCGTGGGGCAGGGCCGCCCCATTCACCATGACCCGGGCCCACCTCGAATAGTTCATCGCGCGATCGATGAAGAGCTCGGCCCGGGGTCGATGTTTTCCGCGTGAGCCCGGCTCGCCCGGCTCGACGAGGAGCATGAATTCGGCGCCGCGCGACCAGATTGCGCTGAGCGGTCTCGGAAGCCTGCGGTCGCCGCGGGCCGGATCCAGGACATCGAGCGCGATCCCGATCGCGGAAGGCGTCGCTCCCGGGGCCAGGTCGACTCTCAGATAGAGGCGGTTCTGGTCCGAGGTCACGAAGAGCGCGCGAAGAAGAGACCCCTCCGGAGCCGAGGCATAGGGCTTGACCCCCGACCAGTCCTCCACGTTTCCGTCCACGCGGATTCCCGGCGGCGGATCGAAGCCGATGAGCCCGTAGTTCTCTTCGGGGTCGAGCAGGTTGTGCCAGAGGGGATCCCGGTCGCGAGGCTGCTCGTTGCGGGCCACCAGCCAGTTTACCTTGAACCACTCGTCGTAGAGGGCGAACAGGAGCCCGCCGGCGCATCCGGTTTCCTGGATGTCCTCGAGCAGCCTGACGTCGTTCCGTCCCTGCTCCTCCTCCGACATTCCGCCGTGATCGATTCCCTGCGGCTGCTGATGCGCGATTCCGCGGCTCGTCGGAACGCCGAACTCGCCGACCAGGAGCGGAAGACCGCGCGTGTGCGCCTTCAGATCGGCGAGGTATCCGGCGTAATTGCACGCGCCGTGCTTATCCCGAAATCCCGAGTAGCCGGGATCGAGATTCATGAAATCGGGATAGTAGGGATAGACATGATAGTTCGCGAAGTAGCCGAGGGTCTTCGAGGCGGGCGAAGGCGCGCGAAGCGGACGGATCTTCGTGGGATCGACCGAGAAGGCGTCCTCGTCGTGCTCCACCTGAGATCCACCCCGCTCGTATTCCGTGGGATGCCGCATCACGTCGAGTGTCGGCCAGTTCACGAACGAGACCGCGTGGGCCAGCCCGTACCGTTGCGCCTCGTGGGAGGCCGCGAGGTCCAGCTCCCGCCCCAGCCAGCACTCCATGGCCGTGCCCGAATCGACCGAGAAGAAATTGCCGCGGAAGGTCGTCATTTCGGGATGCCGCCGCTCGGTGACGCGCACGGCGTAGGGCTCCCACTCGCGTCCCAGGAGCCAGCCCGCGATGTAAGGAGAGACGTCTGCGGTGTACCGCCCCGCCGCGTGCCCCGGGCGGGGCGCGAGCGCCGCGTTCCCGTGGAGCGCGTCCACCGCCGTCCGGATCGAGGAATCGAAATCGCTCGTGAACGCCCGATCCCAGAAATCATTTCCATCCGGGAGCTCGGTCCAAACCTCCTGGAAGAGCCAGATCGGCTCCCTGGGGTGCGTGTCGTTTTCTTCTTTCAGGGCTTGATAGAACTCGGGAGGGTGGAGCGCGTAGACGCGGATCGCATTCGCGTGGAGGGCGCGCGCGAACTGGAGCCACCGGCGATAATCCGCCTTGGTGATGGCGAATTCGCCGGGAAAGTGGCCCGGTGGCGCGGCCCCGAGGTTGATTCCCCGGATGAACATGGGCCGCGCGACCTGGCCCGCGACCACCTCGAACCGGTCGCCGCGCGCGCGCACGAAGCGCGCGGGATCCGGCGCGCCCGCCGAGGTCGAGGCGAGAAGACCGAGGGTGAGGAGGAGCAAAGGGAGCCCACGGCGAGTGGCTGCGATCGGACCGGCCCTCCGTCGAGTTGAAGCCCCCCGTGCGCATACTCGCGTACTTTCCGGGGAAAGGCTATACGTAGATACCCGCACCCGGTCGGGGGGGCTCAGGGGCAGATGGCCTCGAGGGTTCCCTCGACGTCCGCGAATGATTCCAGGATCACGTCGGGTTCCGCGGCGAGGAGCTCCGCGCGCGAAACGAGCCCGGTGGCCACGATGACGGCGCGCGCGCCGATGGCGCGGGCGCAGGCGACGTCGCGAGGCGTATCGCCGATGACGGTCGCCTCCTCGCCGCGCACGGGGCGCCCCAGGATGCGCTCGGCTTTCTCCAACGCGATCCGGGCCAGCTCGCCCCGGTCCTCGTGCTCGTCTCCGAACGCGCCGAAGCGGAAATACCCACCCAGCTTGAAGCGATTGAGCTTGAGCATCGCGCCGCGCTGGACGTTGCCCGTCAGGAGGCCCACCAGGACGTCCTCGCGTCCGCTCAGCCTGACCAGGAGGTCTTTCACGCCTGGAAAGAGCTTCGCGCCGTCGTGGTTTCGCATCTCGATGGTGAGGTGGGCCACGTAGCGCTCGAGGCACGCTCCTCGGCGCTCCTGGATCACCTCATCGGCGATCCCGGCCATCCTCATGATCTCCGCCACGCATTGCGGATCGGTCATGCCCGCGAAGCGAAAGCCACTGATCGGGCCCGTCGTGTCGAAGGTCTCGCGCAGCGCGCGCGCAAAGGCCAGCTTGGGGGCGATTCCCTCGCGGAGAAGTGTTCCGTCGATGTCGAACAGCGCGAGACGCATCGGGAGTCCGGCTCGTTGGGGGGTACTCTGTATCAGTTGGCGGGAGGCTCGATCTGGTAACCCCTCGGGCCTCGCCTGATCATAATCGGTGAATCAACGACATCATAGCCGCGCTTTCCGGGCTGGGCCGTGAACTTGAGGCAGGGAATCATGATCCGCCCAATTCCTGCCGGGAAGACGTCCTCGATCGAATAGGCCGCAAGCCGGTTCTGCTGCTGCGTCCATTGCTTGAGGGATTCGTCCGCGCGATCCAGGGCCTGGCTCGCCTTGAGGCGCGCCGCGCCCTTTACTACCTCGTCGGAATCCCAGTGCATCAGACTCGTATTCTTGAGCGAAGCGCAAACATAGGAGCCTCCCTGGCTCGTGAACACGAGCGCCTCGTCGCGGCTCTCGACGACCTTCCCCTGGCGGTCCGCGAAGAGAAGATAGACCGTAACCCGGAAGCGCCCGCTCGTAAGCTGCTCGATCGCGCCGTCTGCGAAGTCGAAAGCAATGAGGATCTGCCCGGTGGCGCCCGCGAGTGTCGCGTCGTCCGCGCGGACGGCGCCCGTGATCAGGCGTCGCGCCGCGGCGAGCCGGGTACGATCCAGGCTGGCGCTCTGCCGTGCGGCGAAGAATCGCTCCACCGCGCGGATCGTTGCCGGATTCGCTGTGGGCGAGGGCGCCGCGCGCTTTCCGAGACGGATCTCGGCCGGAGCATCCGATGCGGAAGCTCGGGGGGCAGGGGCCGGACATGCGATCGTGAACGCGAGGAGAATCATCGCCGAGTTGCGTCGAGTCACCGCGGGCATGGGTATCACCCCTCCTTGTCTGACGTCACGCGCGCGCTCCGGCAGCGACTCTCGCGCTTCCGGCTCCGGCGCCCGTGCTACCCGGGCCGTGGCCCGAGCCCGGGCCGGCGGAGCCTTCGAAGAGACGAGGGTTCGTGGTGCGCTTCAACGCCTCTTCGCGCGTGATGCGCCCCGATGTGACGAGATCCTTGAGCGCCTGGTCGAGCGTCTGCATTCCGTGCTGGGTGCCGACCTGCATGATGCTCAGGATCTGCGCCGTCTTGTCCTCCCGAATGAGATTCCGGAGCGCCGGGATGCCGGTCAGGATCTCGAGCGCCGCGACCCGCGACTTGCCGTCCGCGGTCGGAATCAACGACTGCGCGATCACCCCCTCGAGCGACTCGCTCAGCATCGTGCGGACCTGGGACTGGCGGTCCCCTGGAAACACGTCGATGAGCCGGTCGACCGTCTTCGCGGCCGAGTTGGTGTGGAGGGTGCCGAACACGAGATGCCCCGTCTCGGCTGCCGTGATCGCGAGGGAGGTGGTCTCCAGATCGCGAAGCTCGCCGACCAGGAGGCAGTCGGGGTCCTCGCGCAGGGCGCTCCGAAGGGCCACGGCGAAGTCCTTCGTGTGGGTTCCCACCTCGCGCTGGTTGATCAGGCACTTCTTGCTCTCGTGCACGAACTCGATCGGGTCCTCGATCGTGATGATGTGCCCCTGCTTGCTCGAGTTGACGAAGTCGATCATGGCCGCGAGGGTGGTGGACTTGCCGCTTCCGGTCGGCCCCGTCACGAGCACGAGCCCGCGCTCCTTCATGGCCATCTCCCGAAGCACGGGCGGGCAGCCCAATTCCTCGAGCGTGCGTATCTTGGCGGGGATGACGCGGAACACGGCGCCCGGACCGCGCCGCTGCATGAACACGTTGGCCCGGAATCTCGCGACCTCGGGGATCTCGAAGCCGAAATCGATCTCGTTGTGGGACTCGAATGTGGCGCGCTGCTCGGCGCTCATGATCTCGTACAGAATCCGGCGTGCCTCTTCCGCGCTCAACGCGGGGAGATTGGCCCGTACCATCTCGCCGCGCTGGCGGATGATCGGAGGCATCCCCGAGGAGATGTGGAGATCCGAGGCGCCCGCTTCGCGCGTCGAGGTGAGAAGGGCCGCGATGGACTGGGTTGTCACGGGCGCTTCTCGTTTGCGATCGCGTCGCGATCCTCGTCCGTCAGGATGGTTGCCGAGAGTCCGCCCGCGCGATCCTCGGACGTGTCCCACACGCTCGAGCCCTCCCGACGGGCCTTCGGCAGGCCAAGCAGCGCGAACGGCCGGTCCGCGAACACGGCGCGCCCATGCCGGGTTTTCGCGAGGTACTTGAGGAGCGACCTGCCGTCGAGCCAGTCGGTGCGCACGATGCTCTTCGCGAGCGAGGAACTTTCCCAGGTGCTGGTGAGCGGGCCGAAGAGAAACGGCTATGACGATTTCGTGTGGCTCTTTGCCGGACCGAAGTACGGCGGAAACATCCAGGCCTTCGAGGCGCCGTTCCCCAATGTCTTTCAAGAACTGGTTTTCCCTCCGGCAGACGGACTCACACCGCGCCGGTGATCGGTGAAAGTGCTGAGAGTCACCCAAACGAAATCCAGAAACCGGAGAAGCGCCTTACCCGTCGTCCGATCCGGGTTCCCGCTGACATTTGTTAAATGAGAAGGACCGGACTCGCCGACCCTTCCGAATTTGCATCGCCGCCTTCGTCACTAATTAGAAAGTATTGGTGAAGTTGGGATAAGGAATGGGAATAGGAGGAGCAGGAGGGGGAGCAGGACGGGAAGGATTACTAGTGCCACCAGCGACCTCAGCTAGCTCGATTTCGTCGAGCTCGATCAAGGCGTCAGATTCAATTGTCTTTGAGTCCACGGCATTTTTCCATTGAAAGTGAGCTGAAAAGGGCGACTCGGATGAACGAACTGTGCGCC
>Ga0137409_10007249_pt1 | contig 11413 bp, 15 predicted proteins | sample CZODoug1_16funga_FD_122059 | JGI IMG/M metagenome (GOLD analysis project Ga0137409, IMG submission 122059) | Vadose zone soil fungal communities from Angelo Coast Range Reserve, California, USA - CZODoug1_16fungal (Hybrid Assembly) | ecosystem: Environmental > Terrestrial > Soil > Vadose zone... | reverse complement strand
CCTCCGGGAGGGGCTCGCCAGGACTCGCTCGCTAGTGCTGGGCCTGTTCGGCGACAGGACCATCGATTCGGCGCTCTACGAGGAGATCGAAGCCGCGCTGCTCGCGAGCGACGCCGGTGTCGAGGCAACGCAGTTTCTCCTGTCGAGGCTGCGCGCGCGCGCAAGCGGCGCAAGGACTGCGGACGACCTGAAGGCAGAGCTGCGAGCGGCGGTGGTCGACCTGCTCGCTCCGCTCCAGCGTCCTCTGGAGCTTGCCGGAAAAAAACCTTTCGTGATCTTGCTTGCGGGGGTCAACGGCGCGGGAAAGACGACCTCGGCCGGCAAACTCGCCAGATTCTTCCGAAACCAGGGCCGTTCGGTCCTGCTTGCAGCAGGGGATACGTTTCGCGCCGCGGCGCGTGAGCAGCTCGCCGTCTGGGGCGAGCGCAATGACGTCGCGATCGTCGCCCAGTCGGGGGGCAGCCCGGGGGCGGTGGTGTTCGACGCGATCGCGGGCGCCCGGGCACGTGGTACCGACGTGGTGATTGCCGATACCGCGGGGCGCCTGCCCACGCAGCGACACCTCATGGAAGAAGTCGCCAAGATCCGGCGCGTCGTCGCCAAGGCCGAACCCGGTGCTCCGCACGAGACTTGGCTTGTCCTTGACGCCAACACCGGCCAGAACGGCCTTGCTCAGGTCGAGGCGTTCGACAACGCGCTCGGCCTCACGGGATTGATTCTCACCAAGCTCGACGGCACGGCCAAGGGTGGCATTGTGTGTGCCATCGCGCTCGCTCGATCTGGCAATCCTTTGCCACTCAGGTTTCTCGGGGTGGGTGAAAGCGCGGATGATCTGCGACCCTTCGTCGCCGATGAATTCGCCACCGCCTTTCTCGGCTAGCTCCGCCCTAACAGCTGCGATATGGCGATCATCGCGCTCCATCAGGTCAGCAAGCGCTATCCGGGAGGATTTGAGGCGCTGAAGGCGGTCAGCTTTTCGGTCGAGCCGGGTGAGATGCTGTTCCTTACGGGTCACTCGGGCGCCGGCAAGACGACCCTCCTCAAACTGATCGCCGCCATCGAGCGCGCCAACGGAGGGACAGTACTCGTCAACGGCCAGAACGTTTCGTCAATGCGCTCGGGCGCGATACCCTACTTGCGGCGCAACCTTGGCCTCGTCTTTCAGGGACAGAAGCTGCTCTACGATCGCAGTGTGTTCGACAATGTCATGCTGCCGCTGATCGTCACGGGACAGCCTTACCGCGAAGCCGCGCGGCGCGCACGTGCTGCCCTCGACAAGGTCGGCCTGCTGACGCGCGAGAAGGCGAACCCGGTGACGCTTTCAGGCGGCGAGCAGCAGCGCCTTTGCGTCGCGCGGGCCGTCGTAAACCGCCCTGCAATCCTCCTCGCCGACGAACCCACCGCCAGCCTGGATTCGGCGTATGCGGACGAAATCATGGAGATGTTCAATGCCTTCCACCAAGTCGGAGTCACCGTGCTGGTTGCGACGCACGACCAGCAGTTGATCGGCAAGTACCGAAAGCGCGTCCTGGCGCTCGACCACGGCAGGCTTCAATGAGGGTGTGGCTGCAGCACCATCGCCTGAGTCTTGCCCAGACCACGGCCCGCCTGGCGAGGTCGCCCTTGGCCACCACGCTCAATGTTCTGGCGATAGGTGTCGCGCTGGCGCTGCCGTTCGGGGTGTACTGTCTGCTCGCGAACCTCGAGTCCCTGTCGCGCAAGGTGTCCGTCGACCCCCAGCTGACCGTCTTCCTCGCGAGAGACGCGGGAAGAGCCGACGTCGCCACGGTCGAAGGACGGTTGAAGAGCGCCCGGGGCGTGCGCAGCGTTCGCTTCATATCCCGCGACGCGGCCCTCGCGGACCTGGGTCACGCCGGCGGAATGGACGAGGTGATCGCGAGCCTGCCGCAGAATCCTCTACCCGATGCCTTCGTCGTCACGCTCTCGACGAGCGACCCGGCGCTGGCGGATCGCCTCGAGCTCGAGTTCAAGAATCTGCCCAAGGTCGCGTTCGTGCAAGCCGATTCCGCATGGGTCAGGCGTCTGGACGCCCTGCTCCGACTCGGACGGACAGGAGTGGTGCTGCTCGCCGGCTTGCTCGCCATCGCTCTCGTGGCCGTGACCTTCAACACCATCCGTCTGCAGATCCTCACGCAGCGCGAGGAGATCGAGTTGTGCCGCCTCATCGGCGCAACCCACGCGTACATCCGCCGGCCGTTTCTCCACCTCGGATCGCTGCTCGGGCTCCTGGGCGGGTTCGCGGCCCTTGCCATCGTAGCGGCGGGGCTCGCTTTCCTGAATCGCGACCTCGCAACACTCGCCCAGCTCTACGGTACGGACTTCCGCCTGAGCTTGCCGAGTCCCCGAGAAATGGGCTCGGTGCTGGGTGCCGCAGCTGCGCTGGGATGGCTGGGAGCCTATCTATCTGTGAGTAGACACTTACTCGAAGTAGGCCGCAAATAGTGGCCCTAGCCACCTAGGCACCTTCCGCCAGAGGAGGCCAACCCACCCAGGCGGGAACCCGGCCTGCCGTTAGCACTCTAAGATCGTGAGTGCTAAAATCTGGACCACTTGGGGGCAACTGAAAAATGACCAACACCATGATGCCGCTGTCGGCTATGACATTGCCGGTTCCCGTCGGAAGCTTGGAGAGCTACATCCACGCGGTGAACCGCTTCCCGATCCTCACGCCCGAGCAGGAGCTCGCGCTCGCTCGCAAGTTCAGGTCCGACGATGACGTCGAGGCTGCGCGGCAGCTCGTGCTATCGCACCTTCGTGTGGTCGTGTCGATCGCCCGCGGATTTCTAGGCTACGGGCTGCCCCACGGCGACCTTATCCAGGAAGGAAACATCGGCCTGATGAAAGCCGTCAAGCGCTTCGATCCCGAACGCGGGGTGAGGCTGGTCTCGTTCGCGGTCCACTGGATCCGCGCAGAGATTCACGAGTTCGTCCTGCGCAATTGGCGCATGGTCAAGGTCGCTACGACCAAGGCACAGCGCAAGCTCTTCTTCAATCTGCGGAGTATGAAACCCTCGCTCGATCCCTTGACGCGGGCCGAGATCAGTTCCATGGCCAGGCAGCTCAAGGTCAAGCCTGAAGAGGTCGCCGAGATGGAAATGCGCCTTGCGGGGCAGGAGATCGCACTCGAGCCCGCCAGCGACGACGACGATTCCTACGCACCCATCGCGTACCTGGCCGACCGCTCGCCCGAGCCCTCGGAACTGGTCGAGGCAAGCCAGGAAGAAGACCTGCGGTCGCGCGGCTTGGCGAACGCTCTTGCGAGCCTGGACGCGCGCAGCCGCCGCATCATAGAAACGCGCTGGTTGCGCGAGAAGGACTCGGCGACGCTGCACGATCTTGCGGCGGAGTTCAAGGTGTCTGCAGAGCGCATCCGCCAGATAGAAGCAAAAGCCCTGGAAAAAATGAAGGGCCTTATCGCCCAGGCTTGAGCAGTAATGGAGAAGCCGCGATTCGTCGCGGCTTTTTTATTTGCCCGTCGATACGACGTAGCGATTGCGGCCTTGTTGCTTGGCCTGGTAGAGCGCCTGATCGGCGATCTCGATGATGTTCTCCGGTTTGGTGTCTTGCGTGGGAATCAGCGACGCGACACCTTGGCTGAGCGAGATGGTGGCGCCCGACCCCGAGCGCAGGTGAGGAATCGCCAGCCCCTCGATTGCCCGAGTGAGCGATTTCGCCACGTCCGTGGCCCCGTCCATGTTCGTTGCCGGAAGGACTATTGCGAATTCCTCCCCGCCGTAGCGCGCTGCAAGATCCGCCGGACGCCTGGCCACCGACTTCAGCGCTGCTGCAACCTGTCGCAGGCAATCGTCGCCGACCTGGTGTCCGTAGCAGTCGTTGAATGCCTTGAAGTGATCGACATCGGCCAGTATGAGCGAAAGGGGCTGGTGCTCGCGCGAGGCGCGCTTTACTTCGGTGAGAAGATAGGTATCGAAGTAGCGCCTGTTTGCGATTCCGGTCAGCCCGTCCTGGCGCGACAGTTTTTCCAGCTCGCGATTCGCCACTGCGAGCTCCCGCGACGTCTCCAGCAGCTTGGTACGAGTGGCTTCGATCCTCTGAAGCGCGCGGATTTTCGCGTTCAACACCACGAAGCTCACCGGCTTGACCAGATAGTCGTCCCCGCCCGCCTCGATGGCGCGATCGAGGTCCTGATCGGCCTCCTTGGAGCTCAGGAAAATGATGGGAACCCACTCGTCGGGGCGCCTCTGGCGCATCTGGCGTGCCGCTTCGTACCCGTCCATGACCGGCATGATGACGTCGATCAGGACAAGGTCGGGCCGGTCTTGTGCGTAGATCGTCAGCCCCTTGCTCCCGTCCTCCGCCTCGGTCACCGAGTGCCCCATCTTTTCGACCAAGGTGCGCATCGCCGCACGGATGGTGGGTGAATCGTCGACGATCAGAACCTTCATGGCCTGCGGCGCCCCTCGCGCGTGCGATAAACTAAGAATACAACGGTTCCAGACTGCAATTGCTTAAGGCCGCGACAGGCTCGTGCGCGGCACGTCACGGGGTCAGCGCCCGGCGCCAAGCAGCGTCTTCAGGTCGGCGACCAGGTTCGGGACATTGCCCTGCCGCACGTACAGACGAAGCCGTCCCTGGGGATCGAATACATAGCTTCCCGCTGTGTGATCCACCGTATAGCTGTCCGGCGCCTTTCCGGGCGCCTTCTGGTAGAACACCTTGAATTCCTTCGCCACTTTCGCGGTCGCGGCTGCGTCACCGTAGAGGCCCAGAAAAGTCGGATCGAACGCCGGCACATAGTTCGCGAGCAGCTTCTGCGTGTCCCGCTCGGGATCGACCGTGACGAAGAGAACCTGCAGTCGATTGCCGCTGTCTCCCAGTTGCTCCTTCGCCACCCTCAGCTCGGCGAGCGTCGTCGGGCACACGTCCGGGCAGCGGGTGTAGCCGAAGAACATCACCACCACCTTGCCGCGAAAATCGGCAAGCGTCCGCGTCTTCCCGGTGTGATCCGTGAGCGTGAAGTCCTTACCGTAGTCCGCACCCGTAATGTCCGTGTTCTTGAACCGCGGAGCCGAGCCGCTGCACGCGCTGAGCGCCAGGGTGGCGATCAAGCAAGACAGTGCCCTCGCGGCGCTCACAGGTAGAGATAGTGATCGACCAGCAGCGCGGTGAAAAGCAGCGCCAGATATGCGATCGAATAGCGGAACGTCCGGCGCGCAAGGGCATCGCTGTAGCTGACGTAGAGACGGATCGCGTAAACCACGAACACTCCGCTCAGTGTCAAAGCCGCAGCAAGATATATCCAGCCGCTCATGCCATAAGCGAACGGCAAGAGGGAAGACGCGAAGAGCACGAGCGAATACAGCAGAACGTAAAGGCGGGTGAAGCGCTGGCCGTGGGTGACCGGGAGCATCGGCAACCCCGCCCTTGCGAAATCCTCGGTTCGGTAAAGCGCAAGCGCCCAGAAATGCGGCGGCGTCCATGCGAAGATGATGAGGAAGAGAAGGAGCGCCTCTGGCGCCACGTCTCCAGAGACCGCGGCCCAGCCGAGAACCGGCGGCATCGCGCCGGAGGCTCCACCGATGACGATGTTCTGCGGCGTCGACGGCTTGAGCAGCACCGTGTAGATCACGGCGTAGCCGACAAACGTGCCGAAGGTCAGCCACATCGTGAGCGGGTTGACCAATGCGTAGAGCGTCCACAAACCGGCGCCGCCGATCGCGCCGGCGAAGACGAGGGTTTGCCGTGAAGTAAGATCCCCGCGCGGCAGCGGTCTGCTTCGAGTTCGGGTCATCACTGCGTCGATTTTCTGCTCGACCAGGCAGTTGATGGCCGCCGCCGATGCCGCCACAAGCCAGATTCCGACGATCGCCGAGAGCAAGAGTCCGGGCGGCACCATCCCCGGTGTCGCGAGAAACATTCCAATCGCCGCGCAAAAAACGATCAGCGATACCACGCGGGGCTTGGTCAGACCGACGAACTGACGCAGGCGCAAGCTCGACGTGGTCAGAGCGAATTGCATGGGAGAAATTTTATCATGCGCGCTCGCAGCCTCATCCGATTCGCGACGCTCTGAGCAGCCGCGTGAGATCCCTGAGCATTCTCCGTCCGTCGGGATCTGCGGGAAAACGCAGCATCAGGCTGCCCATGGGGTCGACTACATAGATGTATCCGGCCGGATTGCCCGACGCGGGCAATTCACCGAGGAGAGCTCCGTCAGGCACGCGCGCTACGTTCAAGCCCTCGTGCTCGCGCAGCAGCGCCGGCGCCGGGACTCCGCCATCGCTCAGGAGCCATACCCGCTCGATCCGTTCCGCGTCCTTGCCGAGCGCCAGACACGCCTGGCGCATGTACACCAGTTTTCTCCGGCAGCCGTCGGCGCAGGCCCCGGAGTCGACCTGGAGCAATACCCACTTGCCGCGCAGCTGAGAGAGCCGGAACGAGCTGCCCTCCGGTCGACGGAGCTCGGGGTCGGAAAGCGAGCGCGGCTCGGTCAGCTCACCGTAGTTCATCCGCGACTGCGGCTGCCAGACGAAGTAGGCGAACCAGGCCGCCACGGTCGGTGCGGCGCAGAACGCGAGAATCAGCAGGGCGACGCGCCGGCCGCGCCGGCGCTGCTCAGCCGCGCGCGGTGGAATCTGTTCGCTTGAAGCCGAGAACGACATAGAGAACAGCGGCAACTGCCGCGAAGGAATACCACTGCAGCGCGTAGCTGCGATGCCTCTCGACACCGGTATCGGGGCGCTCCCACGCCCTCACGAGACCGTCGCGAGCGTCACTGGTCTGCTCGATCACGAACGCCTGCAGGCCCAGTCCGAGACGTTTTTCTTCGCGCGAAAGCACGAGATTCTGGCGCACGCTCCCGGAATCTGCCTCGGGAGCAAGCTCGAGAAAGCGTGCGCTGGGGACCAGCGCGACGCCTTCTATCGTTTGAAAACCCTGCGGAGTCGGCACAGCAGGCAGTTGCGAGCGATCGCCCGCAGCGATCCAGCCGCGATTGACGAGGACGCATACGTCCCCGCGTTCGAGTTTGAGAGGCGTGAGGACGTGGTATCCAGCCGTGCCGCGCATGACCTTGTTGTCGAGGAAAAACGTGCCGCGCGCGACGAAGGTCCCGCGCGCCGCGACACGATGGCGCTCGAAGCGCGAGGCGTCGACGCGTTCCGGCGGCACCACGAACGCGGGCCCTCGCGCGGCCTCGTCCATCAATCGGCCCGCCTCGAGCTTTTCCTCGGCACGCCGCGTCTGCCAGCCGCCCAGCGCGACAGTCAGCGCTATGAACGCCGCGGCGGCGAGGCTGGGAACCCACCCCGGCCTGAACGCCCGACCCGCGATCCTGATTCCTGCGGACATGGCGCTAGAGGGATTGGAGTACACTCGCTACCGGCCGTTCCCGCGCCGACCGCATGAAAATCGTCGTCATCCTGATCTTCGTCGCAATACTTGCGAGCCTCGGTTCAGCGCTCTTTTTCCTGGTCAACGATAGAGGCCAGTCCAAACGCACGGTCAAAGCCCTTGCACTGCGGGTCGGACTATCGTTGGGCCTGTTCCTGCTGTTGATGGCGGGATACTACTTCGGCCTCATCCCCGGCAAGCTAACCTAGCCGCCGACGTCCCTGAACCGGACGTCGGAACTGCGCGTCCCGCGATTCCGACGCCTGCGCACGCTCTACACCCAGTAGACGAAGATGAACAGCCCGAGCCACACGACGTCGACGAAGTGCCAGTACCACGCCACGGCTTCGAAGGCGAAGTGCTGCTCCGGCTTGAAGTGCCCGGCGAGGCAGCGGACCAGGATCGTGGTCAGCATGATGGCGCCTAGCGTCACGTGGAAGCCGTGGAACCCCGTGAGCATGAAAAACGTAGACCCGTAGACGCCCGTCGTCAGCTTGAGATTCAGCTCGGAGTAGGCGTGCGTGTACTCGTACGCCTGCAGCGTGAGGAAGACCACGCCGAGGCCGATGGTCAGGAACATGAACAGCGCGAGCTGTCCGCGCTTGTTCTCTTTCAGGGCCCAGTGGGCAATGGTGACGGTAACACCCGACGACAGGAGCAACAGCGTGTTGATCGCGGGAATCCCCCAGGCCGCCATGGGCGTGAACGGGTCCTTGAAGTCGGGCCCGGCGGAAGGCCAGTGCGGAGAGAAGTCCGGCCAGAGCAGCTTGCTGTCCAGGCTTCCGAGGTCGGGCAAGGCGAGCTGCCGCGCGTAGTAGAGCGCGCCGAAGAAGGCGGCGAAGAACATCACTTCGGAGAAGATGAACCAGCTCATGCCCCAGCGGAATGAAACGTCCTCCCAGCGGCCGTACTTGCCGCCCTCGGATTCGCGGATGACGTCGCCGAACCAGCGCACCATCATGAATACCAGGATCGCGAAGCCGATCAGCACCAGATAACGCCCGGGCTCCCAGCCGTTGAACCAGCTCGCGGCGCCGGTTGCCATGAAGAGCAGCGCCGCCGAGCCGAAGATCATCCAGTGCGACGGGTTCGGAACAAAGTAGTGTTGGTGCTGAGCGTGGTCGCTCATCTTGCCCTCCTCTGATTACGCGGCCCGGCCGATGATGAACTTCACCAGGAGGACCAGACTCAACACGAATATCGCTGCGCCGATCAACCCGGCAATCACGACCTGAACCGGCTTGATCTGCGCGAGATCCTTTTCATGCTCGGTGCGCTTCCTCACGCCGAGAAACGACCAGAACACGGCCCGGGCGACTTGCAGCGGAGACGCGGGCTTGAGCCCCGGATCGCTCACCGCGATCACCCCCGGCCGTCCCGCGCCGCGTTCACCTCGAAAAAGGTGTACGACAGCGTCACGGTGTTGATCTCGCGCGGCAGTTTCGAGTCGATCACGAACACCACCGGCATTTTTCGAACCTCGCCGGGCCCGAGGGTTTGCTGCTGAAAGCAGAAACACTCCATTTTCTTGAAGTAGAGCGCGGCCTGCTGAGGGCCGTAACTGGGAACGGCCTGACCCGTTACCGGGCGGTCGAGCGTATTCGTGACTTCGTAGAGAACCTGCGTGATTTCCCCAGGGTGCACCGAAATAGCGGCTTGCAGCGGCTTGAAGTTCCACGGCAAGCGGCGCGTGTTGGCGTCGAACTCGATCGACACACTGCGGGTGGAATCCACCTGCGTATTCTCCGCCGCGATCGCATCCGGCTGAAACACGTTGCGGATGCCGGTTACCTCGCAGATTTTCTCGTAGAAGGGCACCAGCGCGAAGGCAAAGCCGAACATGACGACAGCGCACACCAGCAGCTTGCGCAGCAAGCGCTGGTTGGCGCTCGCGCGATCGTCCCGGCTCGTCATCTGAGGCTCATCTGAGAATGAGGTACTTGAGCATGATGCCCAGGAAAAAGACGAGCGCGATCGAGCCGAGCACCAGGGCCGTCCTGAGGTTGTGCTGCTGTCCCCTGCCCGGCGTCACTTCACCACCGGCTGCTCGTGGAAGCTGTGGTACGGGGCCGGGCTCGCCAGGTGGGTCCATTCGAGCGTGTCGGCGCCCTCCCAGGGCTTCTGGGGCGCCTTCTCGCCGCGCCCGAGCACCGTAACCTTGAGGATGATCCACAGGAAAAGTATCTGGGACAGTCCAAAGCCGAGCGCGCCGATCGAGGCGACCTCGTTGAACCCGGCGAACTGCAGCGCGTAGTCCGGTATGCGGCGCGGCATGCCGGCGAGGCCGAGGAAGTGCATCGGGAAGAACGTGACGTTGAAGAAGATCATCGACCCCCAGAAGTGCCACTTGCCGAGGGTCTCGTCGTACATCCTGCCCGTCCACTTGGGCACCCAGAAATAGAACCCGGCGAAGAGCGAGAACAGCGACCCCGCGACAAGCACGTAGTGGAAATGCGCCACGACGTAGTACGTATCCTGAAGCTGGATATCGATCGGCATGATCGCGAGGATCAGCCCCGTAAACCCGCCCATGGTGAAGACGAAGATGAAGCCGACCGCGAAGAGCATCGGCGTCTCGAAGGTCATGGAACCCTTCCACATCGTCGCGAGCCAGTTGAAGACCTTCACCCCCGTAGGCACCGCGATCAGCACCGTCGCGTACATGAAGAACAGGATCCCCGCGGTCGGCATCCCTACGGTGAACATGTGGTGCGCCCAGACGATGAACGAGAGGATCGCGATCGACGCCGTCGCGTAGACCATCGAGGAGTAGCCGAACAGGGGCTTGCGCGCGAACGCAGGGATCACCTGGCTGATGATGCCGAAGCCGGGCAGGATCATGATGTAGACCTCGGGATGTCCGAAGAACCAGAAGATGTGCTGGAACATCACGGGGTCGCCGCCGCCCGCGGCGTTGAAGAAGGACGTGCCGAAGTGGCGGTCGGTGAGCACCATGGTCACCGCGCCCGCGAGCACCGGCATGACCGCGATCAGCAGATACGCGGTGATCAGCCAGGTCCAGACGAAGAGCGGCATCTTCATCAGCGTCATCCCGGGCGCGCGCATGTTGAGGATGGTGGTGATGATGTTGATCGAGCCCATGATCGAGGACGCGCCCATGATGTGCAGCGCGAAGATCGCGAGGTCCATGCCCGGGCCCATCTGGGTCGAGAGCGGCGCGTAGATGGTCCAGCCGGCGGCGGTCGCACCGCCCGGCACGAAGAACGAGGCGACCAGCAGAATCGCCGCCGGCGGCAACAACCAGAAGCTCCAGTTGTTCATGCGTGCGAACGCCATGTCGGGCGCGCCGATCATCATCGGGATCTGCCAGTTGGCAAAACCGACGAAGGCCGGCATGATCGCCCCGAACACCATGATCAGCCCGTGCATGGTGGTCAACTGGTTGAAGAACTCCGGTCGCCAGAATTGCATGCCCGGCTCGAACAGCTCGAGGCGCAGCATCAGCGCGAGTATTCCGCCGACGAAGAACATGCTCAAGCTGAACAGCAGGTAGAGCGTGCCGATGTCCTTGTGATTGGTCGTCTTGACCCAGCGCATGATCCCCGAGGGATGATGCGCGTGATCGTCGTGACCGTGATGTGCGTGTGCAGCTTCCATAGCGTTCTCCAGAATGCTTTTCGTGTTCCCGCCTACTTCCGCGCCGCCTTGATTTCAGCCGGCGTGACCATGTCCCCGGTCTTGTTGGACCAGTTGTTGCGCGTGTAAGTAATGACCGCCGCAATGTCGACGTCCGACAGCTGCTTGCTCCACGCCACCATCGCGGTAGGCTTACCGTCCTTTACCACGCCGTTGAGCACCACCGCGATCTGCGCTTCCTTCGGGCCATTCACGATCTTCGACCCGGAATTTTTAATACTTTTAAAAACATAAATACCAGGTCCGGCAAACGTGAGGGTTTCACCCCCGCTAAGAGTGATATTTCCGTAAGAACCCGGCTTGATGGTCATCGTCGTTTTGATGTCCATAGATCCTGCAGCAGGAAAATTCGTAACGGGCGGTAAAACCGGTAATATGGGAA
>Ga0137409_10007248_pt1 | contig 11413 bp, 9 predicted proteins | sample CZODoug1_16funga_FD_122059 | JGI IMG/M metagenome (GOLD analysis project Ga0137409, IMG submission 122059) | Vadose zone soil fungal communities from Angelo Coast Range Reserve, California, USA - CZODoug1_16fungal (Hybrid Assembly) | ecosystem: Environmental > Terrestrial > Soil > Vadose zone... | reverse complement strand
AGCACTTTCGCCAGACTGGATTTCAGCCGCGTGCCTTTCCCCGCGGCCAGGATCACGATAGCCAGATCGTTGTTGGACATAGTTTCAGCCCATTCTGCGGGAGCAGCGGGCGTTTCGCAATGAAGGGATGCGGGTAACGCGGCGAATGGCTAATCAGCGGCGGGGGCGGGAGAGAGGGTGGTCAGGTAGGACTCGATCTCGGGGCGAGAGGATTCTTCCGTGGTGATGGTCCAAAGCGAGGGGTCGGCCAGGAGCTGGCTGACAAGTTGGGTGTGCAGGGCATGGCCGGCTTTATGGGCCTCGACGCGGGCAAGGAGCGGCAACCCCACCAATGCCAAATCTCCTATGAGGTCGAGGGCTTTGTGGCGGCCAAATTCATCGGGGAAGCGCAGGGGGCCGTTCATGACGCCATCGTTGGTGAGAACGATGGCATTCTCAAGGGAGCCGCCGCGAATCAGGCCCATGGATTTGAGCGGCTCGATATCTCGTTCGAAACAAAACGTGCGTGCGCGAGCAAGAAGGTGGCGGAAGGTCTCCGGGCCGACCACCATCTCCACTTCCTGCTGCCCGACAAGCGGGTGCGCGAAATCCACGTAGCAGCGCACACGAAATTCATCGGCGGTATAAATGCCGATGCGGCGGTCGCCTTCGACGACTTCGAGGGGCTTCAAAACCTTCAGATAGCGGCGCCTTCTGCGGAGCTTCCGAACGCCGCACTGCTCCAGCATCTGCATGAATGGTTCTGCTGAGCCGTCGAGGATCGGGACTTCAATCGAATCAATGTCGACGTACACGTTGTCGATGCCGCAGGAATAGATCGCGGCGAGAAGGTGCTCGGTGGTGGAGAGGAGAACGCCCTGTTTCATGAGGCTGGTGGCGTAACTCACGCGCGCTACGTTGTGGCCCTGCGCTTCGATGGGAAAGTTATCGAGGTCCACGCGGCGAAAAACGATGCCGGTTTCGGCCGGCGCGGGGACAAGCCGAACGTGGCCGTAGACACCAGTATGGAGTCCCACGCCTTCGGCGACAGCCGCCCGGGCGATGGTAGTCTGGAACATATCCACTCTCAATGGTAGCATCTTGCTAGCCAGACTCGATTCAATTTGTGCTTTATTATCAATGGTTTAAGAACTACTCGAAGCCTGACTGGAAGTCGCTTGTGGTAAATGCGCAACATTTGGCACGATGGCCGTGTCTCTTTCTGGAAACGCACACTTGACCATGCTTCTTCACAAGCTTCCTTTTTCTTTCTTACCGCGTCCCAAACAGTTGCAGTGTTATAATCAGGGATTGTATCGTTTTAGGGATAGGTGGCGAATGAATCGAACGGCTCGCATCGGCATTGTTGCAGTTTCGTTGGTCATCTTCTGCTTCGCGGGGCTGGGATACATCCTGGGACGCGCGGCCGATGACAAGGCTTACAAGTCCCTCACGGTCTATGGGGAAGTCCTGCAGAAGATTCAGCAGGACTACGTCGACGACCCGAACATGCATACGGTGACTGCGGGTTCACTCCATGGCTTGCTCGAATCGCTCGACCCACAATCCAGCTACCTGACACCGCGAGAGTACGAGGAATACAAGAAGAAATTGCAGAATTCCGGCACTGGCGAGACCGGCCTGACGCTCAGCAAGCGCTATGGCTATGTGATCGTTCTCTCGGTTCTTCCGGATAGCCCGGGAACCAAAGCCGGCGTTCGAAGCGGCGACATTTTTGAATCCATAGGCGGGTTTACGACGCGGGACATGTCCGTGGGCCAGGCGCTGAATCTTTTGGCGGGGCAGCCCGGCACCGGCATTAAAGTGGCAATCATTCGCCGCGGGAAAGCCACGCCCGAGGAAGTCGATCTCGTCCGCGAAAAGTTGGCTGCACCGAAGATCATCGTCCAGAAGGCAGAGCCGGATATTCTCGTGCTGCGCTTGCCGTCGCTGGATGCAGGGCGCGCCGATGAAGTACGCAACCGGTTGCTGGATGCCGAGAGGCAGGGCGTTCGCAAGGTCATTTTGGACGTGCGCGAATGCGGCCGCGGGCCCATCTCGGAAGCGATTTCCCTCGCGCGGCTTTTCGTGCCGTCCGGGACCATCACGACTCTGCGCGGCCAGACGGTTTCGGCGCAGGTTTTTTCGGCGGAGCCGAAACAAGTTGTATGGAAGAATTCTGTTTCGGTGCTGATTGATGCAACCACTTCCGGCGCTGCGGAAGTTTTTGCGTCCGCCATCGTGGCCAATCATCGCGGCGACGTCGTGGGAGAGCGCACGTTTGGTTTGGCATCCGAGCAGAAGCTGATCTCGCTGGATGACGGGTCGGCGCTGATTCTTACGGTGGCGAATTACTACAATCCCGGCGGGAAATCGATCCTGGAGGAAGGCATCACTCCCACAGAAGTGGTGCGCGCCGTTCCGGACGATTCGGATTCCGGCGATGACGATGCGGCGCCGCCACCTGAAACGCAGAAGGAACCGGGTCTTGGCCCGCGGCCGCTTTCCCCAGAGGATCCGATCTTCCACCGGGCGCTCGACCTCATGAGAACTCCCGCAAAGAAGGCCGCCTAGTATTCCGTGTCCGTTCGGCGCGTTCTGAATAGTTCGCGTTTTTCCTCCTCAACCGATGCTCGAGCAAATCTAGCCCGGCTTGCTGGGTTTGTTTTTCTGTTTGGCCTGGGCTGGGTTGCGTCCGGCTGTAAGAAGCCGGAGCCCGCGCGCCCCGCGCTGGCGAAAATTCACGCCATCACGCGAGAACTCGCTGCCGCGGCTAAATCGGCGGCCCCCAGCGGTTCCGAGATCCGCGTGGTGTTCCAGGCTCCCGATGGAAGTGCGGGAGTAACAGATCATCTGGACATCACACTGTTTTCGGCCGGAGCGGATTCCGCCGCGCGGTCCCAAGTTGCGAAAATCCAGCAATCCTTAACTGCAGTAGCGACCCGGCACGCGCTCACCGAAGAGCTATCGGAAAGCCGCGAAGGAGTACTCTTCTTTTTTCTAAAGTCGGGCGTTCGAACGCACGCAATTCACATCCACGCGGGCGCGAAAACCTCACCGCACACCGGTGATTCTCCCGGCCCGCCTTCTGCACCGCGGCTCGCAGTTATTTTGGACGATCTCGGCAGCGACCGCGCCGCCGCCGAAGCAATCTTTGCTCTGCCCTATCCACTGACCGTTTCCATCTTGCCAAACCACGAGCATTCCTTCGAAATTGCGAATGAAGCGCACCGCCGAGGCTACCAAGTGATGCTTCATCTGCCCATGCAATCCATCGCGAATGAAACGCCCGAGGCGCAGGAATTGCGCCTGGGCATGCAGGCGACGGAGGTGAGCGGGCTCGTCGGGCAGTTCCTGCAGAATGTGCCCGGCGTTGCAGGCGTCAACAATCATCAGGGCTCGCAGGCCACCTCGGATCCCGAGCTCATGGACGAACTCATGCCGGTGCTGCGCGACCGGCATCTCTTCTATGTTGACAGCCGAACCACAGCGGCGACGGTGGCCTTTGATACCGCACAGAGCTTCGGGGTTCGCTCCGCCTTTCGAAACGTTCCATTCCTCGATGATGTTGCTGAAGTCGCGGCCGTGCGCAAGCAACTGGAATTGGCGCGGCGCGGCGCTCGCGAAAAGGGAGACGCGATCGCCATCGGCCATCCGCACCCCGCAACACTTCAGGCTTTGCGCGAATTCTTGCCGCGCGCGCAGGCACACGGAGTCCGCCTCGTATTCGTCTCCGACCTTGTCCGCTAAGAAAGCATTGCTGCCCTAGTTGGGCGTGGGATTCGAGCTCTTCGCGGGATACACCCGATGCACGACCAGGGCGAGAATTGCCATAGTCAGGAAACTGAAGATGCTGCCCTCGGGACCTACCGAGCCTCCGGTGAGCCACTTGGCGCCGTGCAACGACGCGTCCGAAAGGTGCCCTTCAAAGACAATGCCGCTATTCGGGACGGAAAAAAGAAAGGTCTCACCGAAATCAAAGCTTGCATGCCACCCAACCGCCAGCCAGAGGTTGCCCGTGCGCCGAAGCGTTAGTGCAAATACCAGTCCAATCATCACGACCGCCGCCGCGCCCACCCAACCTTCGCCGGGATTCCCCAGATGGATTGCACCGAACAGAATGGAAAGCAGGATCGCCGCAGGCCAGAAGCCGATTCCGTCAGCCAATGTAAACTGCGTGTAGCCGCGAAACAGAAATTCTTCGAAGAGGCCAACGAATACAAAGAAGACCGCCCACACGATTGCCCAACGCAAAATATCAGAGCCGTGTAGCGCCATAGTTCCAAAAGAATATCCGCCAAAGGCGGAGATCAGACCCATCAGTGCCGAGACCTCAACCAAGCCGATCAGGAAGCCCTGCCAGAACAATTTTCCAAACGCGCTACTCGCGGGCAACCCATAGACACCGGGCGGGCGATGCTCGATGAGCGACATGATCAGTGCCGCTCCAAAAACCACAACGAAGCTGAATACCTCACCTGCGAACAAATAACCCGGAGAGAAGACGCCACGCACGGGACGACCGAAATGCCGGAGGATCAGCCCACCACCAAACGCAATGGCCGCCACAAGAGCGGCATAAATCAGCAAACGCCAGCCTGCGCGCAATCCTGTTTCATTCAGGAAAATCTTGCTCGCAAGTCCCACGGGCGGAGGGGGCGTCAGCGGCGGAAGTGAGGAAGGATCGGTAAGCGGTTCTGCGTCCAACAATCACCTCGAAAATAAATACAAGCCCACAACTCTGTCAGACGCGCGGAATGATTCCCCGTGAGCGCAGTCCATATAACCCAAAAAGTCTTGTGCAAGCAAGGAGTCTTTGGGCAAATCAATTCTGTAGACTTTCCTGCTTCATCTTGTTCCGAAATCACCAGTTTCAGAGTTCGATCTTCCATGAACGGTCAAGTTCCTGGACTAGGCATGGCCTGTGGCTATCGCGTTACGGGAACTAGGGCTGCGCCAAGCATGCGCCGGCTCTTTTTTCCCTGCACGAAAACGACGGCATGCAAATTCTCGCGCTTCCATTCCGCGCGCAATGGAACGGTTGCGTCTCCGGAAAATGACGTTTCGTCTCCGGCCTTCGCTTCACCGATCTTGCGAATGCTTCGAACGATCGCGGCGTGATGCAAATCTTCGCCGGCGTTTTCCCCGCGTTTCACCGCGGAATGAAGCCCCGTTTCCGTAATTACCAGCCAGACTTCCGCCGTATCACGTTCCGCTGTTTCCGGTAGTTTGGTGATGGTCACGGACAAGTTTTCTGTGCCGGAATCCGCGGAATTTCCCGGCCGCAGCGTCACCCGGGCTTTTTGCTGCGCCGCTGCCTGCTGCACCGCCTGCGAGGCTTTGCGTGATTGGCTGCCCACAAGTTCGGTTCTGCCATCCACCACCATTTGCGGCGTATAGGCATTGCGGTTTCCAAGAACTTCGGCGTAGACGAGCTGCCTGGCCGTCCATTCGCGCGAGGAAAATGGGTCCACCCAACCCAGTTCATTCCAGTAATCCACGTGCTCCTCAAGAGCGATCACTTCCGCGTTTTCGACAGGTTGTTGCTCCGCCATTCGAATCAGCAAAGTGTCGGCTGGGGGGCAGCTCGAACAGCCTTCCGAAGTGAACAGCTCCACCACGACAGGCGTGCGCGAAGCCCCTGCAGACGAAGAGGCCGATGGCGTTCGAATCCGAAGGACCGCCATTGCCGCGAGAATGGATAGCAAGGTGAGCGTCAACCCAGCCATGAGGGATTTCATTTGAGATTTGCTCCTACCGCCAAAGCATCTGATACCTACCCTAGCAAAAGGTTACCGGCATATTGGAGAGAACAATCCTTGGCACCCCATAACCGTTATGTTAGCGTTAACTGGTTATTGGAGACTTAATCTTGGCTTCCTCGGTTCCTCACGTGCGCTTGCTTGGAGGCCGTCTCTGCCTCGACTTTGTAAATACTACTCCTTCCCATGCAGAACTGTCCTGGGAGGGGCTCATTGAGTTGCTAGAGGCCACTCGTATCGTCTCTGCCGAACGCGGCGCACAACTCCTCGCTCTGCCCCAATCGGATCCCCACGCGGCAGAAGGATTGCTCCTGAAAGCCCGGCGACTCTCCACTTCGCTTCGAAAGGCCTTCACGGCCATGCATCGAAAGCAAAAGATCGCCGCGGAATGGGTCGAGCCCGTCAACGTAATCCTTCGAATCACCGAAGGTCACGACGAATTGATTCTCGAAGAGGGCGTTTGGCGCATGGAATTCGTCGCGCGCGAAGGCGGCCTCGATTGGCTGCTCGCCGCGATTGCTCGTTCGGCTGCCGAACTTCTCGCCGAGGGGTCCAGGGCGCCTCTCAGACTTTGCGCCAATCCCCAATGCGGCCTCTTCTTCTACGATAAGTCCCGCACGCATCGCCGCCGCTGGTGTTCCATGTCGGTTTGCGGAAACCGCAACAAGGTCGCCACCTTTGCGCGCAAGCATCCCGCTGTGCATCGGGATGCTTGACCCAACGAGACACGCCCTCCTCTTCCTCACTTCACGTACTTTGGCGATTCGCCCTTGGACCAGGGATCATAGCTGTGAGCGAACACCAGCCGCTCTGCCAAAGGCGGATGCGAGTAGAGCCAGAATTTGATAAATGCAGGCGGATTTGGATCCGCCAAATCCAATTCCCCAAGGACTTGAAAGGCGTGCGCCGCGACTTCTTCTGAATTCGGCACCGGCCCGTGAATCACTTCCAATCCGTAAACGTCTGCGCGATGTTCCTGCATTCTGCTAAATCCGTTGATGGCCGGCGAAGAAACGAAGAGCAATACTTTTAGCAGCACCAGCAGGACCGCAAGCGAGGCCCAATCCTCTTGCCCATAGATTCTCCAGTCCTTTGCCCAGCGGTCGAGCGCCCAGTGCAAACCACGAAACAGGAAATACAACGCGAACAAGAGACCAGTGGCGCCTAGCAGAAAACCCTGACGGACGTGGCCGAGGACGTAGTGCCCAAGCTCATGACCCACGATGAACAAAGCTTCGTCGCGGGACATCTTTTGAATCGTCGTGTCCCAGATGACGACGCGCTTGGACGCGCCCAATCCCGTTACGTAGGCATTGATCTGATTCGTTTTCTTGCTTGCCATCATCAGGAACATGCGTTCCGGCGAAATCGGAACGCCCGCATGCTGCGTGAGTTTTTCGATGGAGGCGACAAGGTCGGGATGCTGCTTGTTGAGCGGCTCAAATTTGTTGAACAGCGGATCGATCACCAAGGGCGTGATAAAGATCAGACCGAAGAGAATTAGCACCGCCGGAAACCAGAAATACAGCCACCAGCGGCGCGGGCTGAACCGCATGACGGCAAACAGGATTGGGACCAGCACGGCTCCGAACGCCATCCCGAGGAGCTCCCCTTTGGTCCAGTCCCACAACCAGGAACCCCAGCCCTGGATGGATTGTTCGTAGCGCAGGGAAAGCGAATGCCAGTAGATCCTCAGGGGCAGATTGAGAACGCCAATCGTTACGAGCAACAGGGGAGCAAACACCAGCGCCTGGATCCATCTTCTGTCGCTCACATTCTCAGCGATATCTCGAAACTTCGCTGCTACGCCGAGGCGAAGAATCAGCAGCAGGAAAACCACTCCAAGAAAATAAGAAACAAAGTACAGCGTGTAACCCGCCCGCGAATAGGCGACGGCTTTTTCATAGCGCTCATGGGAGAGAATGTACTGTTCGGTTTTTGCCTGTTCGGAAGCCTGGGAAGGAGCAGATGGTCTGCCGGGCAGACTCGTTTGCGGTTGAGCCGTTTGGGAGTCTGAATCTGGTCTGCGCGGCAAACTAGTTTGCGGCTGGGCGGTTTGGGAGGCCCATTCTAGTCTGCTCGGCAAACTAGTCTGCGGCGCAAACGATCGGACGACCAGCCAGTGTGCTGGGGAGGGAGGCCGGGGATTCGCGGTGCCGCTCGCAACCGCTGCAAAAGGAAGCAATGCAGATAGAGCCAACACGAAACGGAGACTGTAGAGACACCGTTCCAGAAGACCTCCTAGCGCCTTTCCTGACAGAGTTGTCCGTGCGCCCCCGACCAAGGCCCACCCGCGCCGCGAGTATGCAGCACCATCGTTCGAACCGCAAGATTTCATGCTGTTGAGTAAGATGGGGAGAATCGAAAAAACGTTTCTGAATCCCTAACTCGCCACGGGCTACGGCGAAGTCGTTGGATGCGCCGTTTTCAAGCAGTAGTTTCGAACGGCACCCGAAGTCGAAAGTCCAATGTGCACAATCGAGGTCCAGCGTTCGAGCTTGTGATGTCCGGAACGATGGAATAAGTAGGAGGCCCCGATCGATACGGCAGTTCCCGCGGCCTCGACTACCGCAAATGCCGCGTGATTGTCCACCAGATCATTGGTAAGCAGGATTTCGTTGTCGCCCCGCCGCCGCAGGTTCAAAGTTGAGGAATAGTCGAGCGCGCGTGACGCTCCGACGCCTGCAAACAGCCAGGCGTTCTTCTTGTCCCAGAAGCGGTGCTCCTCCTTCGGCAAGGCTGCCGACTGCTTAGCGGAGATTGACGAATCGACGGCGACGGATGACTCTGTCTTCGGTGTGGATGGCTCCTGTGCGCGAATCTCGCTCGCACCCAGAATAGCCATCAGCACTAGCGGCGCAACCCTCCGTTGACTCCGCACTCTCGTTTCACTCCCCACAAGGCCGTCGTGCCGCAGTCTCTTTTTCGCGAATGAGTATATCCGGGGCGAGTGAATATTGCTGCGGATTAGGCTGTCTTGGGTCGATTTGGAGTGACCTGGTCATTTCCCAGAAGCGGACTTTCTGGCCCGTTTCGCTAAGTTGCACTCAACGGGATTGCTTCCGGGTACGCCGTCATCCGGGCACAATCCCGAGAGGTGCCACTAACCGGCTGCGAAGGAGGCCACTTCTACGTGTGGCCGACTACGCGGCCAAGCGTTTTGGGACCGTCGCGATGGTCCCCGCCGACTTTTGTGAGTGCGCGTTCATCGGGGCTCAATTCTGATTGGCCATTTGCCGAAGCGAGCTCATTGTGGGAAGCCGACACGTCGAAGCAAATCGTGGAAACGCGGGTCCGGGCGCAACGTGTCAAGCCTGAGATCAGCCCTCAGAAAATAGGCGATGTCGGGAGATTTAGCTTGGTAGGCTTTTTCGAGGAATTCGAAGGCTTTGTCGTTTTGACCCAAGCCCGAGTATATGACCGCAATCATATAAGGCGAAACGTAGGTGACTTTCGATTGCCGCTGCAATTCGCTGAGTATCTTCTCGGCCTCAGCACTCTTACCCATGGCGGCGTAGGCGTGTGCAAGTCCCGCCATGGTGTCCGAGTCGCGCTGTGATAAGTCGACGGCCCGCTGATATTCGGGGACGGCTTGCTCAGGTTGGCCCAAGCCCTCGTAGCCGACAGCAAGATAATAGTGACCTGACCACGAGTTTGGACTCGCGACGACCGATCTCTGGCTTGCTTCGACCAGTGATTTGTAGTCACGCTGATGATAGTAAACGCCCGATTCGTGGAATGACGTGAATGGGTAAGCCGGATCGAGCGAGCGGACTTTCTGCAGTTCGGCAAGTGCCTCATCGCTGCGGCCACTCCAAGCCAAATACCAAACAAGCGATATGCGACCTTCGACGTAGTTAGGGTTTAGATCGATGGAGTGTCGGAACTCCCTCTCAGCAGCCTGCCAATCCCAAGTATATTGCCAATTGAGATATCCGAGCGTGCTGTGCGCCTGGCCGAGGGTTCCGTCGAGTTCGAGAGCCTTGTGGATGGCTTCGCTGCCGTGTCGATAGGCATCCTGTGGAGGCATCCATCGATACGCGCCTAGGTCCAGATAGCAATCTGCCAACCCCACATACGCTAGCGCAAACCTGGGGTCTTCTCGAACGGCCTCTTCGAAATAACTTTGCGCCTGCTTAATGGCTACTTGCGTACCGACAGGTCTGTTAAAACTTCCTTTCAGGTAGGCTTCATAGGCGCTAGGATTCACCACCGGTGCAGAACGGAGACGCGCCTGTTGTTCGGGAGTCAACTGTATCCGGACCTGCTGCGCTACAGCCTGCGCCACCTCGCTCTGCAGTCTCAGGACGTCCACAAGATCTCGGTCGTAAGTGTCGGCCCACACATGCCGGTCCGTACGCGCTTGAAGCAACTGGGCTGTGATTCGTACTCGAGTGCCCGAGCGCATAACAGATCCTTCGACTATGGCGTCAACATTTAGCTCCTTAGCGATTTCCGGCAGCGTCTTATTCGTTCGCTTGTAATGCATCGCCGAAGTGCGGGAAACAACCCGCAGCGTGTCAATTTTAGATAGATTGGTGATCAGCGCCTCGGTCATGCCGTCGGCAAAGTATTCCTGCTCGGGATCGCGTGAGAGATTTTCGAATGGCAGCACGGCGAGCGAACGAATGGTGCCGGGACCAGGTGCGCCGAAAAATCGCTGGCGCAGCCCGCCAACATTCGTTACAACGACAGCCCCGGCCAGCAGTGCCAGGGCGATGCCTGCCACTAATAAGGCGAGTCCACGGCGCTGTGGCGGGCGAGAGTTGACTGCGGCCGTTAACCCCGAGTCGGTGTCCCGCTTGAGCCTTTGCAGATCGGTGCGAATGTCGGAGGCATTCTGGAAGCGGTGCTTGCGGTCTTTTTCAAGGCCTTGTTGATGATTTCTTCGAGCTTCGCAGGCACATCTGGATTCAGCCGCACCGGCGCGACCGGCACGCGATTCAGAATCGCTTCGGTTAGCAAGCCTGAGGTGTCGCCTCGAAAGGGCAGAACCCCAGTGACCATTTCGTAGAGCAACACGCCAAACGAAAACAGGTCGGTGCGCGCGTCGAGCTCTTCGCCCCGAACCTGTTCCGGCGACATATACGCCACCGTGCCAATCGATGTCCCTGGCCGAGTGAGCGCGTCTTGATCGGTGGCGGTAGCCATCGCCGAAAGGTCTCCTGCCCCTGCGATACCGCGGGCGGGCGTGAGCTTGGCGAGACCAAAATCGAGAATCTTGGCCTGCCCGCGCGTCGTGATGAAAATGTTGGCGGGCTTAATATCGCGATGAATGATGCCTTTGGCGTGCGCGGCGTCGAGCGCATCTGCGATCTGAGCCCCCAAATCCAGCACCAGCTCTATCGCCATCGGCTGTCTGCCGATCCGATGCTTGAGCGTCTGACCGTCGAGGAACTCCATGGCCAGGAACGGCCGATCATCCTGTTGCCCAATTTCGTGAATTGTGCAGATGTTGGGATGATTGAGAGCCGAAGCGGCCCGGGCTTCGCGCCGGAAGCGTTCGAGTGCTTGCGGGTCATTCGCCAGTTCCTCAGGCAGAAATTTCAGTGCGACATGGCGCCCGAGGCTGAGGTCTTCGGCCTTGTAAACAACACCCATCCCGCCGCCGCCGAGTTTTTCCAGAATGCAGTAGTGCGAGATGGTCTGGCAATCATGAGTGCCGCAGGTAC
>Ga0137409_10007246_pt1 | contig 11415 bp, 8 predicted proteins | sample CZODoug1_16funga_FD_122059 | JGI IMG/M metagenome (GOLD analysis project Ga0137409, IMG submission 122059) | Vadose zone soil fungal communities from Angelo Coast Range Reserve, California, USA - CZODoug1_16fungal (Hybrid Assembly) | ecosystem: Environmental > Terrestrial > Soil > Vadose zone... | reverse complement strand
GAGGCGCGGTCGCCAAGTGGTAAGGCAAAGGTCTGCAAAACCTTTATCGGCGGTTCGATCCCGCCCCGCGCCTCCAACGCAGTAGTTTTCATGGCAGCTCCGAAGTCCTCATATTTTCCGCGATGTTACAATGCATCAACACATATAGATGCAAGACAGCGGTCTTCCCATCGCTTTAAGACTTTGAATGGATCGGCGCCGCCGGTTTGAAGAAACCCACGACCGGACCTCTGCAAGGTCCATATTGGCGGTACGATTCTGCCCCGCGCCTCCCAATTTACGGCCAAGATCGGCCCCCGTCGCCATCGCGATTTGATAGAACACCGGCAATTGCTACATTGACTTCGAAGCCCCGTTTCTGTACGCTCATTAAATGATTTCCGACGTCCAGAAGACCAAGCAGGCTTGCCTCTGTTGTACCTGCTGTATGTGTGCGTCTCCTGGCGCCGGGGGCTAAATACTCTAGAATCATAACGAGCAATTCTAGAAACCCACCGCCGGAAGCGATCTGGCGGTGGGTTTTTGTTTTTGGAGCAAAGATTCCAGGAACTGAATGAAGCCTGTCCAAGACTTTCCGCCGGGCTCCAGACCCCGGCTAGAGCGGGGCGTTCAGAACAGGAGTGGAGCCTGCACCCGTGCAGGCAGAAAAGGGAGATATCGGCCAACCGACCAGACTGCTGGAGGTTTGGGGCCGGATAAATCGAAATGAAAAGAACCTCCATGGTCCGGCTGCTCGTCGGCAGAGCGATTTGGAAAGTGGTTGCCGGTGTACTCCTTGCCGCGGTGAGTATTCCCACTCAGGCTGAAGATGGCAGCTCTCGTAAATTTGCGGAGCCGCGGCCTTCGACGAAAGAACTGTTGACGGTCGTGGCTCCTTCTGACTCAACCCAACCGGCCACACCGAATGCTGGCGCTCCGCCTGCTCGCTCCACCACTGAGCCTTCGCTCGAGCATGTGATGGAGCTCTTGCAGGCCCAAGGCCGGGAACTCGAGACATTGAGGGCAGCACTGCGAGAACAGCAGGAGCTGACCGCGCGGCTCGTAGCTAAACTCAACTCTACTGGCACCGGACCCGTTGTTGTGGGGAGTGTTGCGGAGGTTGCTGCGGAACCGGTTGCGGCTACCGTGACGGCCTCCCCGTCCAACGCCGCTCAGGCAGATCTCGCCCAGAAAGTCGCCAAACTCGAATCGGAGCTGGCGAATTCGCAAAAGGACATTGAGGGCCGACTGAAGACATTGGGTCCCTTTGTCTTCAGCGGCGATGTCCGATTGCGCGCGGAGCCCACATTCGGAGGGCCGAGAGACCGGTCGCAGGATCGGTTCCGGGAACGGATCCGGCTGCGTTTCAATGCGGAGGCGCAGTTGAACGATCAACTCAAAGGCGGCTTCTCGTTTGCCTCCGGAGACCTGAATAATCCGATTTCTACAAATCAGACCGCGAATCAGTACACCACGCGAAAACCCCTCGCCATCGACCGCGCGTATGCCACCTATAACCCGGGCTGGTTCCGTCCTCTCACTGTCACTGGCGGAAAATTCGCCTACCCGTGGTTCAACACGGAGCTCGTTTGGGATAAGGATTTGAACCCGGAGGGGGCGGGCGAAACCCTGGCGTTCAATGTGAAAACGCCCATTCTCAAAAAATTAAGCGTTGTGGGTTTCCAGTTGCCTTTCGCGGAGAACAAGCGGACGGCGGTGAATGATAAGAGTTTCTACAACACGATGGTTTATGGAGAGCAGTTGCAGACATTTTGGCAGCTCGGAAGCAAGATCAAGGTGAGCGCCTATGCAAGCTTTTACGATTGGAAATATGCCGATTCCATCGCGCTTTCAGTGGCCACAGCAAACAACGCGAGCCCGGACAATGGACTGCTGGCGCTGAACAGCAACGGGTTGCAAAATTCTATCGCGACGGTGACAACCACCAATGCGGCCACCGGCGCCAAGACAATCGCCTCCGCACAGTTTGCTTCGAAATTCGGAATCCTCGATTCGCTGGCACAATTCGACATTCGGACTCCCTACGAACGCTGGCCGGTCATCTTCGTGGGCGATTTCGCGCAGAATACGCGGGCGTGCGAGAACCTGCGGAACATTCCCGTCGCGGCGGTTTTTTCGGCGCCTTGCGATACGCACGCACGCCATGCGTATTGGCTCGAAGGCCGCATCGGGCGGACCGACCGCAAGGGCGACTGGCAATTTGGCTATACCCGGATGGTGATCGAGCGGGAAGCCATCATCGGCGCCTTCAATTACAGTGAAATTTTCCCGGCCAACAATGTTGAGATTCATCGTTCCGAAGTCATGTATCAACTTTTTCGGAACGTGACGCTGCAACTGAATGCGCTGATCGGCCGGCCCTTGGTGACGGCCGGCAGCCCTCCGCCGGTGCAGCCTCTTTGGGAGCGGCTGCAATTTGACGTGACGTACAAATTCTAGGCGGCGGACATGAAATCGCGTGGAACAAAGAGGAGAAAGATGAAAACGAGCTTCGGCGCGATGGCGGCAATTCTTTTGATTGCTGCGTCCGCGCTCCACGCGCAGCAGAAACCGACAGTCCTCCGCGTGGGTTATTTTCCAAATATCACGCATGCGCAGGCGCTGGTGGGGCGCGCCAACGGCCAATTTGAGAAGTCTCTCGGGGCAGGTGTCCAGGTCGAATGGAAAGCATTCAATGCCGGGCCGTCGGCGATCGAAGCGCTGTTCGCCAACGCCATCGACCTCACGTATGTCGGCCCGAATCCGACGGTGGCCGGGTACTTCAGGTCGCAAGGGGCGGCGGTGCGCGTGATCGCTGGGGCGGCCAGCGGCGGCGCTTCCCTGGTGGTGCGCAGGGACGCGGGAATCCAAACCGCTTCAGATTTTCATGGCAAGAAAGTCGCCACGCCGCAACTCGGCAACACGCAGGATGTGGCGTTGCGATCCTGGATGCGCGCGAACGGCCTCAAGTCCCGGGAAAAAGGCGGCGACGTTCAGGTGATTCCCATTTCTAATCCCGACCAACTCACGCTTTTCTTGAAGGGGCAAATCGACGCGGCGTGGGCGCCGGAGCCGTGGGCGGCGCGCTTGGTCCACGAAGGCGGCGGACGCATTTTCCTCGACGAGCGCGATTTGTGGCCGGATCATCAGTTCGTCATCACGAATATTATCGTCAGCCCGAAGTTTCTCAAGGAGCATCCGGATGTGGTGAAGAATTTCCTTCGGACACATGTGGAACTTACCGAGTGGATCAACAAGAATCCAGCACAGGCGAAGCAAATCATGAATCAACAATTGCAGAAAGAAACGGGCAAGGCCCTGCCGGCTGAAGTCTTGGATGAGGCATTTTCACGGATGCAGGTGACGTACGATCCGATCCACTCGTCGCTTCTGAAATCTACTCAACAGGCATTTGACGAAGGCTTCTTGGGCAGAACGCAGCCGGACCTCTCCGGTTTATATGACTTGAAACTCCTCAATGAAGTCCTTAGTGAAAAGAAGGCGAGACCAGTACAATGACCAATTACGTCCTAGATTTGTTCAGCCGTTCCATTGCCGGAGGACGAGTGCTGCCTGAACGCGACGAGTTGTCGGAGCGAGTCAAACCGCGCAAAGACGCTCCCACAGGCGAGACGGCTCCGAACGCTTCGCCAGCTCCTCGAAGAGAAAGTATCGCACTGAGTGGAGTTTTTCGCAGCTACGCCAATTCACGGGGCTCCTTCACGCCCGCGTTGCAGAATATCGATCTCGAAATCGAGCAGGGTGAATTCGTCTGCATCGTCGGGCCATCCGGCTGCGGAAAATCGACACTGCTTCATTTGTTGGCGGGCCTCGATCGCCCCACCACGGGCGAAATCACTGTGGACGGCAATCCCGTTCAAGGTCCTGGCACGGATAGAATTCTGCTCTTCCAGGAACTGGGTTTGTTTCCCTGGCTGACGGTCCGCCAAAACGTGGAATTCGGTTTGAAGATGGCGGGCATTTCGCGGGATGAGCGGAGGGATAGCGCCCGGAAATTCCTGCGCATGGTTCACCTTTCCCACTTTGAAGATCACTACATTCACCAACTCTCCGGCGGCATGAAGCAGAGGGTGGCTCTGGCGCGCTCGCTGGCGCTGCGGCCGAAAATCCTCCTGATGGACGAACCATTTGCCGCGCTCGACGCGCAAACACGCGATATGCTGCACGATGAACTGGAACGCCTCTGGAAAGAGACCGCCCCGACGATTGTTTTCGTTACCCACAACGTCCGCGAGGCGGTGCGCCTGGGGGACCGGGTACTTCTGATGAGTTTTCGGCCCGGGCGCATCAAGAGTCAGTTTCAAGTCACGCTGCCCCGGCCGAGGCATGTCGAGGATTCCGACGTCGCCTGCCTGTCGAAGGAAATTCTCGGACAGCTTCGGGAAGAGATCGATCGATCTTTCAATGCGGAGTATTCCCGTGAAGAAAAGCGTTAATCAGTTGGTTTTTGCCGCGGGTGTGCTCGTGGTATGGGAGGGCCTTGCCCTGCTCAAACTCTGGCCTCCCTATGTGTTTCCCACGCCGCAGGGAGTGGCTGAATCCTTCTGGGCCGGCATAGCGGATCACAGCATTTGGATTGGAATCGCGGTCAGCTTGCGGCGAGTCGCTATCGGTTACGCCATTTCCGTTGTTCTGGGAATACTTCTCGGCATGTGGATCACTTGGAGCAAGTTCCTCCAAGATACGTTGGGCGGCGTGATCCTAAGCTTGCAGAGCCTGCCAAGTATTTGCTGGGTGCCGCTGGCCCTGCTTTGGTTTGGTTTGTCGGAGACGGCGATTATATTCGTGACCGTGATGGGTTCCATGCTTGCAGTAACGCAGGCCACGAAGGGCGGGTTTGACAACGTACCCCGCATTTTGTCCATGGCGGGCAGGAACTTGGGCGCGAAAGGGCCGCAATTATTCTGGCATGTCCTGCTCCCGGCGAGTCTGCCGTATTTGGTGGACGGACTGAAGCAAGGCTGGGCATTCGCGTGGCGTTCCCTAATCCAGGGTGAAATGCTTTACGTCACCCTTGGCCTTGGGCAACTCCTGGTGGCGGGCCGGGATTTGAATGACATCAACCAGGTTGTAGTCGTCATGGTCCTTATCGCCGGAATCGGATACGTGGTAGACAGCATCTTGTTCCGGAAGCTTGAAACTTCGCTTCGTGACAAGTGGGGAACGGCAATCGCCGCCACCAACTGAGTTCAGGGCGCGCTGCCGCAGCGCCGAGTGGTAACTCAGAATGGAAACCTGCCCTCTCCGTCCCGAAGAGCGCGGGACGAAGAGGCCTCTACAAGACCTCCCTGAATGGCGGCAGTTGGTCTTGTAGAGGCCGCCCGCTTTTGGGGCGGGCAGCTGTTCGTTCTCTCTAAATCCAAACTGAGCTCTTGTCAGTGCGGTCTGCATTCATCAGCCAGGCGCCCAGAAGAGTCAACAACAGGCACAAAATTATTTCCCACAACGAAAAAGCCCTTCCGCTGACCCAAACGAGGATCAATTCGTAAAAGATAGGCGGCAACAGAAACCCAGGTAGCAGCAAGAACCTTCCCGCCAGTTTCCGGAAAGGCTCCTTTCTCGCGATCATTCCCAGTAACAATCCCACCGGAACAAACGTCAACACATCATAAGATACGAGATAACCGATTAAATTACTGGCCAACACTCGAGAGAACTTGTGCGCCAGGGCCGCGCCGGGGCTGAGATGGTAGACTCGAGCCTCTTTTTTCCCGTCCATATATAGTGAGACGTTTGAACCGTCATAGGAAATAAGCATGTCGCGAGTCTGCCCGGGGGCGAAGACGCTTCGCACACGCCACGCCAGCATGGACCGATGCATCGAAAGGGGATTCCGGAACCAAAACACCAGATCGGCATCTTCCCGCCGAAGGTAGAGGTCTGGAGTTCCGTACACCTGCGAAATGGAAACGATGTGTTGATCCAGATCTGCGACATCCGCTGGCGTGCAGATGGCTCTCACGGCAAATTGATTCGTTCTCTTCAATTCCTGCGTCAATTTTGTCACCGGAACCATCGTGGTGAGCCAGGAACTGCCGTTCAGGTCGAGCGTTTTTGAATCTCGCGGCGGCGAAGACGATATCCAAGTTAGTGCGGGAAGAGATTTCATTTGGTCGTCGTAGGGAGGCGCTCCAGTGAGCTCGTAGGAAGCCAGCAGGCCGGTCTCCGTGCCTGGCGCGGGTTCGCCGGACGTGAGCTTCTGCGCCGACTCGTCTGAGAGAGCCCGGTTCCACACTTGGAGCTTTGCGATCTGCCCTTTCCACGCGTGCCGCGCTGTCCCATCGCTCCCGACAAACATGGGAACTGCGGTGTCCCAGTTGCTCAAGCGAGTCTCGCTCTGCAAGGGAATCGATAGGATGATGAAAATACCAAGGTAGGCCAGGAGGAAGATACTGGCCCGTCGCAAGGACAACCAGGTCTCTGCCCTGCTTTCCCACTCGGACAGGGGCGTCAACAACATTTCTCCCCATTGACCGAACAGGAGGCAACCCGCCACCGCACCCAAGGTATTCGGAGTGATGTCGTCCCAACCCGAATTGCGCGTCGGGATATAGAACTGGAGGAACTCCACTGCGTAGGAAGTAACGGCGCCGGCGGCCAAGGCCAGTACGAGCGTTAGGCCTTTGCTGACGCCACGCTTGCGTAGATGCGCGGAAAATCCAAAACCGAACGGAACAAACAGGAGAACATTCAAAAAAACTTGGACAGAGTCGCTGTGCTTGACAAGCGGCCCCAGAAAAAAGGGAGACGAATTGCGGGATTGCGGGGAGGCGAAATCGAACCGGAAAGGAAATAACGTCAGGTAAGCAATACCGATGAGAGAAAGTATCAGGATTCGATTCGGCCACTGAGACCAAGGTTGAGGCGGCTGGGAGGATTGCATTTTTATGGGTCCAGAGCGATAACTCATTCGCCATTCATTTTGAGTTTAACACGACTCAGCATCCCGCCTGTCCGCGTGGTTGTCTCCGCTAAAGTCTTGTCCAGTCAGCTCTTAGTCATAGTCGGGCAGGAATACAGTCATTTTTGCGGGCGATCTTGAGAACTGAACTACAGTGAACAGGGCTGGGTCACTTTTGTCCCTGCGGACGGATGAACTGCCTGTCCTTCCATTGTTCCCCTGACCAGTAGCGAGGTGTCGCGAGCGGTTTCTAAACTGGTTGAGGCATGAAATCGAATACGCCCAACCCCAAACGACGCAAACCAGCGCCAAAAAGTTCTGAGGCGAAATGACGGGGCGGGGCGGACCGAAATCGGCGGACCGGTCAGCCAACTCAATTCGCGGTTCACCGATAGATTTCCATCCCTTTGGCTTCCGCGTCAGGGCAGGTTCCCAAACCTGTCCTTTACCTGTACCTAGGGACAGTAGTTCCTGCCACATTCGTTGGCGCACAATGTTGCGGATAGTGTCTAACCCGATCATTCGCGGGTTTCGCCGCGAGTCTGAGTACTTCCAGACTTCGGGGTGCGGGCTCTACTTGGAGCCTGCCAGGAAATTGATGGCAGGGGCTGGCCGAACGGGCCTCCTCGCCCTGTGTCTTCTGGTTGTCGGAACAATATCAATTTCCGGTTGCGCCGGTCTCGCTGGCGCGGCGAATCCGTCCGGGCAGCCAAACCAGCCCCCCCCGGGAACTGCGGCCGCCATTTCGGTCTCGCCTCCATCCATTAACTTTGGATCGGTCGCGGTTGGCAGCACCGTTTCCCAGTCGATTACCATATCGAATACGGGAGGATCGAACCTGATCGTTGCGCAGGAGAGTATTACCGCTCAGGGATTCACTCTGACGAGTGTATCGCTTCCGATGACCATCGGTGCGGGCAAACAGTCCACAATCAATTTATTATTCTCGCCAGCGGCCACAGGGTTAGCCTCGGGCGTGGTTTCCGTCATGAGCAACGCCGCAAACTCGCCGGCCACCGTCGCTGTCAGTGGAATGGGCATCTCCACCACTTCCCTGTTGAATGCCAACTCATCGAGTCTGACGTTTGGAAATGTGCCCCTCGGGAGCAGCAGCGTTTTGGGAATTACGATCACCAACGCTGGAAATTCCAATGTGTCCATCTCCCAAGTCAGCAGTTCTGTTGCGGGATTCACAACAAGCGGAGTTTCGGCGGGGATGATTCTTGCGCCAGGACAGAACGCAGCGTTGGACGTGGCCTTCGCACCGGCAGCGGCCGGAAACCTGACAGGGGTCATCACCATAGCCAGCGACGCAACAAATTCGCCCACCATCATTTCGCTTTCGGGATCAGGCGTTAATGCCAGTTCGCATTCCGTGACATTGAACTGGACCCCCAGCACGACGGCGGTGGTGGGGTACAACGTCTATCGTTCCACCGTTTCTGGCGGACCGTACGCACAATTGAACTCTTCCCTTGTCCTGCCGACTTCGTATACGGATTCTACCGTGCAGCTCAGCCAAGTATATTACTACGTAGTTACTTCCGTGGCGACCGGTGCGGAGAGCGTTGACTCCAACGAGGCCTCCGCTGCCATTCCGGCTTCTTAATAATTCACACCGACTGGGCCCGGCCCATCGTCCGATGCGCGACGTGCGGCGTCAGTCGCCCGGCTATTCGACATCACCTTAAACTCACGCCTCAGAACATTCCGTCGCGGATCGAACGCCAAGTGTGGATGAGCCTGAGTTCGGTAAATAGGGGGACTGTTTTTCCCTCCTCGGCGTTTCTTTCTCCCGGCTAAAACTTAATCGCAGACCTCTGCGCTACGTGCAACCGCAAAATGCCGCTGACTCAACTTTCTACCTCAATTCTCTGTTCACGTGAATTCGGTCTTGCCGATTTCCCTGGCGCAATTGCCTGCGCACCAGGATGCCGTGCGGTCAATCAGCGATGAAGTCAAGGAGTGGTGTGAGGGGAGTATGACTTATCTGGATCGAACCGGAGGGCTTACAGTGTACTCCGGCTCACGACGGAAACTTTTCCGCTATTCCACGGGAATTCCTGGAGCAGATCTTTATTTGAGCGGATTTTTATTCGTTACTAATCATCGCACGCCAGATACCGACGCCTGCGGCAACGCTGGCTGCAGCGATCCAGAAATAAATGGCGTGGTTACGGCCGCCGGCCGGTGTTCCACCAGAACCATTCTGGCCAGGGCTCGCGGCCTCAGGTTGGATTTCCATGCGGAAGGAGTTGCCGGCTTCAATCGTCTTGACATCACCACCGTCCAACGAAACTTGAACTGCTCCAACGTTGCTGGTCAACAGCAGTTCCTTGGCGTTCACCCAAGTCACTTGCGCCACGCTTGCTTTCGTGCCCACGGGACGAATGGTCGCACCGTTGGCCAGCACTTGAAAGGTCTGGCCTTCGGGCGCCGACGCGACTACGGTTCCACGAAGCAAGCTGGCTGAATAACCGTTCGGAAGGCCATGGACCTCAGCGAGTGTGCCTGGCCGCAGGTACATTTGCGAATTCCCCAAGCGAGCGCGCAAGGTTCCGTCTTCCTGGGTTTCCAGGCGATCACCGTCATAAATTGTCGCGCCGCCAGACGTGATGTCAGCGCCCACGTGGGCGCGTTCCGCTTGCAAAATCCACCCCAGCGGAGCAGACGCCGGATTCGCAGGTGTTGCCATCGCGGGAATTCCGATGAGCGAAACGCTCAGCACGACAACCAGAGCGGACATACCCAGTGTACGCACAAAATCCTCCGAGAGGGCTACGCCACAAGAGTAGAAAGCTGCGGCCATAGTGTCAATCTTCATTTGAGGTTGTACGCGTAAAGGGTACCCTCTGGGAACATCAATGTTTATGGGATTAGAGTCCTAACCTCAGGCGTCTTACGTCTTGACGCCGAAACACACCATTCTCCAGCGCTCAGGGCGTCCTCCCGTCGGAATTAAGCGTAGCGTCCCGAATTGCCTTGAATTCCGCGCCAGGTTTCCATTCGGGCATGCGCGAATCATTAGCAATTCGATAGCCGACCAGGAAATAAAGCTGGCAGTCCTGAACGGCGCCGCTCAGATCCCAGTCAGGTTTGATCGTGTCCGACGGCTTGTGGTAGTTCTCGGCGGTGTACTTGCGCCGAGCCTCGAGGCCCCACCCGGCAGGTTTGCCGATGAAATCCACTCCTTCGTCGGGATCAAAAGCAGGGACTCCTTTCTTGGCAAATTCGAAGTGGTCGGAGCGATAGTAAAAGCCCTTTTCAGGTTCGGGATCCATCTTTACGACGCGGCCCTGTTCCTTCGCAACGGCCTCGATAATTTCGTCCAGTGACGATGCGCCGCGGCCAATCTGCACGATATCGCGCGTCAGACCGTGGACGTTCATCCCATCCATGTTGATGTCCACGGCCGTGCGCGCAAGCGGATAGAACGGATGCTCCGCATAATATTGCGAGCCGAGCAAACCTTGCTCCTCTCCGGTGACGGAAAGGAACAGGAGCGTTCGGGACGGCGGTCTGCTGAGCTGTTTGTAGGCGCGCGCCATCTCCAGCAGCGCTGCCGATCCGGAAGCGTTGTCCACAGCGCCGTGGTAGATTTTGTCGCCGTTGACCTCCGGCCCGATTCCGAAGTGATCCCAATGCGCTGTGTATATGACGTAGGTATTCTTCAACTCCGGATCGCTTCCCGTAATTTTCGCAATCACATTGTGCGAATCGATCGTTTGCAGCGAATTGTGAATCGTCAATCTCTCATGGATGCCGAGTGGGATTGGTTTGAAATCCCGGCGGGCGGCGGCCTGAATGAGCTTGTCCAGGTCCTGGCCGGCCAGGCGGAACAACCGGCTGGCGAAATCTGAAGTGATCCAACTTTCCACCGCCAGACGCCCCATGTTCTTGTCCGGCGTCGCCAGGTCAAATTGCGTCCCGCTCCAGCTATTGCGCACAACTTCCCAGGGATACCCGGCGCGATCCGTCTGGTGGATGATGACGCATCCCGCCGCGCCCTGCTGTGCCGCCTTCTCGAACTTGTAGGTCCAGCGGCCGTAGTAAGTCATGGCCGTCCCGCCGAATGTCTTGGGGTCGAGCTTGGCAGGGTCGGATGGGTCGGACACAGGAGGGTCGTTGATGAGCACGACAATCACCTTGCCCTTGACGTCCACACCCTTGAAATCGTCCCACTGGAATTCCGGCGCCTGAACGCCGTAGCCCACGAAGACCAAATCGGCGTCCACGGAAGGAGAATCCGTTACTCGCTTGGACCAAGCGACGTAGTCATCCTGAAATTTCGGCTCGAGCGTCCGGCCATGCCCCGCGAGCGTCAGTTTCATACCTTTGTCCGGCGTGATGCCCACCAGTGGGACGCTCTGCAGATAGGTGCCGTCAGGGTTACCGGGCTCAAGGCCGGACGAGCGATATTGGTCCTCGAGATATTTAATGGTGAGTTGCTCGCCCTTCGAGCCGGGGCCGCGGCCTTCAAATTCGTCCGAAGAGAGCGTGCGAATATGGCCAAG
>Ga0137409_10007244_pt1 | contig 11417 bp, 10 predicted proteins | sample CZODoug1_16funga_FD_122059 | JGI IMG/M metagenome (GOLD analysis project Ga0137409, IMG submission 122059) | Vadose zone soil fungal communities from Angelo Coast Range Reserve, California, USA - CZODoug1_16fungal (Hybrid Assembly) | ecosystem: Environmental > Terrestrial > Soil > Vadose zone... | reverse complement strand
TTGGTGGTCTCGCGATAGATCTGCCCAAGGCCGCCCGTCGCGAGCAGAATCGCATTCGCGCGAAGTTCGTGGAGCGAGCCGTCGGTTTCGTCGATGAAGCGGACGCCGACCGCTTTGCCATTTTCAATGATAAGTCCGGTGGTGAAAGCGTGGGCGCGCAGATGAAGATGCGGAATGGAATTGGCGCGGGCGAGAAGAGCGCGGCTGATTTCGCGGCCGGTCGAGTCGCCATGGGCATGGAGGATGCGCGAACGGCTGTGCGCGGCTTCGCGCGTGAAGGCCAGTTTCGTGCCGGCGCGGTCGAATTCGGTGCCCCATTCGATAAGCTGCGTAATGTACTTCGGACCCTCTTCGACAAGCAGCGCCACGGATTCGGGTCGGCAAAGACCGTCGCCTGCGTTAATAGTGTCCTGTTCGTGCAGGCCGATTTCGTCTTCGTCGCTGAGCGCGACAGCGATGCCGCCCTGCGCCCACGCGGTGGCCGAATCGCTCAAAAAAGACTTGGCCAGGACAAGTACGCTACCGGCGTCGCTTAACTCGATAGCCGCGCGCAAACCTGCGACACCGGACCCGACAACGGCATAGTCTGCGCGATAAGTTTTTTCGGAAAGTGCCATCGAAAGTGGGCTTTAGTATGGCCGATTTGGTCGCGCTGAAATGGTATCACGAAGGAATTGGATGGGGCGGCGAGGGCGAATGACGTAAGTCCCAAAAATGACCTCCTCAGTGTAGACTTGCGTCCCATGAAAACACTCAAGTTAGCTCTCTCAATATTGACTGTTCTCGTCGGTTGCAGCACGGCTTCGGCGCAAATTGGAAGTCTGCCTAAGAAGGACGCATCCTTGCGTGAAGGCGTCGATGCGAAATTCAAAGTCGGAGATGTGTGGGAATACACTACGCGCAAGGGCGAGGAAAAGTCGACATTGGTCATTCTCAAAATCGACGAATCTTCTGAATTAGGGCTAATCATTCATATAGCGGTGGAAAAGATCAAATTGGCTAATTGTAATGGCGGGCCTTCACCGAGTACGGTCCCGCACATGCCGTTTGCGCTGAAAGTTCTGAATGAAAGTGTGACCAAGAAGATCGAATCGAACCACGCGCTGCCGGACTTTCGCGAAGGTTATGATGAGTGGAAGGAAGCATACTCAAAGAAAAAAGCGGGAATCTATACGATCGGTGGGTCCGGGGCTGTTGCCGTGGCAGAGAAGACCTATCAATCTGCATTGGGTTGCGGCTAGCACGTACCCATGCACTAGAACGTGCCGGCCGGCTCTCAAGTTGAGACCAATGTCGGAGCAGAGCCAAGCGTGGCCGTGTCACACGTGCTAAAGTCGAAAGAACCCAAATGAGAGCGCGGCGAATAAAAGTGAAGGCGTCCAGCGGGGCGTACGAGGTTGTGTGCGCGGCGGGAGCAGTGTCGCGTTTGGGCGAAGAAATTGCCCGGCTGGGCAAATTTACCAGCGTGCATGTGGTGTCGTCGCCGAAGGTTTGGCGTGCCGTGGGGAAGACGGTTTTGCACGGACTCGGCAAGCAGAAGCCGGATGGCGTGCACCTCTTTGACGACCGCGAAACGAAGAAGGCGATGGCCAGCGTCGAGCAGATTTCACGCCAGCTGGCGCGGGCGAAGGCGGATCGCGGTTCGCTAATCATGGCGGTGGGCGGCGGCGTAACGGGCGACGTGGTGGGATTCGCCGCGGCGAGTTATTTGCGCGGCGTGGCGCTGGTGCAGGTTCCGACAACGCTGGTGGCGCAGACGGACAGCTCCGTCGGCGGAAAAACCGGCGTGAACTTGCCGGAAGGGAAGAATCTGGTCGGCGCGTTTTATCCGGCGCGGCTTGTGGTGGTCGATCCGCAACTGCTCAAGACGCTGAGCAAACGGGAATTTCGCGGCGGCCTCGCGGAGGTGATTAAGTACGGGATCATTGCCGATGCGAAATTGTTTGCGTATCTCGAAGAAAATTGTGAGAAGGCGCTGCGGCGGGATGCGAATGTGTTGGAGCACTTGATTACGCGATCGATTGAGCTCAAGGCGTGGGTGGTAAGCAAAGATGAACGTGAGAGCGGCCTGCGCGAAATCCTGAACTACGGACACACCTTTGGACATGCGCTGGAAAGCGAAACGCGCTACCGACGGTATCAGCACGGCGAAGCGATCGCCTGGGGAATGAAATGCGCCGCGCTGCTGGGCCACAAAATTGGGCTGACGAAGGCGCGCGATGTTTCGAGAATCGTTGCGCTGATCGAACGACTGGGGCCGCTGCCCGCGTGGCCGAAGATTTCGGATGCGAGCTTGATCGCGGCGATGCGCACGGACAAGAAAACGCGTGGGAGCAAGTTGCGTTTTGTTTTATCGAAAAAGATTGGCAAGGCCGCGACGTATGAAAACGTGCCGCTGGATGCCGTGAAGCACGCTTTGCACTTTGCGCCGCGTCTGCATACGCATTGGGAGTTCGGGCGTGGCTGACGTGTTGACTACAGAAAAAGTAGCGCCCAGCAAAGGCACGCGGCCGGAGGGCGCAACGAGCGAAGCGGATGCCTCGCGCAAAGTGCGTGAGATGTTCACGCAGATCGCGCCGCGCTACGACCTGCTCAATCATTTGCTGTCCCTCCAGCTGGACCGCGTATGGCGTGCAAGAACGGCGCGGAAGCTGAAACTGATTTTGCACAGGCCGGACGCGGTGGTTTTGGACTTATGCTGCGGGACGGGTGACCTTGCTTTTGCGCTTAAGAAAAAAGGCAAAGCGCGAGTGATCGGAGCGGACTTTGCACATCCGATGCTGGTGCGGGCGAATGAGAAGTCGGCGATCGATGCCGGCGGCGCGGTGCCATTTTTGGAGTCGGATGCGCTGCAGTTGCCGTTTGCAAATGAGTCGTTTGATCTCGTAACGGCAGCGTTCGGGTTTCGCAATCTGGCGAATTACGAAGCAGGACTGCGCGAAATGCAGCGCGTGCTGAAGCCCGGCGGAACAATTGGGATTCTGGAATTTACCGAGCCGCCAGCGGGATTCTTTGGCGATTTTTACCGCTGGTATTTCCGGAAAGTGCTGCCGAAGATTGGCGGCGCGATTTCCGGTGATGCTGCGGCATATAAGTACTTGCCCAATTCAGTGGCGCGATTTTTTCGGCCCGAAGAGTTGTGCGACTTGATGCGCGGCGTCGGACTGCAAAACGTCGAAGCTTCGGTCTGGACGGGCGGAACGGTGGCGTTGCACACCGGACTAAAACGTTAGCGACTTAGCTTTCGAGGCCGGTGGATTTTAGTTTGGCGGCGAGTGTTTTGGGTGAGACGCCGAGAATTTCCGCGGCGCGGGTTTTGTTCCAGCGGCAATCGCGCATCGTGTTTTCGAGCAGAACGCGTTCGGTGGATTGCACGGCACGGGAGACTACTTCCTCCAGCGTGCCTGCCCAGGAAAACGTTGGCGGTAACATTCCGGAGGGCACCGAATTTGATTCAGGGCGCTGCGGCTGCAACTGCAGCGTATCGGCAGAGATGAGCGGGCCATCGGAGAGAATCACGGCGCGTTCGATGGCGTTCTGGAGTTCGCGGACGTTGCCGGGCCAGCGGTAATCGAGGATACGGCGGTTGGCGTCATCGGAAAGCCGTGCGCCGGGTTTGCCGAACTCGCGCGAGAATTTCTCGAGGAAGTGCTCCGCGAGAAGTAGGACGTCGTTGCCGCGCTCGCGCAGCGGCGGAATCGTCAGCGGAACCGTGGAGACGCGAAAGTAAAGATCTTCGCGGAAGGATTTGTCGGCGACGGCTTTGTGCAGGTCGCGGTTAGTGGCGACCACGATGCGGACGTCCACGTCGATGGATTGCGTTCCGCCGACCCGCTCGAACGTGCGTTCTTCAAGGACTCGCAAGAGTTTTGCCTGAATGGCGAGGGGCAGTTCGCCGATTTCGTCGAGGAAGAGAGTTCCACGGTGAGCGAGATCCATTTTGCCGGCCTTGCGATTACCTGCGCCGGTGAACGCGCCGCGCTCGTGACCAAAGAGTTCGTTTTCGACGAGACCTTCGGGAATAGCGGCGCAATTCAGCGCGACGAAAGGCAGATCGCGGCGGGGCGACAGATGATGGACGGCGCGGGCGAAGAGTTCTTTGCCGGTGCCGCTCTCGCCGAGCAAGAGTACGGTGGAATCCGTTTGTGCGACGCGCTGGATCTGTGAACTGAGATCACGGATAGAAGCGTGCTCGCCGACGATGCGCGGGAAGCCGTAGCGCGCGGAAAATTCTTCGCGAAGAAGTAGATTCTCGCGAAGGACTTCCTGCTGGCGTGCGGCGCGCTGCACGATGACTTTTAAATGCTCGAGGTCGACAGGTTTTTGCAGGAAGTCGAACGCGCCCTCTTTCATGGCCGTGACGGCTTCGTCGACCGAGCCGAAAGCGGTAAGCAAAATGACGGGAATTGTCGCGTCAGCTTGTTTGGATTCGCGCAGGACGTCGAGCCCGGAGGCGCCCGGCATCTTTAAGTCGGACAGAACGAGCTGATAGCGGCGGCCGCGAAGTTTCTGAATGGCCGCGGAACCATCTGGCGCTTCATCCACGGTGTAACCGCTACGCTCGAGAGCTTTACGCAGCATGGCGCGGAGTTCATTCTTATCTTCGACAAGAAGGAGCGGTTCCATCTCCTTCGTTTGTAGCACGGATAAACCGCGGCGCCGGGGACGATATCAGCACATGTGCGGTGAAATGCAAAGGCGAGTTGCTATTCGCGCGACCAGCCGGGATCGCCGTGGGCCGCGCGAAGCGCGTCTTCCATATCGCTCCATTGCTGTTTCATGTCTGCAAGCTGTTTCTTCTTGGCGTCGATTTTCGCTGCGCGCTTGTTTATATCCTCGCGGGAATACTGCTCCTTCATAGCCTTGGTCGGATCGGCGTAGTACTGAACGCTGTTCTTGTTTTCTTCGCGCTGGAGTACGTCGAGGTCCTGTTCGGCGGTGGCAATTTTTGTGCGCAAAGCGGCGAAGCGGGCGCGCCAGGCCTTTTCGGAATTGGCGTCAGAGGGCTTCGACGCATCGGTCGCATCGGCTGCCGGCGACATCGTAGTGGACTTTGCTGTGTTCGTTGCGGCCTCGGCGTTGGGCGCTGGAGCGGGAGCAGGTCCGACAACGGAGATATCCGATTTCTTAGTGCTGATGTCGTCGTCGGTATAGACCTTTTTCGGTTTCGGCGCCTCTTTCTTTTGTTCACGGGCCTTCTTTGCGGCTTCAGCGACGGCGTCGTTTGAACCGGACTGCGAAGACTGTTGTTGTGCGTGGGCAGGGACGCACACGAGCGCGGCCAGCACGGTCAGGCCGGACAGTTTGCGTAGAGTGGCATGCATTGGAAAAACCTCCCAAAAAGCGTTTTCAAGTCTGCGTATTGTTAGATGCGTCTTGCTTCAATTCTACTGCTTCCGGCGTCTGGCGGCTAAGCGGTAGCGTAACCGTAAATGCGGCACCGCCTTCGGGCCGGTTATTGGCTTCAATTTGACCGCCATGCTGTAGAACGATCTTTTGCACGACGGCAAGGCCAAGTCCAGTGCCATTCGGCTTGGTCGTAAAGAAGGGGCGGAAGAGCTTTGCCTGAACATCACGGGAAATACCGGGCCCGTTGTCGAAGACGGTAATGCGCTGGAACGGGTGGCCGTCGCGCTGGAAATGTTCGCCGCGAAGGATGACTTTTCCGCCGTTTGGCGCGGTACTGCAAGCTTCGGCAGCATTACGCGTCAGATTGAGGAGCGCCTGGCGGATCAAGCCATCGTCGCCTGCAACTTCACCGAAGGCACCTTCGGCGCGAAGGCGGACCAACGGAAACGCTTCCGACACTTCTGCAACGGCGCGTTCGATGATCGCGTTGAGAGCGACCTGTTCGTGGGAAATATCAAGCGGGCGCGCGTAGCGGAGGAATTCGGTGACGACGTGAGTGATGTTGCGGGTCTGTTCGAGAATCTTGTCCGCGTTGTCGGCGACTTCCGGGCCCGGATTTTCGGACTGGATGAGCTGCGCGTATCCGGAAATCGTGGCGAGTGCATTCTTGAATTCGTGCGCGATGCCGGCGGAAAGCTCGCCGAGCGCCGCGAGATTTTCCTTGAGCTGCACCTGTTTTTGGAGCGAGGCGAGTTCGGTGAGGTCGGTGAGCAGGCAAATGGCACCGCTTACGTCGTCCGTGCCTTTGCGAATGGGAGATATGGTGACGCCGAGCTGGCGAATGTCGCCGGCTGCGTCGCGGTGTTCGATCTGCTCGCGGCGAAAGATTTTGCCGGTGGTCAAACATTCACCGATGAGGCGGGAAAGGTCGGAGCGTTCGCCGAGGGCTTCACTGGCACGGCGAAAATTGAGTCCGCGATGGCCGAGGGTTTGTTCCGCGGCGGGATTGGCGCTGGTGATGATACTTTGCGCGTTGACGACGACGAGGCCGGCCGGCATGTTGCGGGTAACCTCTTCGCTAAGCCGTTCGGTGAGGTCGGCGCGGTCACGCTCCTCATGGTGCAGCCGTTCGAGCTCTTTTTCCTGTTCCTTCAATTTCTTGATGACTGCTTGCATGGATGCGGCCATGAATGCAGAGGCATTGTCGGAGCGCGGCGCGGCGTTCAAATCTTCCGCTTTGCGCTCGGGGGAGTTCTGAAAAACTTTGCGTAGAAGGACGACACCGCCCACCAGGATGGCGATCAGGGCAATCGCCGTGCTCGTTAGAACGGTCCAGGGAATTTCGACGCCTTTTGTTTGAAGCATGGCGCTACCTCATGAACCGGTAGGCTTGGAGGTCTAGCCAACGATTGAAGAAGACGACCAGAATCGCGGCGATGCCGAGGAACGTGCCGAGCGGAAGCTGGTAGCGAGTGGAAATGGTCCAGCGGAGAGCGGAGGTTTTGCCGAGGCCGCGCCTGCTGCCGCGAAGGGCGACCTGCGACTTCCAGCCACTTATGAAAAGCCCGATGACGAGAAGCAATCCGATGACGCTGCCCAGAAAGGTGCCCAGCAGCAGAGTGAGGAACGTTCCCTGAATGCCGAGGAAGGCGCCGATCATGAGCATCATTTTGACATCGCCCAGGCCCATGCCCTCGCGGCCGCGAACGAGCTTATAGAGAGAGGCGGCGGCGAGCAGAAGCAGACTGCCCGCGGCAGCGCCCAGGAGCGAACAGACAACGCCGAGCAAGGACGGATTGCGCTCGAGCATTGAAAAACGGTCCGCGATGCGCATGCAGACAGCGTCGACCGGTGCGACGCGAAGCGCAAGAGCGAGACCGACACCGAAGCCGAAGAAGTTCACGGAGTCGGGGAGGATGCGAATGCGGACGTCGGTGATGGTCAAAACGATGAGCAGGCTGATGAAGAAGAGCCATTTCACCGTTTCGCCTGTAAATCCAAATTCGAGATAGCAGAGCGCAAAGAGAACGCCGGTCAGCAATTCAATAGAGGGATACATCGACGAGATCGGAGCGGAGCACGAACGGCATTTTCCTCCGAGCCAGATCCAGGCCAACACGGGAACGTTGTCGTAGGCCTTGATCGGCTGCTCGCAGTGCGGACAACGCGAGCCGGGAGACACGATGGACACGCCTTCCGGTATCCGCATGATGCAGACATTCAGAAAGCTGCCGATGACAAGGCCGATTAAGAAAACGAAGGCAATGACCACGTTCTGACTTTGCCACAGGAAATGAGGCGTCTCAATTACTGCTGCGTGAGGCGTGTCGGATGGCTAACAGGATGGCAGATTGCGCACGTTTTGGTGGTGGGTTGTAAACTAGAAGACAAAGACATAACACAGAGTTCACAGAGAGAAGAGCACAGAGGACACGGAGAAGGAAGACTGGAGCGGCAAAGAGGCAATGTTAGGGCTGGTGAAATGGCGTGGCACGTGTGAGCGGTGAGATGGGGAAGGTTTCGCGGATATGAATTGGTTTGAACAACGAATTCGGCGCTACGAGCACCGACGCTGGACGACGGACGATAACCGCATGGTGCGTCCCTTTGAGTGGGGGCTTGAGCATTTGGACGGCGGAGCGGGGCAAGCCGACCCCGCGGCATTCTTGCACGAGTACTCGGCGAACGCGATCGCGCGGAGCAGGGAGTGGTTCGAGCCGGCGCCAGCAACTGACTATCGGCTGGACAGTGAAGGCGTATTGACGTTTACCAGCGCGGTTCGATCGCCGTATCCCGAGAACAACACTGTATACGGGCAGGTTTTCCGAGGCGAAAAGAAAGGCCCGGCCGTACTTTTGCTGCCGAACTGGAACGCGAAATGGAACGGCCAGCGCGGACTGTGCGAATGGATTCAGCGGCTGGGAATCACGGTCCTCAAGATGAGCATGCCGTACCACGACCGGCGCATGGCGCGCGGGCATGAGCGTGCGGATCAGTTGGTGGGGCCAAATGTTGGGTTGACGCTTCAGGCGAACCGGCAAGCGGTGCAGGACGCGAAGCTTTGCCTACGATGGCTGGAGCAAGAGGGTTTTTCAAAAATTGGGATTTTGGGGACCAGCATTGGTTCTTCGATCGGTTACATCACGATGATGCATGATGCGGGCGTTCACGCCGGTGGATTTTTTCATGTGTCCACGTACTTTGCCGATGTGGTGAGCGGCGGGATGACGACGAATCACGTATGGGAAGGAATGCGCGAGCACGTGACGGTGGATGAGTTGCGCGAATATTGGGCGCCAGTCAGCCCGATGCCCTACGTGGAGCTTGGACTCGGGGCGGGAAGAAATTCGCTCATGGTGTATGGGAAATACGATCCGACGTTCTTACCGGAGTTGACGGCTCAAATGCTGGATGCGCTGCGTAAACACGGAGCCAATCCGAAAACGCTGGAGCTTTCGTGCGGGCATTATTCGCTGGAGCTGGCGCCGTTTTCGTACATTGCAGGGATCAGGATGTTGCGGTTCTTGAAGGGGGCTTTGGCGTAAGAGAGAAAGGTTGCCACAGAGTCACAGAGGACACAGAGAAGGCGGGATAACGCAGAGTTCGGAGAGTCCCGCGAGAGGAATTCCTCAAAAGACTAGCGGACTAGTGTTGAAAACGTTTCCGTGGCAATCAATTTAGACACGGCGTTGATTTCTTGGGCGAGCGGGCGATCCTCGACGAGCTTTGGCGATTCGGCGCGGACGGCGTCGTAAGCCTGAGTAGAGATAACCCCGGTTTTCAGCGGGGCGAGCAGGTCGATGCCCTGGCAAGCGCAGAGTAATTCGATGGCGAGAATACCGCGAAGATTTTGCAACATGCGTTGGAGCCGCCGCGCGCCGCTCATGCCCATCGAGACGTAATCTTCCTGATTGCCGCTGGTTGAAATCGAATCGACGGAGTGTGGTGTTGCGAGCGCTTTATTTTCACTGGTGAGCGCGGCGGCGGTGACTTGCGCGATCATGAAGCCGGAATTGAGGCCGGGTTCGGGCGTGAGAAACGCGGGGAGCATGCTGGTAAGCGGATTGGTCATCTGCTCGACGCGGCGTTCCGCGATGCCGCCAAGCGTGGCGATCGCGATGGCGACCTGATCGGCGGCCATGGCGAGGGGTTGGCCATGAAAATTTCCGCCGCTGACGATGTCGCCTTCGCCGTTTTCCTTGACGAAGACCAGCGGATTGTCCGTAGCACTGTTCAGTTCCACTTGTGCGATGGCGCGAGCCTGCAGAAGGGAATCGCGTACGGCACCGTGGACTTGCGGCGTGCAACGCAGGCTGTATGCGTCCTGCACGCGGGGATCTTTGTCCGACGAGCGATGCGATTCGCGAATCGTGCTGCCTTTGTTGAGGAGCGCAAGGTTGCGCGCGGTGCGTGCGGCGCCGGCGTAGGAGCGCGCTTGCATGATGCGCGGGTCAAACGCGCCGGGACTGCCGCGGAGGGCGTCAAGAGAAAGAGCGGCAGCGACGTCGGCGGTGTCGGCGAGAACGTCGGCTTCGTATAGCGCGAGGCTTAGCAGTGAGAGCATGCCCTGCGTGCCGTTCAGAAGCGAAAGGCCTTCTTTCGCTTCCAGCGCGACGGGAGTAAGACCGGCGTGTTTGAGCGCTTCTGCACCGGGCAAAATTGTTCCCTGAAATTCGGCGTAGCCTTCGCCAATGACGACCTGCGCGAGATGGGCGAGCGGCGCAAGGTCACCCGACGCGCCGACCGACCCTTGCGAAGGGATGACCGGGTGCACACCGGCGTTCAACATGGCGCACAGGGTTTCTACGACGGACGGCCGAACGCCGCTTAGGCCCTTTGCCAGTGCATTGCCGCGCAGCAGCAGCATGGCGCGCGTTTCCGCTTCACTGAGCGGCGCGCCGACGCCACACGCGTGCGAGCGGACAAGATTCACCTGCAATTGACGGACTTGTTCGCTGGAGATGCGAACGCTGGCGAGTTTTCCGAAGCCGGTGTTGATGCCGTAAGCGGCCTGACCCGAAGCAACGAGTTTGTCCACCACGGCGCGCGAGGCGTTCATACGTTCGATGGAAGCTTTTGAGAGCGAAACTTTTTCGCCGCGAAGAACTACGGCGTGAAGCTGATCGAACGTCAGATCGTTTCCGGTGAGAGCGATGGTCATTGCGAGTTACTTTCCGTGACCGCGTGGGCGGATTTCGTTCCGAAGATAGAGCGATACTTTTCCGGCAGAAGCTTGGGCTTGCCGTTCTTGCCGCAAATGACGTGAGTGGTTTCGCCGGACGCGAGCAGTATGTGGTCCGCGTCGCGGAAGATCTCGTAGCTGAAGCGGATCACACGGTTTTTGGTTTCGGCAATTCGCGTGCGAATGCGAAGCACTTCGTCGTAACGCGCCGGATGGTGGTAACGGCATTTCACGTCGGCGACGACGATCTGGCAGTCATCTTCCTGCTCCATGCGTTTGTATTCGACGCCAACCGCGCGTATCAGCTCGACGCGGCCAACTTCGAACCAGATCAAATAGTTCGCATGGTAGACCACGCCCATCTGGTCGGTCTCGACGTAGCGAACGCGCACACTTGTATCGTGAAATTCCAGCATGGCGTGGGCTAGTCTTCTCCTTGCCAGATGGGTTTGCGTTTTTCGAGGAATGACGCGAGGCCTTCCTGAAAATCAGGGGTGCAGCGGATGCGGGCGTTTTCAAGTACGGCGCGTTCTAGGTCGGCATCCACGGACGCTGCTGCGGCCGAAGTGAGCAGCCGTTTCGCGCGCATCAAACTGCTGGGGCTTGCGGCGATGAGCTGTTCTGCAATTTCGCCAGCGCGAGACATGAGCTTGTCTGCGGGAACGATTTCCGTGACGAGGCCGAGCTCTTTCGCTTCCTTAGCTTCGACCAGGCGGCCGGTAAGTAAAAGATCTCTCGCGCGCTTGTCGCCGATTTGGCGCGTTAGAAAAACCGAGACGATGGCAGGCAGGAATCCGATTTTGACTTCGGTGTAGCCGAATTTTGCTTCCGGCACGGCAATTGTGAAATCGCAGAGCGTGGCGATGCCGCATCCTCCGGCGAGCGC
>Ga0137409_10007243_pt1 | contig 11417 bp, 8 predicted proteins | sample CZODoug1_16funga_FD_122059 | JGI IMG/M metagenome (GOLD analysis project Ga0137409, IMG submission 122059) | Vadose zone soil fungal communities from Angelo Coast Range Reserve, California, USA - CZODoug1_16fungal (Hybrid Assembly) | ecosystem: Environmental > Terrestrial > Soil > Vadose zone... | reverse complement strand
TGCGCCGCTCCTCCTCACTGCGACCGCCGGCAAGGATCACCCGCATGCCGTGAATCCTGATGGCGTGATCGGCCACCGCGGCATACCGCCACGCCGACCAATTGCGCACAGGGTGGCTGGAGCAGGGGCTGACGACGAGCGTGGCGCGTTCATCTGGAATCAGCCGCGCAGCGTAATCAAGCGCGTCCGGCGGCAGAGTGATGTCCCAGGCGGGAGCGTCCGGTTCGATGCCGCAGGCCCGCACGAAACCCATGAATGAGTCCAATACATGCTGCGAGGCGGCCGGAGCCACCTGCGCATTGGTGAACAGCCACTGCAGTTCGCGCGCGCGCGCGCGGTCGAACCCGAGTTTCACCGGCGAGGAGATGAGGGTGGACACGAGGCTCGCGCGGATCGAGAGCTGCAGGTCCAGCAGCAAATCGAAACGCCTCCCCCGGAGCACCTCGCGGAGCCGCAGCAGTTCGCGAGTCATTGCGCGTTTCTCGAAGGTGATAAACTCGACTTTTGGAAGAATCGCCGACATCAGCCTGGCTTCGAGTTTGCCGATGATCCAGGTGAACCGGGTCTTCGGCCACGCCTTCTCGAGTGCGCGCAGCGCGGCCGCCGCGTGGCAGGTGTCGCCAATGGCCGATAAGCGGAGCATGCAGACACTTTGCGGAGGCGTATCGAATCGCGGCGGTTGATCGATCGGCATATATTGTTTTAAGGACGGACGCGCTCGCAAGAATGACGAAGTACGGCGGCCAACGCATAGCCACTGCCGACGGCGCCATGCTGGCTGATCCGGCGAGCCTTGGCAATCTCGTGGGCGCCGCGCTCGAGGCGGCATTCGAACCCGGGTTCTGGGCCGCTCGCGGCGAGCTCATCGAGGTAACCGGCGGCCGCGGCTCGGCGTGGTTCATCTCCGGCAACGGACGTTGGGTATTGCGGCACTATCGACGCGGTGGATGGATCGCTCGCCTGTCACGCGATCGCTATCTCTGGGCCGGCGAGGCACGCGTGCGCGCATTCGCCGAGTATCGTGTGCTCGCCGAACTCGCCCGGGGCGGATTGCCGGTCCCGAACCCGGTCGCCGCGCGGTATAGACGCTTGGGCCCGTTCTATCGCTGCGATCTCATTACGCAGCGGATTGCCGGTGCGCGTCCCTTAAGTTCGGTGTTGTCGTTTGGGCCCGTGAACGGAGACACGTGGCGCGAGGTCGGCGCGGCCGTTGCGCGGCTGCATGCGGCCGGCGCGGATCATGCGGATCTCAACGCACACAACATTCTGGTGGGCATTGACGGGGCGGTGAGCGTGATCGACTTCGACCGCGGCATGCTCCGGACGCCCGGGGGCAAGTCCGGCGCGTGGGCGGCCAGGAACCTGTCGCGGCTGCATCGATCGCTCGTGAAAGTATGCCGGGACTTGCCGCCGGATCGATTCTCCGCGGCGGCCTGGGATCGGCTGCTGGCCGGGTATCGACTGCCGGCCGGGTGCGGGTAGCCGTGCGTTTCCTCTACAGTGTGTTGGTCTATCTTCTCCGCCCGATCGCCTTCGCGGCGGTGTTGTGGCGGGGTCTGCGGAACCGCCTCTATTGGGTGGGCCTCCGCGAGCGCTTCGGTCTCGGATCGGCCAGTCCGAGCCCGGCGATCTGGCTGCACGCCGTGTCGCTGGGGGAAGTCACCGCGGCCGCTGCGATCGTGCATGCCCTGCACGATAGCCATCCTCGAAGTCCCGTGATCGTGACGACGGCGACGCCGACGGGACGGGCCCGAGCGCAGGTGCTGTTCCGTGACGGGGCTGCCGTGCGTTATCTGCCTTACGACACACCGGGGTCCATGCGCCGGTTCATCAATCGCGCCAAGCCCGCCGTGGCCATCATCATGGAAACGGAACTCTGGCCGAACCTGTTCTACCAGTGCCGGCGGCGCGGCATTCCAGTGGTGCTGGCGAGCGCCCGTCTCTCGCAGAAGTCGGTGGTGCGATATCGCCGTTTCGGCGCCTTGTTCCGCCCCGTGTTTTCCGGCGCTACGTTCGTGGCGGCACAGAGCGCGGAAGACGCCGAGCGTTTCATCGCCATCGGCGCCGATCCCGGGCGGACTTGCGTCGCTGGAAACGTCAAATTCGATGTAGGCATTGATCCCTCCATGCTTCAGCGCGGCCTGGGGCTGCGTTTGGCTTGGGCTACGAGGCCGGTGTGGATCGCTGGAAGCACTCACGCAGGCGAGGAGGAGATGGTCTTGAGCGCGCACTCCGCCGTCCTGGCCGATGCGCCGGACGCGCTCCTGTTGTTGGTGCCGCGCCATCCGGAACGGTTCCAATCCGTGGCGGATCTGTTGGGCCGCCGCGGGTTTCGCTATGAGCGCCGCACCACCAGCGGCGGATTGGGACCCGCGGGCGCTCTGCCCCCCGAAGCCCAGGTCTTGCTGGTTGACACGGTGGGGGAACTCGCGGCCATGTACGCGGCCGTGGATGTGGCCTTCATCGGCGGGAGCCTGGTCCCTGTGGGGGGGCACAATCTATTGGAACCGGCCGCGCTGGGAGTGCCGGTGATCACGGGCCCGTATCAAGCGAACACCAAGGAGATCGCGCAGTTGTTGCTGCAGTCGGGCGGCGCCCTGGAGGTGGCCGACGTGGCGGGGCTCGCCGCCGTGGTGAGGCGGCTGTTTGCCGACTCCGCCGAACGGCAGCGTGTGGGCGCGAGCGGCCGTGGAGTCGTCGATGCGAACCGCGGCAGCGTGGCACGCGTGCTCGAACTCGTCGAACCTATTCTTTGAGCAGGGTGTTGAGGCGGTTCAAGCTTTGCACGGAGAGGATTCCGGCCGCCTGCTGCAGCTTGAGCACGTTGATCATGTAGTCGTAGCGGCTGCGGGAATAGTCGGTCTGGGCTTGGATCCACAGGCGCCTGGATTCGACGACGTCGACCGCCGTGCGCGTCCCCGCTTCGTAGCCCGCTTCGGTGGCGTTGAGAGCGGTCGTGTTGGACTCGACGGCCCGGCGCAATGCCTTCACCCGTGAAATCTCGGATAGCACGCCCAGATACGAATCGCGAGCGTCGTGTTCGGTCTGGCGCGCCACGCGCTCCACCCGTTCCTTGGCCGCCCTATGCTGGTAGACGGCCTGGCGAACCTGAGAGGACACCATGCCGCCGGAGTACAACGGGAAAGTCAGCTGGATGCCGATCGAGCTCTGCTGTTGATCGATGGCGGAATTGCCGTATGGCGTGCCGTCGGCGTTGATGCTGGTGCCGTCGGAGTTGAGTTTGTAGCGGCTTGCCACGAGGTCCAGCGACGGAAAATGCCCGCCCCGTGCAGCACTCACGTTTTCTCTGGCAATGTCCGCGGCCAGACGGCTGGAGACCAGCGACAGGTTCTGCTGCAGGGCCATTTCCACCCATCGATCCTCGTTGACCGGGTCGGGATCGGCCAACTCGAACGGTTCGATGGGGCGTGCCAGGGCATCGAAGAGATCGCCGGTGATCTCGCGCAAGAACTCCTGCGCGGATGCCACCTGCCGCTTGGCGGCGATGACGGCGGCGGCGCTGCTGTCGTGGGAGGCGCGCACCTCCTGCACGTCGGTGATGGCGATCAAGCCCACCTCGTAGCGCTTCTCGGCCTGTTCCAGCTGACGATTGACCGACGCCAGCGCGCCTTCCTGGGCATCGAGATCGTCCTGGGAAGCGAGCACGTCGAAATAGCGCTGGGCCACCCGCGACATCAAGTCTTGCTGGGCCGCCTGGTAGTCCGCCTCGGCCTGCGCGACCTGAGCATCCGCGCGCTGCAATGCCACCCAGTTTTCCCATCGGAACAGGTTCTGTTTCAGGTCGACCCCGTATTTGTGGTTGTGGGTGGTGGTGCGCCCGTCAAAGTCCTGATTTTCGACTATGACGACCGGCTTGCCGGTGGACACGTCCGTAAAGGAAAACGATTGGTTGGAGGATCCGGTGTCGCGTTCCTTGTTTGCAATGGCGGTTCCCGCCACCTGGGGCAACAGCGCGGCGAGGGCCTGCGGTTTGGATTCGAGGGCGGCGAGACGATTCGCTTCGGCCTCCCGCAATTGGGGATCGTTTTGCAGGGCGCGCTGATACACGGCCACCAGATCGGCAGCCGCAGCCGCATGAAAGCTCAAGATACACGCAACCAACGTCAATAAACGCTTCATTCGTCGTGCCCGGTGACAGGTGTTATATTCGACTATAACACCGCTGCAACGCCAGTTAATATTGGGGAATGGTCGGATCCACGTCCCTGGACCACGCCAGTATTCCGCCGGCGAGGTTGAAAACCGACGGAAACCCCTGCGCCGTCAGAAATCGCGCCACTTCCAGGCTTCGACCCCCGGAGCGGCAGATCACAACCGTGTCTTGCTTCGGATCGAGTTCACTCAGTCGATCCGCAATCTGGCCCATGGGAATGTGAACCAGGCCGGTTGGAACGGGAGCCAGTTGCGTTTCCCAATCCTCGCGGACATCGACCAGCGTCATCGAGGCGCCGGCGGCGCGCCGCTTCAGGAACTCCTGCGGAGTCAATTCCTTGATAGTCAAAATACGAATCCTCGCGGTGCAGTGGCGTTCACCAACGGATCGATGACCGTCTCGAAGAGACTTTCCCGAATCCACTCCGTGCTGTCCACGCGGCGTACCAATATCGCATCCATCACCGGCGCAATGCCGACCACGGCGAACAGGCGGCCGCCGACGCGCAGCGCCTGTTCGAATCGAGTGTCGTAAACCGGCAGCGAACCGGTGACGGCGATGACGTCGTATTCGCCCAGGGGCGCGCCCTTGAACGCATCTCGCGTCTCGAGTTCGACGCGGGCTACCGGAACGGTTCGCAGATTCACCGTGGCCGCCGCCGTGAATTCGGCCCGGATATCGATCGAATGAGTGCTGCTCGCGAGAAGGCCGAAAGCTGCGGTCAGGTAGCCGGTGCCGGTTCCCACTTCGAGAACGGTGTCGGACCCGTTCACGGCCAGGGATTGCAATATCCGTCCCTGCAGCACAGGCGCCAGCATGGATTGTCCGAATCCGATGGGGATCGGCGTGTCGGCAAACGCAAGCTCCAGATAGGCCGGCGGCACGAACGCTTCGCGGGGCACCGTGGATAGCACGTCGAGCACCCGCGGATCGAGAACCTCCCAGGTGCGGATTTGCTGATCGACCATCTGCTGCCTTGCGGCCAGTGTATCCATAGGCGCCCTACATGATTAACCCCAGCGATTATGGTCAATTTCGAGAGGGTACGCGAGCCCCTTGCGCTATTCTGCAAGCACGATGATTCACGATGCACCAACCCCGCGGGAACACTAAATTTCAAGCGTCGTCACGATTCTTCGTTATCGAGGTCCGCGTTGATCCTGTCTCCGGTTTATCTGTTGATTTTCACCTCAGCCCTGCTGGCCGTGGGCTTGACCGTGGTCTTCGTCGGCAAGCGGCGCCAGGAGCAGGCGGTCGGCAAGTTCTCCGATCAGCTCTGGCGGCTCACTTCGGCGTCCAGCGAGGTGGCGCGGATCGACCTCGAAGGCAAGCCGGAGTCGCTCGAGCGATTGGCCGCGGCGGTGAACCAGCTGCTCGAAAGCCTCGAGCAGCGCGGCGCCGACTTGCACGGCCGCGAGCAGCTCTTCCAGCGTTTGGTGGAGACCGTGCATTATGCGGTGCTGGTGCACCGTCAACGGATTTTGTTTGCGAATTCGCGGTTCCTGGCTCTTTTGGGGTTGACCGCTCCCGATGTGATCGGCAGGCACTTAAGCGACTTTGTCGGTCCGGAGTATGTCGAGTTGGTCGACAGCAATCTGCGGCGCCGGTTGGATGGCGAGGCTGCCGCCGAGCGCTACGAGGTGGAGCTCGTCGGCGCCCATGGTGAAGTCACGCGCGTCGAATTGTCCAGCGCGCTGATCGACAGTGACGGCGAGGCGGCCTTACTGCTCACGGCCTTGGAGATGCTGCCGGAGGCGTCGACGCCGCCCAACGGATCGGTGGCGCGGCCGCGCGCCATGGCGACTCTCGACGCCATGGGCGAAAGCGTCGTGACGGTGGACGCCGGCGGGCGGATCGACTACATCAATACGGCCGCCGAGTCCCTGCTGGGTCAGCGCCTCGACCAGGTCGTCGGCAAGTCGTTTCCCGATGTCGCGTCTCTGGTGGACGAGGCGGACCGGCATTCGCTGGGCGATCCAGTCCGTATGGCGCTGATCGCGGGCGGCCGGGTGAGCATGGGCAGACGCGCGGTGCTCGTGCCCGCCAATGGCAGCACCGAGCGGTCCGTCGAGCTCAGCGTCTCGCCCTTGAGGTCGGAGACCGGAGACGCCATGGGGCTGGTTCTCGTGCTCCACGACACCAGTGAACTGCGCGGACTGACGCGTCAAATGACCTATCAAGCCAGTCACGATGCCTTGACGGGGCTGGTGAACCGCCGCGAGTTCGAACGGCGGCTGCAGGAGGCTTTGGATCTGGCTCAGACCGGCGATACGGCGCACGCGCTGTGCTATCTGGACCTCGACCGGTTCAAGGTCGTGAACGACACCTGCGGACACACGGCCGGCGACAATATGTTGCGCGAGGTGGCCTCGATCATCAAGGAAGCGGTGCGGGATTCGGACACGGTCGGGCGCCTCGGCGGCGATGAATTCGCGCTGCTGCTGGTTGGCTGCCCCCTCGAGAAGGCACGGCAGATCGCGGACGACGTGGTGCGCTCGGTCAACGACTACCGCTTCGTCTGGAAAGACAAGATCTTCAACATCGGCGTAAGCATCGGTATCGTGGAAATCGGCCGCGCCGGCGGGGCGATTGAAGATCTGATGAGTTCGGCCGATTCGGCGTGCTACGTCGCCAAGAAGCAGGGCGGCCTGCACGTCCATGTGTATTCCGCGCGCGAGGAAGCGAGCGCCAGGCACAGCGGCGAGATTCATTGGCTGCAGAAGCTGCAAGGGGCCCTGCGCGACAACAAGTTCGAGCTGTATTTCCAGCCCATCGTGCACGCGCAGCTCGGCGGTGTGCGCGGGCCGGCGATCGAAGTATTCGTCCGAATGGAGAGCGAGAATGGCCAACCCGGCGCCCCGCCGGCCGAATTCATCCGGGCCGCCGAGCGCTACCGGCTGATGCCCTATGTCGATCGGTGGGTGGTACAGACCGTGCTGTCGGCGCTGGGGCGCGGCGGATTGAAGGTCCCCGCGGGCCGCAGCGTGGCGGTCAACATCGCCGGCCAGACGCTGGGGGATTCCGAATTCCTGGAATTCGTGGTCGAGTGCTTCGATCATACCGGCGCGAGTCCGGTCGACATCTGTTTCGAGGTCACCGAGAGTTCGGTGGTGGCGAACCTCGACCATGCGCGCCGCTTCATCGCGGTGCTGCACGGCATGGGCTGCGAATTCGCGCTGGATGATTTCGGCAGCGGTTTGAGTTCGTTCTCGACCCTGAAGACCCTGCCCATCGACTATCTCAAGATCGACGGCTCGTTCATTCGCAATCTCGCCGAGGACACCGTGAATCAGGCCATGGTTGCGGCGATGATCGATCTGTCGCGCAGCCTCAACTTCCGTATCGTTGCGGAGCAGGTCGAGGACCAGCTATCGCTGGACGTCGTGAAGCGCATGGGAATCGACTTCGCCCAAGGGTTCGTGATTGCCCGGCCGCAGCCCCTGTCGGTAACGCCGATCCCCTTCTGACGGCTGCGGGGCGCGGGCTCGGCACCTGAGCCGGCGCTGCGGGCAAGGCGCCCCGGCAGGGCGCCCCCTGCTCTGTGCCCGGGACGCCCGCGGCTCGGTGCCCCGGCTTATAACCGGCTGGCAGGAGCACATAACAAACTTCTATGGTATTTGACCCGCGCTTAGGAGGAAAATCGGCGCAAGATCAAGGATCACTGAGGTGCAACATGCCGATTTACGAAGACAACACCAAATCCATCGGACACACGCCCCTGATTCGAATCAACCGCTTGGACGCCTCGAGCGGCGCCACCATCCTGGCAAAGATCGAAGGCCGCAATCCGGCCTACTCGGTGAAGTGCCGGATCGGATCGGCCATGGTTTGGGACGCTGAAGAGCGTGGTACGCTGAAGCCCGGAATGTCCGTCGTCGAGGCCACCAGCGGCAATACGGGCATCGCCTTGGCGTTTGCCGCCGCGGCCCGCGGCTATGGCTGCGTTCTGACCATGCCGGACACGATGACCATGGAACGCCGCAAGGTATTGGTCGCGTTCGGCGCCAAACTGGTATTGACGCCCGGTGCGAAGGGCATGAAGGGCGCGATTGCTAAAGCCGAAGAACTGGCCGCGGCCGAACCGACCAAGTACGTGCTGATGCGGCAATTCGACAATCCCGCCAACCCCGCGATCCACGAAAAGACGACGGGGCCCGAGATCTGGGAGGATACCCAGGGCAAGATCGATGTGTTCGTCTCGGGCGTGGGGACGGGCGGCACGCTCACCGGCGTTTCGCGCTACATCAAGCATACCCGGTCGAAGAAGATTCTTAGCGTGGCCGTCGAGCCCACCCATTCGCCGGTCATCAGCCAGACCCTGGCGGGTCAGCCGCTGGTCCCGTCGCCGCACAAGATTCAGGGCATCGGCGCCGGGTTCGTTCCGAAGAACCTGGATCTGTCGCTGGTCGACCGCGTGGAGCAGGTCAGCAACGAGGAAGCGATTGCGACCGCGCGCAAGCTGGCGCGCGAGGAAGGGATACTCGGCGGCATATCCTGCGGTGCCGCGATGGTGGCGGCGCTGCGGCTGGCGCGCGAGCCTGCGTACGCGGGCAAGACCATCGTCGTGGTTCTTCCGGACGCCGGCGAACGCTACCTGTCCGGCGCCTTGTTCGAAGGTCTGTTCGAGGAAGTGGAGAAGATGCAGGCCGTCGCCTAGTTCATTGGAAAAAGTCGCCTGCGGCGCTTTTTGTGCCATTCCATCCCTGGATGGCACCCTGCGGGTCGACCTCCGTTCGACCAAACGCGCTCCTGCGCGTTTGTCGGACATCAGCTTCGTTTCCGCTGGCAAAAAGCGTCGTTTTTGCCAGCTGCGCAGCAGGGGAAATGCAAGTCCGACAGGACACTAGTCTAGAGGCCCATATGACCGCCATCGCCAACCCGCAGTCCAACCCGAAATCGAAGATCACCGTGCTCGACGGTCTCGCCGGCGATCTGCTCCGCAGCTATCTGAGCGACGAGCGGGCGCGACGCATCTCGCAACGCTACCTGCCGTCGCGCGAGGCCATCGTCGAGATCCTGGAGGCGGTCCTCGATCTCATGTATCCCGGCTATTTTGGACGGCAGGACCTCAACAACGAAAACCTCGGTGCCCACATCGAACAGTCGGTAGCGGCGCTTGCGCCGAAGATCGAGCAGGAGATGGAGCACTGCCTGTGCTACGGCCGCGAGCGCGAGTCGTCGCGGAGCGACGTCGGCGACTGTGCGCCGCGTGCGCACGAGCTGACCCAGGTGTTTTTGGGCCGACTGCCGGAAATCCGCAAGCTGCTGCTGCGCGACGTGCAGGCGGCATTCGACGGCGACCCCGCCGCGAGCAGTCTCGACGAGGTGGTGCTGGCCTATCCCGGCTTGCTGGCCGTGAGCGTGTACCGCATCGCTCATGCCCTCTACGATCTGGGCGTCCCGATGATGGCGCGCATCATGACGGAGTGGGCGCACTCGAAGACCGGGTGCGATATTCATCCGGGGGCGAAAATCGGCGCGGCATTTTTCATCGATCATGCCACCGGCGTGGTGATCGGCGAAACCACGGAGATCGGCGAAGGGGTAAAGCTGTATCAGGGCGTTACCCTGGGAGCGCTGTCCTTTCCGAGGGATGCCGCGGGCCACATCATCCGAGGCAAGAAGCGGCATCCCACCGTGGAGAACGGTTCGACCCTTTACGCGAACGCCACCGTTCTCGGTGGTCAGACGGTGGTCGGTGCGGACAGCGTGATCGGCGGTTCCGTTTTTCTTACGCACAGCGTGCCGCCTCGCTCGCGCGTCTCGCTCAAGGAGCCGGAATTGCGCGTGGCCACCCGCGACGGCGCGGCGGAACCCGACGCCATCTATTTTGATATTTGAGCGGGGTGCGGAGCCGGGGACGCCTGGCACGCCCCGGCGAGCCCCCGCCACTTGGGCTACATCATCTTGCCAATGATGGGCACCATCAGCAGCGCCACGATGTTGATGATCTTGATGAGGGGATTGATCGCGGGCCCGGCGGTATCCTTGTAGGGATCGCCCACCGTGTCGCCGGTGACCGCCGCCTTGTGGGCATCGGAGCCCTTGCCGCCGAAGTGGCCTTCTTCGATGTATTTCTTCGCGTTGTCCCAGGCGCCGCCGCCGGTGGTCATGGAAATCGCGACGAACAAGCCGGTGATGATGGTGCCGATCAGCAGCCCGCCCAGTGCTTGAATGCCGGAACCGGGTCCCATCAGCCAGTTCACGATGAACACGAGCACGATGGGAGCGAGAATGGGCAGCAACGAGGGGATGATCATCTCCTTGATCGCCGCCTTGGTCAGCATGTCGACGGCGCGTGAATAGTCGGGCTTTGCCGTGCCTTCCATGATGCCCTTGATCTCGCGGAATTGACGGCGCACTTCGTTGACCACCGCGCCCGCAGCGCGTCCGACGGCCTCCATGGCCATGGCGGCGAACATGTACGGGATGAGGCCGCCGATGAACAATCCGATGATCACCGCCGGGCTCGAGAGGTCGAAGCTGGTGGCGTGTCCCAACACTTCTTCGAGCTTGTGGGTGTAATCGGCAAACAGCACCAGCGCCGCGAGACCGGCGGAGCCGATGGCGTATCCCTTGGTGACCGCTTTGGTGGTATTGCCCACGGCATCCAGCGGATCGGTGACGTCGCGCACTTTGGCGTCGAGGCCGGCCATTTCCGCGATTCCGCCGGCATTGTCGGTGATCGGGCCGTAGGCATCGAGCGCCACGATCATGCCGGTCATCGACAGCATCGCCGTCGCGGCGATGGCGATGCCATATAGGCCCGCGAGCTGGAACGAAGCCCAGATGCTCAACGAGACGGCGATTACAGGCAGTGCGCAGGCCTTCATCGAGACGCCGAGCCCGGCGATGATGTTGGTCGCGTGCCCGGTCTGCGAGGCGGAGGCGACGTGCTGCACCGGGCCGTACTCGGTCGCCGTATAGTACTCGGTGATCACGATCATGGCGGCGGTCAGTGCGAGGCCCACCAGCGTGCATTCCCATATTTGCACGGCCGCTTCGCCCATCAGGGCCTTCGAGACGAAATAAAACGCGACCGCCGAAATGGCGGCCGACACGATGACGCCCTTGTACAGGGCGTTCATGATCTTTCCGCCTTCCTTGGTGGAGACGAAAAAGGTGCCGATGATGGAGGACACGATGGAAATGGCGCCGAGCACCACCGGGAACAGCACGGCTCTCTCGCCCATGTCGACCATCACCAGACCGCCCAGCAGCATGGTGGCGACCAGGGTGACGG
>Ga0137409_10007242_pt1 | contig 11418 bp, 12 predicted proteins | sample CZODoug1_16funga_FD_122059 | JGI IMG/M metagenome (GOLD analysis project Ga0137409, IMG submission 122059) | Vadose zone soil fungal communities from Angelo Coast Range Reserve, California, USA - CZODoug1_16fungal (Hybrid Assembly) | ecosystem: Environmental > Terrestrial > Soil > Vadose zone... | reverse complement strand
CAGGGCTTCGCAGCATGCTATGTAGCCTTCGTTGTTGGTGTTTGCCAGGGTTTTTTGGATGCGCTCGACGGTTTGCGGCTCGCGTTCTCGGAAGTTTGTGGTGAACCAGCGCTCCATTGTGGCGGCTGCGATGGATTTCGTGCCGTTCTTGCGGACGGCCTCGATTCGCGCGTTCCATGCGTCGGCGGTGCCGATCTTTGCGCCGGTGCTGCACAGCGCTAACTTTTGCAGGCGTTCGGGCGCGTGCAGGGCGATCCATAGGCCGGTCACGCCGCCCATGGACAATCCGCAGAAGTGAAACTTGTCGATGTTGAGCGAATCGGCGAGCGCGAGAACGTCGCGGGCCAGTTGCTCGAACGTGTATGGGCCGGGAGTCACTTCGCTTTGGCCGTGGCCGCGCGTGTCGTAGCGCAGCACGCGGTAGCGCGCGGTGAGCGCCTTCATCTGCGGCTCCCACATCGACAGATCGGTGGCCAGCGAGTGGCTGAGCGTGACCACCGGAGCGTTGGCGGGACCGTCGAGCGTGTAGTGGACGTTGATACCGTTGACGGTGGTCTTCATTTCTCCTTCTTTCTTCAAGGGGGGGAGCGGCGCCGCTCCCCCCCCTAGACCCCCCCAGCGTTCCCGCGCGCTTCGCGCGCGGGTGAGGGTTGTTCGACCGTTACACCTTCGACAGCGCCTGCCGGACGCGCGGTAGCACCTCCCGCGCGACGCGGGCGGTGTAGTCGTGCTCGGGATCGGCCGGCCATGTCGGATCGGGGATGGGGTGGAGCACGACGTAGTCGAACTCGGCAGATGCGGCGGTCAGTGCGGCGATGCAGCGATCGGCGACCTCGGCGGGGTTTCCGCGGAGGCTGAAGGCGTCGGCGATGGGCTCCGGCAGGAAGCTCACGACGCGGCCGCTGGCGTCGAGATCGCGCGCGTGGTGGAAGTCCGGCCACACCTGGTGGTCCTGCTTGAGCCGTTCGGGATCGGGCCCGTTCCACCGGAAGCCCGGCGGGTCGAACAGCGCCGGCGAGTACTCGTAGTAGCCGGCGGCCATCGATCGGGCCATCGTGATCGCGCGCGCCGGATCGTCGACGAGCACGGTGTGGAAGATGGCGCCGAGCCGCACGGACGCTGGATCGCGCCCGGCCTCGCGCGCGCCGGCGCGGATCGCGTCGACGGCGGTCTTGATGTTGGCTGCGTGCGTGCCGACGCGGATGAAGACGCCGTCGGCGACCCCGCCCGCCATGCGCAGCGTGCGCGGGCCGCCCGCGGCGATCCAGATCGGCACCGGGCGGTGGTGCGGCAACCGCGCGGGGCGCTCGGCGCCGACCTCCACCTCCCCGCCGTCGAGCAGCGCGCGCATCAGCCGCGTGGAGGACTCCAGCTCCTTCACGCGCGCCGGGCGCAGCCCCGCGAGCCGCACGGCCGTGTCGCCCACGCCCCAGCCGAGCAGCACGCGGCCCGGCGCCAGCTCGTCGATGGTGGCGATCGACGACGCGGTCACGGTGGGATGGCGATTGACGGGATTGGCCAGCAGCGGTCCTAGCATGATGCGCCCGGTGGCGCGCGCGGCCGCCGCCAGCAGCACATAGGTGTCGCGGCGGCGCAGCTGCGAGTCGGGCTGGAGCGCCGCGTCCCAGCCGAGCGCCTCGGCGCGCGTGACGTCGGCGGCGAAGGCGTCGACCGAGCGGGAGTCGAAACGGTTGAGGCCGAAGCGCGGGATCTTCATGCGCACCACTCCCTGGGACCGTCGTCGGTGTACCCGCACTGCTCGCACGGACTGAAATAGTGATTGGCCGGCGGCATCGCCACGGCCAGCCGCAGCGACCGCTCGGTGCCTACGTTGAGGATGTGGTGGACGGCGCCGCGCGGGACCCACACGATGTCGTCCTTGGCCGCCTGCACGATCACACCGCCCGTCAGCTCCCACTGCAGCCGCCCGGCCAGGACCACCCACCACTCGTCGAACTCGCGGTGCCAGTGCGGACGGTTGCCGCCGCCGGGCGCGCTGGCGATGAGCGTCACGAGCTGGCGCTCGTCGGCGATGATGCGCTTGGACCACGGCGGCGGGCCCATCTGCGCGACCACCTCGGCCACGCGCGTGCGGAGCGCGTTGGGCGCGGCCGCATTCGCGGCGGTCGGCGGCGTCGGGCCGGCGGCCTGACGGTTGATGACGATGCTGACGGGGTCCATGGCGTCTCGGGCGGCCTCGACTGTACCATCTCTTATCTGGGGGAACCCTCGCAGGGTTCCCCCCTTCCCCTCCGTTCTCGCGGGGCGTCGTCGCACCGTTTCGGCGCTTTGACAGGCGTGGGCCTCTGAGGCATTGTCGCGGCCATGCGCGAGGTCGACGTCCTCATCGCCGGCGGCGGTCCGGTCGGCCTCACCGCCTCGATCCTGCTCTCACGCGTCGGGGTGTCGACGCTGCTCGTCGAGCGGCATCCCTCCACGTCCATCCATCCCAAGGCGCGCGGGATCAACGCGCGCACGATGGAGATCTTCCGCCAGTGCGGCGTGGAAGACGCCGTGCGCGCCGCGGGCCTGCCGCCCGAGCGCGCGCGGTTCATCGTGTGGACGCGCTCGCTGGCCGGCGAGGAGCTGGAGCGGCGCATCCCCGGGCGCGCGCGGGAGGAGGCGGCGCGGATCACCCCGGTGCGCAGCTGCCTCTGCGCCCAGGACGACCTCGAGCCCGTGCTGCGCCGCTACGCGGAATCCCTCGGCCCCGGCGCGCTCGCCTTCGACACGGAGCTGGCGGGCTTCGAGCAGGATGCCGACGGCGTGACGGCCACGCTGCGCGCGCGCGCGGGCGACACGCGCGTGCGGGCGCGCTACGTGATCGCTGCCGACGGCGCGCGCAGCCGCGTGCGCGAGGCCCTCGGCATCGCGCTGCACGGCACGCCGGCGCTCTATCGCAGCATCAACGTCCTGCTCAACGCCGATCTGACGCCGTGGACCGCGCACCGGCCCGCCGCGCTCTACTTCGTCGAGCAGCCGGGGCTCAAGGCGACGTTCCTCACGATCAACGGCATGAACCGCTGGGGCTTCCTCGTCAACAACCTGCCGCCCGACGGCGATGCCGAGGAGTACACGCCGGAGCGCTGCGCCGCCGTCGTGCGCCAGGCGGCCGGCGTGCCTGACCTCGCCGTCGAGATCCTCGGCGCGGTGCCGTGGGTGGCGGCGGCGCTCGTCGCCGAGCGCTATCGCCGCGGCCGCGTGTTCCTGGCCGGTGATGCCGCGCACCACATGCCGCCCACCGGCGGCTTCGGCCTCAACACCGGCGTGCAGGACGTCCACAACCTGGCCTGGAAGCTCGCCGCCGTCCTGCAGGGCCGCGCCGGCCCGGCGCTGCTCGACACCTACGAGGACGAGCGGCTGCCCTACGGGCGCGCCATCACCGAGCAGAGCCTCATCAACGCGCGCTCGCTCGGCCGCGGCAGCCCCGAGCAGACGGCCGCGCCCGCCGCCGCGCTCGCGCGGCCGGAGTTCCTCAACGAGCTGGGGATGATCTTCGGCACGGCCTACGAGTCGGCCGCCGTCGTGCCGGACGGCACGCCGCCGCCCAAGGTCGAGAATGCTGTGACCGACTACCGGCCGTCAGCGCGCCCGGGCCACCGCGCCGCGCACGCGTGGATTTCGCGCGAGGGCGTGCGCCAATCGACGCTCGACCTTCTTGGCCATCGATTCGTGCTGCTGGCCGGCCCGTCCGGTGCCGCGTGGTGCGAGGCGGCACGCGCGACGGCGAGGGCGCACGGCGTGGCGCTCGACGCGCTCACGGTCGGCCCGGATGGTGATCTCGACGATCCGGAGGGGCGCTGGCTGGATCTCTGGGAGATCGAGCGCGAGGGGGCCGTGCTGGTGCGCCCCGACGGCCAGGTGGCGTGGCGCCGCCGCGGCGCCGTGCCCCACGCCGCGGCGGAGATGCGCCGCGTGCTACGGCGCGTCCTGTCGCTCGCCTGACCTCGGCGCTGCGCGCGGCGTGTCCACGGCCACGAGGACCAGCTCGGGCTCCTGTGCGAGGAGCGGCCCTTCGAGCGGTGGGGCCTGGCTCATGCGCGGGCCTTCGACGTTGGCCACGACGAGGTACACGATCAGGACGAGGACGATCACGGCGACGCCGGCGATGGCGAGGATCGTCATGGGCTCGATCGCTTCCGCCTTCGCCGGCGTGGCGAACGTGACGAGCAGCACGACGGCCAGCGCGAGCGCGAGGACGCGAAACGACATGATGACACCTCCCTGTACCGCAGAATATCAGCGGGCGGCGCGATGACCGCCATAATGCCGGCGCCGCGCGTGGGCATCCTCGGGCTCAAGCACGACCACGTGTGGGGCAACGTCGCCGCGCTGGCCGGGGGCGCGCGCGGCCGCCTGGTGGCGGCCTCCGACGGCGATCCACGGCTGCGCGAGCGCCTGCACGCCCTCGACGGCGGCGTGGCGCTCCACGAGAGCCACGCCTCACTCCTCGAGCGGCGCGACCTCGACGCGGTGCTGATCTTCGACGACAACCGCGCGTCCGCCGAGCTCGGCGTGCGCGCGCTGGGCCGCGGGCTGCCGGTCATGATCGAGAAGCCGATGGCCGCCGACCTCGCCGGCGCCGACGCGCTCCTGAGCGCCGCGCGCCGGGCCGGCCTGCCGCTGATGGTGAACTGGCCGACGGCGTGGCGCCCCGCGCTCCGCCACGGGCTCACGCTGGCCGCCGCCGGCGAGGTCGGCGAGCCCGTGCAGCTCAGCCATCGCGGCGGCCACGCCGGACCGCGCGAGTACGGCTGCTCGCCGCAGTTCGTCGAGTGGCTCTACGACCCGCAGCGCAACGGCGGCGGCGCGCTGGTGGACTACTGCGGCTACGGCGCCATGCTCTGCCGGCTCGTGCTCGGCCGCCCGCGCGCGGTCACGGCGGTGTCCGCACGCCTGCGCAAGCCCGACCTGCCGAGCGAGGACACCGCCGTCGTCGTGCTCACCTATCCGCGCGCCGTCGGACTGCTGGAGGCGAGCTGGAACCAGATCGGCGGTGAGCCCGCGCTCGCCATGGTCGTCTTCGGCGATCGGGGCACGCTCCTCGTGCACCAGCCGCGCGCCACGCGCGAGGGTGAGCGCGTGGGGAGCGGGCGTGTGCAGATCGTGACGGCCGCGGGCAGCCGTGACGTCGAGCCGCCGCCGCTGCCCGAGGGCGAGCGCGACGGACCGAGCTATTTCCTGACGTGCGTGCGCGAGGGACGCCCGGTCACGGGGCCATGCGCCGCGGAGGTCGGGCGCGACGTGCAGGAGGTGCTCGACGCGGCGCTCCGCTCCGCTGCGAGCGGGCGCCGCGTCGAGCTAGCCTAGCGGCCCCAGCGCAGGCGCGGGGGCTCGGGGTGCGAGGGGTCGAGCTCGATGTAGCCGGCGGCCTCGAACTTCTGCTCGAGCGGATAGCCGTAGACACTCACGACGCGTCCGCGGCGAAGCGCCTGGCTGATGTTCGGGTTGAGCTGCGAGATATCGACCATCACGATCGAGCCGTTGTCCGCCTTGAGGACCAGGAGCGCCCCCTCGACGGACTGGACCTTGCCGTCCACGCGCGCCCACTGCTTGCGGTCACCGGGCGGTCCATTCGCTTTCGTCGGCGCGCTCGGCGAGGGCACCGGCGGCGCCACAACCGGAGTGGCCGGGGGCACTGAGGGCGCAACTGTCGGCGGTGGCGTCGGAGCCGGCGGAGTGGCGATGACCGTCGGCGCAGCGGCCGGCGCGGGCGGCGTCGACACGACGGTCGACGCGGCGGGCGCCGGCGGAGTGACAGGGATCGGCCCGGTCGGCGGCGCCGGTGGCGTCGGCGTTCCGGCTTTCGGCGCGGGCGCCGCTACTGCGGGCCCTGTCGACGGTGTCGCCGCAGGCGCCGGCGGCGCCACTGCCGCCGGTGGCGCGGCAGGTGTCACGGCAGGCGGCGGCGTCGCCGCGACCGTTGACGTGGCCGTCGCGGCCGACGCAGGCGCCGCGGGAGGCGCAGCCGCGGGGGCAGGCGGCGGCGCGACGACTGCCGGCGCGGGCGGCGGCACGACAGGCGTCGTCGTCGATACGACCGGCGCAGCCGCGGCCGCTGGTGCCGGGGCTGCCGGAGGTGGTGTCGCCGCAGGCGTCCCGCCCTGCGAGAGCGCGCGGGCGAGCGACGCGGCGTCGCCGGCGCCGATGACGATCGCCGTCACGTCGTGCGGCCGGGCGCCTTCGAGGATCAGCAGCGCGACGCGTCCGCCGACCTTCACGAGCTCGGAGCCCTGGCGGCGCGCGCCGGCCACGTCGGCGGAATACACGCGGCCGTCGTCACCGCGCACGATGATCACGGGCTCGCCGGTGAGCGCGGCCGGCCACTCGACGGTGCCCTGCAGGAACCGGGGATCGCCCGGCGCAGCGAATGCGGGAAACGTCAGGAAGAGCGAGACGCAGAGGCCAATCAGTAGGCGGGTCATACGCCACCTCCGCTCACGGCCCTCGGCAAGGCCCGTGCCACGGCGGAAATCCGCGGCAGGGCGCATGAGTCGGCCGCCCTCGGCGCGGCCGTCGGAAGAACCGTCGTCGCGTTTCTGGGAGTTCTCCTACCCTGCTCCCCCTCAGAGCGCCGCCGATGGAACCCATAGGCCGCGGTACGGGAAATAATTTCCCTGTTGCGGCGCGAGCGCGGACGGACTACGTAGATTTACCTAGATGCCTCGGCCGTCTTTCGGAAGTGAGTCCGCGCCGCTGATCCTGATCGTCGACGACGTCGAGGACACCGTGCTGATCTACGCCTCGTTCCTCGAGTATCGCGGGTTCAGGACGGCGACCGCGGGAACGGCGACGAAGGCGCTGGAGATCGCGACCGAGCAGCGGCCCGCGGTCATCGTCATGGACTACGCGCTGCCCGGCGCGGACGGCCTCAGCGCCGCACGGCAGCTCGCCACCGATCCCGCTACCGCGCACATTCCGGTCATCATGGTAACCGGCCACGTCGAGACCGTGCGTCCTGACACGGTGAGGGCCGCCGGGGCTCGAAGCCTCATCACGAAGCCCTGTCTGCCCGACGTCCTGGAGGCCGAGATCCGGCGGCTGCTCGCCGGAGACCATGGGTTCAGATCGATGCGGGGCACGCCGCTCCCGCCGTGAGGCACTGACGGGCGCGACTAGGCGCTGGGCGGCTTGCGGAGCTGGCGGAGCTGCTCGTCCACGAACGTGCGCAGCCCGGGGTCGAGGTCGCCGCCGCCCACCGCGAAGATCTCCAGGCGCCGGCTGGCCCGCTCACCCGTGCGCGAGTCCATCCGGACGAAGACACGCGTGTCGGCGGCGAAGTGCTCGCGCACGCGCGCGTAGAGCTCCGCCTCGGTGCGGGGCACGATGATGAGGCACTGCTGTGCAGCGGCCATCTTCGTCAGCCTAACCCAAGAGGCCCCCCGCGCCCGGCACTTTCAGGCGCGTGATAGCATGCCGCGTCATGAAGGCCGCTTCCTGGCGCAGCCCCGGCCGACGAAGCGCGCAGATGCGGCTGATTCCCGCTCCGGCCCTGCCCGGCCTCTACGCCAGGTCCGATCTCCACGGCGCGTGGCGCACCGGCGCCCACGTGGCCCTGCTGGCCGTCACGGGCGCGCTCATCCACGCCGCGCGCGGGCACTGGTGGCTGCCGGCCGCCCTCCTCGCCCACGGCCTCGTCCTCGTCGCGCTCTTCGCCGCCATGCACGAGGCCGTCCACTACTCGGCGTTCCGGTCGCGGCGGGTCAACGAGGCCGTCGCATGGCTGGCGGGCTTCGGGATCCTCTTCAACGCGACGTACTACCGTCAGTTCCACTTCGCCCATCATCGTTACGCGCAGGATCCGAGCCGCGATCCCGAGCTGCTGACGGCACCGCCGCCGCGCTCGCCGGCCGCCTACTGGTGGCGCGCGACGGCCATCCCCTACTGGCAGGCGCGCGCGCTGAACCTCTGGCGGCTTGCTCGCGGGCGCTTCGAGGGTCTCGACTTCGTGCCGGCGACGGCGCACCCGGAGATCGTCCGCTCGGTCCGCGCGATGCTCGGCGCGCTGCTCGTCCTCGCCGCCGCATCGCTCGCGCTGGGCACGAGCGCGCTGCTCTGGTACTGGCTGCTGCCGCTGGCGCTGGGGCTGCCCTTCCTGCGGCTCTATCTGCTCAGCGAGCACACCGGCTGCAGCGAGGACGACGACGGGCTGAGCAACACGCGCACCACGCTCTCGCTCTGGCCCGTGCGCTTCCTGATGTGGAACCTGCCCTATCACGCCGAGCACCACCTCTACCCGAGCATCCCCTTCCACCAGCTCCCCGCGGCGCATCGCTTCTTGCGGGCGCACCTGCGCATGCTGGCGAGCGGCTACGTGAGGGTGCAGCGCGGTCTCTACGGCGGCCTCGGCCGCTAGCCGGCCAGCGACTCGATCGCGCGCGTCTCGTCGGCCGTCAGCGTGAGGCCCTCGCTGGCGAGGTCCTGCTTCATGTGGCGCTCGTCGGTGGTGCCGGTCAGCGGCAGCATGCCGACGGCGAGGGCGAAGCGGAAGATCACCTGCGGGGGCGTGGCCTGGTTGCGCGCCGCCGCGGCGAGCACGACGGGGTGCCGCAGCGCCTCGGGATTGGCGGTCAGCAGCGAGAACCCCTGGTAGACAATCCGCCGCTCGGCGCAGAACGCGCGCACCGCCCGGTCCCATCCCTGGCGGGCGAAGCAGCGGTTCTGCACGAACGCGGGCGCCTCGGCGCCGGAGGCCACGAGCTGCTGCAGGTGGCGCAGCGAGACGTTGCTGACGCCGAGCACGCGCGTGCGGCCGGCGTCGCGCGCCTTCACCATCGCCGCCCACACCTCGGCGTCGTACTCCGTCCAGCCCCCGCCCGAGGCGGGGCCATGCAGGACGTAGCTGTCCACGTGATCGGTCCCGAGATGCTCGAGCGAGCTGGCCATCGACTGGGCGAGCTGCGTGGAGAGGTTCGCCTGTGGATCATAGGGCAGCCGATGGTCCTGGCCGGGCAGGTACGTGAACTTCGTCTGGAGGAAGACCTCGTCGCGCTTGAGAACCCCGGCGCGGTAGGCCGCCGCCAGCCCCTGGCCGACGCCCGCCTCCACGTAATGGCGGCGCTGATTCGCGGTGTCGATGCCGCGGAACCCCGCCCGCAGGGCGAGCTCGGTGAGCGCCGCCGTGCGGTCCTCCTTCCAGGCGGTGCCGTAGAGGAAGCTGGGCGCCGGCACTACGTCGCTCTCGGCGCGACCGACACGCCGCGCGCGCCGGTCTTCTCGATCGCCCGTGCCACCAGGCCGGAGGCCTTGGCCTCCTCGACGAGATCGCGCAGGTAGGCGAGGCCGGCCGCGCGGCCCTTGGGGACACCTATCGACTGCTGCACGGCCATGAAGCGCCCGTCGAGGATGCGCGATCCCGGCAGCCGCTCGGCGAGGCCGATCAGCGCCTGCTTGAGCCCGGCGAGGGCCTCCACCTTGCCGGCCGCCAGCAGCTCGAAGGCGGCCTCCCCGCCCTGCGGCGAGACGAGGGAGGCCTGCTTTAGGTGGCGGCTCAAAAAGAGCTCGTAGTTGGCCTTGGACGGCGCCGCCACCCGGATCCCCGGGCGATCGACCTCGGCGACGGCGCGCAGCGCGGAGCCCGCGGGCACCAGGTAGGTCGCCTCGATCTCGAGGTAGGCGCCGGTGAAGTCGATCAGCTTCTCGCGGGCGGGATCGGAGCCGAGGAACGCGATATCCCAGGTGTTCGTGGGCGCCGCCTCGACCATCACCGCCACGCTGTCGTAGGCCACGATCTGTACACTCACGCCCAGGCGGCCGGCCAGCTCGCGGGCCAGGTCGATCGCCACGCCGCGGGACTCGCCGGTGGCGGCGTCCCGGGTGGCGAGGATGAAATTGCCGTAGTTGATGCCGACGCGCAAGGCACCTGTAGGGGCGAGACCGGCGCGGACGGCGGGTGTAAGGTCTGTCATAGTGGCGCACGATACCATGGAGACGGCCGCGCCCTCCGGGCCCGCGATCGACAACGTCACGCTCCGGTTTCCACCTGAGCTAGAGCGCCGTTTCCACGCCGACTACTTCCAGAAGACGGTCACGACCCCGGGGCTCAACTTCAAGGTCACCAAGATCGAGGACTCCGAGGTGCCCGGCTGGCGCAAGGGGAACCTCGAGGTCTCGCTCGGCCAGCAGAACCAGAACGTGGCCTTCTACGTGAACCGCGACGGGAAGTATCTCTTCCGCGGCGACGCGATCGACCTGACGATGGATCCGCTCCGGCAGGTGATGAACAAGATCTCCCTCGACGGCCAGCCCGAGCGCGGACCGAAGGACGCCAAGGTGACGATCGTCGAGTACTCGGACTTCCAGTGCCCGTTCTGCGCGCGCGTCTACACCACGCTCGAGAACGAGGTGCTCAAGGACTACGGCGACAAGGTGCGCTTCGTCTTCAAGAACTTCCCGCTGACCAGCATCCATCCGTGGGCGGAGGACGGCGCCGTCGCCTCCGAGTGCGCGTTCCAGCAAGGCAACGAGCAGTTCTGGGCGATGTACAACGGCCTCTTCTCGAAGCAGTCCGAGATCAACAAGGACAACCTCAAGGAGAAGGCGAGCGGAATCGCGAAGGACGGCAACCTCGACGTCGCGAAGTTCCAGGAATGTCTCGACGGCAGGAAGGCGCTCGATGCCGTCAAGGCGGACGAGAGCGAGGCCACCGCGCTCGGCGTCAACTCGACGCCGACCTTCTTCATCAACGGCCGGCGGCTGAGCGGCGCCCAGACCCCACAGGACTTCAAGCAGATGATCGACCAGGAGCTGGCGGGTAAGGGCTAGAGGCGCCGTGGGCGTGCGTCGGCCTACCTCGGGTCGATCGTGCGAGGGGCATTCCGACAGACCCTCCGCCCCGCCCGATTGTGGTAGAGGGACACTGGACGTCTCGTAGACGGAAAGGGCTGCTCATCACCTCGATTGGACATCGCCGCGCTGCCGTCGTCGCATCGCCGGAGCCGGAATCCTCCGAGGCGCCGCGGCAGACCTCGGCGTTCTGGCTCGCCTCGCTGCTGTTTCTGCTCTCGGGCGCGAGCGGCCTCGCCTACGAGGTGATCTGGTTCAGGCAGTTTTCCCATATCTGGGGGAGCTCGACTCTCGCGATGGCCGCCGTGGTGGGCCCCTTTCTGCTGGGGTTGGGAGGCGGCGCTTACACGATCGGTCGGCTCGCCGATCGGATGGCGGTGCCGCTGACCGGCTACGGATGGTGCGAGGTGGGGATCGGGCTGCTGGCACTGGTGATTCCGCTGGAGCTACGCGGGCTGGAGTTGCTCTTTGCGCTCTCCTACCCGCTGCTGCAGGACCGCCTGCTCCTTCATTCCCTCGTCCGCTGCGCGCTGGCGTTGCTGGTCCTCGGCCCGCCCTGCTTTCTCATGGGCGGGAGCTTCCCGCTCCTGGTGCGTCAGTTCAGCTCCACGACCCGCGCGCTGCGCAACTCCA
>Ga0137409_10007241_pt1 | contig 11418 bp, 6 predicted proteins | sample CZODoug1_16funga_FD_122059 | JGI IMG/M metagenome (GOLD analysis project Ga0137409, IMG submission 122059) | Vadose zone soil fungal communities from Angelo Coast Range Reserve, California, USA - CZODoug1_16fungal (Hybrid Assembly) | ecosystem: Environmental > Terrestrial > Soil > Vadose zone... | reverse complement strand
TGCCACCGCCAGTACGCCTGTAGGGCATAACGCGTGGGTCAGGTTGTCTCACTCTTACATCGCAAGGGGACCTGACTGACTTTGAACTCTGAGTCATCTCATATGAATCTCTTGTGGTCTGATTTAGTGGCCGAACTAGGGAGAGGGTTTCAGCGGGCATGAGGGACCCCCAGGTATTGCGCCCCTGTGCATGGCCCCTCACCCCACCCTCTCCCAGAGGGAGAGGGTGCTTCAAGTGCTCATCTATAGTATCCACACAGCTTACTTAGTACCTGCGTTCTTGCGGATCGTCACCTGGGTACTATCACCAGCCTGGAGGTTTTGCAGCATCCGTCCATCAACCTGCAGCGTGATGGTTTTCTCGTTCGGATCCACATTCTTGACTGTTGCCATAGCCATGGATGCCCCTGGCGTGGCTGTCCAATAGGGGAGGATATTGTAGTAAGAATACAGACTTGTCACCCACTCCCGGCTCGCCATCTGGGGCCAGTTATGCGCGTCAAACCCAGGCGCGTTTTTGAGCCGTTCTTTGTCAACGTCTAGCACGAAGGTATCCTTGTCCGCCTTTTGGGAAAAGGCACCCCATGGCACTGCAAACAGCTTTTCCCCCATTCCCAAAAAGCCTCCAAAAGAGACCACGGCATACGCCATGCGCCCGGAGGCGCGATCGATCACAATATCTTTGATATCACCCAGGTTTTGTCCCTGGGGATTCTGCACATCAGCACCGATGAACGTGTTGCCCCTGATCAAGTTCCAGGGGAGCTCTCGGTCCTGGGCAAATGATCCCACTGCACATGCCAGGTTTAGCAACGCGATGACTCCTAAAAACACTCCGATCTTTTTCATATATCGTTCTCCTCAGGTCCGTATGGATAGAGACTCTGCTCTTGAGAACACAGACTATCCAAGCATCCAGTCATCCAAGGCAGCATTACGGCAGCCTCTCTCCCCCGGGAGAGGATGAGGGTGACGTGAGGCGGCTGGAGTCTTGCATAGCTGGTGTTCGCCTCAATCACATCGCACTCTTTTCAACGACTATGGTCCGTGCCACACGTGGCTCCTCTGCCACGTGGAAGGTTTTGAGACCTCGGTCATATCAAAAGGCAATGAGATACGTGATGTCTGGCATCGCCAGGTCCGTGGGCGCAGCCTGAGACTGCTTGAGCCCTTCATAGGCGTTGTCGGCTTCGACTACGTCATAACCCTCAAGCTCCAGTACTTCTCGTAACAGGTTCCGTATGGGTACCTCAGCGTCAAAAACCAGAATGCGTGCCATACCTGGGTTCTCCTGGCGAACTTGCTTGTGACTAGCTTAACCCCCTCGCAGAGGCTAGACATCATGTTCTGGCTCTCGAGAGCAAATTGCATGCCATAAATCAAGGTATTTTTAGCCCATTGTAAAATAAGGACTCTTGAGGAATTTTCATATGTAGGAGTGTTCTGGATGAGTCTATCACATTGAGAGAGTGTCTTATTATTCCTCTCAGCATGATAGGTATGCCCCTTCCTGCTCCTAGGACTCCGAAGGCAGCATAGTCGAGAGTAAGGCAGTACAAAGCAGCAACAAGCGGTATCTCCAGGGCCATCACACTGGCACGAACTTTGCGGTTACAATATATGATGGCCTCTAGAGAGGGAGAACTGCATATGGTACGTAGGGTATTGCGGCAAGCCAGGAGTGTACAAGGCGCTTTCGTACTGCTCATGCTCATGGGTTCTTGGAGTCATGCCGCCGCCTTTGATCCGGTGCTTGACCCCTTACGGGATCGTTTGGCGCGGACCGTGAGCAGATTTGTGAGCAGGTCGTTCAAGGGTGCACTAGAAGTGGAGGGCCTGCGGGGGTCACTGCTGGGCTCGCCGGTCTTGCAGAACATCACGCTGCGGGACCAGCATGGCACTGTCGTAGGGCGGATTGCCGAACTTCGTCTGGTCTACGATCTCAAAGCATTGCTCCACAAACGCCTGCAGATCCAGACAATCGAGGTGGTGCAGCTCCAGTTGACGCTGGCCCAAGAGCCTGACGGGAGCCTGAATATTCTTGACCTGCTGTCGTCAGTGCAGCCCGCCACTCCAACTGCGACGGAGTCTTCTTTGGCACTGGAAGTTGAAAACCTGTACATACGCGATGGCGAGCTGACGCTGCAGCTCCCTGCCCTTCCAGGTGTCCAGAAGCTCGAGCGTCTCCAGGTACACTTGAGCGCTCAGCAGGATAAGGAGAAGCTGCGGCTTCGGGTGCAGCAGTTGACCGCTCACGCCAGTCCAGCCAATCTGGAAATACACGCCCTGCAGGGAGCCTTGCAGAAACTTGGTAAGGTTATGCAACTTGATGATGTGCGCTTGCAGACGGACCAGGCCACGCTCGTCGCCAATGGCGTGCTCCCAGGCGGAGCCCAGGATGCCAGTTTGACCCTGCACGCCCAGTCACAGGACCTCACAGAGATCGGTCGCCTGGTGCAGAATGACGTCCTGCAAGGCCCGGCTGACCTGGTGCTGAAGGCCGAAGGCCCACCAGAGGCTGTCGAGCTCCACGGTCAGCTCAGTTCCACCTCAGGGCATATAGCTATCCAGGGCCATCTCAATGCGGCCGCTACGCCACCGCAGTATAGCGGCACTCTCGATGTCGCCAACCTGAACCTGGCAGCGCTGCGGCAGCAGGGCGCCTGGCACAGTGATCTCAACTTGCAACTCCGCGTTGACGGCGCCGGCACGTCGCCGCAGGAGGGGCATGGTACGATACAACTCGAGCTCCGTCCCTCACGCCTGCGGGAGATTGCCTTGCACCCTTCGTACATTGACCTTGAAGTCAAAGCCCAGCAGGTGCAGGTGCAACGCTTCGACCTCAATACCTCCATGGCCCATATGACAGCAGCCGGCATGTTTGATCTGGCTGGTAGCGTGGATATGCAATACGCCTTTACTGCCGACCTTGTCACGTGGCAATCTCTGGTAGACATGACAGCCCTGGCCGGTGAGGTGCAGACGCAGGGACAGGTCAGCGGCACGTGGCCAGCCCTCAATGGGCGTGGCACGCTAGAGGTCCGTGACCTGCACTATCAAGACCATACCATCGACTCCCTGCACCTGACCTACGAAGGCTCCCAACTCGGCAGTCAGCCGCAGCTGACAGCGCAACTGCAGGTACGCCACGCCCGGGTGGGGACCCTGCCAGTCGAGCAGGTTGTCCTGGGCGTCACCTATCAAGGGGCCGAGGGACAGGTACAGTTTGCCACTGAGGTGGTCCAGTCCGCCAAGAGCGGCGGGCGGGCCCGCGGGACCCTGACCCGGGCTGCGGTGGGCCAGCAGGTGGTAATCGAGGAATTCCAGGTCCGGCTGCCCGACCGTACCTGGCACGCTGTGGCTCCACTCCAGGTGGCCTTTGGGCCGCAACATCTTGACCTCACACAGATACACCTGGTGCACGACGATGAGTCCATTGAACTCTCCGGCGCTGTGCATGGCGAGGAGTTGCAGGACATCCAGCTGCACGCGACGCGGATTGATCTGTCCTATCTGCAACAACTCTTCTACCTGCCAGATGTCATAGGTGGACGCGCCACATTCCAGATGCAGCTTACCGGCACGCGTGCCGAGCCGCGCTTCGAGAGCGAGCTAACCGTGCAGCCGGTAGCGTCGCAGCGGCTTCCTTTCACGCAGTTCTACAACACGCTGGCCTATGCGCAGCGCCAATTACAGAGTACAGGGCGTCTGCACCAGGGAACCCGTGAGATCGTCGCGCTGGACGTGCGCCTTCCCTTTGACCTGGCACTCACTGCTATGCCTCTGGCGCAGCGGCTACTGGAGGCGCCTCTCGAGGTCCACATGCGCCTCCAGGAACCTGACCTGGCGATTGTGCATCAATGGCAGCCGGCCACACCGCGGTTGGCTGGCACGCTGCAAGGCAGCGTCGACCTCCAGGGCACGTACACCGCGCTCACCCTTGAGGTGAATGCGCAACTGCAACAGCTAGGGATCGAGGGGATAGCCGCACAGATACGTGCCCCCCTACACCTGCACGGCAGGTTTATCACGGCGCCTTCGATGGCCGAACTGGCGCAGGCCATCGAGCAACGTCAGATGACCCCACAGGTGCCGGATCTGACGCTGCAGATTCCCACTTTGCACGGACTCTGGCTCGGCCACGGCACCCCAGGAGAACCATGGCAAGTAGACAATGTTGTGTTACAAGCCATGGGACAGTGGACTGCCGATGGTCCGCAGGTCACCCTGCAGGACCTGCACCTCCAAGTCAGTGGCTTTGGCATGCCGCGCACCGAGGTGCAGCTCGCTGCGCAGTGGACCCCATCTCGTGTAGACCTGACGCGCCTGCACGTGCGCCAACCACAGTCTGAGCTGCGTGCCCAGGGACATGTCACACTGCCCGAGCAGCAGGTACAGTTCCGTCTCGACATTCCGCGCCTGCATCTGGCCAGCCAGCCCCTGTCTCTGCCGCCTACGCTTCCTCCTGTGATGCAGGGCACACTCACCGTGCGCGGCCACTTACAGGCGCCCGAGGTCGAAGCGCTCCTGCAGTACGCTGGGGCGCAGATCCACGCAGACCTGTCGGCGCAGCTCCAGGAGCCTCTGCCGCGCTACCGGGCCGCGCTACGCATTGACGGCCTGGCCCTCGCCCAGGTGCTGCCGCAAGCGCAAGGCGCTCTCCAGGCCAGGCTTCAGCTCCAGGGGAGGGGATGGACTGGGGAACGACGTCAGAGCACGCTCGACGCAACGGTAGAGACGACGGGGTTTAACCTGGCTCCTGGCCTGACCGCTCGCCTGCGCGCCACCCTCAACGGCACAGGGCTGCAACTTGAGCAATTGCAGGTGCGCAGTACCATAGCAGAATTGACCGCCAGCGGTACGCTTGCGACGTCCAGCAAGGCCGCCTTACAATACCGCCTGACTCTGGGCAACCTGGCCTCACTCCAGCCGCTCCTGGGCGTGCCCGTGCAGGCGAGCGGGGACTTTCGCGGTGAGGTGCAGGGCCCGCTCACCGCCCTGCGCGCGCGTGGTACGCTCCAGTTGGGCACCTGGCGTGTGGCAGACCTTAGCGGTCAACGCCTGCAGGCCACCTTCACGGCTGCCCAGATACCCGCTGCGCCACAGGCCACACTGCGCGCCCAACTGGTCAAGATCCAGGGGCCGACGCTCGCGCCGAGTTCCGTAAGCGTGGAAGGGACGTATGCCGCTCAGCAAGGCGCCTTCACCGTGACTGTGAGCGAGGGTCCCTACCAGCGCAGCCGGCTGGTGGGCAATGTGAGCCTGGCCACCGGCCAGCGCCTGACCTTGAAAACACTGCGCCTGCAATATCAGGACCTGGTGTGGGAGAATGCTGCACCCGTTGAGATCGTGCGCAGTCCTAAAGGCGTCCTCCAGATCCAACGTCTCGACTTGCGCAGTGGACCGCAGGCGGTCCACCTGCAGGGCACGCTTGATCCACAGGGTGTCGTGCAGGGCGAGGTGCAGGTGCAGCAGTTGCAACTACGGCCCACGGTGCAGGCCTTCGCCCCTGATCTTGTTGTGCCAGACGGGCGCCTGGACCTGGCGCTGACCCTGGCTGGCACCCTGCAGCAGCCGCAGGGGCAAGGCCGGCTCGCGCTGACCGCCATACAGTGGCAGAAGCAGCAGCTCGGCGACATTCAGGCCACCGTTGGGCTCAGCGCTACGACTTTACAGACAGACGTGCACTGGCAGGTCCAGGGACGTCCATTCCTCGAGGTGCGCAGCACAATGCGGCTGGATGCCGCACATGCGCTCGACGTGCAGGTCCAGGCGCCCATGGTCAACCTGGACCTCCTGGGGCCTCTCAGTCCAGCCGTGCAGCAGAGCGCTGGTCTCCTCACGCTCGACCTGCACGTGACTGGTACGCTACAGCAGCCGCAAGTGCGTGGGGAACTGTTCCTGCGCGACGGTGTGCTGCAACTGGCGGCCACCGGTGAGCGCTATCAGGATATGCAGGTGCACCTCGTCTTTGCTGGTGACCGCGTCACCATCGAACGGCTGCAGCTAGCGTCGCGCAGTGGACCCCTGCAGGTGACGGGATGGTTCGAGCATGCCAACCTGGCCCTGCGCCAGGTCGATATTACGGTGTCCGCGCGCAACTTCAGCGCCATACATACGTCCGCCGTGGAAGCCGCGGTATCAGCAGACATCACTGCCCGCGGCACACTGCAAGCGGTCACGGTCACCGGGAGCGTTACAGTGCCACAGGCGCGCCTGCGACTGGAGCAAATCCCTGGGAGCGGACCAAAAGTCGTCCAGCCCTGGGAACTCACGATTGCGGGCGTCTACGGGCCTGGTCCCAAAGCCCTGGGCACTGGGAAGGGACCGGCCGCAGTGCCCACCTGGGGCGACCTCTCGCTGCCGTTCGTGCGTGCCGATCTCCAGATAGATATCCCCCGCAATGTCTGGCTCCAGGGCCCGAGTACGGCCATAGAGCTGAGTGGCAATATGCGTGTCACTAAAGATCTCCGCGCCCCTTTTATCCTGAGCGGCAGCATTGAAACGGTGCGTGGCTCTGCCAGTTATTACGGCAAGCGATTTACTGTGGAGAGTGGGCGCGTGACCTTTACTGGGACCCCGGAACTCAATCCAATGCTGGATGTGACGGCCACCCAGAAAGTCTCCGAGTATCTTGTCTCCATCCACGTCACCGGGCGGGCCCAGCAGCCGACGCTTGCCTTGAGCAGCACGCCTGAGCTGCCACAGGCCGATATTGTCTCCTTGCTGGTGTTGGGCAAAACTACGGATCGCCTGACGAAAAGCGAGCGCAACTCGCTTGGTGACACGGCCCAGCAGCTCGCTGGGGGTGTCATTGCTGGCGAGTTGGAAAAAACCCTCGGCAAGGCGCTCGGGCTTGACACCATCGAAGTTAGCCCAGGCGCACGTTTGGGTAGCGGCAGCTTCAAGGTAGGACGCTATGTGACGCAGGATCTCTTTCTGTCCTTGGGGCGCGAGGCCGGGCAGGATAGCGGCACCAGCGGCGGCACCAGTGTTGGGCTTGAATACAGCCTGAACCGCCGCCTGAAAGTGCGGGGGAGTAGCAGCGATCAGGGTGAAACCGCTGTGGATTTCCTCTGGCGCCTCGACTACTAATGGGGGATGCTGGGAGCGCGCGAAGCGCGCGGCGCTTTTCCACAGAGATTCCTTCCTGGGGGCTGTCTGCTTTAGCTGACAGGAGAAAGGAAGGTTGGCTGCAAGCCAATTCCTTGTGCCTCTGCCAAGAGGAAGACAGCCCATGTTAGATATATTGACTATATCTAACATACTTGGTACAATCGTGGCATGGAACATCAAGGCTATGCTCGCAATGCTGACGCGGTATTTTCACTGAAATATCACCTCGTTTTCTGCCCAAAGTACCGCAAGAAGGTCTTGAGTGGACCTGTCGAGACACGGTTGAAAGAGTTGTTGGTTGCGAAGGCGAAAGAGCTGTCTCTCACGCTGCATACTATGGAGATTATGCCGGACCATGTGCATTTGTTCGTTGAAAGCGATCCTGGCATGGCACCGGCAAAGATTGCCGCACAGTTGAAGGGGTACACCTCGCGCATCTTGCGGCAAGAGTTTCGGTATCTGCGTTCGCAACTTCCCTCGTTGTGGAGCCGTTCGTACTATATCGGCTCTGTGGGGGCATGTGTCGGAAGCAACGGTGCGCCGATATATCAAGAATCAGAAGGAGCGGCATTAAGTGTCGGTGTTGACCTATAAGTATCGCATCAAAGACAGCACGTCTCGGAAGCATCTGTCCAAGATGGCTGGCGCGATTCACTGCGTCTGGAACTATTGTAACGCAGTCTCGCTGCTGGCGTTTCGCCGAGAGAAGACGTTTCTGTCTGCGTATGACTTGCACAAGTTGACGTCTGGTACGTCCAAGGACTTGCGCTTGTCTGCAGATACGATACAACAGGTCTGCACTGAATATGTTACACGCCGCAAACAGTTTAAGAAGATCAAGCTGAAGTGGCGTAGTCGGAAGCGCTCGCTCGGATGGATTCCCTTCAAGGCCGTCTACATCCGTCTGGAAGAGGACACGGTCACCTACTGCGGCCATCGCTTCCGCGTGTGGCTCTCGCGCCCAGTCGAGGGCACCATCAAGACCGGGAGCTTTACCCAGGATGCCCGTGGGCGCTGGTACGTCAGTCTTCAATGCGAAGTCGCTGATGCACACGAGCCTGTCGGACATCTGGACCTGGGCATCGACCTTGGTCTGACCAACCAGATTGCCTGCTCTGACGGCATCGTGTATAGCCGGGAGAATCTCATCCGTGCTCATGAAGAGACCCTCGCGCTGGCCCAACGGGCGCATAAGAAGCAACGCGCCAAGGCGATCCAGGCCACGATTGCCAACACCCGCGCTGACTGGACACACAAGGCGACAACGGCCATTGCTCGACGCGCCAAGCTGATCGTGATCGGCGATGTTTCCAGCTCGAAGCTCACCAAAACTCCTTTCGCCAAATCGACCTATGATGCTGCCTGGTACAGCGTCAGGCACCAGTTGTCATACAAAGCCAAGAGGCTTGCTGGTGTCTGTGTATCAGGCAGGGAAATGTTCTCCAGTGTCACTTGCTCGGACTGCGGCACACGCTCTGGTCCGAGTGGACTAAGGGCACTGGGGGTAAGGGAATGGGTATGCCTTCGCTGTGGAGTTGCGCACGAGCGCGATGTGAACGCGGCAAGAAACATGGGGTTTTTTGCATATCCCCCGATAAGGTATATCGCAACGATTACACAGGCGTTGCACACGAGGTGGGGGGCACTCTGAGGTAACGATACACACTGACCTTGGAGAGGCTGTAGTCGTGCATGAGGGTCTTGATGAGGATGCCCTGGGCACGCCGGCGGCGCAGTTCCCAGACCTGTGCTGCGGTTAATTTCTTCTTCCGGCCAAAGTGTACTCCCCGCTCCTGCGCTTTCTGAATCCCCTCGCGTTGCCGCTCCGCACGAAGCTCGGTCTCAAATTGCGCAATCGCTCCGAGCATGTGAAAGAGCAGTCGGCCGGTCGCATCGCTGGTATCGATACTCTGGTCCAGCACGACCAGGTGCACCCGTTTCCGGGCCAGGACCTCGGCGATCTGACACAAATGCCAGGTGGATCGAGCTAACCGATCCAAGCGGGTCACCACTAACATGTCCCCTTCTCGCACATAGTCCAGACAGGCAACCAGGCGGGGCCGCTGGGCGGCACTCCCACTGGTGTGCTCCTGGAAGAGTTTGTCGCAGTGCTGCAGCTTCTCCACCTGGACATCGAGTCGTTGTCCCACCGAGCTCACGCGTGCATAGCCGACTAGTGCCATAGCCTCGTCCTCGTGTTTCCTAATGTCTGAAACGATCTGACAATCCGCTAATGACACATATAATGGCACACGGCCATGGCCACGGTGCAGAAGGTATACGTTCTGAAACTTGCAGGAGGGGAAAGGCATGCCAGCTCAGACTGCCAACACGACACCCAAACGTCTGAGAATCCTGGGGGACGACGAAATCGAAGGCCTGTATGGGAGACCGTGCTTTACAGACGACGAGCGTCGTGAATATTTTGCGCTCTCCGCGACGGAAAAAGCACTCCTTGAGCAGTTCCACTCCACCACATCGCACATCTACTACATTCTCCAGCTGGGCTACTTCAAGGCTCGCTCTCGGTTTTTCGTCCTTAATCTGCACGAGGTCATGGCGGATGCCAGGTACATCCAGGAACAATACTTCCCCGGCTTTCCACTCCCCAACTTGCCCATCGCGAAGGTCACCCGCTTACGGCAGCAGCGCGTCATCCTTGCACTCTATCACTATCGGCCCTGTCGTGCGCCAGAGCGCCAGCACTTGGCAACGAAAGCCCAACAAGCCGCGCGCGTTGATAGCAAACCGGTCTATATCTTCCGTGCACTCATGGATTCTCTGGCCACGCAACGCATCGTCTCGCCTGCCTACAGTGTCATGCAAGATATCGTCGGCAAGGCGCTGACGCACGAACAGAACCGGTTAACCGCGCTGCTACGCCGTCATCTGGGACTCGCTGAGAGCCAGGCTCTCAAGGGCCTGCTGGAGGATGCGCAGGGGCTGTATGCCATCACCCGCCTCAAGCGTGAACCCAGGGACTTTAGCGCCCGGGAGATGGGCCGTGAAATTGGCCGGGGGGACCAGATTCATGCTCTCTACGAAGTGGCCAAAAAGCTCATACCCCATCTCGACATCTCCAATGAGAACATGAAGTATTATGCGTCGCTCGTCACGTATTATTCTGTCTTCAGGCTGAAGCAGCTCGATGAGGGGATCGTCCATCTGTATCTGCTGTGCTTCGTATATCATCGCTATCAGAAGCTCTATGATAACCTGTTGACGGGTTTGATTCATCACGTGAGACGCTATACGGATGCGGCCAAAAGTGCGGCCAAGGAGCGGGTGTATGAGCACCAGATGGAGGACAACGAGAACCTGCTCAAGGCAGGCCACGTGCTGAAGCTCTTTACGGATGACAGCATCGTCGAGAGCACACCTTTCCAGGACGTCCGGGCCAAGGCGTTTGCGATCCTGGAACCCCAGAAGATCGCGTCCATCGCCGATCATCTGATGACGACGGCCCGATTCGATGAAACCGCCTTGCAATGGGAGCACATCGATGGGCTGGCCCATCAGTTTAAACGTCACTTGCGGCCCATTCTGCTGGCCATCGATGCCACCGCGGCACCCGGTCACACGCCCTTGATCGACGCCATCCACTTTCTCAAAGGCACCTTTGGCAAGGGACGATCACTGGGGCAAGCGTCACCGCAGGCCATCCCCCTCCGCTTTGTCCCTGCCGCTGCCAAACGGTACCTGTACGCCCAAGACGGGCACGGGCACAGACGTCTCCTGCCGGATCGCTATGAGTTTTTGGTGTATCGTCTGCTGCGCCACGGGCTCGAAGCCGGCGATATCTTCTGTCGTGATAGCGTACGCTTCCGGAGTTTCGAGGATGACCTGGTGGACGACCAGCGATGGCGGGAGCAGCGCACGCGCATGGCGGACATGGGCCTGGCGAGCCTGCAGCAGCCTATCCGGGAGCATCTGGCTGAACTCGCAGCGCGTCTGGAAGCCCGTCTCACCGAGGTGAATCAGCGCATCGCCTCGGGCGAGAACGAGCACTTCGAGATCACACGACGCGGCCGGCAGGTCCGTTGGACCCTGCGCTATCCCCGCGGCAGTGAGCCCGTCAATCATCCCCTCTTCGAGGTCCTGCCCCAGGTGGACATCGGCGACGTGCTCCATTTCGTCAATCAACACTGCCCCTTCATGCAGACCTTCGAACACGTCCTCGGACGCTATGCGAAACAGGACGTGGACGATCGCATGATCATCGCCTGTCTGATTGCCTGGGGGACCAATATGGGCCTGCATAGGATGGCGCACATTGCCGATCTGGGGTCTCAGGGGCTCTCG
>Ga0137409_10007240_pt1 | contig 11419 bp, 8 predicted proteins | sample CZODoug1_16funga_FD_122059 | JGI IMG/M metagenome (GOLD analysis project Ga0137409, IMG submission 122059) | Vadose zone soil fungal communities from Angelo Coast Range Reserve, California, USA - CZODoug1_16fungal (Hybrid Assembly) | ecosystem: Environmental > Terrestrial > Soil > Vadose zone... | reverse complement strand
GAACGACGACCACAGCGTCAGGTTGCGATCCTTGAGTCCTCGCCCGGAGAAGTGCTGCGATGGCGCCGCGGTGACGACAAGGTCGGTGCCGGGCAGGGCGTACGACTCCCACCAGTCGAGCTCAGTGATCCGGTGTGGCGCCACGCCGAACGCCTCCAGATGCGCGCCGACGCCAAGCGAAGTCACGAAGGGCACATCGAGCTGCGCCAGTTCGCGAATCGTCGGGTAGTCGAGATGATCGTAATGATCGTGCGAGACCAGCACGAGATCGAACGGCGGCATCGCACTGAGCGCGACCGGCACCGGCTGGAAACGCTTTGGTCCTGCAAGCCGCGCGGGCGACGCGCGTGCACCCCATACGGGATCCGTCAACACGCGCAGCCCGTCGATTTCAAGCAACACCGTGGAGTGACCGAGCCAGGTGGCGCGCAAGCCCGAGCCCGGCTTGTTCGACCAGGTGTCGATCGGATTCATCGCCGGCAGCGGACCAAGCGGCACGCGGCGATTGCCACCGCAGAGGAAATCGCTGATGGTGAGCCGCTCAGCGCTGGTGTCGCGCAGGCCCGGCAGCACCGGATGCAGATTGCGAAAACCTTCTCCGCCCCAGCGCGGCGATGACCGCATGCGCTCGAGGCGCAGGCCGTTGGGTTTTTTGCCTAGAGACTTCATCGATATCTCGTCTAGTGAGTTGTCAGCGCACCTAGATTGTCCTCGTCCTTGGGCATGGTCGCGGCGCGGTCGATCAGTTCCGCTGCGACGGTCCCCCAAGCAACAACAGAAACGATGAGCTACCGCTATAGGTATGCCCCCATGCGAGATAGAGCGGACCTGCAACAGTGTCGAAACCGAAGACCAAGGCTCCGGCTTTTCTGAGGTCACCGAAGCTGACGTCGCTACGGCGCGCCCAGGCGTTGCCCACTTCGATCGAAGCGCCCGCATACCAGCCTCGACCCAATGCAGGCGGTAGGTCCCCCATTCGATAAAAAGCAATGACCGAAACCAGGGCAACCTGTGAGCCGGCGACTGAGCCGGCGGGTGTGCCGGTCAGATTCAGAAAACCTCCGAGAGAGAAAGCGCTTTGGTCATCGCGCGAGCGGCCCGCGACGAAGGATTCAAGAAAACTCAGTCGGCCCACCGTTTGTGCCGTCAGCAGGGACATCAGGTAGGTGTTTACATCGCTGTTGTCGCCACTTCCATAGAGCACACGCGTTGCGTTCGCATCAAAGAGGTAGCCGTGGCGAGGGAAGTTGGCATCATCGAGCGTATCGACCGATGTGGCCAGGCGGGCAAAGGTGGCGCTTTGTTTGCTGGCGCCATCGAGGCGACTGCTGATGGCCGGCGTGACCCGATCCAGTTGACGCCCCAGGCCGATGCGGGCGACCGCAATGTTGCCCAGTCGCCGGCCGAGCGAGGCGAGGAAGTCCGCTCTCGCCAGCGCCACGCGATCTGTCCGTCGATTGCCCGCGCCGAACACGTCAACCTCCGTTTGTTCGTACTCGACCAGCGGTTCGAGAAACCAGGCACTGCCCGCCGCCAGCGGCTGATAAAAGCTGGTCGCGAAACGGCGCGTCGACCCCAATTGAATTTCGTTGCGCCACTCCGCACCCCAGTCGTTGACCCATGTGCGTGTGTGTTGAGCGGTGATCGAAAAACGCGATTCGGTGCGGAAATCACCAAACGCATAACCGACGAGCCGCAGATAATTTGGGCCCCAGGGCTTTTCGTCGACATCGAGCACGACCACAGGCGCTCCATTCTGTACATCGGTACGCACGTCGACGCGCTCGAATTCGCCGGTGCCGTACACGATGCGCGCCGCATCGATCAGCTGCGTCTCGTTGACGGGCCGGCCGGCCTCGATGCCGGCGCGCTCCTTCACCTCGCGCACAAGCGCTTCCGGATTCGCGCGCACAAATCCTTCAGTGACGACCGCGGCAATGGGCCCGGCTCTGGCAGCCGGATCTCGCAAGCGCCGCGCTTCCCACGCGGCATAGGCTCGTCCGTCCATGGACAACGCAGCAAGTCGCGCCGCGAATTCGCGCGCTACCCCTTCACCACGCCGGATGATTTCCGCGCTGCGCGCAAAATCGACGAAGGTGACGTCATGCAAGTCCGGCGAGATCAGGACGTCGGCGGGTGTCAGCGTCCGCAGTGACATCGCGACGTTCTGCTCGGTCAGGATATTGATCATCTGCTGTGCGACGCCGAATGCTGAGGACAGTCCCTCACGCGGCAGCAGCGGCGTGCCGACGTTGACTGCAATGATCACCTCCGCACCCAGGTCGCGCGCGACTTCAACGGGCAGGTTGCGCGTCAGGCCGCCGTCTCCGAGCAGCCGGCCATCGACGTTGGTCGGGGCGAACGCGCCAGGAACCGACATCGACGCGCGCATGGCGATCGACAAGGGGACGTCGCTCATGACCACCAGTTCGCCAGTCACGAGATCGGTCGCGACCGCGCGAAAGGGAATCGGCAACGCGTCCAGATGGCGCGTCTCGCTTCCAGAACGAACGACGATGCGCAGGAATTCCTCGAGGTTGTGCGTGCCGAACGCTCCGCGCGGCAAGACCAGCCCGTCTTTGCCGATGCCGAACTCGGTCTGGCCGATAAAGCGTCGGTCGTCCTCCTTGCGGCGAAAAGAGAGACTCTGGCGCGGTGGCCGATGAGAAAAAATCGTTTCCCAGTCCGCATCGCGAACGAGCTCCTCCATCTCTTCGGGCGTGCGCCCCGCTGCATACGCGCCACCGACGATGGAGCCCATGCTGGTGGCAACGATCAGGTCGATCGGTATGCGGAAGTCGCGCAGCACTTTGAGTACGCCGATGTGAGCCAGGCCGCGCGCGCCGCCGCCGGATAGCACCAGCGCCGTCTTCGGGCGGATTGGCGCCGGAGCAGCGGGCTCATGGGTGCCGGTCTCGGCCGGCACCGGCTCTTCTGGCGCGGCAGCGCTTGCTCGCCACGCGCCGCTACAGCACAGCACTGCCGCAAAGATCGGAAATGCGCTAGCGGCGAATCTCCGCACGAATGCGCGAACAGTCGATCGTTGGAGACGTAGCATCGCGTTATCTTCCGAACGAATCGCGTCCTTCAGTATTGGGGGATGCGCTCGCTGGAAGAGTCGTCGCTGGAGGCCGCGACGGCGCACGCCGCAGTGTGCAGTGTGCGGGTCCGGCGCACAATCAAGATCACCCGAATTCGAAGCACATCAACAGAAGCCCATCGCGCTCGCCGCCGTGTTTACCGTTCGGTCGACGAAATCGACGGTTCGAGGACACAGACGGTCGATCGGAACTAGGTCGCTAGGCGCATCCGTGCTGACCGCATAGAGTTCAGCGCCCTCTCGACAAACCGCCATCAATGCTTCGCATTTCAAACGGCAAATCTCTGCTGAGCCCCACGACATGGAGGGGCGCAGGGCGCCTGATCGCAGCGTCCGCGCTCTTTTGGGCTTTGGCCGCAGCACTTCTATTCCTGGTGGCGCCGGGCCTGGAAACCTTCGGTCGGCTTGTCGTGTTTACCGAATGTGTCGGCATGACGATGGTCGCGTGCGTGCTTCTGCTCAGGCGCTCACGGCATTTTCCGCAGCTTCGCCCCGTGGTGCGGTGGCTGCTCACCGGCGTCATCGCCATCCCGACGAGCTACATCGTGGGCCACCTGATCGCCTTCTTGCTGCTCGGCGACCCACTGCGGATAGTCGGGCACGACCACATCAGCGCGGTTCCGATCATCTTCACCGTGCTGGTGGGCGGACTCGGCTTGTACTACTTCGCTATGCGTGAGCAACTCTCCAAAGAGGCAGCCGCGCGCTCCGAGGCCCAGCGTCTCGCGGTCGAGTCCGAGCTGCGCCTGCTGCGCGCGCAACTCGAGCCGCACATGCTGTTCAACACGCTGGCCAATCTGCGCTCGTTGGTGCGAGCGGATTCGGCCCAAGCCGAACTGATGATCGACCGGCTCATCACCTACCTGCGCAGCTCGCTCGCGGCGTCTAGGACCGAGTCGACCACGCTGAGTGGCGAGTTCACGCAACTGCGCGCCTACCTGGACATCATGTCGCTGCGAATGGGACCACGCTTGTCATATGCAATGGATCTGCCGGTCGCTCTGGAAAAAGTCGCCGTGCCCCCGATGCTGTTGCAACCCCTTGTGGAGAACGCCATCAAGCACGGGCTCGAGCCCAAGGTGGGCCCAGGGCGCATCGACGTGATCGCACGCGCCACGGACGCCGGCATCGAGATCTCCGTGGTCGATTCCGGCCTTGGGCTGCATCCGGACGATGCGTCGACCGGATCCAGCGATATCGCGAGCTACGGCCTGCAGCACGTGCGTGAGCGGTTGCGCGCGGTGTATGGCGCGAGGGCATCGTTGACCCTGCAAGCCCGGACCCCGAGTGGCGTCTGCGCGCTGGTGCGCATCCCATCGTGAGACCGGTTGCCAGTCGGACGAGAGCGCACACTGCCAACCGTCGCGGGCAAAGCGATTTCTCTTTTTTGAATCGAGTTCTTCAGCCACTGTGAGAATCCCGGAATGACCACGAGGACCAATCCAACCGCCGTGATCGCCGAAGACGAGCCGGTGTTGTCCCACACGCTGTGTCGCCTGCTGCAGGAAGTGTGGCCCGAGCTTCAAATCGCCGGCGTGGCCGAAGACGGCCTGAAGGCCACAGAGCTTGCGCTGGAGCACACGCCGGATGTCATGTTCCTCGACATCAAGATGCCTGGCAGGACAGGGTTGGAGGTCGCGGAAGCCGTTGCCGACGAATGGCCCGACGAGAAGGCCGAACCGCTGCTTGTCTTCATCACCGCATACGACGGCCACGCCATCTCGGCGTTCGAACAAGCCGCCGTCGACTACATGCTCAAGCCCGCGACAGCCGAACGCTTGCAGGTGAGCGTGCAACGTCTCAAGCAGAGGCTTGCCGAGCGTGCTGATTCGCCCGTTGCCGGTGGCATGGCTGCGCTGATGCAGCGCGTGCAGTCGATCTCAGCGCCCGCCAGCGAGTCCCCCGAGCGGATCAAGATCATCCGCGCTGGCGTCGGCAACACGGTTCGAATGATTCCGGTCTCCGACGTGATCTGTTTCGAGGCAACCGAGAAGTACGTGAACGTCGTCACCGCCACCGGCGAGGCGCTCGTGCGCATGAGTCTTCGCGAGCTGACATCGAGGATCGATTCGACCGACTTCATGCAGGTGCATCGCAGCGTACTGGTCAACACCAACAGCATTCTCAGCGCCACACGGGATGAAAACGGGCACTACACCCTTTCGCTGCGCGGACTGCAGAGGCCGCTCAAGGTGAGCCGGGCGTTCGGACACCTGTTCCGCGCGATGTAGAGGCCCCGGCACCGAACGCATCCACTGCGATTTGGTGCCGAGGAGGTGCTTGTCTTATCCCTGCGCGCAAGCGCAAGCGGGCTCGCATTTGCATTGCACGCCGCAGGCGCAGACCGCTTCTTGTGCGGCCTGCTGGCAACCGCACGCACAGTTCGATCCGCTGCCGGTGGTGCAGGTGCAGGCGGCTTGTTTGACGTCATTCATGATCGATTTCCTTTGGTTTCTCGACGACGGAATGTCTTCGAAGAGCGGACTTTGGTCGGTCGCTCGACATTTGGACAGCAGACTGGGACAGGCTGCCTCGCTGGATGCCGCAACGGTGGCTCCTGTCGACCGAATGGTGAAGCAACCGTGCACAGCACGCGCGGCGAGGACATCGACGTGCCCGCGGCCAACTTGCGGGCGAGGTGCACGAACCGCACGCATGTACGCGAGCACGCGAATCGTTTTCCCCAGCGTGTTCTAGCGCTCTAGGAGAGGCCCAACCGTTCGGTCGATCGCTCGAACAGTTCCGGGATCGACCGCGACGGTTGATCGCACCCGACTGTCGCACGGACACGCAACCGAACACAGTTCACCTCAGCGAAGGCAAGTCGCCCTCGCAGGTTCGGAGGAGCGTCTCGTGTTGAAAGCCTATGAAGAAGAGTTATCGCTGGCCAGCCTGGCCCTACGGCGCCGCAACTACGCCGCGTGTTTCGCTCATCTGGAACGCGCCCACGTCCTCGGACAGCGTTTGACGCTCCGTCACACACACGTGCATTGGCTGATGCTGGTCGCAGCCTGGCAACGGCGCGACTACCGCGAAGTGACGGGTCAGCTCCCGCGGATGGTGGCCTCGATGCTGTTTTCGCGGTTGTGGATCCCCGTCGGCAACACCGGACGGTCGCGCGTGAGCGCATTCAAGCCGATGCCCGTGCCAGAGGACCTGCGCCATCTGGTTTCCTAGATCTCTCCTTTTCCAGCCTCTCTTTCAGGAGTTCTCGCCATGTTCCGCAGCATCGTTTCGACCTTGTCCCTTCTGGCCCTGATGGGAGCCGCCGGCTGTGCCACACCGCCGGGGAATCTGGATCTCTCGCTGACCCATCCCAGCGTCGACAAGAAGTTCGTGGTCGCGCTGCAACCGCCAGCGACGCCGCCTGCCATCAACCAGATTCATTCGTGGCAGATCAAGGTCAGCTCGCCGACCGGTGCGCCGGTGACAGATGCACGCATCGCCGTTGACGGTGGCATGCCGCAACACGGCCATGGACTTCCCACGCGGCCGCAAGTCACTCAGGAACTGGCCGATGGCACCTACCTTCTGGAAGGCATGAAGTTCAGCATGACCGGCTGGTGGGAAATCAAGCTCGCTATCCAGAGCGCCGAGGGGTCCGACAAGGTGACGTTCAACACCGTCGTCACTACGCCAGTCGCGGTTCGCTGACCGCAAGCGGCCGGCACTTAGGAGAAGACCATGCGCAAATACACGTCGATGGCCATCGGATTCGCTGTGGCGCTATTCGCCGGTGCACCGCTGGGCAACACATCCGCGGGTGAATCCAGCACCCGGGTGATACAACTTCGAGACCGATGGAACGCGGCGGAACTCGGCGTGCTGGCCTCATTGCGGCTGAGCGAGCTACCGCCCACGCCGAAGGATCCGTCCAATGCGGTCGAGGCGTCACCCGCGGCAATTGAACTCGGCAGGCGCCTGTTCAACGATGCGCGCTTCAGTCGCAACGGGGCCGTGTCTTGCGCGACCTGTCACGATCCGAAGAAACAATTCCAGGACGGGCTGCCAGTCGGCCGCGGCGTGGGCACCGGCTCGCGGCGCGCCATGCCCATCGTCGAGGCCGGACACAGTCCGTGGCTGTTTTGGGATGGCCGCAAGGACAGTCTCTGGTCGCAGGCCCTTGGCCCGTTGGAAGACTCGGTCGAGCACGGCGGCAACCGCACGCGCTACGCCCAACTGATGGGCGAGGTTTACCGCAGTGAGTACGACGCGGTTTTCGAGACGATGCCGAATCTCGGCGATTTGCCCAACGACGCGGCTCCGAACGGCACTGAAGCCGAAAGGGCTGCCTGGCAAGCGATGGACGAACGCACGCGCAAGAACATTTCAAGGGTGTTCGCCAATATGGGCAAGGCAATCGCTGCGTACGAGAAGTCACTGCACCACGAGGCGTCGCGGCTGGATCGTTACGTCGACGGCGTTGTGACAGGCGACCCGGCTGGAGTCGAGATGCTCGATCCAAACGAGGTGAAAGGGCTGCGGCTCTTCATCGGCAAGGCGCAATGCGTCAGCTGCCACAACGGACCGCTACTCACCGACCAGCATTTCCACAACACCGGAGTGCCTCCGCGCGATGTGGCTCAGCCAGACCGCGGGCGCGCGGCGGCGACAGCGAAGGTGGCCAAAGACGAGTTCAATTGCCTGGGACCGTTCAGCGACGCCAACCCGCAGCAGTGCCAAGAGCTTCGCTTCATGGTGAGCGATGATCCTGCGCTGGAGGGCGCCTTCAAGACACCGAGCCTGCGTGACGTGGTCCTGCGTCCGCCCTACATGCATGCGGGTCAGTTCACAACGCTCGAGGAGGTCGTGCGCCACTACGTCAAGGCGCCGCATTCCGCGGTTGGACATTCGGAGCTGACTCACATTCACCCGGGATCATCCAAGGCCGGTCACGCGGAACGCGCGCCTATCGAGTTGTCGGAAGGCGAGATCAAGGATTTGGTGAGCTTTCTCGGCACCTTGTCGGGACCGTCGACAGGCGCTCCAAGGAAGCCGTGAGACCGCCGAGGTTTCGGGGCTGTTTCTCTATTACTCGAACCGATGGCATGCGCAGCCGGTGCCGCTCGCCAGGGCGAACGGCACCAGGATCACTCTCAATCAAGGCTGACTGCGCGGCAGCGCTTGCAACGCGCTCGCGCCTGCCGATGCCTTGCTCCAGTCGAGCGCGCCCTTCTGCGGCACCAGAACCTGCGGTGTCTGCAAGGTGCCTTCCTTGGCTGTCTCGGGTCCGGACTTTGCCAGCGCTGATCCCATCGTCGCCGCTGCGGCGCCGCTACCGGTAGATGCATTGCCCAATCCAGCGCGCGTTACCACCTTGCCAGTCTGGAGTTTGTCGGGTGCAGCGCCCGGTTCGCCGGCAATGATGAACTCGTGCCACTCGCCCGCTTCGCCGCGATCCGGAAAGGTTGCCTGCGCGCGCACACGATAGGTGCCCGCAGTCGCCGTCATCTGCTGGCCGGTGCCCGGTTGATGCCAGCCCCAACCCTTGTAGCCCAGTACGCCCTCGAGCTCTGCCGCGTTTACAGGAATGTTCGTTTGAACCTTCCATTCGCCATTGTTCTGTTTCACCTCCATCTGCAGCAGATACGTCTGGACCTTCACGTAGCTCGGTGGTCGCACGCGGATCTTCAGCGGTGTCTGCGGCGGGTACGTGACGCCGACGCGTGGCTCCATGATCTCGGGCAGTGTGTCCAGCTTGGGCGCCGTCGGTGCCTGTGTCGCCTTTTCACTGAACAACTGCGCGCGCTTGACGAACGACGCGTGCGCGTCGCGGAGCGTCTGGGACTGTGGCTCTTTGCGAGGCACCGAGAACGGCTGCGCGTATTGCCGAAGCATCTTCTCCATCTCGCCAAGGTCGCCTGTGGCCGTGACCGAGGTCACCGCGCAGTGCGCGCTGCCGGATTCGAGCCATGGGTCGGAGGAGCAGACCATCTTCCATGTGAACCGCCCGTAGGGTCGGCCCGGTGGCGCCTTTTCGTCGATTCTCGGTGGCGGCAGAGTGATCGTCTCCCAGGTTTCCTTGCTCGCCGGGTTGTAGCCGGCCTCGGCGGTCCAGCCGACGCGGAACAGCTCCTTGGACTTGTTGTACTGATCGAACTGGCTCGTGCCGGGCGGCATCTCGTCCTGGGGTTGCTGATTGGCCTGCAGGTTCACGCATGTGCCACTGGACACATAGCGCGATTCCGAAACCAAAAAATTGCCTTTGATATTCGCCATGTCGCAGAAGACCTGCGAAGTTGTGTAGTAGCCGGTGAAGCCGGCAGCGTCGAAGGCAGGGCTCCACGCCGCGGCCGCGACGAGCGTGCACGCAGCGAGCGTGTTCATGTTCTTCAGGTTGAGTTTCATATCGCTTCCTTGGCGAATGTTGCGGGTTGGAAAGTCGGGACCGATCGCGGCGTGCGCCCGGTCCGACGAGTCAAACTCAGCGCGGCGCGAGGGCACGCATTGCGTTGAGATTCCGCAGCGTCGTCCCCGCCTCGGGCGGATCCGGCGGCAGCGGCTGCGGGTTGAGCGCGGCTGCGTCCGAATTCTTTATTGGCTGGGGTTGCGATGTGACAGGCGACCGCATCACTGTCGCCGAGCGCGCCGCGCCGCCCAGTACCGAAGGCGTGGCTCCCGCGGCAGCGGTGCCCAACGCAGTCGCGGCCCGACCTTGATCGATCACGATGCCACCTTGTGCACGCGGCGTCAGCACGCCCGTGCCCACGTGGCCGGCTGGATTGAAGCTCGGATCGCCCTTTTCCACGTAGCGCGTGGCTGCCGCCTTGTCGAGGTAGCCGCTCGAGCCGATGTTGTCGGCCAACAGCGTCAAGTTCAGGCCGGTGACCGACGGTTGCGGGTGCAATGCCCGGTCGTAGTTCCAGCCATCAGGACGGACGCTCAACTTGTAGGCAATCGTCGGATGACGCGAATCGCGCTTGCTCGCGATCGCCTGGCCGAGGTCGAACTTGATCAGGTTCGGAAATCCCGGCACCAGCTGATCCACGACGTAGTCGCACACCTGACCTGCCGCCGGCGCGGCAAGTGCCGCGCCGTGCAGCCTGCCGACCGCGACCATCGGCGCGTCGCCCAACTGCACGCCGTCGGGATCGAGCAAGGGGCGAGGTCCGGTCTTCACCATGGCCGTCATGTGCAACTGGTCGCAGTTCGTGATCGGCAGGTTCACTCCTTTCAGGTCGCCGACCGTCAAGCGGCCGCGGGCGCTTGCGACGCGTGCCGGTAGCGGCAGTTCGCGCACACCGAACAGCAGCGTGAGCTTGTTGGCGCGCGCCCAGACACGCAGTCGCGCGTATTCAGCGGGCGCGCGTGCTTGTGCGTTGATCGAGCCCAGCGCGGCGTTCAGCTCCTGCTTGATCGAGTTGTTCAGCGCCACGTATTCCGGCCGCTTCGGATTGTTGATCTCGTCGGTCATCCACTGCCACAGGTCGCGGCCGAGAAACAACTTCGCCGCGTCCTTGGCGAGGAACTTGCCTATGTCGCAGACCGTGTTCTGCGAATCGGCCTTGAACCCTTGCACCTGCACCAGCGTGTCGTTGGGGCCGTAGTTCGACTCGAGCAGCCGCGTCTTGTCGTCGCTGACCTTCAGCTTGAGCGTCAGTTCGAGCGAGAAGCGGACACTGCAACGCGGGTCGGCGTACGAGCCGAACCCGATGCCGAAGGCGATGTCCGGCGTGGTCGCGGTGGTCTCGAGGTAGGTGTCGCGCACCAGCAGCTTCGCGATGAATCCGGCGTTGCCGTCAGGCGCGATGCTCAGCTCCGGCGTGTTGACGTTGATCTTCAAGTCGTACAGCGACACACCCTCGGCGAAGAGGTTGGGCGTTTGAAGGCGCGCTCGGATGGTGTCGATCAGCTTGGGCTTGACCTTATCCCAGGTGTAGTTGATCGATGCCGTGATGGCATCGTTGCTGTCGTAGAGCGGCTGGACCGTGTCGTTGTCCTCGAGCGGATTCCAAGGTTGCACGAGCAGCTTTATCCCGACGGGAGCTGGCGCCTCGGCCGCGGCGGGCTGGGCACCGAAGGCGAGCGCCGAGATGGCGAGTGCGACGGCGCCGAGACGGGTAGGAATACCGGTGCGGCGCAGTGCGGATTGTGGTGATGTTTTCATTGCGTTCTCCATCGATTGAGTTAAATGAGTTGCGTCGTCTTCGTTGTTGATGAACTCGATAAAGGATCAGCGAGCAAGGGCCGCCCGGGCGCCGATCGCGGTCGGCGCTTGCTGCAGTGGCGCGACGGGCATCTGCTTGATGGGCATTTGGGTGACGCTCGATCGCGCCGGCGCCTCGGCTACGACCGCCGTCGTCGCGGCTTTGACCCAGG
>Ga0137409_10007239_pt1 | contig 11419 bp, 9 predicted proteins | sample CZODoug1_16funga_FD_122059 | JGI IMG/M metagenome (GOLD analysis project Ga0137409, IMG submission 122059) | Vadose zone soil fungal communities from Angelo Coast Range Reserve, California, USA - CZODoug1_16fungal (Hybrid Assembly) | ecosystem: Environmental > Terrestrial > Soil > Vadose zone... | reverse complement strand
TCTCCGATTCCTGACCGAGTTCGCGCGGCTCGCCTCGCTCCCGGCGCCCCGCGCCGAGGCCTGGCCGCCGCAGCCGCAGCCGGGGATTCCGCCCGGCGACGGCATCTGGGGCGCGCTCAACGAGCGCGACATCCTCCTCTTCCATCCCTACGAGAGCTTCGAGCCGGTGCTCCGGATGCTCCGTCTCGCCGCCGAGGATCCGTCCGTCCTCGCGATCAAGCAGACCCTGTACCGCACGTCCTCGGGCTCCGAGGTGGTGCGCGCGCTGGAGCGCGCGGCGGAGAACGGCAAGCAGGTCACCGTCCTCCTCGAGCTTCAAGCCCGCTTCGACGAGGAGCGGAACGTGAATTGGGCCCGGCGGCTCGAGGATGCCGGGGCCCAGGTCCTCTACGGGCTCGCGGGGCTCAAGACCCACGCGAAGGCGCTCTTGATCGTGCGCCGCGGCTCCGGGGGGATCGAGCGGTACGCCCACTTCGGGACCGGGAACTACAACGAGAAGACGGTGCTCGAGTATTCCGACCTGAGCCTCCTGACCGCGGACGAGGATCTTTGCTCCGATCTGACCGCGTTCTTCAACGTGGTCACCGGATACTCCGAGCCTCTCCCGTGGCGGCGGCTCGCGATGGCGCCGCTTGGGTTAAGGCAGCGACTCCTCGGCCTCATTCGGCGTGAGATCGACAAATCGACCGCGGAGGAGCCTGGTCAGATCCGCGCGAAGATGAACGCGCTCGTGGATACCGCGCTGATCGACGCGCTCTACGAGGCTTCGGGTGTGGGCGTCCGGATCGATCTCAACGTCCGCGGCTCGTGCCTCCTCCGGCCGGGCGTGAAGGGATTGAGCGAGAACATTCGGGTCGTGACGATCGTGGATCGCTTCCTCGAGCACTCCCGAATCTTCGAGTTTCGAAACGGCGGCGATACCGAGGTCTTCATGGGGAGCGCCGATTGGATGCCGCGCAACCTCGACCGGCGCGTCGAGCTGGTCGTACCGATTGTGGATCCGGAGCACCGCGCGCGGCTCGGCCGGATCCTGGATACGTTCTTCGCCGACAACGTGAAGGCGCGGGAGCTTCGGGGCGACGGCACGCTGGTCAAGCGGGACGGCCGGAAGAAGCCGTTCCGCGCTCAGGAATCGCTCTGGCTGGAAGCGCGGGAACGGGCCGCCCGACCGCCGGACCCCGAGCGCGAGGCGTTCGAGCCGATCCGAAGGGCGCCGTGACGTTCCGGGCTCGACCGCGACGGCGTGCTCGGGGCTGACGCGCATCACTTGACAGCGGCGCGAAGAAGTAGAGCGAGGGAAAGCGCTTCTCCCAACCACGGAGGGTAGAGCCATGGCGTCTTGGGTGCAGCGGATGGTCGGGGCGGCGAAGCTCGACGTCGCGACCTTCGAGGAGGTCGAGGCGGACTCGACCGCGACCGTTCAGGCGATGGGGGTCGTGCTCCTCTCGGCGATGGCCGCCGGGATCGGCCAGGTCGGACAGGGGGCGCTCGGGGTCCTCTTGGGGATGGCGGTCTCGCTGATCGGCTGGGTTGTCTGGGCGTTTCTCACGTGGTTGATCGGGACGAAGTTTCTCGCGGAGGCCGAGACCCGCGCTGACGTGGGGCAGCTGATGCGAACGATCGGATTCGCGTCCAGCCCCGGGATCATCCGCGTGCTCGGGTGGATTCCGCTCCTCGGCCCGCTGATCGAGCTCGCCGCGTGGACCTGGATGCTCGCCGCCATGGTCGTCGCCGTGCGACAGGCGCTCGACTACAAGGGAACCGGCCGGGCGATCCTCGTCTGCGCGATCGGCTGGATCGTGAACGTCATCATCGTCGCCTCGCTCGGCGCGATCCTCGGCATCGCCGTGCTCAGCGTGAAGAAAATGAGCGGGACCTAGTAGCGCAGCTCCGCCGCCAGGCGCGCGAGCCAGGCGGTTTCGGTGACGCCGCTCAGGTGGTCCACGTTCTCGCGCCGGCGGTAGCCGGCGCCGGCGCTCAAATCGACGTTGTCGCGTGGGAGCCATCGAAGGTCGCCCCGCACCTCGCGCCGCTCCTCGACGACCCCCGAGAGTGCCGACGAGACCGGACCCTGCGCGGGGCTCCAGGACTCTCCGAGCCGTCCCTCGCCCTTGTTGACGAATTCGCCGCTCCACCGCGCCTGCCAGTTCCGCGAGAGGTCCAATCCCACCTCGACCCATAGGTTCTCCACGTCCGGGCCGTAGACGAACCCGAGCGGCCGGTCCCGGTAGGAGAAGTTTTCGCCGTAGTAGACGCTGTACGTGAAGATGCGGACCCGCGCGTATTCGGCGAGGAGATGGATCATCCGGTCGCCCATGGGGCGGTCGCTCCGGAAGCCGGCCTGCCAGGCGAACCGGTCGGGCATCGATTTGTTTTCGGTGGTGAAATCGTCGACCAGAAGCTCGCCGTAGAGCGTCAGGTTGGGCGAGACACGCACGACGGCGTCGGCCGAGGCCATGACGTTCGATCGCTGGAGGGCACGCACGGAGTCGGTCGATGCTTCGCGGACGTGGATCCGCTCGATGAGGGTGTAGGGGATCGCGCCCAGTCCGTAGAGCAGGTCGATCCCGTGGCTCGTGTAGCGCACCGCTTCGGCCAGCCCCACGCCGAGCCACGGCGTCGCGGCGATCTCAATGCGGTGCGCGGCGAGCATCCGGTCCTCGGCGCTCGAGAGAATCCCCGACACCGCCGTGCCGGTGACGCGGCCGACCGCGTTGCCCTGAAGCCACAGGAATCCCATCGGGCCCGCGGCATCGGCCAGGAGGAGCGTGCCGCGCCGTCCCGGCCCCCAGCGGAAGTAGTCGTAGCCTGCCGCCGCGGTGACGGCGCCCGCCCGGGCGGTCACGTCCGCGTGGAGCACGGCGAGCTCGACGTCGGTACGGACCGCGAGCGCATCGATGAATTCCCGCTGGCCGCGAATCCGCGTGACACCCAGCTCCAAGAACTCGCCGAAGGCTGGGCGGATCTGGAGATCCATCCGGGTGCTGAGCGCCGTCTCGTCCCGGAATCGGAAGTGCGCCGCCTCCCGCTTTTCGTCGTAGTCGCCGCGAACGTGCCCCGCGCTCTGGATTCGGAAGCGGACATCTTCGCCCCGCCAGTCGGCGAGGGGGCCGGTCTCAGGGCGGTCCGGCGCCTGGCCCAGGTCCGTCAGCTCGCGTGCGAATTCCCGCTCGAGACGCCGGTAGCTGAGATTCCGCTCCACGTCCGGATGAAGCCGCCGGGCTCGCACAAGGGCGCGCGCCACGTCGACGCGGACGAGGGGGCGCGTGTAGATCCGCAGGGAGTCGAGCAGCCCGCGGGCTGCCAGGACTTCGATCTCCTCGTACGCCGCGCTTCGCACCGGGAGAAACTCGGCGGGCTCGGCCGAGGCCGGGTGCGGGCTCCAGGCGCCAACGCACGCGCAGATCAGGACGGCTCGGAGGTAGGAGCGGGACCGCATCGCGCGAGAGTATCCGCGGAACGGGGGGGCGGCAAGCTCGGCGGGACTGCCACGCCGGGGCGCCGCGGCGCCCGCCCGGGGGTGTGGCCGGGAGGCCACAGGGGTGTTCGCCGGGCCGCGATCGGGGCGGGCCTCGCGGCGTGGCGCCAACCCTAACTCCTTCATTTTCAATGGACTCCTCGATGGCACGTCGGCTGCAAAGGCCGGGGGAGGTTGGTGGTCACTCTAAACCCCGGAGGACGACATGGAGCGCCGCGCGCACTGGTGCAAGAAAGTCGCCGTGAATCCCTACCGAACCATTCAGGTTGGAGCGGGCCTAGCCGCAGTCTGGCTCTTCGCGTCGTTCGCGAACCCGTCCGCTTCCGCGGCATCGGAGGGTGTGACCACCCTCCTGAGCGGCGACTCCTTCGCGAGGGAATCGTTCGCCTCGATGTCGGAGCGTCCGATTCGTCGCCGGGGTACCCGGGGTTCGTATGAGCCCGGGTATCGGCGCCAATCGTCCTATGGATTTCTCAATCTGGGCGGCGGCGTGTTCGATCCGTCGAACCAGCCCGGATCCGGGTTCTACGGCAACGTTTCTGGCGGCACCGAGGTCGGCGACGCCTTGGATCTCGGTGCGCAGCTCTCGTGGTATCACCGCGGCTCGCACGGCGAGCGCGTCTTCGCGTCGTACGTCGATCCGGCCGGGAACACGGTGCGCCAGGAAGTCGAGACGCGGTCGATCGACACCGATCTCGTTCCGTTGATGGGCATCGTCCGCGTGAAATTTCCCATGTCGCCGCAGTTTCAGCCCTACGTGGGGGGCGGCGCCGGGTACGAGTGGCTCGTCGTCCAGGGCGTCGACAGCAACGGCAATTCGTTCAGCAACGACTACGCGGGGTTCGGCGCCCAGCTCATGGCGGGGATCAATCTTGCGGCCTCGCCCACGACGGCCCTCTACGCCGAGACGGTCTACAACTTCAGCACCGTCCACGCGGACTTCTACGATCCGTTCATCAACGCGGTCGTAAGGGAGTCGCTCGACTTCGATGGGCTGGCCTTCCACGGCGGACTCCGACTGCGGTTCTAGTTGTCTCCCAAACTGTTGTGGGTTACTTTGGGCCGGAACATGGCCGGCCCGCGCGGGGACGGGGGGGTCTCGAACCCAACGCAGTCCAAGGAGGAAATTCGCGATGACACGAGCTTCGTTCCGCTTCGTTGCGCTCTTCACCGCGATTGGGCTTTGCTGCGCCCTCTCGCCCGCTTTGGCGCAGCAACACGCACAGACCCCGGCCCAGAGTGATGCCGGCCTCGGATTCCGAGGACTCGGCGCGAGCATCGGCCTCGCCGATCCCGAGGGCGCAAGCAGCGCGCTGCTGCTCGGACTCCACGTCGACGCGGGTCAGATCGTCCACAACGTCCACCTGATCCCATCCCTCGAGTACTGGAGCGTCGGGGCGAACGTCGGCCCGTACTCCGCGGACCTCAGCGATCTCGCGTTCTCCGCGGACGTGAACGTCGATTTCCCCCTCCAGGGCGGCCGGTTGACGCCGTATCTGGGCGGCGGGCTGGGACTCAATTTCCTCTCGGCCGACTCCAACGCCCCGGGCGTGGGCAGCAACAACGACACCAAGCTCGGCGTGAACGTCCTCGGAGGCATGCGCAACGACGTCATGCCGAACCTCGCCCTCTTCGGAGAGCTCCGGTACTCGTTCGTGACCGACGCGAACCAGTTGAAGATCCTGGGCGGGTTTACCTACAAGTTCATCTACTAGGCGCGCGGAGCGCCTGAGGAGGAGCGATGAAACCGATTCGCATTGTCGGAGTGCTGTTCCTTGCTTTCTTCTTGGCGGTGGGCCTCTCGGCTTGCAGCAAGAAGGCCGAGACCGATGTCTCGACGACCACGCCCGACGAGAGCCAGGCGATCGCGGAGAATCCGGCGACCACGCCGGAATCCGCGCCCGAGCCGAACACGTCGCAGCCGGCCACTACGACGACCACCACGACGACCACGACCAAGGCCAACCCGACGACCTCGAAGACCTCTACGAAGTCGACGTCCGCCAAGACGACGAAGGCCGTGACGGTGGCGGAGACGCGCACCGTCTCGCTGCCTGCCGGGACGATTTTCGAAGTTCAGATGACGACGCCCGTGGCCACGAAGACCTCGAACGTGGGCGACAAGATCGAGGCGACGCTGATCCAGCCGCTGGTCGCGCCGGACGGGCACGTGATCGCGAACCAGGGAGCGCTGATCCGGGGAGAGATCTCCGAGCTGACCCGTGCGAGCAAGTCGAGGGCCGCGGAGGACCGCGCGTCGGTGAAGTTCGCCTTCACGTCGATCGAGACCGTGGACGGCGAGAAGAGCATGAACACCACCGTCACGAACTCCGAGGGAAAGATGACCGCGGGGGGCACGACCAAGCGTGACGCGCTCGTGATCGGCGGCAGCACCGTGGCCGGCGCGATCCTGGGCAAGATCATCGGCAAGGATACGAAGGGCGCGGTGGTTGGGGCGTTCGGCGGTGCCGTGCTGGGCACGGGCGCCATGATGGCCTCGAAGGGCCACGAGCTCGAAGTCCCCGCGGGGAGCAAGGTATCGCTCCGCGCCGAGGAGCCGATTACCGTCGTCTCGAAGTAACGCGATGAGCGGCGCGGCGTTCGCCCTGTCGAACCCGCTCCTCAACATTGTCGCGCGCACCGCGATCATCTATCTGGCGCTCCTCGTGGGGCTCCGCCTCACGGGGAAGCGTCAGGTAGGGCAGCTCACCCCGTTCGATCTCCTGCTTCTTCTCCTCCTCTCGAACGCCGTTCAAAACGCGATGGTGGGACCGGATACCTCCGTGGCCGGCGGGCTCATCGCCGCGGGCACGCTGTTCGCGGCGAACGGGATCATCGCGGCGATCGTGCGGCGGAGCGGCGGCGCCGCGAAGCTGGTGGAGGGGATGCCGACCTTGCTCATCCGCCACGGCGAGATCCTCAAGCCGAACCTCGACCGGGAGGGGATATCGGAGCAGGACCTGCTGCGGGCGCTTCGGGAGCACGGCATCGAGGACGTCAAGGCGGTCCGCGCGGCCATTCTGGAGATCGACGGTACGATCAGCGCGGTGCGCGAGGACGAGTTCCCCAAGGTCGAGAAGCCGTACCATCGCATCCGCGGCGTGAAGCGGACGACCTAGAGGATCCGCTTCCCCAGGAGGCTCTGCGCCAGCTCGACCGCGAGAATCCCGGTCATGTTGCGCGTGTCGAGGACCGGGTTGACCTCGACCAGGTCGAGCGAGAGCACGTTCGCGCGCTCGCTCAGGATCTCCATGGCGAGGTGCGCCTCCCGGTAGCTGACCCCGCCCCAGAGCGCCGTTCCCACCCCCGGCGCGTCCTCCGGGTCGACCACGTCGAGGTCGAAGGAGACGTGGATTCCCGCGGTGCCGTCGCCCGCGATCCGGATCGCGTCGTTCACCACGTCGCGCATGCCGCGCTCGTCCACCTCCCGGATCGTGTAGACGGTCACGCCGCTCCTCTTCAAGATGTCCCGCTCGCCGGGATCCAGGTCGCGCACCCCGATCAGGACGACGCGGCCCGGCTCGACCTTCCGTCCCCGGCCCCCGAGGGCCACGAGGTCGGGATCGCCCAGCCCCATCGAGATCGCGAGCGACATGCCGTGGATGTTCCCGGAGGGCGTCGTCTCGGGCGTGTTGGCGTCTCCGTGCGCGTCGAACCAGATCACGCCGATCGATCCGCCCTGGCGGTCGACGTGATTGCTGACGCCCGCCACGGATCCGATCGCGATCGAATGGTCGCCGCCCAGGACGACCGGCATCCGGCCCTCGCCCAGGCTTCGCTCCACCTCGCGGCGGAGGGAGTCGCACGCGGCCAGGATCGCCCGCTTGTAGCGGAGCACGGGGGCGCCGACCTCGAGCGTCTCCGGGATCATGACGTCGATGTCGCCGAAATCGAGGACGGTGTGGCCCAGGGCCTCGAGATGGCGCTCGAGGTCCGCGATCCGGATCGCCGAGGGTCCCATGTCGACCCCGCGGCGGCCCTGGCCGAGGTCGACCGGGGCGCCGATGATCTCGATTTGGCGTGCGCGCGTTTCCATAGGGCCGAGCAGTCTACCAGAGGCGGGCGAGTCCTTGACACCCCCGCGTCCGGGGCGGATACTCGCGCGCGTTCCTGTCCTATCGCGCCAACGAATCGAGGAGCTTCTCGGATGGACGCCACCCAGGCAATGCTCAAGGAATTAACGGAGGGCTTCGGCCCGCCGGGCCACGAGGACGAAATCGCCACCCAGATGCGGAAGCACCTGAAGGGGCTCGGCGAGATCTCCCAGGACGGCCTCGGCAGCATCATCTGCAAGCAGAAGGGGACCTCGGACGAGCCCCGCATCCTCGTCGGTGGACACATGGACGAGGTCGGATTCATGGTGAAGGGGATCACGCCCGAGGGATTCATCAAGTTCCTCCCCATGGGAGGCTGGTGGGGCCACGTCCTCCTCGCCCAGAAGGTCAAGATCCGCACGAAGGGCGGCGACGTCCTCGGTGTCGTGGGATCCAAGCCGCCGCACGAGCTCCAGGAGGAGGAGCGGAGGAAGGTCCTCGAGCTCAAGGACATGTTCATCGACGTCGGGGCGACCTCCTACTTCGACGTGAAGAAGAAGCTCGGCATCCGCGCCGGCGACCCGATCGTGCCCGACGCGCCGTTCTCGGTCATGAACAACGAACGGCTCTACCTCGCCAAGGCGCTCGACAACCGCGTCGGCTGTGCCCTGGTGGTCGACACGCTGCGGAAATTGAAGGCGACGAGCCATCCGAACACCTTCTACGGGGTCGCCACGACGATGGAGGAGGTGGGGCTGCGCGGGGCCCAGACGAGCGTCGCGTCGGTCAAGCCGAACGTCGCCATCGCCGTGGACGTGGGCATCGCGCACGACACGCCCGGCTCGATCGGGGACGGCGACGAGAAGCTCGGCGCCGGCGTCGGAATCCTGGTCTACGACGCCACCCTGGTGCCGAACCGGAAGCTCCGCGACCTCGCGGTCGAAGTCTGCGAGAAGAACAAGATCACCTACCACCTGGGCACGGTCGAGCGCGGCGGAACCGACGCCGGCCGCTTCCACATCTACGACACGGGGATTCCCTCGCTCGTGATCTTCATTCCGACCCGATACATCCACAGCCACTCGACGATCATGGATCGGAAGGACTACGACCAGGCCGTGCGGCTCCTGACCGAGCTCACGAAGCGGCTGGACAAGAAGACGGTGGCGTCGCTCTAGGGCTTCCCTCAGGGGAAGCTGTTCGGGACCAGGGAGGGCGGATGAGCCAGGAGGCGAAGAAGTTTCTGGCCGAGCTGATCGGGACCTTCGCGCTGGTGTTCTTCGGCGCGGGGGCGATCCTCCAGCACAACGCGACCCAGGGCGTCGGAATCACCGGCATCGCGGTCGCGCACGGCATGGCGATTCTGGTCGGCGTCTATGCGTTCGGCCACATTTCCGGCGGCCACTTCAACCCCGCGGTCACATTCGGAATGCTGGTGACGCGCCGCATCCGGTTCGGCGGCGCGATCTCCTACTGGGCGGCCCAGCTCGTCGGCGCTACACTCGGAGCGTACGTCCTCCGCTGCGCCTACAACGGCCCGACCGAGGCGCACCTGGGCGTACCGACCGTCTCGGCGGGAGTGACCCCCCTGATGGCGATGAGCCTCGAGGGCGTGATGGCCTTCCTGCTCGTCATCGTGATTTTCGGCACGGCGGTCGATCCCCGCGCGCCGAAGGGATTCGCGGGACTCGCGATCGGCTTGACCCTGGTCGGGAATATCCTGGCCGGCGCCACGCTCACGGGCGCGTCGTTCAATCCGGCCCGCGCGTTCGGCCCCGCGCTGATCGCGGGCCACTGGCAGGATCAATGGCTTTATTGGGTGGGGCCGATGCTCGGCGGCGCGATCGCCGCCTTGATCTACGAGCGGGTACTCCTCCAGCGCGCCTGAAACCACCAATCGGGCGGGGGATCTGATGGACCCACGTCCGGCCACAATCGAGCGTGATCTCGCTCCGCTCCTCGAGGGAGAGGTTCGGACCGACCCGATCACGCTCGCTCTCTTTTCCACCGCCGCGTGCATCTTCCGGCGCAAGCCGATCGCCGTCGTCTCCCCTCGCGGCACGGCCGATGTCGCGCGGACCCTAGCGTACGCGCGTTCGAAGGGGATCCCGGTCACGCCCCGGGGCGGGGGCTCGAGCCTCGCGGGCCAGGCGCTGGGCGAGGGCATCATCCTCGACTTCTCCACCCACACGCATCGGGTTCTCGAGGTCGATCCCGATCGACGCATCGTGCGGATGGAGCCCGGCGCGATCCACACGCGCGTCCAGCGCGCGGCGGCAAAGCACGGGCTTCGCCTCGGTCCGGATCCTTCCAGCGGCGATTTCTGCACGATCGGCGGGAACGTCGCGACCAACGCCGCCGGAGCGCACACCCTGCGGCACGGCGCGATGAAGGATCACGTGGCCGCGCTCACCGTGGTGCTCCACGACGGCTCGGTCGTGACCCTCTCGGAGGAGGGCGCCTCGGGCAGCCCGGCGTGGAACCCGATCGAGCGGGAGCTGACCGGGCTCCTCCGGCGCGGCGCGCCGGCGTTCCTTCCCGAGAAGCCGAGGGCGAACAAGAACTCGGCCGGCTACGACCTCTGGGGCGCGTGGAATCCGGGCGATTCGGTCTCCTCCATCGGTCCCCGCTTCGACCCGATCCGGCTCTTCGTGGGATCCGAGGGAACCCTCGGCGTCGTCACCGAGGTCACGATGCGCCTTGTGGCGAAGCCCAAGGCGACCGCGGTCGCGCTCCTCTACTTCGCGAGCTGGATGGACGCGAGCGAGGCGGTGCTCGAGGCGCGAGGGATGGGCGCCTCCGCGGTCGAGGCGATGGACCACACGTTCCTCGCGTTCGTTCGGGACTACCGCCCCGATCTTCGCGATCTCGTCCCCGAGAAGTTCGTGGCAGGGATCCTGGTGGAGTTCGAGGGAGAGACGGACGTGGAGGCGCGGACCGGGATCGCATCCCTCGAGGAGTGGGTCGCGCCACGGCGGGGGAAGGTCGTCGACTTCCGGGCCGCCCGCAATGCGGAAGAGCGTTCGGCGCTCTGTGGCGTCCGCCGGGCCGCGCTGCCCCTCGTCTATCGGGCCTCGCCCGTCGAGAAGCCGATGAACTTCATCGACGACACCGCGGTCCCCGCCGAGAAGCTGGGCGAATACATCGAGGGGCTGCGCGCCATCTTCGCGAAGCATCGGACGCGCTACGTCATCTTCGGCCACGCCGGGAACGGGAACGTCCACGTCATGCCCCTGATGGATCCGCACGAGACCACCTTCGCGGCGCGCATGGCCGCGATGGCCGAGGAGGCGTTCGAGCTGACGTGGCGCCTGGGCGGCACGATCACCGGGGAGCACGGCGACGGCGTCCTGCGCGCGCCCTATCTGCGCCGGCAATATCCGGGCTCGTATTCCGTCATGGCGGCCGTGAAGCGCGTGCTCGACCCGGACGGGATCCTGAATCCCGGGAACGTGATCTCGGACGAGACGACGTTCCCCGAGAAGTATCTGAGGTTCACGAACTCGTTCGTCCCGACCGGCACCGTCTTCGATGAGCCGGAATACCGCGCGATGATCGAGCTTTGCCACGGTTGCGGGACCTGCCGCGATTACTGCCCCGTCGGGAGCACGACGCTGCGGGAGCCGCACACGGCGCGCGCGAAGTCGGTGCTCCTGCTCGAGGTCATCCGCGGCGAGCTGCCGCGCTCGCTCCTGACGGAGAAGCCGTTCAAGGAGGTCATGGATTCCTGCTTCAACTGCAAGCTGTGCCTCAGCGAGTGCCCGAGCCAGGTGGACATTCCCGGCCTGGCGATCGCGGCGCGCAAGGAATTCGTGGAGAAGCACGGGATGCCGGTGCGGAACTGGATTCTGGGACATGCGGACAAGGTCGCGGGGATCGCGGGGATCGCGCCAGCCGCCGTGAATCT
>Ga0137409_10007238_pt1 | contig 11420 bp, 5 predicted proteins | sample CZODoug1_16funga_FD_122059 | JGI IMG/M metagenome (GOLD analysis project Ga0137409, IMG submission 122059) | Vadose zone soil fungal communities from Angelo Coast Range Reserve, California, USA - CZODoug1_16fungal (Hybrid Assembly) | ecosystem: Environmental > Terrestrial > Soil > Vadose zone... | reverse complement strand
GGCCACCTCGCCCTGCTTGCAGATGACCTGCTTGGGCTCGAAGCGCACGAGCTCGACGCGGTCGCGCAGCTGGTCGAACAGCGCGCGGTCCATCCCGGCGAAGATCGGCACCGTGCGCAGGTGGGTGTCGAGCGCGCGCTCGCGGTAGCGCTGGTCGAGCTCGCGCTTGAACACCTTGTCCTTCTGGAGCATCTGCAGCACGTTGCGCAGCATCTCGAGGACTTCCACGTCCTCGACGGCGCGGACGGTGGCCGAGCGCGGGTAGAAGCTCATGCACGTCATCTCGCCGAAGAGGTCACCCTTGCCGAGCTGGGCCACCGGGTTCGACAGCTCGAGGTCCACCGAGGCGTCGATCGGGATGTAGCGCGGGGTCGCCGTCGCCGTCCTGGCGGCCGGCTCCATCGCCACCAGCTCGGTGAGCTTGTGGAAGAAACTCTTGCGCCCGTGGTCTTGTGGACGCCGCGCGGCGCTGTGGCCGAGCGGCGTGGCGATCGAGACCTCGACCTTGCCCTTGAGGATGTAGAAGGCCGTCGAGCCGAAGTCGCCCTCGCGGCAGATGATCTCGCCCGGCCGGAACGTGCGCTTGACCACGGCGCCGCGGTTCAGGTCGAGGAAGGTCCCGGACATCCGCTTGAAGATGTCCAGCTGCTGGAGCTCGTCGGCGGTCATCTCCTGGCCGGACGGCAGGTCCACGTCGACGATCTTTTTGTTGGTCAGGGCGCCGGTCGGGCAGGACACCATGCACTCGCCGCAGCCCACGCAGGTGGAGGCCGCCATCGGCACGTCGGTGTCGAACGAGATGCCGGCCGCGTAACCCTTGCCGGCCCGCCCGATGACGAAGTTCTTCTTGATCTCCGAGCAGCCGCGGATGCAGCGGTCGCACAGGATGCACGCGGTGTGGTCGACGTTGATGAACAGCGACGACTCGTCGTGGCCGCGCGGCGAGGGCCGCGAGGAGAAGCGCGGGGCGGCCACGCCGCAGGCGGTGCCGAAGCGCTCCAGCTCGCAGTCGTTCGTGGACTGCTGGCGCTCGCACGGCGAGGGATGGTCGCTCAGCAGCAGCTCGGCCAGCGTCCGGCGCGCGCGCTGCACGCTGTCGGTGGCCGTGGAGACCACCATGCCCTCCTCGGCCGGCCGCACGCAGGAGGCGGCCAGCACGCGGGCGTTCTTCACCTCGACCGTGCACACGCGGCACACGCCGACCGGCGTCTGATGCTGGGCATGACAGAGCGTGGGGATGTCGATCCCGAGGCCGCGGGCCGCGTCGAACAGCGTGGTGCCCACGGGGACCGTGGTCTCGCGGCCGTCGATCGTCAGCTTGACCGTGGTTCCGGGACTCATCACACCCCCATCGGACAGACGTTGGCCGGACAGCGATGATGCAGCATGTGCTGATCGATCTCGTCGCGGAAGTGCAGCAGCACCGACTTGATCGGTACCGGCACCACCTGGCCGAGGCCGCAGATCGAGGCCTGCATGAGCGTGTGCGTGAGGTCGTCGATCATCTCGGTGTGCTCGGGCTTGCCGCGGCCGTGGGCGATCTCCTGCAGGACGTCGAGCATCTTGGCCGAGCCGATGCGGCAGGGGACGCACTTGCCGCACGACTCGTTCTTGAAGAAGCGCACGGCGTTGAGCGCCATGTCGAGCATGCAGGCCGCATCGCTGCACACCACGATCGCGCCGGAGCCGAGCATGGAGCCCACGTCGGCCAGCGCCTTGAAGTCGAGCGGTGTGTCCACCAGCGAGGGCGGCAGGTAGCCCGACGAGGGGCCCGAGGGCGCCCAGGCCTTGAAGGGCCGGCCGCCGGCGACGCCGCCGGCCAGGTTGAAGATGACGTGGCGGGCCGGCGTGCCCATCGGGATCTCGTAGACGCCCGGCTTGGCCACGTCGCCGCTGATGCCCACGAACTTGAGCCCGGGGCCGGCCGCCGTCTTGCCCTGCGCCTTGAACGACTCGGCGCCCTTCATGAGGATGTACGGCACCATCACGAAGGTCTCGACGTTGTTGATGACGGTCGGCTTGTTCCAGAGCCCGTGGGTGACCGGGAAGGGCGGCTTGTTGCGCGGCTCCCCCCGCTTACCCTCGATCGCCTCCAGCAGCGCCGATTCCTCGCCGCAGATGTAGCCGCCCGGGCTCGTGAAGGTCTCCAGGTGGAAGGTGAGGCCGGAGCCGAACACGTCGCTTCCGAGCGCGCCCAGCTTCTTGGCCCGCTCGATCTCCCGGTCGACGATCTCGATCTGGCCCTCGTACTCGTGGCGGATGTAGACGATGCCTTCCTTGGCGCCGGTGACGAGGCCGGCCAGCAGCATGCCCTCCACGAGCAGGTGGGGCGCGTTCTCGAGAATGAAGCGGTCCTTGATGGTGCCGGGCTCGCTCTCGTCGCCGTTGCACACGATGTACTTGTCGGCGCCCGCGGCGTTGCGCACGAACTCCCACTTGAGGCCGGTGGGGAAGCCGGCGCCGCCCATGCCGCGCAGGTTGGCGGCCTTCAGCGCGGCGATCACGCCGGCCACGTCCTTGTCGGCGGCCAGGCGGCGCGCGGCGCCGTAGCGCTGGCCCTCGTTCTCGTAGGGATCGGTCATCAGCTTGCCGCCGGCCGGCGTCACGTGCTCGTGCGGGATCTTGTTGCCGGCCGCCGCGCTGCCGATCATGTTCACGAGGCTGTCGAGCGTCACGCGCGTCACGATCGTCTCGTTCACGACGCAGGCCGGCGCGCGATCGCAGCGCCCGAGGCACGACACCGGCTTCACGACGGTGCCGGGCAGACCCGACTGCGCCACGTGCTGCTCGATGGCGGCGTGCAGCGCGCCGGCCCCGCGGCGGTGGCACGACATGTCGTCGCACATCAGCACTTCCACGGGCGGCGGCGGCGACGTCCGGAAGTGCGGGAAGAAGCTCAGGAAGGCGTGGATCTGGTAGAGCGGCGTGCCGGTCCGGTCGGACAGCTCGCGCACCGCCGTCAGCGGCACGTAGCCGTGCGCGTGCTGGATCTCTCTCAGGGCTGCGACGATGGGCGAGCCGCCGCTCATATCTCCGTGAAGTCTCCGTCCGCGCCGTCCATCCAGGGGTCGGAACGCGACTTGGGGACCATACGGAACAGGAGGATGCGTGTCAAGGTCCGAACGGCGGACAGGCCCCCGGAAGAGTGTTTTTGACAAAGGGCCCGCACCAGCGATAGGATGCCGCCGCGCCGAGGGGGCCGGCCAGTCGCTCCCCTCACGCTTCGATGCTCAAACGGACGACCGTCGCGATCGCGCTGACGCTGGCGCTGCTTTCGGGCGTCGGCTCCGCCCAGGAGCCGGCGAAAGAGCGGCCGCCCGGCTACGTCGGTCCCTCGTTCGGCCACCCGCGGGCGACCGAGACCAGTCCGGATAGCGTCCCCATCCCCGACCGCTGGCGGCTGGGCATGCCCGAGTGGAACCGCTACGAACGCCCGCTCGGTGACGCGCCGCTCCGGCCGGGCCGCTGGTGGGATCCCTACAACCAGAACGTCCTGAAGGGCGACTTCCCCGCCTTCGGCCAGGACGTGTTCGTGAACATCTCGGCCATCGTGGACACGCTGTTCGAGGTGCGCCGCATCCCGGTGGGCAGCGGGGCCAGCTCGGCCGACCCCGACGCCGCCGACAACTTCGGCAACCCCGATCAGCTGTTCCTGAGCAACAACCTCATCCTGTCGCTGTCGGTGTTCAAGGGCGACACCGCCTTCAAGCCGCGCGACTGGGAGTTCCGCGCCACCGGCATCTTCAACTTCAACTTCCTGAAGGTCCACGAGCGCGGCATCGTCAACGCCGACGTGCGCGAGGGCACCGCGCGCAACGAGGAGCACGTCAGCCTCTCCGAGCTGTTCGTCGAGTGGCACCTGGGCGATCTCACGCCGAACTACGACTTCGCCTCCGTGCGGGCGGGCATCCAGCAGTTCAACAGCGACTTCCGCGGCTTCATCTTCCTCGACGAGAACCTGGGCTTCCGCCTCTTCGGCAACTTCGGCTCGAACCGCCAGCAGTTCAACGCGCTGTACTTCCGGCCGTTCGAGAAGGACACCAACAGCGGGCTGAACCGGCTGGGCGACACCCGCAACCAGCACATCGGCATCCTGAACTACTTCTTCCAGGACTTCCTGGTGCCGGGCTACACCCTGCAGCTCAGCGCGCACTATCTGCACGACGCGGGCGGCACCCACACCGACGAGAACGGCTTCGTCACGCGGCCGGCCATCACCGGTATCGCGTTCACGGACTCCAGCGCCCGCGTGCACACGATCGACAGCGTCTACCTCGGCTGGACGGGTGACGGCCACATCGGCCCGCTGAACGTCAACCACGCCTTCTACCAGGTGCTCGGCCGGGACACGTTCAACAACCTGGCCGCCAAGCCGATCGACCTGAACGCGCAGATGGCCGCCCTCGAGCTGTCGATGGACTTCGACTGGCTGCGTCCGAAGGCCACGTTCTTCTGGGCCTCGGGCGACGACAAGCCGCTCGACGGCCGCGGCCGCGGCTTCGACTCGATCCTGGACAACCCGAACTTCGCGGGCGGCGGCTTCAGCTACTACGTGCGCCAGGGCATCCCGCTGCCGACCTCCAGCCTCGAGCTCAAGAGCCGCAACAGCCTGCTGCCGGCGCTGCGCTCCAGCAAGATCGAGGGCCAGCCGAACTACGTGAACCCCGGCGTCTTCATCTTCGGCATCGGCGCCGAGGCCGAGCTGACGCCCAAGGTGCGGCTGCTGCTGGAGTTCAACAAGATCCGCTTCCATCATCCCGAGGCGCTGCAGACCGTGCTCTTCCAGGACAAGATCCGCTCCGACGTGGGCTGGGACCTGAGCGCCGGCATCCGCTGGCGGCCGCTGCTGATCGACAACATGATCGTCAACATCGGCGGCGCCACCCTCATCGGCGGCGAGGGGCTGAAGGACATCTATCAGAAGGAGACCTTCACCTTCGGGCCCAACGGCCTCGAGAAGACCTCCACCACGCGGAACACGATTCTGTACTCGGGCTTCATGTCGGTCACGTTCACCTACTGAGGCGGCCACCCACGTGAGCGGGGCGGGGGCATCAGCGAATCAGCGCGGCGCACGGGCGGTGCTCTGCGCGGCGCTCGCGCTGGCCGGCATCGCCGCGGTCCTCGTGACGGCGGGCCACGAGCCCGCGCGGCGGGACGTCGCGGGCGAGACGACGCCGGGGGTGACGGCGCTGCCGGCCGCGGTGACGAGCGGCGCCGACACGCAGGCCGTCATGGCCGGGCCCTCGCGGCCCCTGTGGCAGCCGCCGGTGGCGGCGCCCCGCGCGCGGCGCGACGAGGGCGCGGCGGCCCCCCCGGAGCGCTGGGACTCGCCGTCCTTCGACGGCGACTGGCGTGACCAGGTGGCCGCGGTGCTCGGGCGTGAGGCGGTAGAGGGCATGCCGAAGAACCCCGGCGCCCTCCACACGCACCTGACCTCGGTGGAGGGCAGCCAGCCCGAGGCGCGGGCGCCGGCCGTGCTGCTGTCCTCGGCGCCGGCGGCCACCGAGGCGCACGAGGGGTGGGACGGCGGGAAGTTCTGGTTCGGTCCAGACGGGCTGGTACGGATGAAGGAGGCTCAACCATGAGCGCGGTCAGACGAACGGGCTGGCGGGGCGGAGCGGTCGCGGCGCTGATCCTCGCGCTTCTGCTCGCGTCGCTGACGCCGTGGAGCGGCCGTCTCGGCAGCGCCACGCATCGGCCGGAGATCTCCCGCGCCTCCGCCGGCGAGGCCGGCGTCCCACTCCAGCTCGCGCAGCGCATCCGCCGCGGCGGCGAGGAAGAGAAGCCGGCGGAGGCCGCGCCCGAGAAGCCGGCCGCGCCCGAGCTGCCGGAATCGCCGCTGCGCCGCCAGAGCCAGGCCGACGCCGACAAGAAGAGCGCCGGCTGCATGACGTGCCACACCAAGACCGACTCGCAGAGCATGCACACGTCGACCGCCGTGAAGCTCGGCTGTATCGACTGCCACGGCGGCAACAACGCGATCACGGCGCCCGCGAGTGCGTCCCAGGGCTCGCCCGCCTACGAGGCGGCCAAGAAGCAGGCGCATCCGGTGCCGCGCGATCCCAACCTCTGGAAGACCGCGGCCAACCCGGAGCTGTCCTACACCGGCCTGTTGCAGGAGACCGTCGATTACGTGCAGTTCGTCAACCCCGGCGACCTGCGCGTGGCGCGCAAGACGTGCGGGGCCGGCGGCTGCCATCCCGACCAGGTCACCCAGGTCGAGAAGAGCATGATGAAGACCGGCCCCATGCTGTGGAGCGCCGCGCTCTACAACAACGGCCAGGTACCCTTCAAGCGCCCGCGCTTCGGCGAGTCGTACGGCACCGACGGCGTGCCCAACCGGCTGCTGACGGTCCCGCCGCCGAAGCCCGAGGAGATCGTGCAGAAGGGCGTGCTGCCGTTCCTCGATCCGCTGCCGCGCTTCGAGGTTGGTCAGCCGGGCAACGTCCTGCGCATCTTCGAGCGCGGGCAGGAAAAGCAGATCGAGATCGGCAACCCGAACCTCGAGGAGCCGCCGGGGCGCCCGCTCAACCGGCTGAGCCCACGGGGCCTCGGCACGCTCAACCGCATCGACCCGGTGTGGCTGAACCTCCAGAAGACGCGACTGTTCGACCCTGCGCTCTCGCTGCTCGGTCCGAACCACGTGGCGGGTGAGTTCCGCTCGAGCGGCTGCTCGGGCTGCCACGTCATCTACGCCAACGACCGCGACGCCTCGCATTCGGGCGAGTACGCGAAGTTCGGCAACCTTGGCCGCACGCAGACGACGGACCCGACCATCCCGAAGAACGAGTCGGGCCATCCGGTGCGCCACACGTTCACGAACTCGATCCCGACCAGCCAGTGCGTGGTGTGCCATCACCACCCGGGCACGACGGTGACGAACAGCTATCTCGGCAACATCTGGTGGGACAACGAGAGCGACGGGCACCACATGTACCCCGAGAAGGAGCGCAAGCTCACGCCGGCCGAGGTGGACGCCATCCAGCGCGCCAACCCAGAGGGGGCGGCGCTGCGCGGCAAGTGGTCGGATCCGACGTTCCTGGCCAACGTGACGGACCTCAATCCCAAGCTCAAGAACGTGCAGTTCGCCGACCACCACGGCCATGGCTGGGTGTTCCGCAACGTCTACAAGACCGACCGCAAGGGCAACATGCTGGACGCCGAGAACAAGATCGTCCCGCACGAGGACCCCGACCGCTTCAAGAAGGCGGTCCACCTCAAGGACATCCATCTCGAGAAGGGCATGCACTGCTCGGACTGCCACTTCTCGCAGGACAACCACGGCAACGGCAAGCTCTACGGCGAGACGCGCGCGGCCGTGGAGATCACGTGCGTCGACTGCCACGGGTCCATCAAGGCCCGGGCGAATCTCAAGACGTCAGGCCCGGCCGCGCCGAAGGGCGGCACCGACCTGTCGCTGCTCAACTCACTGGACGGGCAGCGCTTCGAGTGGCAGGGCAACAAGCTCATCCAGCGCTCGACCGTCACCAAGGGCCTGCAGTGGGAGGTCGTGCAGGTCATTGACTCGATCACCCCGGGCTCGGCGTGGGCGACCGCCAACCCCAAGCGCGCCGAGCGCTCGCGGCTGGCCAAGACCCTGCGCAAGGACGGCACCACCTGGGGCGACCCGGCCGACGACGCGCAGCTGGCGCACGGCGACAGCCGCATGAACTGCTTCACCTGTCACACGTCGTGGGTGACCTCCTGCTTCGGCTGCCACCTGCCGATGAAGGCCAACGAGAAGAAGCCGCTGCTGCACAACGAGGGCACCGCGCTGCGGAACTGGACGCCGTACAACTTCCAGACCATCCGCGACGACGTCTTCATGCTGGCCCAGGACGGCACGACCTCCGGCAAGCGCATCTCGCCCGCGCGCTCCACCTGCGCCGTGCTGGTCGGCTCGCAGAACGGCACCCGTGAGTGGGTGTACTCGCAGCAGCAGACCGTGTCGGCCGAGGGCTTCAGCGGGCACTCGTTCAGCACGTTCGTGCCGCACACCGTGCGGGCCACCGAGACCAAGTACTGCACCGACTGCCACATCTCCGGGGAGAACAACAACAACGCCTGGATGGCCTCGGTGCTGATGCAGGGCACCAACTTCTACAACTTCATCGGGCGCTACGCGTACGTGGCGGCCGGTAACAAGGGGCTTCGCGCGGTCACGGTGACCGAGCGCGAGGAGCCGCAGGCGGTCATCGGCAGCACGCTGCACCAGGTGGCCTTCCCGTCGGAGTTCGAGAAGCACCAGGCCCGCAAGGGCGAGCTGCACGAGGTCGAGCACCATCGCGGCCGCGACATCCTCGACGTCTTCGGCCGCGACGAGATCCTGTCGATCCAGGTGCGCGGCGAGTACCTCTACACGGCTAACGGGCGCGGCGGCTATCGCATCTACGACGTCGCGCAGATCGACCAGAAGGGCTTCTCCGAGCGCATCGTGACGGCGCCCGTCTCGCCGCTCGGCCAGAAGTTCTACGTGAAGTCCAAGTACGCCACCGCCATCGCCTCGCCCTCCACGCTGGCGGTCGATCCGACCCGCAAGCAGTTCCCGGAGAACGAGGAGCAGAAGATCCATCTGGTCTACGCGTTCCTGTACGGGACGGACCGCGAGGAAGGCTTCATCGTCATCGGCAACCCGCTCGACAGCCCCAACCGGCCCGGTATCGCCACGCTGCTCGACGGCGATCCGACCAACAACTTCGTCGAGCGGGCCGTCACCTTCAATCCCGACGGGCTGCTGACCGGCGCCGTCAACCTCACGCTCGCCGGCCACTACGCCTACGTGCTGGCCCCCAAGGGCCTGTTCGTCATCAGCCTCGAGAATCCGCTGAAGCCCCAGATCGTGGCCAACCTCGGCGCGCCGGCCATCGTGAACCCGCGCGCGGTGGCCGTGCAGTTCCGCTACGCGTTCATCACCGACAGCGAGGGGCTGAAGGTCGTCGACGTCACCGATCCCACCAAGCCGCGGGCGGTGCCCAGCGGCGTGGTGAAGCTGCCGGACGCCCATGGCCTCTACGTGGCCCGCACCTACGCCTACGTGGCGGCCGGCGCCAAGGGCCTGGCCATCGTGGACGTGGAACGACCGGAAGCGCCGGTGCTCGATCAAATGTATGATGCGGGCGGTGCGCTCAACGACACCCGCGACGTCAAGGTGGCGATGACGAACGCCAGTCTCTTCGCGTACGTGGCCGACGGCAAGAACGGCCTGCGCGTGCTGCAGCTCACGTCGCCGGAGGCCACGCCCACGTACCTCGGCTTCAGCCCGCGGCCGCAGCCGAGGCTGATCGCCACCGCCCACACCGGCGGACCGGCGCTGGCCGTCTCCAAGGGTATCGATCGTGACCGCGCGGTGGACGAGAGCGGCCACCAGATCGCCGTCTTCAACCGGATCGGCTCGCGGCCGTTGACGCTGGCCGAGCAGCAGCGGCTGTACCTGCGCGACGGCAAGGTGTACACGGTGTCCGAGGAGCCCCCGTCGGCGCCCCGGGCGCCCGCCGCGCCCCGGCGCGAGGAGCCGGCGGCCACCGAGCCCGAGGGCGGACCGCGCCTGCGCCGCCGATGAACCGCGAACCCGCGTCGCGCGTTAGCTCGTTCGACAGGAGGACCACCATGTCGCATCGTGTCGCCTGGGTGGCCGTCGTGGCCATCGTCATTCTCGCCGCCGTCGTCGGCGGCAATGCCCCGATGTCCACCCCGCTGGTGCCCGACCTCGTGCACGCGCAGGGGAACTACAAGTACACGGGCACCGCGTCGTGCGGCAGCAGCAGCTGCCACGGGAGCACCAAGCCCAAGGCCGAGTTCCCTAAGATGAACGAGAACATCATCTGGCGGACGAAGGACGCGCATCGCAAGGCGTTCGCCACGCTGACCAACGAGCAGCTCAAGTCCAAGGTGAGCCCGGCCGGCATCGCCAAGAAGCTCAATATCGCCAAGGCTGACACGAGTCAGAAGTGCCTGGTCTGCCACTCGGTCGACGTCAAGCCGGAGCTCATCGCCTCCAAGAAGGATGGGAGCAAGTTCGACGTCAAGCCCTCGGACGGCGTGCACTGCGAGGGTTGCCACGGGCCGGCCGAGAAGTGGCTCGACCCGCACGCCGAGAAGGACTGGACGCACGAGAAGTCGGTCGCGGTCGGCATGTACGACACCAAGAGCTTCCTCCTGCGTGCCGAGAAGTGCGTGTCCTGCCACCTCGCGATCGACGCCACCATGGTCGAGGCCGGCCACCCGGACCTCCAGGCCTTCGAGCTCGACGGCTTCAGCGACAAGATGCCGCCGCACTGGCGTGACAAGGGTCCGTTCGCGCCGACCAAGGCGTGGGCGACCGGCCAGGTGATCTCGCTCCGCGAGGCCGCCAAGCAGCTCGCCGATCGCGCGGAGAAGGGCGCCGCCGGACCCTCCCTCGCCGACGCGCTGTCCAAGGTGCAGGGCCACGGCGCCGTTGTGAAGATCCTGTTCGCCAACATCGGCCCCGACGTGGCCAAGGGGGTCGAGAGCGACGTCGCCGCGCTGACCGACGCGGTCGGCAAGAGCGACAAGAGCAAGATCGGCTCCAGCGCGAAGAACCTGGCCAACGCCATGAATGCGCAGGCGCCGAAGGTGGCGGGTCGCGAGTTCGACGCGGCCACCACGAAGAAGATCATGACCGATCTGGCGTCGTCCGGCGACGCGCTGGGCGCGGCCGGGATGCGCGCGGCCGAGCAGGGCGCGATGGCGATGGACCGTCTTTACGGCGCGTACTCGAAGTCGCCCAACCAAAAGGAAAACAAGGCGACCGAGACCGCGCTCGACAAGATGTACGACTCGCTGGGCGACGATCCCAAGAAGTTCGACGCCAAGGCCTACGGCACCGCCGTGAAGGCCTTCGGCGACACGCTGAAGTAGGTTCTGGCCCGCCACACCTCGCAGCATTCGGACCGCCCCGGGTTTCCCGGGGCGGTCCTGTTCGTTTTCCTCCTCGGTAGTCTTCTCCTCGTGCCTGGTGCCGCACCCTTCGGCGCTTCCGGCGTCGGCGTCGCCGGCCGATTGGAAGCGCCGGCGCTGATGGCCGATGGCGCGGGAGGCGCCTTCGTCGCGTGGCAGGACGCAGGCGCGGCGATCGTCGTCCAGCGCGTCGATGGCGCCGGCGCGCGCCGCTGGCCCTCGGCGGGCGTGCGGCTCGATGCCTCGACCGCGTCACCGCGGCTCGCGGCGGACGGAGCCGGCGGCATGCTCGTCGGCTGGCTCGACGTCACCGGCCGTCTGCGTGTCCAGCGCCTGGGCGCCGACGGCGTGCCCGCCTGGGGCGTGCCCGGCGGAACGCTCACCGACGTCGCGCCGCCCTTCGAGGTCGTCGCCGACGGCGCGGGCGGCGCGTTCGTGATCGCCGCCCAGGACGGCACCGCGACGTGCTGCGGCGTGGTCGTCGAGCATCTCGACGCGCG
>Ga0137409_10007237_pt1 | contig 11421 bp, 11 predicted proteins | sample CZODoug1_16funga_FD_122059 | JGI IMG/M metagenome (GOLD analysis project Ga0137409, IMG submission 122059) | Vadose zone soil fungal communities from Angelo Coast Range Reserve, California, USA - CZODoug1_16fungal (Hybrid Assembly) | ecosystem: Environmental > Terrestrial > Soil > Vadose zone... | reverse complement strand
GCCTACAAGAAGGCGCGCGAGTGGATGGACGAGGCGATCGCGCTCATCAAGCCGGGCGTCGCCACCGACAAGATCGCCCGCGCCTTTCCGAAGGCGCAGGAGATCGGCTTCGACAGCGAGATGGCGGCCTTCGGCCTGAATTTCTGCCACGGCATCGGCCTGGGCCTGCACGAGCGGCCGATCATCAGCCGGCTCAACTCCTTCGACGACCCGATGGAGCTCCAGGCGGGCATGATGTTCGCCGTCGAGACCTACTGCCCGGCCACCGACGGCATGTCCGCCGCGCGGATCGAGGAGGAGGTCATCGTGACGCCGAGCGGTGCCCAGGTCATCACGCTCTTCCCCGCCGAGGAGCTTCCGATCGCGAACCGGTACTAGACCACCCATGCGCACGCCGAAGATTCTCCTCCTGCTGGCGGCGGCGGCGATGGTCGCTCCGGGCGGCGCCGCCGCGCAGGGACCGATCAAGATCGGCTTCATCTCTCCGCTGACCGGCGCGATCGCCGCCGCCGGCAAGGACATGTACAGCGGCTGCGAGCTGTACTGGCAGGAGAGCGGCTGGCAGATGGCCGGACGGAAAGTCGAGGTCGTCCTGGAGGACAACGAGGGCAATCCGGCGACCGCGCTCGTGAAGCTCCGCAAGCTGGTCGAGAGCGATCGCGTCCACATGGTAGCCGGCGTGATTCTCTCCAACGTCGCCTACGCGCTCGTGCCGTTCATCGAGGCGCAGGAGATTCCCACGATGTACCCGATCAACTCGGCCGACGACCTCACGCAGCGCAAGCGGCCCAAGTGGCTGATCCGGACGGGCTTCTCCGCCGGAGGCAACATGCATCCGTTCGGCGAGTACGTGAGCAAGGTCCTGGGCTACAAGAAGGTCGTGACCGTCGGACTCGACTACGCCTTCGGCTGGGAGACGGTCGGCGGGTTTCACCAGTCGTTCGAGGACAACGGCGGCCAGATCGTCCAGAAGCTCTGGGTGCCGCTGAACGTTCAGGACTACTCGCCGTATCTCACGCAGATCAAGAAGGACGCCGACGCGGTGTTCGTGGTGGCGCTGGGCCGGTGGACGCTCCTGTTCGCGAGCCAGTACGCGGCGAGCGGCCTGCGCGGTCGCGTGCCGCTCATCGCCGGCGGCACGTACACCGACGAGCACGTGCTGCCGCAGCTGGGCGACGAGTCGATCGGGGTGGTGAGCGCCCACCACTACTCGGCCGCGCTCGACACGCCGGCCAACCGCCGCTTCCGCGCCGCCTTCGAGAAGGCGTACAGCCGCATCCCGTCCTTCTATTCGGAGAACTGCTACACCGGCGCCCGGATCCTCAACGAGGCGGTGCGCGCGATCGGCGGCAAGGTCGAGGATCGCCCGGCCCTCATGGCCGCCCTCCGCAAGGTCGCCATCACCGACGCGCCGCGCGGGCCGGTGCAGATGGATCCGTACGGGAACCCGACGCAGAACATCTACATCCGCAAGGTGGAGCGGGTCGGCGGCAAGCTCCAGAACACCGTCATCTACACGTATCCGGCCGTCAGCCAGTTCTGGAAATACAACCCCGAAGAGTTCCTGAAGCAGCCGGTGTACTCGCGGGACTTTCCGCCCTGCCGGCACTGCTGAGGTCGAGGCCATGGCCAGCGTCGCCCTGAACGGAATCGAGATCGACTACGCGGTGACCGGGCGCGGGCGCCCGGTCATCCTGAGCCACGGCTACGGCGCCACGCGCCGCATGTGGGACGGCCAGCACGCGGCCCTGGGCGATCGATATCGGCTCATCACCTGGGACATGCGGGGTCACGGCCAGACCGAGACCCCCGACGATCCGGCGCAGTACTCGACCGAGCTGACCGTGTCCGACATGCGAGCGCTCCTGCAGACGCTCGGCGTCAGCCGCGCCGTGATCGGGGGTCTCTCGCTCGGCGGGTACATGTCCCTCGCGTTCTACCTCGCGCACCCCGAGATGGTCGAAGCGCTGATCATCTGCGACTCCGGCCCGGGCTACCGGAATGCCGAGGCCCGCACGGCGTGGAACCAGCGCGCGCACCAGCGCGCCGCCGATCTCGAGGCGCGCGGGCTCGACGCATTCGGCGGGCGAAGCCGCGAGGTACGCGAGGCGCTCTCTCACCACCGCAGCGCCCAGGGGCTCGCGCACGCCGCGCGAGGGATGCTGGCCCAGCAGGATTCGCGCGTCATCGACGGCCTGGCGTCGATTCGCGTTCCCACGCTCATCATCGTGGGCGATCGGGACGAGCCGTTCCTGGCGCCCTGTCAGTACATGGCGAAGAAGGTTACGGGCGCGCGCCTGGAGATGATCGCCGGGGCCGGCCACTCGTCGAACCTCGATGAACCCGCGGCCTTCGACCGGATCTTGCTGGACTTCCTCGACTCGCTCCCGCCCGCAGAGCGCTGAGACCGACGGCCTAGCCTCGAGGCAATCCGAGGACGCGCTCGCCGATGATGTTGCGCTGGATCTCGCTCGTTCCGGCCGAGATCGTGTACTGCCGCGCCGCCAGCACGCGGTTGAACCACCGCGGCGCGTCCGGCACCGCCTCGGAGGCCTGATTCACCAGGACGTGCATACCCAGGAGCTCACCGGCGACGTCGGCGATCCGCACGCCGAGCTCGGAGCCGCTGAGCTTCAAGACGGAGCCCTCGGGTCCCGGCGGCTCCCCGCGGAGCTGGCGCGTGAGGCTCCGGAGCCGCGTGTACTTGAGCGCCTCCGAGTCGATGGCGAGCTGGGCCAGGCGCTGCCGGATCCCCGGATGGTCCCACGCGGGCCGCCCGTCGATCGGCAGCCGCCGCGCAAGCGCGATCAGGCGCGCGATCTGCGCCGCGTGGCTCCGGCCGCCGGCCGAGTGGCGCTCGTACATGAGGGTGGTCGTCGACACCTTCCAGCCCTGATTGATCGGTCCGAGCAGGTTCGCCTTCGGCACCACGACGTCAGTGAAGAAGACTTCGTTGAAGTGGTGGTGGCCCGTCATCAGGACCAGGGGCCGCACGGTGATACCCGGCGTCGTCATGGGAACGAGGAGGCAGCTGATCCCCTGGTGCTTCGGCACGTCGGGATTCGTGCGGACCAGCAGGATGATCCAGTGCGCGAAGTGCGCGCCGGACGTCCACACCTTCTGCCCGTTGACCACGAAGTGGTCGCCGTGGTCGACGGCGCGCGTCCGCAGGCTCGCCAGATCGGAGCCGGCCCCGGGCTCCGAGAACCCCTGGCACCAGATCTCGTCGGCATTGATGATGGCGGGAAGGTGGCGGCGCTTCTGAGCGTCGGTGCCCCAGTGGATGAGCGTCGGGCCCACGAGATTCAGCCCCATGTTGCCGGGCAAGATGGGCGCGCGCGCCGCGGTGTACTCCTCGTCCCAGATGACCCGCTCGATGAGCCCGGCGTCGCGGCCTCCGTACTCCCGCGGCCACGTGATGCCCACCCACCCCGCCGTGTGCATCACCCGTTGCCAGGCGCAGCGGCGCTCGAACGTCTCCCGGTCGGACGCGACGCGGTCGTCGGAGGCGTCGTCCAGGCACAGGTCCGGCGAGAGGTTCGTCGCGAGCCAGTCGCGGAACTCTTTGCGAAAGCCCTCGTGCTCGGCGGCGAATTCGAAGTCCATGGTGGATGCGAGCCGAGGCTAGTCGGCCAGCGCCGCCGCTGTCAAGAGCATCGGCGGCGGCTCGGCGCGGGCGGATGAAAATATTTTCACGCTCGGGCGTGGTAGCGACGCTCGCATCGAAAAAAATTCTTCGCGCTTGAATGTTCTCGAACGGCCGTGTAAAGTCCGCTCGAACCCGACGTGCGAGTTCGCAACAGGAGAGCGTAGCGGCCCCGTAATGCATCTCTTGCTCCTCCGTTCGCTGTTCCGCGAGATAATCGCAGACCTCGCCGGACCCGCGCCCACGGCGGACGAATCGACCCGAGGCGGCATGACGCGCTACCTGATCGTCGTCGCTCGAACGGAGCCCGCGGTCTACGAGCACCTGCGCAATCGCCATTCCGCAGACCCGAAGGTTCGCGTGATGCTGGACCGGCGTGGCGCGAGCGATGTGGACACGATGGGCTGCTTGCCGGCGGAGCGCCGGCGTCGCAGGTCGTCGCTGATGACGGGAGCCTCGCACGAGCTCGTCGCGCTCTCTCATGAGAACACCGCGGAGCCCCCGGCTCCCCACCCGCAACCCCTCGATTCCCACGCGGAGGCACGACGCCAGATGAGTCAGATCGAGACGGTCGACGACGCGCAGCGGACCAGCCGCTGGCTAGCGGAAAGCCAGTATCAGCTCAGCCACGTGATCCCATCGCTGGTCGATGAGCGCGATCGCCTGCGGCGCGCGCTCGAGGCACGAGAGCAGGAATGCGAGCGGCTCGGCGGAGAGCTGGGCGAGCTTCGGCGGAGCCAGGGCGCGCTCCAGGGCGAGCTCGACGCCCTGCGCGGCGAGCGGACGGCCATGGCCGAGGCTTTCGGCGGCGTCGTGGGTCTGCTGGGGCAGCTTCACCGGCCGCTGACCGACATCGCGCATCGTCTGCAGACCGCTCAGCCCGTCGGCATCGGTACGCAGCGAGACTAGTCGCGCGCCGGCCACGCGCCCGGGGCCGGGAGGCGAACGCGGTTCGTCGCCGTAGCCGGACCCGGGCGCTGCCCGTGTCCCTGCCGGCCTAGCCGGTCGCGCGTCTGTCCCGTATGATGCGGGGCATGGAACGAAAAAAAGCCAAGCGACGCCCGCGGCGCGTCGCCGAGAAGGCCCGGCCCGCGCCTGCGGCGGCCGCCGCCGTCGCCGAGCGGCCGCCGGCGCCCGGCGGCGCGGGACTCCTGGTGGCGCTCGAGACGCCGGAACCGATCTTCGCCACCCGCGTTCCGCCACCGGTGCCGGAGCGGCGGCGCCCGACGACCCGGCACGCGATCTTCTTCGACGTCGAGAACACGAGCCATCCCGGGCACATCGAGCGTGTGATCGAGCGCCTCGCGCACGATGCGCCGCAACGAGAGCGTTTCCGGCCTGTATTGCCACATCAACGGCCTGCGGCACAGACAAAGGTCCCTTTCGAATAAGCTGGCGCAAGGTCGCCCCCTTAACGTATTCCATCGTGATGTAATGGCGACCATCGGTTTCACCTATTTCATAAATATGCGCCACGTTCGGATGTAGATAGAGCCAGAACGCGCAAATATATGCTGCAACACAAATGGTGTGGAAAATCGCGCAGTGCCAATCTTGCGGATGCGAGAGAATACGCGAAGGCTTCGCTACCAAATGGGCATTGCGCGCTTCTTCGCTCATAATAACCTCAGGGCGGCCGCAATCGCGAGGACAGTGACTGCCAGACTAATCCAAGGCCCCCAAAACACGACGCCTGCGATTATGGCGACCGCAAAAAGAGGAAAGAACGATCTTCCAAGAGCGAGCCGGGCTCGCGACAAGAACGCCTTCGGTAGACGCCTCATGTTGCGCTCTTTTCCTTCCGCGGTGATCGATCAATGCTTTGTGAAAGGACCTTTAAGACGTTTGCGACTAATTGCTGGCGGCGACGTAGCTTTGGAAGCTGCTGACTGCAGCCGCTTCTGTATCGTAGACATCGAAAACGGTCAGTAGTTTGGTCATTTGCATGATTTCGTGGAATTTGTCGCCCAGATGGCAGAGGCGAACAGAAGCACCCTGATTTTTGGCGCCGAGGTGCACAGCGACCAAAGTACCTAACCCCGCGCTGTCGATGTATTTGACGTCGGCCATGTTCAGAACGATCTTCTTCTTTCCTTCGGCGATCAGGCTCTTCAATTTCTCCCGGAGAGAGTTGCTCTCCTCTCCCAGCACAATACGACCGCTTAGTTGCACCACAGACACGCCGTCTACTTCGTTGTTCGTCATTCTTATGTTCATTGCAAATTCCTCCCTTACCGATGACAGGCGCCCCCGGCGGATCCCAAAGTAAAGCACTCTCACTTGCGCCACACTGTTCAAAAAAGCACACTTTCAAAAGGAGCTGAACGGGCTGCACAACCCCCCCGCTGGCTGGCGAGCTATGTTTGCGCTTTGAATGAGCGCAACGCCGCCTTCTTCGGGGAGCCGGGCGTTCCTGCGAACCGGACTTGGCGATGAGCGGCCGATTTTTACTTCCCTTTCCGCTCCTGTAACATCGCACTCGTGAAACCATTTGAGTTGCTCGGTCAAACCGTTTCTCCAGACGGTTCTGTTATCAAGCTGGTTCGCCGCGGCGACGAATACCTCATTCTTGCTGACGGCGCGGTCCTGATGACCAACCGCATGCACGGCTCAGAGGAAGCGTTGGCCACGTTCGCCTGCCAAGGGATGCGGACGCGGGAACGGCCTTGCATTCTGATTGGCGGTCTCGGAATGGGATTTACTTTGCGCGCAACGCTGGATCTCCTGCCACGCGATGCAACCGTCGTGGTAGCTGAGTTGGTGCCCGCAGTGGTTGAGTGGAATCGCGGACCGCTCGCGCCGCTAGCCAATCACCCACTGAAGGATACGCGCGTGCGGGTTGAGGCGGGAGACGTCGCCGCCACACTCAGCTCGGGGCTTGGCCAATTCGATGCCGTGCTGCTTGACGTGGACAATGGTCCAGCCGCATTCACTGACTCGAGCAACGCCGGACTCTACGCCAGCAATGGAATAGCCGCCGCGCATGCGAGTCTAAAGAAAGAAGGAGTTCTGGCAATCTGGGCAACCAAAGAGGATCCAAAATTCAAGGCGCGATTGCGCGAGGCTGGATTCGAAGCGCAGGTGCACCATCCTCGTGGCCGCCTATTAAAGGGCGGTCCTCACCACACAATTTTCCTGGCTAGAAAACCTTGAATTGAGTTCGGAAATCACTTGCGCCGTGATCCGACTTAGCAGGACAACCACAAAGAATGCAGAAGGTGCGCGCCGGTGCAGGCCACGGTCGCCAATGGCAAGAGGGCTTTGAAAGACCAGGCCGGGCGTATTGCCGATTCGGCTGAACGCGGCGCGTTCTAAGCTGTTGCTTTATCCGCCAGGCCCACGAACAGATAGCCGGTACCTCTGCAGGGCGGGCATTCCTGATTCCGGTAATATCCGGTTGCCTGGCACTGTGTGCATTCGTTCCAATCGGAAGTTTTGGTAGCAATTGCGTTACTTCCGTTGCAGCGTTCTTCCGCTCTGATTTTGCTACAACGAGCGTTTACGACGCGCATGTTGTAACCGGCGCCACCACATTCTGTACAACAGGTAACAGGAAGTTCTCGTTTCATCCGTTGATGATACGCCTATGCTGGTGCCTTCGCCTGTTCCATGTGGGACGCCGCCGGGGTTGTGACCTTTCCTCAAGTTCAGCGGGTGGGGGATGGCGACCGGCCCCCTCCCTTCCCGGCGCCTCTATTCTTGCCAAACCACGGAACTTTCGAGGGTTCACCAGCGTATTCCTCTGTAACTGCCCGGTCCTCGAGCCGATTGCGGCCAACCGTGGGCACATATTCAGGGAGGATTTGCCATGATTGACCGGATCCGGAAGTATGTGAAGACATTCTCGATCACCACGGCTGCCGTGCTGTTTTTGACCCCCTTCGCAGCCAATGCCCAAACGAATACGGCGAGCAACGACCGCTGGCTGCATGTGCGCGTGATCAGCTCGGACAACAAGGGCGAGACTGTGCGCGTGAATGTGCCGCTGGAGCTTGCCGAAAAAGTTCTTCCGGCGATCAACAAGGATCGCCTGCACAACGGAAAGATCACGATCGATCACCACGACATGGAAGGCGTTGATTGCCGCGCGCTGCTCGCAGCCATTAAAGACACCAAGGACGGCGAATTTGTGACGGTGCAGTCGCACGACAGCGACGTTCAAGTGGCCAAGCAGAACGGCTACATGTTGGTCCACGTGACGGAGAAGCGCTGGAGTGAAGGCAAGGACTCGAAAGACGGGAAGATGACGGAAAAGTCGCGCGTGGAAGTGAAAGTGCCGATGAAGGTTGTGGAAGCGCTGTTTTCGGCGGGCAAAGATGAACTGGATGTGCTGGCTGCGCTGCGGGCGCTTTCAGCGCACGGCGACACGGAGGTTGTTTCTGTGAAAGACGGCAATGACACGGTTCGCGTGTGGATGGATTCGAAGAGTTCGGCGGACTAGTTCACGTAAAAAACGGGAGAAAGGAATAGAAAATGATTCTCGCAAAAATAGCTCTCGGGGCCCTGGGAACTCTGGCAGTTGCGACGGTTTACACCTTTCGCGAGGGGACGATTCGCGTGGACGTGGATGAGCACCGGCCGGGCGGGTCACACGTACACTTCTGGGTGCCGGCGGCGGCGGTTCCAGCGGCGCTGCACTTTGTGCCGGACGACAAGCTGCAGGAAGCGGCAGAGCAGGCGAAGGATGCGCTGCCGATCGTGCAGATTTTAGCGGAGGAACTGGAAAAATATCCGAACGCGGAATTTGTGACCGTGGACGGAGACAACGAACATGTGAAGGTTTCTGTGCGCGACGGGAAGGTTTACGTGGACGTGCAGGATCATGGGGATGACGTGCACGTGGCGGTACCGGTTTCGACGATCAAGGATATTGTGGAAAGCGTGGCGAATCGGAAGCAGACGCAGTAGGATTTTTCGAAGAACGGAATTGAAAAAGAAAAGGCGACTTCCAAGGGAGTCGCCTTTTTGCATTCCAGATAGATTGGAGTGGGGTTGACTGTTTGTTTTTGCGCAGAGACGCAGAGTTCGCAGAGGGGACGCGGAAGGCTCGATGGTTAGGTTGGTGGACCGAGCGTGATTGGTGATTTAACTGGGAATCGAGGTCGTAAGAGCGCAGGCAAGAGTGCCTGCGCTACAATTAGTCTTCTTTGGCAGGCTGGAAGTAGACTTCCTCGAACATACTTCCCTTTTGCCAGCCGGCGCGCTGGAGAATGCCGCGGCAATTTTCGACCATGTTGGGATGGCCGCAGAGATAGCCGGTGGTTTCGGCTGGTTTTAGATCCCACTCGGTGGCGTATTGGCGAACCAAATCGTCCACGCGACCCGTTTGGCCGCCCCATTGCAGATCTTCCCACGGACGACTGATGGTGGAAACGTATTTGAACCACGGCACTTCTGCGGCAAACTTTTCCATTTCGTCGCGATAGCCAAATTCCCAGCTGCGGCTGCCGCCTTGAATACAATAAAGTTTGTGGCCGCCGGGCATGTCGGAGTTGCCGGATTTCCAATCCTTGTAAAGAGTGCGGACATAGCTAACGAAGGGCGCGAGGCCGGTGACTGTGGCGAGAAGAAGGTGATTTTTTCTGCCGCTCTTCAGATCGAGCGTAAAGCGACCTTTGGAGATTTTACGGCAGAGCATCGTGTCGCCGACTTGCAGTTTGTAGAGATGGGGCGTGAGTTCTCCCTGGGGGACGAGTTCAACAAAAAATTCGAGGAGGCCTTCTTCGTACGGCGAAGAGACGATGGAATAGGCGCGCTCGATTCGCTTTCCAGCGTGGTCTACGCCGAGGGTGGCGTACTGCCCCGCCTTAAAGCTGAAGGGGCCGCCGGGATCAACTTTGACCAGCCACAGGTCTTCGGAGAGATCCTTGCGTTCGATGACTCTTGCAACGTAATGTTTTTCGCCGAGCGGAATCGATTGCGAGTCGGACATTGCTCACCCTTGGGGTCAGGATTACCTCCAAGAATCTACACGAAAAGGAAAACGGGCGAAACTATAGCCAATCCAGCCCGTTTGATTGACTTGGTCCCCTTAAGTCTGCGTCCGGCAATGCTACTGATTCTGCTTCTGTCTTTGCTGGCGCATGGCTTGCGGATCGAACTTCATAGGAGTGCCCGGAAGATGATCCGTGGCTCCCGAGATGACTTTTACGAGCACCGTGGTGGTGTCTCCGCGCTTGGATTTGACCATGCTGAGCGGGGAGATCTTTGAGCTGGCCCAGATCTCTTCTGTGCCGTCGTCCTTCGCCCAGTGATCGCAGAGGAACGTGCCGGCAGGGACGACCACCGGCTCGGTGCCGACTTTGTGCCACTTTTCCTTCTCTTCTTCGAACTTTTGCTTGGCGGCCTGACTTTGCGGCACGGGAAATTCCATCAGCTGCGAAGACTTGGGGGACATGAAGATCATTCTCTTCACTTCGAATTTTTCTTTGGTGATGAGCAGCTTGGAATATTTCAGCTGATCGGAGCTCTCTCCGCGGCCGAATTGAACCCAGTAGGCTTCCTGGCCATCGGGCGTTTCCTTGCCGAGCACGGACATTTCCATGGCGGTTTTCGTTCCATCCTTGTGCTGCTCTTCATAAAGCGCACCCTGGCCCACGACGGGATGAAAAACGTCGGCGATATTCGGCTTGGAAAAGAGGTTTGCGCCAAATTGCGCGTTCGACGCAGGGGAGAGAGAGAAACAGCCAACCAAGACCAGCAACCCAACGAAAGTGCGCTTCATTCCTTGCTCCTTTGGAGTGATGTGACCTTTGCGCTCGCCTGAGGAGAAAGGATTTAGCGGCGCAACTACCCTTGAAGAATATTGAACGTACAAGAAGCGAGAGGCAATCGTTCTGCGGCGCCTCTGTTTCTAGATACGAACGGTACCGGCAGTTGGATGAACTTATTCGTAGGCGAGGGCGACAACGGGGTCGTAACTGGCGGCGCGGAGAGTGGGGTAAATGGCCCCTGCGGTGGCGCCGACCATGGCGAGAAGGATGGAGCCGAAGATCCATGCCGTGGTGATTTGAATCTGGAGGGTGGGGGCGGCTTCGCGGAGGACACTTTTAGTGAGAAAAGTGAGAAGGATGCCGAAGGCGCTGCCGAGAATGGTAAGCGCGAGCGTTTCGCCGAGCAAGAGGCGGACGATGCCGGCGCGGGAGAAGCCGAGCGCCTTGAGGATGCCGATTTCGCGGGTACGTTCGAGGACCAGAGTGTGCATGTTGAGAAAGACGACGAGGAAGCTGATGACAATGCCAATGCCAACCATTGTTTTGATGAACGGCCTCAGCTCGGGCAAGTTCGAGGAATTCATGAGCGTCATGTATTCCGAAATGGAACGGACGCGGTTGCTTGGCTCGAGTTGGAGGATTGCCGTTCTGGTCGCTTCGGTATCACCTTTGCTGCGAACATAAAAAACGGAGACCCGCTTCTCTGCGCTAGAAATGTCCTGGGCGGTCTTGAGAGGAATGAAAAAGCGAGCGCCTTTGCCGTGAGCGACGATGCCGCTGAGACGGAAGGGGCGGCCCATGAGCGTGACCGTGTCGCCGACTTTGAGGTGACGAGACTGCGCAACGAGGTCGTCGGCCATAGCGTCATCGGGTCCGGTGAAAGGACCGCCGGAGCCAAACAGGAAACCTTTGCTGAGGGCGTTAAAGCGTTTGTAGTCAATTCCGTAGATGACGACGAAATTTTTCTGATCCATCAGGCTGAGAGTGGGGGCGACTTCGTCCACGCCGGGGAGTTTGGCGATTTGATCGCCAAAAGATTCCTGCATAACTGCGGTGGAAAAG
>Ga0137409_10007235_pt1 | contig 11423 bp, 7 predicted proteins | sample CZODoug1_16funga_FD_122059 | JGI IMG/M metagenome (GOLD analysis project Ga0137409, IMG submission 122059) | Vadose zone soil fungal communities from Angelo Coast Range Reserve, California, USA - CZODoug1_16fungal (Hybrid Assembly) | ecosystem: Environmental > Terrestrial > Soil > Vadose zone... | reverse complement strand
CGTTCCAGCAATTGACGCACGACATTGCCATGCACATTGCGGCGCTTGACCCGCGTTACGTGCGGCGTGAAGACGTGACCCCCGAGATGCTGGAGAAAGAGCGCGAGATTTATAAAGCGCAGGCTCTAGCGACCGGCAAACCGGAAAACGTTGTTGAGCGCATCGTGACGGGTAAGATGGAGAAGTTCTATGAGGAGAATTGCCTCTACGAACAGCACTTCATCAAAGATGAGAGCGTAACAATTGGCGAGATGGTAAACAACGCGATCGCGAAGCTCGGCGAAAACATCACGATCCGGCGTTTTTCGCGGTTCAAGGTCGGCGAAGTGGCCGCAGGCGCGGCTGGAGCAGCTGGAGCAGCGGAAGCTGCACCGGCAGCCTGAATTTCGAATTGAACACTTCAAACCAATCCAGAGCGTCCCGACTTCGTCGGGGCGCTCTTTTTCTTTCGGCCCGGACGTGTACGGGCGGGCTGAGTTTGTTACAATTTTGCCGGATTTGACCGGCGGTTGCGGAGAGCCATGCCAGCGAAAAAAGTGTCCTCGAAGAAAAGCGCGAAGAAGAAGCCCATCTACAAGAGGATTTTGCTGAAGATTTCCGGCGAGTCGTTGCACGGGCCGCAAGGATATGGCATTCACGGCGAAACGATTCAGGCGATTGCACGCGAATTGAAGGAAGTGCACGACCTCGGCGTGGAGATCGCATTGGTCGTCGGTGGCGGAAATATTTTCAGGGGCGCGCGGCAAAAGGGATTTGAGATTGACCGGACGACTGGCGACTACATGGGCATGATGGCGACCGTCATCAATGCGCTGGCGTTGCAGGACGCGCTGGAAAAAGAGGGCGTGTTTACGCGCGTGCAAAGTGCGATTGCGATGCAGCAGGTGGCCGAGCCGTTCATCCGGCGGCGCGCGATGCGGCACCTAGAAAAAGGGCGCGTGGTGATTTTTGGAGCGGGCACAGGGAATCCGTATTTTTCGACGGACACGGCCGCGGCGCTGCGTGCGATGGAAATCAAGGCGGACGTAATTTTGAAAGCGACGCGCGTGGAAGGAATATACGACGCGGATCCGGAGAAAGTGGCGACGGCGATTCTGTTCGAGCAGATTACCTACCGCGATGTGCTGCAACGCAATTTGAAAGTGATGGACTCGACCGCGATTTCACTTTGTATGGACAATGGGATGCCGATCGTCGTGTTCAACATGGGCGACTATGGGAATATCAAGCGCGTGGTTTTGGGAGAGCGTGTGGGCTCAGTAGTCACGATGGCGTAAATGGCCATAAGCAAATTTTGCGCGGCGAGGGCTGCGCAATTTCTGCAAGATCACGGCTGCAAATTCGACTGAGGAAACAAGAACATGTCTATGATTGGTTCGACGAAGGAAGCAGCTGCGGCTGCAAAAACGCGGATGGAAAAAGCCGTGGAGGATTTCCGCAAGGAATTGGCTACGGTGCGCACTGGTCGCGCGAACGCGTCGATTCTAGATAACGTGCGCGTGGATTATCACGGCACTCCGATGCCAGTGAATCAGCTTGGTTCGGTCACCATCCCCGACCCGTCGATGATTGTGATAGCGCCATGGGACGCCGGCGCGGTGTCGTTGATTGATAAGGCGATCCGAACGTCGGATCTGGGATTGAATCCGACAAACGACGGCAAAGTGGTCCGCGTGCCGGTTCCTTCTCCGACAGAAGAACGGCGGAAGGACCTTGTGAAGAACATGCACAAGATGCTGGAGAATCACCGTACAGCGGTGCGGAACATCCGTCGCGACATCAAGGAAGCGATCGACAAGCTCGAGAAAGACAAGAAGATCAGCCAGGATGAGCAGAAACGTTCGCTCGACGAACTGGAAAAGCTGACGCACTCCGAAACGAAGAAGATTGAAGATATGGCGGCGGCGAAGGAAAAAGAAGTGATGGATATCAGGTAGGGTGATTTACAGCTGACGGTCTACGCGTCAGAGATTCTGAAAGCCCGCGACGTTCGCGGGCTTTTTGTTTTGGTCTACTTCTTGATCCTTGTGCCGTGGATTGTTGATTCGTGTTTTAACGTGCTGTCCGGTTTTCCCATGTCGAGGGTCTGGAGAAATGCATCAGCTCCTTTTTTAGAAAACACTTCGTGCCAGGCTAATCTTTCTCCGCGGTTGACAAATTCGCCGTCTAGCACCCAGCTTTCCCCGTCGCGCCGCACGAAAAAGTTGCTGCAGCCCTCGCCATTGAAATCCGCACACCAAAGGCCGCGCGTCTGTTTAGTATTGGAATCCCACCAGAAATAAGCGGTGTCATGGGCCTCTTCCGCGGGAAATTTGCAGTGATACTCTTCAACGAATGGCATTCCGCCTTTTTCCGTTCGCCAGACTTCCGTTCCTTCTCCGGTTGCTCCCTTGCGATCTTTTTCGGTTGGCTCTCCTTTTTCCTGGATCGCCCAGGTTCCCGCAAACTCACTTTGAATTTTTTGTAAGTCTCCAGGGGAAGGCGAATCAGAAGCCCAGGCACGCATTGGCGCGATTGCGCCGGGGCTGTTTTTTGTGCTCGCCCAGAATGAAAAACAGGCAATGACCAACAGGAGAAATGGGATCTTGCGGATGCTCATTTTGTTCCCCCGAGAATTGACCAGGAAAACGGCCGGTAGTCGCTGCGGACGATACATCGAGACATAGGCTGCTAAAGAGATTCTTCCGTAGTTAAGGTTTCGACGCGCCGGAGGGATGAGCGGGCGCAGCCGAGGGTTTTGAGGGCTTTGCCCGCGCGGCCGGAGAACCTTCCAGAGTGAAGATTTGCGATTGATCGCTCTGGACCGCATGGATGAAGGTATTGAGGTCGATGGAGCGGTCGGTGGGAATTTCCTGTGCGCGGAAATTCAAATGGCGAGCGAAACGGAGCAAGTTTGCGGTCGCTGAGTAAGAAGATGCGAAGGTTGCGTAGTCGCGTTTGACCGATGTGCCCGGAGGGGTTAGGCCGGTTACTCCGTCGGGAAGACGCAGTGTTCCGGTTAGTACAATGTCGAGCGGAGTGCCGAGGTCAATTTTGGAATTGGCAGAAGGCTTTTTCGTGATGTCCGGCAATCCGGGTAGCGGCAGAAGCGCAGGGATGCGCACGGGTTTTTTTGACCAGTCTACGAATTTTTCCTGCGTGAGTTCGTATTCAACTTCGAATGGCATGTCCGTGTCGTAAGGGTCCGAAGTTTTGACGCTAGTCACTTTGCCGCGAAAGCCGTCCGACAGTGCAAGATACTGCGCGATCTCTTTCTGTTGTTCGGCGGGAGTTTTATGAAATGCAACGCGAAGGAGTAATTCATTATCACCGCGCAGCGCGTAATTTATTTTCGTTGCTAGAGTGCCCGCAGAATTTAAACTCGCAGTTGTCTTAACTTTTTGAGTTGAAGAAAATGGCAACTCTAGCGGGACTTCGGAAAAAGGGGATTCGGAAAGCATACCGAAACGACCTGTGAGTGCCTCTCTTCCTCTCAGCTTCGCTGGCACGGCGCCAAACGGTGCAACTTCCAAGGTTGGGTCGAGCCAAGTCCAATAGTTTTCCGAAACTTCCTCAGTGCGTATTGGTGCCACCACGATAAGTTCGGACAATAACGAGGGGCTCGGCGACTGGTCGGAGAGGCGATCCATCGAACCTACAAGAGCAGGCACTGCGCCTGCCCCAAAGTACGCGGCCAAGCTGCTGAACAAGGCAAACTTGTCTTCTGAGGTTGCGTAGCCCCTTGTGAGTATTTCGCTTGGTTTGCGGGTCCGGAATCCGGTAGCTCCCAGAGGGAGATCGACAGTCGCTATTTTCTGTGAAACGAAAGCATAAATCGCACGGACTTTCTGCTCGTCAGTTGAGAGACGGTCCGTAAGTTCAGAGGCCTTTTTCCATGCATCTGAAACCGCGGAATCTTGAGGCCTAAGAATCAGCTCGATTTTCCCGGCTAGTGCGTCCCACGACAGTGCATTGCCCATCCCAATGTCCGGTTGAGATGCTTGAGACCCCGCCTCAGGAAGCGAGCCAATGTTCCAGCGATAGATGTGCCGGACTTCTCTCTCCTCTACGTCATCAATTGCTGCTGAAGGAATATCTGGCCGCACGCTCATTTGGATTGGCGCGGAAGGTGGTAAATCGAGCTCAAGCAGCTGTTTTGACGTAACGCCGGTTCGATCGAATGAATGGCTCAGCCAGAAATTTGGCGCGAGTGGGTGATTTTTTGTTTCTGTTACGACACGATATTCCAGCGAATCACCTGGCTGAAGGCCGAGGATGCGGACGGATTTGATGCGGACGTCTTGGTAGGCGGGGAATTTTTCGACGGCGGGGTTGGGCACGTCGGTAATGGCACTTGCAAGAATGTCAGAAGTTCCGCCATGGGCGTGCGTAATTCTCGCCATCGGGACTTCCACGGACTGGAAATTTCGGTTGTAATCGAAATTAAGGCGCGCAAACTGGCGAACGCCAAGTTCGCTGTTGATTTTGACGACTGCGTGAACTTCTTTACGGGAATCGCCGTTGGTTTCGAAACGGTATTTGGTCTCGAGCAGTTCAATTTGCGCAGCATTGGGCGGTTCTTCTGTTTTCTCGAGGGTTTTCGCAGCCGGAGTTTCCGCCGGTTTCTCCTGGGGTTTTTCTGCGGGAGCTTGAGCAAACGCATAGCCCACGAAAAACAAGGCAATCGCACAGAAAAGTATCGCGCGTTTAGAAAACCGTTCGAAAAGTTGGTTCATGGCGTTCTGGTTGAGTGTAGAGTTCGCGAATCGCTCCGTAAAGCGACCCTTGGGCGATTGTTTCTGCCTTCGCAAGTGCCGCCCTTTGATAAGACGTGTGCGAAACGCTTTTCGGGCGGTTGCGTCTGAGGGTAGTGATAGGCTTTGTGTGCGCAAACGCGCCAAGAGAGGGACGAATGAGGAGATCGCTGGTTTTCCCAGGAGCAGCGGTGGTAATGCTTGTTGCGGCAGGGTTGGCTGCGGCGGACAACAAGCCCAAGGGCCCCAAAGAAGACGGAACGATGCCGTCGCTGGTGAAGATTGCCGGCGAAGGAATGATGAATTCGCGCGCGTACCAGTATTTGACGGAGCTGAGCGATGACATCGGTTCGCGCGTCACTGGTTCGCCGGCGGAGCGCAAGTCCGAAGAGTGGGCCGTCGCAAAAATGAAGGAGATGGGGCTCGAAAACGTCCACGTGGAAAAATACACGATCTGGCGCGGCTGGACGCGCGGAACGGCGGACGCGAAATTGCTTTCTCCGATGGTGCGGCCGCTGCATATAGATGCGATGGGCTGGGTTGGTTCAACGGCTCCCGGTGGCTCGGATGCGGACGTGGTAACGATCAACCTTTTCGATCTGGAGGAAGAGGCAAAAAACGTCAACCGGTTGAAGGGCAAGATCGTGCTAGTGCAGGCGAAGGGCAAGCCGAAAAAGGATTTCATGATGATCTTCGCGGACTTCGGTACCTACCTGAAGTCGCTTTCGAATGCCGGAGTTGTTGCCGTAATTGGTGGCCAGGGCGGTTCGCGCTCCACGGGAATGAACCTGACGCACACGGGAATCCTGGGTTTTGACGCGGATTTTGCAGTGCCTGTGGTTTCGATGACCTCGGAAGATCAAGGCCAGCTGGAACGGCTGATTGCGCGCGGCATCACTCCGCGCATGCACATCAACGTGCAGAACACGTTTACGAATGGGCCAGTGGAAACGGCGAATGTTGTCGGGGAAATTCGCGGATCAGAGCATCCAGAGCAGATTTTTGTGGTCGGCGGACACCTTGATTCGTGGGATCTCTCCCAAGGTACGACCGACAACGGCTCAGGAACCGCGGCAACGCTCGGTGCAGCGGATACGATCAAGCGCGCAGGCTTGCGTCCGAAGCGCACGCTGCGATTTGTGTTGTTCACCGGCGAAGAGCAAGGGCTCGACGGGTCGTATGCGTATTACAAACAGCACAAAGCGGAATGGGGAAATCATCTCGGTGACTTGATCCTCGATGAGGGGCAGGGAATCGTGAAGAATTTCCAGTTGGGTGGCCGCGACGACCTGGTGCCCGTGATGGAAGCCTTTGCGGATTCGATTTCGAATCTCCGCAAAGTAAAAGTGAACGACAAAATTGAATCCGGAACGGACACTCTTCCGTTTTCCGTTTACGGTTTGCCGGGAATCAACATGGAGCAGGACACGGCCGATTATGGCTACACGCACCACTCCCCCGCCGATGCTCTGGAAGCGCAAAAGCCGGACATCATGGCGCAGAACTCGACCATTATGGCCCTGACCGCTTATTGGGTTGCCGACCGGCCGGAACGGCTGGCCGAGCCGTGGTCAGACGCCAAAACGGCCAAGATGCTGCGCGACCAGCACGAATACGAGGAGCTGAAGGCCTTCAACTTGTGGCCTTATGGTGATTTGGGGCTGGAAAAGACGGACGACAAGACGCAATAGCTAAATAGTTGTAAATAAACAACTTAATTAGAAAAAAGAGGCGAGTCGGAGCGGCTCGCCTCTTTTTGTCTCAAGAGCTCGGGTTTCGCCTGAATTTTGCCTTCTGGGGGCCTCGCGGGTCTTGGTATCCACCCAGAGCAGGCCCCTTGCCAACCGGAACTTTTCTGCAGAGTTTTCCTCAGGTTGTTGCGAATCAGATTTGACACATCAGGTTTTCTCCCCTATACTCTGTTGTTTGTTAGGGGTAGTTTCGCCCAAGCAGTAGCGCGTCGGGGGTATTTGGCGCGTGCAGTTGGAAGGATCTTTACTCCCGGAACATTGCAAGACGGATTGGGAGCAAAGAGCGGCCGGAATGGGACGCCAGTCCCGCAAAGCCGAGTAAGCCTCTCCGAATCGAAGCCAAGAGAGTAGTTCTCCCTCTTGGGGTGCGTGCGGAGTTTCTTGCTGGTCTCCGGAATCGCAGTACGCCTTTCAGCGTAGTGTGCTCTCGCGCTGTTTTTGTGCGCGCAATGCGAGAGCTGTCAAAACGCGCGTGCAATCGCGGGCTGAAGTTGTGTCCGCCAACAAAGAGGGAAGACTGTGCCGACATTTTCGCAACTTGTACGAATGGGCCGCGAGGGAGTCACCACCAAGACGAAGTCGCCTGCGTTGATGGGCTGCCCGGAAAAGCGCGGAGTCTGTATTCGTGTCTACACACAAACGCCGAAGAAACCGAACTCCGCTCTCCGCAAAGTCGCCCGCGTCCGCCTCACGAATTCCGTTGAAGTCACCACATACATCCCCGGCATCGGCCACAACCTGCAGGAGCACTCGATCGTGCTCGTGCGCGGCGGCCGTGTGAAGGACCTGCCGGGAGTTCGTTATCACATCGTTCGCGGAACGCTCGATGCCTCGGGCGTGGAAAACCGCAAGCAGGGCCGCTCGAAGTATGGAGCGAAGCGTCCGAAGGCCGGACAGGCAGCGAAGTAAGAAAGTTAGAGGAGCCGACAAAAGATGCCGCGTAAAGGACTAGTTAGCCGCCGCAAACAGGAAGTCGACCCGGTTTATGCCGACAGCCTCGTGGAAAAGTTTATCTGCTCGATGATGTGGGACGGCAAGAAGAGCACGGCGCAGCGCGTGTTCTACTCCGCGATGGATCAGGTCGCGAAGAAGACCAACGACGAAGCGATCAAGATTTTCAAGAAGGCGCTCGAGAACGCGAAGCCGGTGCTGGAAGTGAAGACGCGGCGCGTCGGCGGCGCGAACTATCAGGTTCCCGTGGAAGTGAACAATTTCCGCCGGCAATCGCTGGCGATTCGCTGGATTTTGCAGTACTCGCGCGAGCGCTCTGGAAAGACCATGACGGACAAGCTTTGTGACGAATTGATCGACGCGGCCAATCTTCGCGGCGGCGCAATCAAAAAGAAGGAAGACGTACACCGCATGGCGGAAGCGAACAAAGCGTTCGCGCACTACCGTTGGTAATTCGGCGGGACGAATAAAAGGGACTATTTAGAAAAGAACATGGCCAGGGCATTCAAACTCGAAGACACGCGCAACATCGGGATCATGGCGCACATCGACGCCGGTAAGACGACGTCGACCGAGCGCATCCTGTTCTACACGGGTGTCACCTACAAGATCGGTTCCGTGGACGAAGGCACTGCCACAATGGACTGGATGGAGCAGGAACGCGAGCGCGGCATCACGATTACCTCCGCGGCGACGACTGCTTCCTGGGACCGCTTCGACAAAAAGTATCGCGTCAACATCATCGATACGCCCGGTCACGTGGACTTCACGGTGGAAGTCGAACGTTCATTGCGCGTGCTGGACGGCGCAGTTTGCGTGTTTGACTCTGTCGCCGGCGTGCAGCCGCAATCGGAAACCGTTTGGCGCCAAGCCGACAAGTATCGCGTCCCGCGCATCTGTTTCGTGAACAAGATGGACCGTATGGGCGCGGATTTTGACCACGTCGTCCGCACCATTCGCCAGCGCCTCGGTGCTCACCCCGTTCCTCTGCAATTCCCCCTCGGTCGCGAAGATAATTTCATCGGCATTATCAATTTTCTGGAACAGAACGTCGTGGTTTGGCTCGAAGAAACCCTCGGAGCCAAGTTCGAAATTTTTGAAGTCGAAAAGCTTTGGGACAAGTCGTTTGTGGATTCGCGGCCGGACGTTGCTGCAGCCCTGAAAGGCTCGGCAATCGATAAGAAGTTCTACGACGAGCATCGTGCGAAAGTTGTCGAATACATTGCCGAACACGACGACGAAGTCCTCGACAAGTATTTGACCGAAGGCACGTTGACGCTGGACGAAATGCGCAAGTCGATTCGTAAATCGACTCTTGCTCTCAAGATCGTTCCCGTGCTTGCGGGTTCTGCGTTCAAAAACAAGGGCATTCAGCCGTTGCTCGACGCCGTCATCGACTATCTCCCTTCACCGATTGACGTTCCTCCGGTGGAAGGCATAAATCCCGACAACGACGAAACAATTCTCCGCCGCGCTTCGGACGATCAGCCCTTTTCGGCGCTCGCATTTAAAATCATGTCCGATCCGTTCGTCGGACACGTTACGTACATCCGCGTTTATTCCGGCGTTCTGAAGGCCGGCAGCTACGTTTTCAATTCCGGCAAGCGCACACGGGAACGCATTAGCCGCATGCTGCAAATGCACGCCAACAAACGCGAGGAAATTGAAGACGTGTGCGCAGGCGATATTTGCGCTGTCGTGGGGCTCAAGAGCGTCAATACGGGCGACACGCTCTGCGATGAACAAAAACAGATTATCCTCGAAAATATCGATTTCCCGGCGCCGGTTATTTCGGTCGCGATCGAGCCGAAGACAAAAGCCGACCAGGACAAGCTCGGCATCGCGCTGCAACGCCTTGCACAGGAAGATCCGACGTTCCGGGTTTCCACCGAGCCCGACACCGGTCAAACGCTGATTTCCGGCATGGGCGAACTTCACCTCGAAATCATTGTCGACCGCATGCTTCGTGAATACAGCGTGCAAGCCAATGTTGGCCGTCCGCAAGTCGCTTATCGCGAAACGGTTCGCAAGAAAGCGGAAGCGGAAGGCCGGTACATCAAGCAGACCGGCGGTAAGGGTCAATACGGCCACGCGGTTATCGAGCTGCATCCAATGCCGAGCGCCGATCACGAAAATATGCACGAGCTCTCCACCGACGATATCGACGAGCTCGCCAAGAAAATTACCGGCAGCAACAATCCGGGCAAATGGAAATTCGACAAGGAGCACCGCTTCCTCTTTATCGACAAGATTGTCGGCGGCTCCATTCCGCGCGAGTTTATTGCTCCCATTGAAGCCGGAATTCGCGAAGCGCTGGACACCGGAATTCTTGCAGGCTTCCCCACGGTAGATGTCGCCGTCGTTCTGATCGATGGCAGCTACCACGACGTCGACTCAAACGAAATGGCGTTCAAAATTGCAGGCTCGATGGCCTACAAGGAAGCATGCGCGCGAGCGAAGCCCGTTCTTCTCGAACCGATCATGAAAGTCGAAGTCGTTGTTCCGGAAGAATATATGGCCGCCGTTTTCGGCGACTTGAATTCACGGCGTTCTGCGATTCAAGGCACGGAAAACCGTGCTGGAAGCAACGTGATCCGCGTCGAAGTGCCGCTCGCGCAGATGTTTGGCTATGCAACCGATCTTCGCAGCCGCACGCAGGGCCGCGCGACGTTTACGATGCATTTTTCGCACTACGCCGAAGCGCCTTCCTCGGTTTCCGAAGAAGTGATTGCAAAGGCGAGAGGCAAAGAGGTCTCGAAGTAAAGAATTTCCGTAACACCGGGTTCAGCAAGACTTTGATTTGAGGAGCAGAGGGGATGGCGAAAGAGAAATTCGAGCGCAGTAAGCCGCACGTGAACATTGGGACGATTGGTCACATTGACCATGGCAAAACGACGTTGACGGCGGCGATTACGAAGGTGTTGTCGAAACACAACCCGAAGGTGACGTTCCGCGCGTTCGATACGATTGACAACGCGCCGGAAGAGCGCGAGCGCGGTATCACGATCGCGGTTTCGCACGTGGAGTATGAAACGGCGAATCGCCACTACGCGCACATGGACTGCCCGGGCCACGCGGACTACATCAAGAACATGATCACCGGTGCGGCGCAGATGGACGGCGCGATTCTGGTAGTCGCGGCGACGGATGGTCCGATGCCGCAAACGCGCGAACACATTTTGCTGGCGCGTCAGGTCGGCGTACCGGCGATTGTCGTGTTTCTGAACAAGTGCGACATGGTGGAAGACGCGGAATTGCTCGAGCTCGTGGAACTGGAAGTTCGCGAATTGCTGAAGACGTATCAGTTTCCTGGCGACACGATTGCGATCGTTCGCGGCAGCGCGCTCCAGGCGCTGAATGGCGATGCGAAGTGGGAAGCGAAGATCGATGAGTTGATGGACGCAGTGGACAAGAATGTACCGCTGCCGGTTCGCGACATCGACAAACCGATGGCCATGCCGATCGAAGACATTTTTTCGATTTCAGGACGCGGCACAGTGGTTACGGGCCGAATCGAACGCGGCAAAGTGAAGGTAGGCGAAGAAGTGGAAATCGTGGGCTTCCGTCCGACGCAGAAGAAAGTTGTGACGGGCGTGGAAATGTTCAAGAAGCTGCTCGATGAGGGTCTGGCTGGCGACAACGTCGGCTTGCTCCTGCGTGGCACGGAAAAAGAAGACGTGGAACGCGGCCAGGTAGTTTGCAAGCCGGGTTCGATCACGCCGCACACGAAGTTCAAGGCGGAAGCGTACGTATTGACCAAGGATGAAGGCGGACGACACACGCCGTTCTTCACGGGCTATCGTCCACAGTTTTATTTTCGGACGACGGACGTGACGGGCGACGTGAAACTTCCGACCGGCGTTGAAATGGTGATGCCGGGCGACAACGTGAGCTGCGAAGTGACGCTGATTACGCCGGTAGCACTGGAAAAGGGACTGCGCTTCGCCATCCGCGAAGGCGGCCACACCGTCGGCGCCGGCGCCGTTAC
>Ga0137409_10007234_pt1 | contig 11423 bp, 10 predicted proteins | sample CZODoug1_16funga_FD_122059 | JGI IMG/M metagenome (GOLD analysis project Ga0137409, IMG submission 122059) | Vadose zone soil fungal communities from Angelo Coast Range Reserve, California, USA - CZODoug1_16fungal (Hybrid Assembly) | ecosystem: Environmental > Terrestrial > Soil > Vadose zone... | reverse complement strand
AGATGTGCCGCCGGGGACGATTCGGGAAGTTCACGTCGAAGGCAAGGCGATTGCGCTGGCGAATGTGGGCGGGCAATTCCATGCGATTGATAACACGTGTATACATCGCGGAGGGCCGCTGGCGGATGGTCCGTTGGAGGGAAACACGGTGACGTGTCCTTGGCACGGATGGGAATATGATGTGCGGACCGGCAAGGTCGGGCAAAATCCGACCGCCGGAGTGGATTGCTTTGCCGTGGAGGTGCGTGGGAACGAGATTTTCGTAAAAGTCGGCGATTAAGCCTGTAGACCGCTGAAAATAAAAGGAATAGGCCTATTTCTTCACGCAGAAGCGAGCCACGGCTCCAATGTCACGATTCTTGTCAAAAGCTCGCTAACCTATACATTTTGTTTCGCTTTTTCGTCACGCCCCATGTATAGTGCCGACTCGAAGCCTGATGGCACTTCCGACCCCGCAACGACATTACTGGATCTTCAGCGCCGACCCGCACCACTACCACTGGGATACGCTTTTCGTAAAAGGCAAGGAAATGTGGCACGGTGCGGCCGGCAAACCCGACGCGATTCGCGCATTGAAACAGGTGCGCAAGGGCGACCGCGTGCTGTGCTATCACTCTGCACCAGAGCGCTCACTCTATTCGATTGCGGAAGTTACGCGCGATCCGTATCCGGATCCGCATGATCCCAAGGGGAAAAATTTGGTGGCGGACTTGCGTGCGTTTGAGCGGCTGCCGCGGCAGGTATCGCTGGCGGAACTGCGGGAAAATCGCGCGCTGCGGAAGATGAAATTGTTAAAGAATGTGCGGGTACTGATAACGACGATTACGACCGAGGAGTACCTGGAGATTCTGCGGATGGCGGGAATTGTGGCTACGCCAGGAATTCCGCTGCCGTAAGCAGCGCGGTATCAGCCGTGCTTCCTTGTGACGCTGAAAGAGAATCAGATGCGTTCCTCCGAGCGACTGTGGTTTTCTGTTTTTGCTGTTCTTGTTCTTACGATGTTCCTTCCTATGGCGCTATTTCCGCAGAAAACGCAAGGTGACAGTTTGCTTTCCGGAATTTCCAGCGGGAAGACGCGTGTGGTAGACCTGAGCTATGCGATCAATGACAAATTGGTGCCCTGGCCGGGCGATGAGAAATGGTTTGAAGCGAAAGTAAACGCCACGGTAGAGAAGAACGGGTACTTTACGCGGAGTTTTTGGATGCTGGAGCATTACGGCACGCATCTGGACGCGCCGATTCATTTCCCGCCAGGTAAGACCACTGTGGACCAGATTCCGGCGAAACAATTTTTCGGTCCGGCGGTGGTGCTGGACGTTAGCGTGGAAGGCGCGAAGGATGCCGACTATCAGATGCGGGTTTCACGCGTCGAAGAATGGGAGAAGAAACACGGCCGGATTGTGGAAGGCTCGATTGTACTGTTGAGAACGGGTTGGGCTTCGCGCTGGCCGGATGCGGGCAAGTATCGAAGCCAGGATGCACAGGGAAAGATGCACTTCCCGGGATTTTCGGCGGAAGCGGCAAAATTGTTGATTGCGCGCAGGGTTAATGGAATTGGTTGCGACACGTTGAGCGTGGACTACGGGGCGTCCGAGGATTTTGCGGTACATCATTTGATTTTGGGGGCGGGCTTATACCAGTTGGAGAATTTGGCGGATTTGCGTGAGGTGCCGGAGGCGGGAGCGTTTTTGATTGTGGCGCCGATTAAGTTGGAAGGCGGATCGGGTGGGGCGGTTAGGGTGTTTGCGATTTGGCAGTGAAGGAAATTGCGTACCCCGACGGCACAACACCAAGAAAATACAGGTTGAGCTAAGGAGTTTGCGGATTGCCAAGCTGGGGCGCAGCAATGCTGCGCCCCTACGCGATTGCGGTTCGCGCTAGGACAATTATGAAAACCAGTTGGGTGGGCAAAGCGGCTTTTTGGTTGATGGCGGTTGTAATGGCGGTGCCGGCTTGGGGGCAGGAGTTTCCTGTTGCTACGAAGACGCTTAAGAATGGGATGAAGGTGCTGGTGCAGACGGACCACAGTATCCCTAATGTTGCGCTTTACATTTTTTATCGGATTGGGTCGCGTAATGAAGGGTCGGGGACGACGGGGATTTCACATTTTTTCGAGCACATGATGTTCAACGGGGCGAAGAAGTATGGTCCGGGCGAGTTGGACAAAGTGATGGAGGCAAACGGCGGGGCGAATAACGCTTATACGACGCGCGACGTGACCGTTTACCAGGATTGGTTTCCTCGTTCGGCGCTGCCGCTGATTTACGACATCGAGGCCGACCGTATCCAGAACCTCAGTTTTGAACCGCAGAAGATCAAGTCGGAACGCGAAGTGGTGGCTTCCGAGCGGCGACTGCGCACGGACAATGACAATGGCGGTTTGCTGGACGAGCAGCTGTGGGCAACGGCGTATATCGCGCATCCTTATCAGTGGCCGGTGGTGGGATGGATGAGCGACATCGAGCATTGGACTATGGAACAACTGAAGCACCACTTCGAGATGGGGTATGCGCCGAATAACGCGACCATGGTGGTGACCGGCGATGTTTCTCCCGAGGAAATTTTCGCGCTTTGCGAGAAATACATTGAGCCGATTCCGTCGCACGCGCCGCCTCCCGTGGTGACGACATTGGAGCCGGAACAGTTGGGAGAGCGGCGAGCGATGGTGCGCAAGGCGTCGCAACTGCCGTTGGTGCTGGTGGCGTACCACATCCCAAAGACAAACAGCCCGGACTATTACGCGATAAACGTTTTGCGGACGGTGTTGTTCCAGGGAGAGAGTTCGCGAATGTACCAGCGCCTGGTGGACAAGGACCAGATCGCGCTAGACGTTTCGTCGTCGGTCGAGCCGGCGTTCGATCCCAGCATTATCGACGTAGCAGCGCAGCCTAAGCAGGGAGTGGATCCTGCGAAGTGCGAGAACGCGATGTACGAGGAATTTGAGAAGGCGAAGAACGCGACGGTCAGCGACACGGAGTTGGAGAAGGCCAAGAATATCCGGCTGGCGGAATTCTACCGGGAGATGCGGACGATCAACGGGCGAGCGAATACGATCGGGACGTATGAGGTGTTTTTTGGGGACTACAAAAAATTGTTTGATGCAGCGAAGAATTATTCAGCGGTGACCAAGGAAGACGTGCAGCGGGTGGCGAAAACGTATTTTGGCGCGAACAACCGCACGGTGGCGACGTTGATTCCGGACAATGCGGAAGAAAAGGGCAAGCCATGAGGGGCGGAAGGTCGGGGAAAGGGAAAAGAACAGCCGCCTGGCGGCGGGGCTGGGATGCGCTAAAGCGCACCCCTACAACGCTGAAGCACACCCCTGCGACTATGTTGCTTGCGCTAGCGGTTGGTAGCGCTTCGGCGCAGACGTTGCACATGCCGCCGCACGAGAAATACGTTTTGAAGAATGGGCTGACCGTGTTGTTGCTGGAAAAACACGGCGTGCCGATGATCAATGTGTTTGCGCTGGTGAAAACAGGGTCGGCGGCTGATCCCGTGGGGCAGAGCGGACTTGCGTCGATTACTGCCGGATTGTTGAGAAAAGGGACAAAGACGCGAACGGCGCAACAGTTTGCCGCTGACTTGGATTTCATCGGCGGAGAATTTGAGGCGGAAGCGGGGGCGGATTTCAGCAGCGTTGCTATGGAGTTTTTGAGCAAGGACTTGGAGCGGGGATTGGGGTTGTTCTCTGATGCGCTGCTGCATCCGACGTTTCCACGGGCGGAAGTGGATAAATTGCTGGCGCAATCCGTGGACGCGGTGCGCGGGGCCAAGGATGATCCGCAGCAGGTGCTGGGGCTGTACTACGACGGATATTTGTATGGGCCCCATCCTTATGGAAGGCCAGCGGGAGGGGATGAGGCGTCCCTGCAACGGATCAAGCGCGATGCCATTGTTAAATTTTATGAAGGGAACTACGCGCCGGGGAATACGGTGCTGGCGATAGCGGGAGAGTTCAACGGCGCGGAGATGCGGAAGAAACTGGAGGAAACATTCGGAGGATGGCCGGCCCATTCGGTTGCGCCGCCGCAGATTGCGGCTATCCCGCCGGAGAAAACCAAGCGATTGCTGGTGGTGAACAAGGACGATGCGACGCAGACCTACTTTGCGATTGGGAATGTGGGGATTGCGCGCAATGATCCTGACAGGGTAGCAATCCGGGTGGTGAACACGATTTTCGGAGGAAGATTTACCTCGGAATTGAATGAGGCATTGCGGGTGGAGTCTGGTTACACGTACGGAGCGTCGTCTTTCTTTGATGCGCGGAAGGCGCCGGGACCGTTTGGGATTTTTAGTTTCACGAAGAATGAGACGACCGTGCCAGCCATTGATCTGGCGGTGCAGGTGTTGCAGAAGTTTCGTAAGAACGGAGTTACGGACGAGCAGCTGAAATCGGCGAAGAGTTATATCAAGGGGCAGTTTCCTCCCAACATTGAGACATCGAAGCAGCTTGCGCACATCATCGCGACCTATGAATTTTATGGGTTGGGCGACGATGAGATTAATCAGTTGGAGGCGCGGGTGGATGCGGTGACGCCGGAGATGGCGAAGGCAGTGATTCAAAAACACTTTCCGGCGGAGAATTTGGTGTTTGTGCTGATTGGGAAGGCCTCGGCGATTGGGGCGGCGGTGGAGAAGTATGCGGAGAAGCGGGATGCGAGAGAGATTGCGGCGCCGGGATTTTGGCCGCCGGAGAAGTAGTTGAAGCCATCGGGCGGTTCGGGGAACTGAGGGCGACCACTTTGCGAATGCTAAGAGCACCTGCGTAGAATTCTTTGAACTTGCGGACCAGGGGCGCAGCATGCTGCGCCCCTACTGCTTACTATGCCGGAACTTCCTGAAGTTGAGACGGTGGCGCGGGGGCTACAGAAGTCTGTGGCGGGGCGGCGGATTTTGTCCGTTCGGCTGGGGAAGACGGACTTTATCGATGACCCGGCGGCGCTGGAGCAGCACCTTCCAGGTCGACAGATTGAAAAAGTGGAGCGGTACGGGAAGTTCATGTTGCTGCGGCTATCGGCGGTAAGGGAGGGTGGCGGCGATTCTGGGAATGGAGATGCGGAGAGTGCTTCACTGCTGGTGCATTTGGGGATGACGGGGCAGCTTGCGCCGTGTGCTGCTGCGGAGCCTTGCGCGAAGCATACGCACGTATGGTTGGAGTTGGATGACGGGCGGGAGCTGCGCTACACAGACCCGCGGCGCTTTGGGCGCATGGCCTATCTTACTGCGGAGCTGCTGGCGGAGGAGCTGACAGCGTTTGGGGCCGAGCCGCTGTTGGTGAGCGCGGAGGAGTTTGCATCGAGTATTCGTTCGCGGAAGGCACATATTAAGGCGCTGCTGCTGAATCAGGGCGTGTTGCGGGGAGTCGGAAATATCTATGCGGACGAAAGTTTGTGGCGAGCCAGGATTCATCCGATGCGGCGGGGAGCGGAGCTGAGCAAGAAGCAGGCGCAGGTGTTGCGGCGGGTGTTGCAGGACGTTTTGCGGAAAGCCATTTTGGCGCGCGGGTCGTCGATTTCCGATTTTCTTGACGCCGAGGGTGAGCCGGGAGAATATCAGCGGCATCATCGGGTGTATGGACGCGAAGGGAAGCGCTGTTTCCGTTGCGGGGCGGCGATCCGGCGAGTGATTGTGGCGGGGCGCAGCAGCCACTTTTGTCCGAAGTGCCAGCCTGCGCCGCGTTCGCGTAAGCGGTCCAGCTAAAAAGTCTAATGTGAAACGCTTGGCTGGCTGGTGCGCGTCTTAAGCGAGTGGGGCGAAGCGAGTGGGAGGCGGCGGTTGATTTGACTGCCGCCTGGTGGGATCAGCAGCAAAATCCAGATTGAGTTTGAGGTAGATGAATGAGATTGCGTCGAATCGGCGTGTCGGTGTGCGGCGTGGTGCTGGCTTTTGGGGCGGTACGCGGAGGATGGGCGGAACCGGCTGAAGAGAAGAGTGCATTTGCGGCGGCGGATGCGCAGATTCTGAGCGAGATTCGCGAGCACAGCGAAGCCGCGGCGAATCTGGAGTATTTGTCGGACAACATTGGGGCGCGGCTGACGGGCTCGCCACAACTTAAGCAGGCGAATGACTGGACGCGGGAGATGTTCGCGAAGTATGGGGCGATGGACGCCCATCTGGAAGGTTGGACGATGGAGCGTTCATGGGCCCGGGGCACGGCTAGCGCGCGGATGGTCAGTCCGGCGGAGCACCCGCTGACGATTGCGGCGGCGGGATGGTCGCCGAGTACGCCTGGAGCGGTGACCGGGGCAGTGGTGTACTTCGACGCGAAGGAGAAGAAAGATTTCGCGAGGTTTCACGGGAAGCTGAAGGGCGCGATTGTCATTTACCAGGAGGCGGTTAGCCTTTCGCCGCCGAAGCCGGAGGAGCCGAACGCGTTGTTGAGCCGGCCAATGCAACAGCCGCCGGCGCGTATTGGTGAGCCTCCGGTGGAGGATCCTTACGAAGCTTTCTTGAAGGCGGCGCGGGAACGGGCGGAGTTTTGGAAACAGGAAGGCGTAGCCGCGGTGCTGCGGGATTCGAATAAGCCGCACGGTTTGCTGAACATGACGGATGTGAGCCTGGGGCGGTACGACATTGGGCCGATTCCTACGGCGTTCATCACCGGCGAGGGGTATCGGATGATTTTCCGCATGGTGCAGCGGCATTTGCCGGTGCAGGTGGAAGTCGAGATGACCAACCGCGTCGGGGACAAACCGATGACGGTGTACAACACGGTGGCGGAAATTCGCGGGTCGGAAAAGCCGGACGAAGTGGTGATTATCGGCGGGCACCTGGATTCGTGGGACTTGGGCACGGGTTCGACGGACGACGGAACCGGCTCGATGGCGGTGTTGGAGGCAGCGCGAGCGTTGACGAAGCTGAATTTGAAACCGAAGCGCACGATTCGGTTTGTGTTGTTTTCCGGCGAAGAGCAGGGACTTTATGGCTCGCAGGAATATGTGAAGGCGCACAAAAATGACTTGGAGAAAATTTCCGGTGTCTTGGTACACGATACCGGGACGGGCCGTGTGCTGACGCTGGGGTTGCACGACAATTATCAGGATCGCGAAATGGTGGATCAGGTGCTTGCGCCGCTGCGCGAATTGAAATTGATGGAGCCGCGAATGGCGCGCTCGTTCGGAACGGACCATTGGTCGTTCGATGAAGTGGGTGTGCCGGGATTTTTCTGCATTCAAGATCGCGCGGAATACAACCTGACGCATCATAGCCAGTCGGACACTTTCGATAAAGTCTGGAGGGACGATTTGAATCAGGGCGCGGAGGTGTTGGCAGCGTGGGCTTACAACACCGCGAACTTGCCGGAGATGTTGCCGCGGCGGCCCCTGCCTTACAATCCCGGGAAAGATGCCACAAAGAAAGAGGAAGCGCCTAAGGCTGATCCGATTGAGGCGATGGACACGAAAATTGTGGAACAGGTGAAAGCGGACGCGCCGGCGTTGAAAGCGGACTTGACGTACTTGACAGAGCGCATCGGGCCGCGGCTGACAGGTTCGGCAAAGCTGGATGAGGCGAGCCACTGGACCGCGGAGCAATTTAAGGCGGCGGGACTGGCGAACGTTCATCTGGAGGATTGGACGATTGCGAATAGCTGGACGCGTGGGCCGGCGACTGGCCGGCTGGTCGTTCCGACCGAGCAGATATTGACGTTGGCCGCGGCTGGATGGTCGCCGAGCACGAATGGAGCGGTGAGAGGGCCAGTTGTCGGCGTAATTTTTGAAAAGATTGAGGATCTGGAGCAGTACAAGGGAAAGCTTAAGGGGGCGATTGTTTTGTTCGGCCGGCCGCGGAAGATGGTGCCGCCAGAATTTCCCCTGGCGACGCCTTGGAGTGAAAGCACGATTCCGCTGGCTCACGCTGTAAATGAGATGCCCATTGATCCGGCTGCTTACCGGCAAGCGCGTTTAGCGGCAATGAAGATGTTTGCTGAGGAAAAAGTTGGCGCGGTGTTGATGGCTTCGGAGAAGGAATTTGGTTTGCTGAATATGTCGTCGCAATCTCGCGATTATCAAGCTGCGGTGGTCCCTGTGGCGTACTCGGTGCGCGAAGATTACGAGATGTTGTGGCACTTGCAGGAGGCGGGGCGCGCGGAGGCGGAGGTAAGCATTGGGGGAAGCCTTAGCGGGAAGCCGGTGCAGGTGTACAACACGGTGGCGGAGATTCGGGGTGCAGAGAAGCCTGATGAGGCTGTGATTATTGGCGCGCATCTGGACTCATGGGATTTGGGCACTGGAGCTACGGACAATGGAACGGGATCGATGGCGGTGCTGGCGGCGGCGCGGGCGCTGCAGAAAGTGGGAGTTAAGCCGAAGCGCACGATTCGATTTGTGTTGTTCACTGGGGAGGAACAAGGGTTGAATGGCTCGCGTGCTTATGTGAAGACGCACAAGGACGAGTTGGCGAAGATTTCAGGGGTGCTGGTGCACGATTCGGGGACTGGAAAGGTGCTTACCATTGGATTGATGGGAAATTATGCGGTGCGCGAGACGATTGATCATGCGCTGTACCCCCTGGCTAAGGCGAAGGAGATTGAGTTGGTCGAGCCGAGCCTGCGGCGCGAGGGTGGGTCGGATCATGTGCCCTTTGACGAAGCGGGCGTGCCGGGATTCTGGTGCGTACAGGACGTAGCCGACTACGACAAGATGCATCACTCGCAGGCGGATAGGCTGGAGCATGTAAGGTGGGACGACTTGACGGAGGGCGCGCAGGTGCTGGCGGTGTTTGCTTACAATGTGGCGCAGTTGCCGGAATTGCTGCCGAGGAAGGCGACGAAAGAGAAGAAGGCGGATCAGTAGGAACGTTGACCTGGTTGGGCAGGAGCTGTTGATGCTCGAGGCTTCGTTGGTCTGGCGCAGGAGCAACACTTCCATTTATGCGAGCTGTGGTGCAGAGAGTTAGCCGGGCGCGAGTGACGGTCGAAGGGCGCGTGGTCGGAGAAATCGGCGCGGGGTTGATGATTTTACTGGGCGTGGGGCGGGAAGATTCCGCGGCCGTGGCGGCGTCATTGGCTGAGAAAGTGGCGAACCTGCGCATTTTCGAAGATGAGCAGGGGAAAATGAACCGCTCCCTGCTGGAGGTGAAGGGCGCTGCGCTCGTGGTCTCGCAATTCACGCTGTACGGTGATGCGCGTGGGCAGCGGCGACCGAGTTTTATTTCCGCGGCTGCGCCGGAGCAGGCAGCGGCTCTGTATGAAGAATTCAACAAGGCGCTGCGCGGACTTGGCGTTACCGTGGCTACCGGAATTTTTCAGGCGATGATGTCGGTGGAGTTGGTCAATGAGGGGCCGGTGACAATTCTTCTTGATAGTGACAAGACTTTTTAGGGCTGGTTTTGCGCCGTGGATCGAATCAAGGTAAAAATTCGCAAAGCGCGGCGGAGCGATGCTGGGCGAATCGCACAACTTTCTGGCGAGTTGGGATATCCGGCTACGCCGACTCAGATTGAGGCGAGGCTGCGGCAGTTAAGGCCAGCTTCGAAGCATGCGGTGTTTGTCGCGGAATGCCCTGACGTTGGGCTGGTCGGGTGGCTGCATGTGAGCGTCTCGCATTTGTTGGAAAGCGATGTCCGGGCCGAAGTGAATGGGCTGATCGTTGCGGAGGGGCAGCGCAGTGTGGGAGCAGGCGCGAAGCTGCTGGAAGCCGCTGAGGAGTGGGCCAGGACGCATGGCTGCCGAGGAATGAATGTGCGATCGAACGTGGTGCGCGAGCGGGCCCACGGGTTTTACGAACGGAACGGTTACGAGCATTACAAGACGCAGAAGGCATTTCGCAAGACGCTTTAGTTCATCGTTTACATGTGAAGAGCTAAGACGGAGCGGTTTCAGTCTAGCGGAGATTTCCTGCTACCTTAATCTCATATAGTTTCGACCAATTCTTTCCGGTGACGAATAGCCTGGCCGCCGATTTGTCGTAAGCAATTCCATTCAACACTTCTTCTTCGCGGTGCGGTTCCTTGGCCACTATGGAACTGAGGTCAATCCACGCAACTACTTGTCCAGAGCGGGGGTCCACGCGAGCGATGCGCGTGGAATGCCAGATGTTGGCGAGAATTTCGCCTTTGACGTACTCCAATTCATTCAAATTCACGACACCTTGGCCTTCCGCATACAGTTCGATCGTACGCGTCACGGCGAACGAGACTGGATCGATGTAGCGAATCTTGTTTGTGCCGTCACTCATGATCAACGACTTGTCATCGTGCGTGAGGCCCCAGCCTTCGGTGTCGTAAGGAAATTCGCCAATTTGCCGGAAGGTGCGAAGATCATAGATAAACCCTTTTTTCGACAGCCACGTTAGCTGGTAGATCTTGTCGTGACAAATTGTCAGTCCCTCGCCGAAGTATTCCGGCGGAATACTGACTTTCTGGATGACTTGCCCGGTTTCCAGCGCCACCTTACGCAGAGTCGATTGGCCGGATATACCGGTGCTTTCATAGAGGTAACCGCGGTAATACTCCAATCCCTGGGTGAAGGCGTGCGGGTCATGGGGATACGTGTGGACTAATTTCACAGACAAAACCGGGATGTGTCCGATTTTCTGAGAAATTTGGACCGTGGGAATAAGCCGGTCTATCGCGATGTGCTGCGTATCGGTGCAACCGCATGCAGCCAGCGTGAGTGCGGCGAGCCGCCAGGAAAGTGAGTGGAAGCGGGCGACCAGGCGATGCGGTGCCATTAAGTGGACCACAATACAGGAAAATCCTCGGACGATTACTCGGAAATGTCGCGAGCGTCAGCCGTTGAGTCAACTGTATCGCAATACGATATACTGAACGTATGACGACGGAGATTACTACCGACGAATATCGGGCGCTGGCGGAGCTTCGCTATCGCATTCGGCGCTTTCTGCGGGAAGGCGACGCTGTTGCGCAGGCGGCGGGCCTGGAGCCTCAACAATATTTGTTATTGCTGACAATTCGAGGACTGCCGGCCAGGGAAGAGGCGACGATTCGGACATTGGCGGAGCGGCTGGCGTTAAGACATCACAGCGTTGTGGAATTGATCGACCGGCTGGAAACGCATGGCTATGTGCGTCGCGCGCGCGGGCGGGAGGATCGGCGGCGGGTGTTGGTCTCGTTGCTGCCTCGCGGACAACGCCTGTTGGAGCAAGTGGTGCGGCATCGGATCGGTGAATTGCGCTCGAACGGGCATGAACTAGTGCGCGCCATCGATCAATTATTGGAAAAGCCGCCACGCATAAATCACAAGAAGCATTCGGGGAAGCGAGAAAAGCGTGGATAACGGCGAGATGGCCGCAAAGCTGGAAAGCACCTGATGATGTCGGACGCAAAGGAGCAGATCAAGACGAGCCGTTGGTGGACGCCATCGCAGCGCTGGTCAGCACTGGTCAAGCAGCGCGAGGGGCAGGTGTTTCTGTTGTTGACGCTGCTGATTGGCGCCTTGGTGGGCCGTATAGTTGTGGCGT
>Ga0137409_10007233_pt1 | contig 11424 bp, 9 predicted proteins | sample CZODoug1_16funga_FD_122059 | JGI IMG/M metagenome (GOLD analysis project Ga0137409, IMG submission 122059) | Vadose zone soil fungal communities from Angelo Coast Range Reserve, California, USA - CZODoug1_16fungal (Hybrid Assembly) | ecosystem: Environmental > Terrestrial > Soil > Vadose zone... | reverse complement strand
GAGGGCCACGTCGAGCGGGCCGGCCCCGCGCGCCACGTTCGTCCAGTCGATGAGCACCGGTCCTCGGGGCGACAGGATGACGTTGAGGGGGTGGAGGTCGAGGTGGACGATGCCCTCGCCGCCATCGGGAAACGGTGAGAGCCAGTCGGGAGCCGGAATCTCGTGGAGCCGCCGATGAAGCGTGGCCAGCCGCGCGGCGTTGTCGCCCAGGGTCCACGGCCGGCGCGAGAGCACCTGGAGCATCGTCGGCCCCGCGATGCGCTCCATCACCAGCTCGGAGCCCTCGGCGCGCACCTCTTCGACGCGCGGCACGGGATAGCCGTGGCCGGCGAGGTACGACATCACCCTGGCCTCGCGTTCCATCGAGCGTCCCTTGCGAGAGCGCCGCACCACGAGACCGTGGCCGCAGGCGAAGACGTCGGCGTCGCGGCCCGACGCGAGCAGCGGACCGACGTCAGGCACCCCCGAGCACCTTGCTGACTCCGGCGTGGGCCATCACGATGTCCGGCGAGTCCTGCAGCGCGGCGTGGTATCGGTCCCGGAAATCGCTCGGGTCCCCGGACTTGAGCAATCGGTGCGCCTCCCGGAACGCGCTCTGCACGGTCTCCGGCGCGACGGCCTCGTCCCCATCCACGACCTCGTCGATCTGGGCGATCAGCGTCGAGAGCGACCGGAGCCAGGCGAACTGCTCGTCGTTGAGCACCAGGCTGAACAATTCGCGGGTGGGGATGGCGCCGTGGCGGTCCTCGTAGAGCCCCCGCTCACGGTCGAGCAGAAGCCGGTGCAGCCGCATCAGGCTCGTGCTCAGATCCCGCAGTCGTCCACGCTCGTCGTGTTCCATACGGGGCGTCCCGCCGGTCACGCGGTGTCGTCGGGCGGCACCGTGCGCAGCATCCGCCGCACGGGCGGCAGGATCAGCGGCAGCGCCACCACGCTCAGCGCGGTGACGACGAACACGGTGGCGATGGGCCGCGTGAGCAAGATCGAGAACCGGCCGCCCGACATCAGCAGCGACTGCCGGATCGATTCCTCCGCCATCCGCCCGAGCACGAAGGCCAGCACGAGCGGCGCCGCCTCGAATCCAAAGCGTTTCATGAGCAGACCGACCACACCGAAGGCCAGCATCACCACGATGTCCCAGACGTTGGCGGACTCACTGTACACACCGATCACGCAGAACAGCAAGATCAGCGGGAACAGGATCCCGTAGGGCACGCGCAGCAGCTGCACCCAGAGCCCGATCAGCGGCAGGTTGAGCACGAGCAGCATGACGTTGCCGACGTACATGCTCGTGATGACACCCCAGAAGATCTCGGGATGCTCCTTGATGAGGAGCGGTCCGGGCTGCACGCCGTGGATGAGAAAGGCGCCGAGGAGGACGGCCATGACCACGTTCGGCGCTAGGCCCAGCGTGAGGAGCGGGATCATCGAGCCGCCGGTGGCGGCGTTGTTCGCCGCCTCGGGCCCCGCCACGCCCTCGATCGCGCCCCGGCCGAAGCGCTCCGGCTGGCGGGCGATGCGTTTCTCGAGCGCGTAGGAGATGAACGTCGGGATGATGGCGCCGATGCCGGGGAGAATGCCGAGCAGGAAGCCCAGCACGCTGCCGCGCGCGATCGGTCCCGCCGAGCGCCTCCAGTCCTCGCGCGTGGGCATGAGCCCCTTGATCCGCGTATCGAAGACCTCCTGCTTCACGCCCTGCCCGATGTTGAGCAGCACCTCGCTGATCCCGAAGAGTCCCATGATGATGGGCACCAGCCCCAGCCCGTCGCCGAGGGTCACGCTGCCATAGGTGAACCGCGGCGAGGCGGAGATCGGATCCAGCCCGACGGTGCCGAGGAGCATCCCCAGCAGCGCCATGGCGACCGCCTTCAGCTTGCTGCCCGCCGTGAGGTACGTCACCATCGTGAACCCCAGGAGGAGCAGGCCGAAGATCTCGGGCGGGCCGAAGCGCAGGGCGACCGACGTGAGCGGCGGCGCCAGCAGCATGATGCCGAGCACGCTGAACGTGCCCGCGATGAACGAGCCCAGCGCCGAGATGCCGAGGGCGGGACCGGCGCGGCCCTGCCGGGCCATCTGGTAGCCGTCGATGCACGTCACCACCGAGGCCGCCTCGCCGGGAATGTTCACGAGGATCGACGTGGTGGATCCGCCGTACATCGCGCCGTAGTAGATGCCCGCCATCATGATGATGGACGCCGTGGGCGACATCGCGAAGGTGACGGGCAGGAGCAACGACATCGTCGCCACCGGGCCGATCCCGGGCAGCACGCCGATGAGCGTGCCCACGAAGACGCCGATGAAGCACGCGACCAGATTGGAGGGTTGCAGGCTGACGGAGAACCCGTAGGTGAGCCCGTGAAACAGATCCACGGGGGTCAGCCGCCCCAGGGGCCGGCGGGCAGCTGCACGTTGAGCCACACCCTGAACACGAGGTAGGTCAGCAGCGCCGTCGCGAGCGAGCTGCCGAGCGCCACCAGCCACCGCTGCCGCTCCAGCGCCCTGAAGAAGAACAGCAGCAGCACGAAGGTCGCGGCCACGAAGCCCACCGGCTCCAGCACGAGGGCGTAGATGAACAGGGCCGCCATCGTGGCGACGACCTTCGGCCATCCCAGACGCGCCAGAGGCGGCGCGTTCGCGTCACGCGCCCGTACCGGGCCGACGAGGAGGACCGCGCACACCAGCGAGAAGGCGGCGGCGAGGACGACGGGAAAGAAGCCCGGGCCGGGCCGCGCGAGCGAGCCGAAGCGGAGGCGACTGGCTTCCTCGAGGGCGAGGACGCCGAAGACGAGGAGGACCGCGGCCGCCCCGCGCTCGCGTCCCGTCACTACCGGCCCAGGTTCAGCTTTTTCGCCAGACGCGTGACGACCTCGTTCTCTCGCTCCACGAGCGTGAGCGTCGCCGCGGCGTCGTGGTACTCGACGCTGAGCCCCGCCTTCTCGATGGCCGCGATCACGTCCGGATCCTTCATCGTCTTGTCGAGCGCGGCGGAGAGACGATCGACGATCGGCTTCGGCGTCTTCGCCGGCGCGTACAGCTCCATCCACGTGCTCAGCGAGGCGTCGGGCTGGCGCTTCTCCGTCATCGTCGGCGTGCTGGGGATCACGGGCAGGCGCTTGCTGGCGCTGGTGGCGAGGGCCACCAGATCGCCCGAGCGCACCACGGACAGCACGGCGCTCAGCGCGGCGGCGCCGATGGGCACGTGGCCGCCGAGCAGCGCGTTCTTCACGGGACCCGATCCGTTGAAGGGCACGTGCGACAGGGTGATCCCGTACGCCTGCTGCAGCAGCTCCATGTTGAAGTAGCTGTTGGTGCCGAGGCCCGCGGAGCCGTACGTCAGCGTGCCCGGATTCTTCTTCGCGTGGTCGACGAACTCTTCCAGCGTCTTCCACGGCGCGCCGGCCTTTATCAGAATCACGCCGGAGTCGATCGCGTAGCTGCCGATGACCGCGAAGTCCGAGATCTTGTACGTCACGTCCGGCTGGGTGGCCGGCAGGATGGTCAGCGTCGAGCGCACGGTGGCGGCCAGCGTGTAGCCGTCGGGCCGGGCCTTGGCCACGCCGTCCATGCCGACGGCGCCGCCGCCGCCCGGCTTGTTGACGAGCACGACGGGCACGCCGAGGCTGGCGGCGAGCTGCGGCTGGATGACGCGGATGGCGGTGTCGGTGGGGCCGCCCGTCGCGAACGGGATCACGAACTGGATCGGGCGTGTCGGATACGGCTGCGCCGCCACCGGCAGCGCCATGGCGGTCACGAGCAGCGTCGCGGCGATGACGAGCGAGCGGCGCATCAGTCCTCCTTCATCAGCGGAAACGACCACGGGCTCATCTGCTCCGCGGTGCGGCCGAGCGGATCCCACTCCTGCACGCGCCCCCACACGGCCTCCCCGGCCTCCTGGGCCTGGCGCCGCAGGGCCGCGAGATCGACGCCGGGGATCGCGCGATCCCGCATGCGGACCACGCCGTCGACGATCACGGTGACCACGTCGTCGCCGATGCCGCATTCCACGAGCGCCTTGACGGGATCGCGCACGGGGCCGAAGCGCAGCGCGTCGCGCGTCGCGAGGTCGATCACCACGATGTCGGCCTTGGCCCCCGGCGCCAGACGGCCGAGGTCGTCGCGGCCGAGCGCCCTGGCGCCCCCCAGCGTGGCCGCCTCGAACACCTCGGCCGCGGAGGCCGCGAAGAGATTGTGGCTCATCACCTTGCCGAAATACGACGCGATCCGCATCTGCATGATGAGGTCGCGCGGATACGTGTCGCTGCCCAGAGCGAGGTTGACCCCGGCCGCGCGGTAGGTCTGCCACGAGTCGAGGTAGCGCGCGCGACGCGCGATGTTCACGGGGCAGTGCGACACGGTCACGCCGTGGCGGCCCATGAGCGGCAGCTCGCGGCCCCCGGAGTAATTCAGCAGGGCGTTGTCGGCGATGAGGTTGCCGTGGCCGATCGTGAGGTCGGGGCCGAGCAACCCGACGCTGTCCATCAGCTCGACGGGCGTCATGCGGTGCTCGCGCAGGATCTCGTAGAACTCGATGACGTTGTAGGCGGCGTGGGTCACGATCGGCAGGCGCATCTCGTTGGCCACCGCGCGCGTCGCGCGCAGCAGCTCGAGGCTGCAGGTCTCGACCTCGCGCGGCGCGAGCAGGCCGCGCACGCGGCCGCCCACGCTGCCGTCGACGCGGCGGATGAACGCCAGCGCGCCGTCGAATTCCTTGCGGCCGGCCGGCTCGTCGACGACGCGCTTGAGCCGGCCCTTGTCGTCCCCCACCCAGCGCCCCGAGTCATAGCCGGCGCCGAGATAGGCGCGAAGCCCGAGCCGCTCGACCTCCACGAGCAGCGCCTCCTGCACGCGGACCTGGCTGCCGAACTCCATGAAGGTCGTCGTCCCGTTGCGCAGCATCTCCGCCACCGTGAAGGTCGCGAGCAGCCGGTTGCCGGCCTCCGCGTCGGCCTCGGTCGGTCGCGCATAGCGCGGGTCGCCGCCCACGCGGGTGCCCTCGCGCGGCACGGTGATCTCGAGGAAGGGCTGGCCGAAGAAGTCCGGCCGGCCGGTGTCGGTGATGAGCCGATGGGACGCGCGGTGCCCGGAGTGCACGTGGCTATCGATGAACCCGGGGCAGACGAGCCTGCCGCGCGCGTCGATCTCCGCGTCGACGCGCCCGTCGAAGCGCCGGCCGACGTGCAGGATGCGGTCGTCCTCGTACACCACCACGCCGTCGGGAACGAGCGTGTGTCCGCCGCCCGCGAAGCCGACCACCCACCCGCCGCGCACGAGGGTCCGCATGGCTAGGCGAGCTTCGGGTACCCGGCATCCCGCGCGGCGCGCTCACGCTCCAGGAACACCTCGAAGTCGGCGGGCGTCACGCGCTCGAAGCGCGCCAGGAGCACGTCCGCGAGGAGCGGCTGCGCGTCGGCGGCGTGGTGCGCGGTGACGAGCGCGTGCGCGAGGCGCTCGCGCGTGCCCGCGTCGATGCCGCTCGAGGCGACCAGGGGCGGGCTCGGCGCCGGCGCGGTGGTCTCCACCACGCGCACGCGCGCGGCGGTGGCCGGATCGTGGCGGCGGAGCAGGTCGAGCGCGTAGCCGTCGATGGACGCCACGTCGGCCTCGCCCTTCACCACCAGGTCGATCAGTGGCCGCTGGCGCACGTAGGGGCCGAGCACGGCGCGATAGAGCGCGGGACGCGCGCGGGAGACGTGCTTCAGCAGGTGATGGCGGGGGGCGTTGTAGCCGGAGTGCGAGTGCTCGGTGGAGTACGCGATGACGCCGCCGAAGGTGTCCTCGAGCGTGTGGTGCGGCCCGTCCGCGCGCACGATGAAATCGCTCACGTACGCGGCCCGGCCGCCGTAGCGCGGCGGCGAGGGCACCGGCGCGGCGAGCAGCGCGGGGCGGTCGCGGCGAAGGGCCCAGGGATAGCCGCACATGAACACGCAGCCCATGTCCTGCCGGGCCCACAGCTCATCCAGGTTGGTCGGCCCCGACTGGTCGATCACCGCGAGGTCGACGCCCGCCGCCGCCGCCACCCAGTCCAGCAGCCGCTGCCACGCGGCCGCCAGCGACGGCGACCACGCATACATCCGGGCCGACGCGATCACCGGAACGCTTTCGCCTCCACGAGCTCGGGACGCGGGGTGTCGGCGGACGCGGCGGTGGCGAGCAGCTTGCCGTAGTACGTCTTCGCCTTCTCGCGATCGCCCGCGCGCTCCGCGGCCCTGGCCACGCCGTACAGCGCCTTGAATCGGTTGGGCGCCACGCGCAGCGAAGCCTCGTAGGCCTGGCCGGCCGGGCCGGGCTGGCCCGCCTCCATCAGCATGTCGCCGAGCAGCTCGCGGGCGGTGACGATCGGTCCCGGCGTGATGTTGTGCTTCTCCGTCGACGCCTCGAGCTCGACGGCGGAGCGCATGAGGGCGAATGCCTCGTCCCCCTTGCCCTCCGCGCGCGCGGTCCACGCCGCCGCCGCGCGCCGCTGGATCTCGATCTGCTCGGCCCAGTACGCGTCCTTCATCGTGTCCTTCAACGCCGCCAGCCTGTCGACCTCGCCGCGGGCACGGACAGCGTTGCCGCTGCGGGCGGCGCCGACGGCGCGCGCGAAGTAGATCATCGACTCCGTGTGGGCGAACCGATTGGGACGCGGGTCGATCGCGGCCGCGTCCGCCCACCGCCCGCGCTCCATCGCCCAGCGCGCCTCGATCGCCGCCATGGCGAAGTGCGCGGTGGGACGGCCGGAGTCGTACTGGCGCGCGGCGAGGCCGGCCATGATGGCGCGCGCCTCGTCGACCACCTTCTTCGCCTCCGCGTCCTGCGCCTGCTGCAGGTAGCCGTACACGAGGTAGTCCAGGGCGTGCATGTGATCGTCGGGGTTGCCGCGGCTCTTCTCGGCGGCGGCGGCCGCGACGTTGCTCTTGACGGTGTCGGGCCACATGCCGAGCAGCACGTAGATGTGCGACGGCATGTGCAGCGCGTGCGGCACCGAGGGCGCGAACTGCGCGTAGCGGCGCGCCGCCGGCAGGCCCTGCGGCGCGAGCGGCGGATAGTCGTAGCCGTGGATCATGTAATGCGCGGCGCCGGGATGGTCGGGCTCGGTGGCGAAGATCTTCTCGGCGATCTCCGCCGACCGCTTCTGGTTCGCGTAGGTCTTGTCCTTGGGATCCGCGGTCGCCTGCAGCGACAGGGCATAGAAGGCCAACACCTCGACGTCCTGTGGATAGCGCTGCGCCATCTCGTCCATGGCCCGGCCATAGGCGAGCGCGCGCGGGCGATGGTCGGTCTTGTCACCGTCCTTGAAGAAGGCCTCCGCGGCGGCGACGAACTCGCGCTCGCGCGGCGTCCTCGCGCCGGCGGCCCTGGCCTTCTCCACGGCCTCCCAACCGCGCTTGAGCGCCGCCGGCGGCGGCGGCGACCAGATCTGCGTCCAGTTGGTCATGGCCAGACCCCAGTACGCCATCGCGCAATCGGGATCGGCCTGGGCGATCTGCGTGAAGGCCTTCGCCGCTTCGAGGTACCAGAACGAGTGGAGCAGCGCCACCGCCCGCTCGAACGGTTGCTGCACCGCCGGGCTGCAGGACACGGGGAAGCGCACCTGCCCGATCTTTTCCGCCTGGTCGGCGACCACGACCGTCGCCACGACGAGCGCCATCGCCACGCCCACCAACGACGCGTTCCGCTTCATGCTGTGCGCTCCTGTTTCCATGGGGGGCTCCGAGCGCCCCCCAATTTCGTGGGACCTGAGTGTCATGCACCTGGGAGATGTTGTCCAGATCGAGCTCGACCCTTCGCCCAGCCGGGAGGGCTGGTGGCGCTATATTCGCGCCCAGAGGTGATCCGATGGATCGCTACGACCTGCTCGTGATCGGAGGCGGGGCGGCGGGTATCAACGCGGTGAAGGCCGCCACCAGGGCGGGCGCGCACGTCGCGCTCGTGGACACGGGACCGCTCGGCGGCACCTGCGTCAACCGCGGGTGAATCCCCAAGAAGGCCTTGGTCAAGGCCGGGCGGGTGCACAGTCTGGTGAGGCACGCGGCGCAGTACGGCACGGTGGCGGACAACGTCCGGCTCGACTGGCCAGGCGTGCTCCGCCGGCAGCGCGAGATCGTCGCCGCCTTCCAGCCGCCGGTGGCGGGCCTGGAGCAGCTGGGCGCGCGCGTGACCCTGGGGCGCGCGCGCCTCCTCGACGCGCACACCGTCGAGGTGGACGGCACGCGCCTGGCCGGAGACAAAATCCTCATCGCCGCCGGCTCGGAGCCGGTGATCCCCGATATCCCCGGCCGCGAGCACGCCATCACCTCCGACGATCTGCTGTTCCTCCCCGAATTTCCCCCGACCCTCACGCTGTTCGGCGCCGGCGCCATCGCGCTCGAGATGGCGAGCGCCTTTCGTGACCTGGGCTCCGAGGTCACCGTGATCGGCCGCGAGGCTGAGATTCTCCCGGGGTTCGACGCCGAGGTCGCAGGCTATCTGCGCAAGATCCTCGAGGCCAAGGGCGTGGCCTTCCGGCTGGACGCGCGAGTGGCGCGGCTCGACAGCCGGCCCGGTGCTATCACCGCGCGGCTCGCCGACGGCAGCGAGGTCACCAGCGCCGTGACGTGTCTGGCGGCCGGGCGGCGATTCCACCCGCGGATGCTCGGGGGCGAGGAGCTCGGGCTCGAGACCGAGGGGCTCGGGCTGAAAGTCACGCCTTATTTACGCAGCTCCGTCCCTCACATCTACGCCGCGGGCGACGCGGCGGGGCGCCGGCAACTCACGCCCGTGGCGGCCTATGAAGGCGGCATCGCGGCACTCAACGCGCTGCACGGCGACTCGGTGAGCGTCGACGAGGCGGTCGTGCCGCAGGTGATCTTCACCACGCCCGAGGTGGCCTCGGTCGGGCTCTCCCACCACGAGGCCGAGGCGCGTGGCATCAAGTGCGAGGTGGCCCGCCACGACATGCGCGGGGCTTCGAACGGCGTGGCCAGCGGCGAGGACGGCGGCTACCTCGAGCTGGTACTCGACGGCGCGACGCAGCGGCTCCGGGGCGCTCAGATCGTGTCCTACGCCGCGGCCGAGCTGATCCAGCTCTGCGCGCTCGCGATCCGGACGGGCGCGTCGGCGGACGCGGTCGCCGCCCAGATCTCCGTGCACCCGAGCCACGGCGAGCGGCTGCTCAAGGCCTTCGGCGCTGACCTGCGCGACTTCTGCGAGCCGTAACCCTGCGTCTACCGTTTCGGCTCAGGTACGGGAGAGGTCGGCGCACGCTCCAGGTTGCTCACCGCGTAGCCACGATCCCGCCAGGCGTAGAGGCCACCGGCCAACGGCCGCACGCGATTGATCCCCCGCCTTCTGAGCATGAGCGCCGCCCGGGCGCTGGAGGCCTCGTTGGGTCACGTGCAATAGAGCACGATGTCACGGTCGCGCGGAATTTCCCGATGACGGGCCTCGAGCTCCTCGGTCATCAGGTGCAGCGCGCCGGGGATGATCGATGGATCGGCGTCGAAATCGATCCGGGCGCGCAGGTCGACGATCATCACATCGTCGCCGGCGTCCAGCCTGGCCTTGAGCTCGTCGGGCGTGATGCGCGCGATCCGGATCGCCCTTAGAAATCGCTGGCGCCCGACGTACTTCCAGGCGATGTAGCCGCCGAGACCGGCCACCACGAGCGCGACCGCCGAGCTGCCCAGGCGAGCCACGTAGTCGGCGGCCACCTCGAGTTGACGGCTGAACAGCCAGCCGACACCGATGAACACGCCGGCCCAGATCAGACCGCCGAGCCCGGTGAACACGACGAAACGGAGCAACGGCATCCGGACGATGCCGGCGAGCGGCGGCGCCGCGGTGCTGTAGCCAGGCACGAACTTCGCGTACAGCAGCGAGCGCGCCCCGTGAACGCTGAAGGCATCTTCGGTGCGGCGCACGCACGAGTCGGGCTCGAGTGAGATGCGACACAGCCAGCGGAGGACGCGGCCGCCTCCGGTGCGGCCGATCCAGTACCAGATGATGTCGCTGCCGAGCGAGGCGAGCCCGGCCAGGACAAGGACGAGCGCGAGGCTCAATCGACCCGTGCCCGCGAGGGCGCCGGCGGCAAGCAGGACAGGCGCGGCAGGAATCGGCAACCCGATCTGCTCGGCGAATACCCAGCCGAAGACGACCAGGTAACCGTATCGGACGAGAACGTCGATTGCGCCGTCCATCGGCCGCGGCACTATAGCACGCACGACCGGGTACGCGGCGCCGCGCGCTCCGGAAGCGGAACGCCTGTACGATCTCGCCATGTCGACGCTCGAGACCCGCCGCGAGCAGACGTTCCCGAAGCTCGGCCCGGCGGAGATCGACCGGCTCCGCCGCTTCGGCACCGTGCGTCGCTACCGGGCGGGCGAGGCGCTGTACAGGACAGGCGAGATCAGCCCCGGGATGTTCGTCATCATCTCCGGCACCGTCGCCCTCACGCGGCGCGAAGGCCTGGGGCGTGTCGTCCCGCTCGTCGACGTGGGGCCGGGTGGCTTCACCGCCGAGGTAGGGCAGCTGTCCGGCCGCCCCTCCTTCGTCGACGCTCACGCGGTCAGCGACGTGGAGGCGCTGCTCGTGCCCGCCGACGAGCTGCGGGCCCTGCTGATCGCCGAGGCCGAGGTCGGCGAGCGGATCACGCGCGCGCTCATCCTGCGCCGCGTCGGCCTGATCGAGACCGGGGCCGGCGGCCCGGTCCTGATCGGCCCGGCCGACAGCCCCGACGTCGTACGCCTGCAAGGCTTTCTCGCCCGCAACGCCTGGCCCTATCAGGTGCTCGATCCCGCCGAGGATCGCGACGCCGCCGCGCTCATCGAGCAGTACGCGCCGGGCCCCTCGGAGCTGCCGCTCGTCGTGTGCACCAACGGATCGGTCCTCAAGAACCCCCGCGAGGGCGAGCTGGCCGACTGCCTCGGCATGGTGCGCATCGATCACCCCGACCGAACCTACGATGTCGCCGTGGTCGGCGCCGGTCCGGCGGGCCTCGCGACGGCGGTGTATGCGGCGTCCGAGGGCCTGTCCGTGATCGTCTTCGACGCGGTGGCGTTCGGCGGCCAGGCCGCGGCGAGCGCGCGCATCGAGAACTACCTCGGATTCCCCGCGGGGATCTCCGGGCAGGACCTCATGGGCCGCGCGTACGTGCAAGCCCAGAAGTTCGGAACGGAGATGGTGATTCCGAGCCATGTCGTGCGCCTCGACTGCGCCGGGGTGCCGCTGGCCCTGATGCTGGCGGACGGCCGCCGCGTGACGGCCCGGACGGCCGTCGTGGCCAGCGGGGCTCGCTATCGGCGGCCCGCGATCCCGAACCTCGAGCGGTTCGAGGGCCGTGGCGTCTGGTACTGGGTCTCGCCCATCGAGGCGCGCCTGTGCCGGCAGCAGCAGGTCGCGCTCGTCGGCGGTGGCAACTCGGCCGGCCAGGCCGCCGTGTTCCTCTCCCGCTTCGCCGCGAAGGTC